>ERZ773173.555-NODE-555-length-43723-cov-6.365600_pt1 | contig 43723 bp, 44 predicted proteins | sample MGYA00580535_ERZ773173 | MGnify/ENA primary metagenome ERZ773173 (study PRJEB29015, sample SAMEA2737856) | human gut metagenome | biome: human gut; feature: human-associated habitat; material: faeces | place: China | collected 2012 ...
TTTCAATGAGCTGCCGCTGCACCTGTGCAACATCAATCTGTTCCTGATCCCGCTGAGCGTGTGGAAGAGGAACCGCTCGATCATGGGCTTTTCCTTCTTTGTAGCGCCCCTCGGCGCACTGATGGCACTGCTCTTCCCGGAGCCTCTGTTCTCCGGCTTTTCGCTGTTCCTGCCACGGATCTTTGGCTACTATGTGACCCACGCGCTCCTTGTTGTCTGCGGCCTGAGTCTGGCGACGCTGGGCTTTTACCGCCCTGACCCAAGGGATATCCCCCGGATTCTCAAGACCTTTGGCCTGCTTGCCGTAGGTGCGCACCTTATCAATCTCCTGTTACGCCTCACGCTCTGCCCGGAGGCGAACTACTTCTTCACTTATGGCGCGGAGATCGGTGTGCTCAAGCTGTTTTGGCGTATCATCCCGGCGCCGCTGCTTTACGGACTGCCGGCACCGCTGATTCTTGCAGGCTATATGTACGCGGTCTGTGCGTTGTCCCGCCTGACGCGAGGCGCGGAAGAAGCGTCTTTTTCATAAAACAGGACACAAAAAGCGGCCTTGGGCGCGATGAACTGCCCCGCTTTTTTGGTGGTTGGCAGTTGAACGCTGCCGGCCGCTTTTTCTGCATCGGACAAAGCGGAGCGCTTCTGCGCTCCGCAGCAGGATATCAGAAAAGGCGGGCTGAGGCGCGCCGGGGAAGGAACAAGGTCAACAGAACCGGAGAAGGAGCGCGATCAAAGGCTCACTGGGGCGCTTCCGGGAAGAATTCACCGTGCACCGCGTGCACGGCTTTTTCATATTCCGGCTCGCTGATGCCAACGGTGATGTTGATCTCGCGCGTGCCCTGCACGATCATCCGCACGTTGATGCCGGCGCGTCCGAGCGCACAGAGCAGACGGCCGGAGACGCCCGGCTTTCCCGCCATGTCCCGTCCGACGATGGACACCATGGCAAGCCCGTCTGCAACGCAGATGCTGTCCGGGCGGACGGCGGCGGAAATGTCCGACAAAAGCGCCTCGCGGCAGGCGGAGACCGCCGCGGCCGGGGCGATGAACGAGATGCTGCCAAGCCCCGTTGCGATGTGGTCAAAGGGGATCTCGTGCGTTTCGAGCACCGAGAGAATCCTGCGGCAGTAGCCTACGGCGCTGTTCATGTTTTCCTTCTCCACCTGTATGGAGCAGTAGCCCTTGCGCCCCGCGATTCCCGTGACGGGACAGGCGGAGGGAGGGCTCTGCGAGGAGACGAGGGTGCCGGGCGCGTCCGGCTGCATCGTAGAGCGGATGTGAATGGGAATGCCCATACGCCGGGCTGGCGTCACCGCGTCCTCGTGCAGCACGTTGGCGCCCATATACGCAAGCTCCCGTACCTCGTCATAGGCCATGGCGGGGATCGCCCTTGCGCTGGGCACGATCGCAGGATCGGCGCGGAAGATGCCGGGCACGTCCGTCCAGTTTTCGTAGGCATCCGACCCGGAGGCGCTTGCCAGCAGCGCTCCGGAGATATCCGAGCCGCCGCGCGGTAGCGTGTGGATGCGGCCGTCCGCGCCGCCGCCGTAGAAGCCGGGCATGACGGCACGCTCCATGTCGTGGAGCCTGTGCATTAGCGCCTGCTCCGCCAGCTTGTACTGCGGGACGCCGTCAGCGTCAAAGAAGTGCAGCTCCGCCGGGTCGAGAAACGGCCAGCCCAGCAGGGCTGCCAGCATCCGCCCGCTGAGATATTCGCCGCGGCTGGCGCAGTATGCCGCAGACGCGCCGGAGCGCAGGTCCTTTTCGATCTGCCGGAGTTCCGCCTCCAGATTGATGCCGAAACGGAGCTCCTGCGCGATCTGCCGGAACCTCGCAGCGACAGGCGCAAAGGCAGCTTCGGGGTCTGCGCCTGTTTTTACAGCGGCATGGCAGTCATACAGCAGATCCGTCACCTTTTTGTCCTCCGCAGAGCGCTTTCCCGGGGCGGAGACCACGACAAAGCGCAGCTCCGGGTCTGCCGATACGATGCGCTTTACCTGCCGGAAGCGGGCTGCGTCTGCCAGAGACGTGCCGCCGAATTTTGCTGTTTTCATAGGGCGTCTCCCTTCAAAAGATCGTCCATATCGTAAAGACCGGGCTGCCTGCCGCAGAGGAAGACGGCAGCCCGCAGCGCACCCTCCGCGAACAGCCGCCGGTCATGCGCCTCGTGCTTCAGACTCAGCGTTTCGGCTCCGGTCGAGATCAGCACCTCATGGATGCCGGTCACACTGCCGAGGCGGATGGAGGATATGCCGATCTCGCTGTGTTTTCGCGGTGAAAAGCCGCTGCGGCCGCACACAAGCGCTGCCTCCGGCCGCTCTTTTTGAACGGCGGCAGCGAGCATACGCGCTGTGCCGCTCGGAGCGTCCGCCTTGCGGCTGTGATGCGTCTCCACGATCTCGATCTCCGCCTCCGGAAACAGGCGCGCGGCCTCGCGCACAAGGCTGCGGAGCGCCGCAATGCCGAGACTCATGTTGCCGGAAAAAAAGACGGGGATCTGCTCTGAGGCGCGCTCGATGCGCGCGCGCTCCTGCTGCGTGTGTCCGGTGGTGCCGATCACGATGGGAAGGCCGTGCTCCAGCGCAAAGCCAAGCGCGCTTTCGGTCGCGGTGTGAAAGGAAAAGTCGAGCACGACGTCGGCAGGCTCCAGAACTTCGGAAAAGGACGCAAACGCGCCGTTTCCGCTGCGGCTGACCATGGGCCCTGCGGTGCAGTCCGCAAATCCGGCGTCCAGCAGCGCGCGAAGCGCTCTGCCCATCGCGCCGTTTGCGCCGTGCAGAAGGATCTTTGTCATCTCAAACACCCCATGCTTCGAGTGCGTTCAGAAGGACGGCCCGGCGTCCTTCCTCCATCGGGGTGAGCGGCAGACGCAGCGTGTCGGTGCCGTAGCCCATTTTTGCCAGCGCCGCCTTGACCGGAATGGGATTGACCTCGGAAAACAGCGCGTCGATGACGGGCAGCAGACGGCACTGGAGCGCCGCAGCGCCGCGCACATCCCCGGAGAAGAACAGCTCGCACAGCTGAACCGCCTCCCTGGGCAGCACATTGGAGAGTACGGAGATGCAGCCCTCGCCGCCCATGGCGAGAATCGGCACGATCTGATCGTCGTTGCCGGAATAGACGTCCAGGCACGCCGCTGCCCTGTGAAACAGCGATACGATCTGCGAGAGGTTTCCGCTTGCCTCCTTTACGGCGGCGATGCGCGGATGCGCTGCAAGTGCGGCGCAGGTCTCGGGCAGCAGGTTGCAGCCCGTGCGGGAGGGAACGTTATAGAGGATCACGGGCCTGTCCGATGCGTCCGCGATGGCGGTATAGTGGGCGATCAGCCCGCGCTGCGTGGCCTTATTGTAGTAGGGCGTCACCACCAGACAGGCATCTGCTCCGGCGGCGCAGGCAAACCGCGTCAGCTCGACGGCTTTTTCGGTGCAGTTTGCGCCGGTGCCTGCGATGACCGGCACGCGCCCGGCGGCCCGCTTTACGGCAAAGGCGATCGTCTGGCGGTGCTCCTCGGCGGTCATTGTGGACGCCTCGCCCGTTGTGCCGCAGGTGACAAGCCCGGCGACGCCGCTTTCGATCTGCCAGTCTATGAGTCTGCCGTAGGCGTCATAGTCGATGGCGCCGGAAGATGTCATCGGGGTGGCAAGCGCTGTGGCAATGCCGCGGAAAAGTGTTTTCTGTTTCATTTGAGCTACCTCCTGTTTCTGTAGGTCGTCAAGTTCTTCTTTCCTGTTTGAGCTTTTCCAGAAATGCCTCGAGACGATCCATGCCGCGTTCGAGCGTCTGCTCGCCGCAGCAGTAGGATATGCGGATATGCCCCTCTGCTCCGAAGCAGCTTCCGGGTACTGCTGCGACCCCGGCCTCTGCGATCAGACGAAGGCAGAACGCCTCGGAGCAAAGGCCGAAGGCACGGATATCCGGGAAGGCATAAAACGCGCCCTCCGGGACGGGGCAGCAAAGCCCCATCGCATGGAGGCGGCGCAGCACCAGCGCCCGTCTTTTTGCGTAGGTCTCGCGCATTGGCGCCGTGTCGGTTTCCAGCGCCGTCTCACAGGCGGCCTGGAGCATACTGGGCGCGCAGGTCAAAATATGCCCGTGGAGCGCAGTGAGCTTTCGGATGACCGGCGCGCTGCCCATGAGATATCCGATGCGCCAGCCCGTCATCGCCCACGGCTTTGAAAAGCTCTGGGCGATCAAAAGCCGCTCCCGCAGGCCGGGCAGGGCCGCAGTATCCGGACAGGGCCGCATGCACAGCCCGCGGTAAACGTCGTCGCAGAGTATAAAGATGGGCTTGTCTCCGACTGCGCGGCGGATGGCGGCCAGAGAGGGCTCCTCATATACCGCGCCCGTCGGGTTGTTCGGGCTGTTGAGCACGAGCGCCTTTGTCCTAGGCGTGATGGCGGCGGACAGCGCTTCATACGTCAGCTGAAAGCCTGTCCGCGATGTATCCAGATACACAGGGACGGCGCCGGCAAGGCGCGTCACGGTCTCATAAAGCCCGAAGGCAGGCGTCGGGATCACGACCTCGTCGCCGGGGTCGAGGACGCCGGTTAGGGCACAGTAAATGGCTTCCGTTGCACCGGCAGTGACGATAATCTCGTCCGGGGCATAATCAAGATGGCGCGTTTTTGCCTCATAGGTGGCGATTTTCGCACGAAGCGAAGCGCTGCCCTGATTTGCGGTGTAGTGGGTGCTGCCGCCTGCAAGTGCGCGGACGGCGGCCTCGCATATGGGTGCGGGCGTGGGAAGATCCGGCTCGCCGATGGTCAGCGTGATGCAGTCCTCACGCTCTGCGGCAAGGGCGGTATAGCGGCGAATGGCGCTCAAAGAGAGCCCCGCGAGCGAGGTGCAGAGCCTGTCTACCATACCGTTCCTCCCGCGACTGCCTCAAAATAGCGCACGCCGGTCTCAAGCACGCGCTCGTCAAAATCGAACGCCGCCGTGTGCAGCGCCGATGTCTCGCCGCAGCCCAAAAACAGAAACAGGCCGGGAAGCCGCTGCTGATAGTATGAAAAATCGTCGCTTGCCATGCTCGGCGCGGTCAGCGCCTCGATGGAAAACAGCGCAGAAGCCCTGCGGAGCAGATCGGGCGGATTCACAACAGCGGGGTAGCCCTCGCTGAAATGGACGGTGGCCTCACAGCCGCTGGTTTGCGCGGCATGGCGGCTGATCGTCTCCAGCGCCTCCCGGATGCCGCAAAACGCAGCATCATCGAGCGCGCGCAGACTGCCCTCCAGCCGTGCGCTTCCGGCGAGCGCGTTGCGGACGCTTCCGGCCTCCATGCGTCCAAAGCCGAGCAGGAGCTCCGGCCTTTGCGGGAGCGACAGCGCCGCCGCCTCGTTGTAAAATGCCACGCAGGCGGCAAGCGCGTCGCGGCCGGAGCCGGCGGAGCAGAAATGTGCGTAGCGGCCCGTGGCGGTGAACGTCACCTCGGCCGAGCGCGCCATCATGGGGCCGGGCAAACCGGCGAGCGTCCCGGCGGGAAGCCCCGGCCAGAGATGCAGGGCGAAAATGGCCTTGACGCGCAGCCGCTCAAAAACCCCTGTTTCACAGATCCGTCTGGCTCCGCCGGTCGTTTCCTCGGCGGGCTGAAACACCAGCAGGACGTTGTGCGGCAGATTTTCCTTTCCGCGCAGCCTGCGGGCAAGCTCCAGAGCCATCGCCATGTGCCCGTCGTGACCGCAGGCATGCATGCGCCCGCTGTGCTGAGAAGAAAACGGAAGACCTGTCTGCTCCGCAATGGGCAGCGCGTCCATTTCAGCGCGAAACGCCAGCGTATCCGCCGCGCCGAAGTCAAAATAGGCGCATACGGCGCTGTCAAGCGGGAAAAACACCTCGCAGCCGAGCGTGCCGAGGACGTTTTGTAAATAGTCCATGGTCTTGGGCAGCTCGTCGCCCAGCTCAGGGATGCGGTGCAGGGCGCGCCTGTCCGCTGTCATGGGGGTGAGCGTTTGCATATTTGTAAACCTTCCTTGCTGCTTTTTGAATGTCGTGCGTCCGCGGCTCAAAGCTCCCGCAGGGCGTCCACCAGCGCTGTTTTTGCAGCGGACACATCGCTTTTGTGCTTGATGATGTGCGCGGGGCATCCGGCGACCACGCTCTCAGGCGGTACGTCCGATATGACGACCGCACCTGCGGCGACGACCGCACCGCGGCCGATGCGGCAGCCCTCGAGCACCACGGCATTCGCCCCGATGAGCACCTCATCCTCCACGACGACGGGCGTCGCGCTTGCAGGCTCAATCACCCCGGCCAGCACCGCGCCTGCGCCGATGTGGCAGCGTGCGCCGACCATCGCCCTGCCTCCGAGCACCGCGCCCATGTCGATCATGGTGCCCGCGCCCACGCTTGCGCCGATGTTGAGGATGGCGCCCATCATGATGACCGCGCCCTCTCCGATCTCGACCTGCTCGCGAATGATGGCGCCCGGCTCGATCCGGGCACGTAGATCCTTCGTGTCCAGCAGAGGAACGGCTGAATTGCGGCAGCTGCTTTCGATCACGATATCGGCAATGGCGTCCTGCTGCGCCTCGATGGCGGGGCCGATGTCCCGCCAGTCGCCAAATACGATTTTTGCCCCGTCCCCGGCCGGAAAGATCTTGGCGTTCGGAAAGCTCGTCGGAAAACGCTCCCAAATGTAGACCTTGACTGGCGTTTTCTTTTCGGCAGTGCGGATATATTCGATCAGTTCCGCTGCGTTCATGTGTGCGCTCCTTTTCATGCTTATTTACTGTAAATTCATCATATCGGATACTTCGATGCAATACAATGCACAGCAATGCGCAGATTATTGCAAAAAATGCTCATTTCTTTGCCACAATGTCAAGTGATGAATTAAGAAAATAAACATACAGCCATCTTCTCCACAAAGAAAAATAAATCACTGTCGATTCCAGTGTAGATAGATTTTCTTTTGCCTTCTTCATAAGGAACTTTTCTGTGTTTGTAGGCGGAAAAACATTTACATTCTTGCCCTTGAATACAACTTAAAAAAATGCTATACTTATATATCAGTATCTGCCTGCACTTTCGGCAGATTGATTTTTTCGCATTAGTTAGAGGCAACTAACCGCAAGGAGGTGTTGACTTATTATTATTTCATACCCTGAGGCTCGTTTTGTTCCCACCGCTGTAAGCATTGCTGCATCAAGTCAGATTATGCAGGCGAATAAAACAGCCGATAATCAATATCTCATTCCCCTCATAGATGGTACTATTGAAAACATTGATATTACCGATGGAATATTGTTGACAACATCAGAGTTTGTTTCACAGGAAGATATTGAAATGACAACAACACACGACGATTTGAGCCTGTTTCAGATTTCCTTTTGCATTGATGGCAATATGGAGTGGTCTTACATCAATAACGAGGTTGTTCATCAATTTCAAATTGCGGCACAGCAGAGCCAAGTACGCTATGGAACATTTAAGGAGTGCCGAAGTAGAATAAGCGGAAACAGGAAATTCAAAGGCATCAGCATTACTTTGGATGAAAAAATCTTTGAGCAGATTTTCACCTGTATCAAAATAAGGGGGGCATTATATGATACAAGAAAAACAGCGCCCGTAAGAGTATATACCTACACACCAAACATCAGTAAAATTCTCTCTGAAATCCTTGCTTGCCACTTTTGTGATGAAATGAAAAAGATCTATCTGCAAGGAAAAATTTTTGAGTTAATTGCTGTTTACTGCGACGAGGTTATTTGCAAATCTCCTACAAATGACTTTGGCATCCGTATTAGTGTGGAAGATTACAATGCGCTGTTGAAGGCACGAGAATTTATTGGTGAGAACTTCGCCCACCCCCTCACAATTCCAATTGTTGCAAAGGCGATTGCTATCAACGAGCAAAAATTAAAGGATGGATTTAAGCGGTGCTTTGGAGTTACAGTTAATGATTATGTTGTAGAAAAACGGCTGGAAGCAGCGATACGATTATTGAAAACTGGAAAACACACAGTGCAGGAAGTGACATGGATGGTGGGGTATTCTCATACGGGATATTTCATCGAGCTTTTTCGGAAGCATTATGGAATATCCCCCGGCGAAATGTTAAAAAACAATAGATAAGAACTTCATGTAAGTCTGAAAAGACCGCATGAAGTTCTTTCTTTTGTGACATAGGAACTTCCGATAGTGACACTATGCAGAAAATCATCGTGCTATACTAATAGCAGTTAGCGTTATCTAACCAAAAACTTGGAGGTTATTGCTATGAGCAGAACTAATGAAAACAAATTAAAAATGAAGGACATTGCAACCATAGGCATCTTTAGCGCACTCCTTTTTGTGGTGACAATGGTAGCAGGAGCTTTGATGGGAATTAGCATGGTGTTGAATATGTATTCCGTTGCGGTTGTTGCCGTTTTATCTGCGCCGCTTTATATGCTGATTATGGCAAAAGTACATAAGAAAGGCGCAGTCTTATTGACTTTTGCTATTGTCGGCATTCTATGGGGGCTGTTTGGCGGTATTTTTGTCTTGATTTGGATGTTAGGGTTTGGCGTTGTAGGCGAAGTCCTTGCCAGCAAATCAAAGTATCAGAATTACAAAATGCTTACCGTTTCTTTTGGATTGTATTCAGTTGGATATTATTTAGGTGCCATCGCACCCCTCTATTATTATCCCGCATTTTGGTATGGATTTGACCGTCCAAAGGAAACCGTGGATGCAATGATTGCAGCAGCACATTCTACGACTGGGCTTGCTGCAATTCCGGTTACATTGATCGCAATTGTGATAGGTGCTGTAATTGCAAAGAGAATGTTGAAGAAGCATTTTGAAAAAGCAGGAGTGATTTAATGCACCGCATAGACCCCCGGATAGTGATTATTCAGATTGTGCTTTCAGGGATATGTGCATTTTGGATTTTTAAGCCGTTAGCCATGCTTTGTGAAGTGATTTTTCTGATGAGCTTTCTGTTATATTTGCAACACCCGAAGGAGGCTTTGCGGCTGGGAGTATGGTTTGCGTTCCTTGTCGGATTGTATGCCTTACTGAATGAGAGCAACGCTCCGCAAATCATAGTCCAGCCCGTTTTCCTATTACGCAAGCTCTCTCCCTTACTGGGCGTAATGGTTCTGTCACTAAAGGCGTTGACCGTGAGTGAGCTGTTCATGGGGCTTCAAAAATTACATTGCCCTAAATCAGCTACGCTTGCGCTTGCTGTCGCATTGCGATTTATTCCCACTATTCGCCATGAGCTTGAACAGATTAGAAACGGCATGAAAACAAGGGGCGTCCCCTTAAATGTGATTACTTTTGTAAAAGCTCCTGCCATGACCACAGAATACATGATTATTCCCTTTATCATGCGCTGTATAAAGGTAGCGGATGAATTATCTGCGGCTGCGGTCACTCGTGCAATCGAAAATCCTGTGCCAAGAGGGATGAGAGTTCCTCTGAAAATCAGAATAAAGGATATTGTGTATCTGATGATGGTGATTTGCGCTAATATCGGAACACTTCTTTATTCATTGTGCGGATAGCGCGGAGGTTCAGAATGAGTATGATCACAATAAGAAATTTACAATTTCAATATGATGCCACCCCGGAGATAAATGCTCTTTATGGAATTGATTTGGAAATTCGTAAAGGAGAGTGCGTTATTTTAACGGGAGAAAGTGGCTGCGGGAAAACAACTTTAACACGATGCCTCAATGGTTTAATACCCAACTTTTTTGAAGGAACGCTTACAGGAGAAATATTGTACGAGGGTGTTCCAGTAAACAAATTGGAACAGTATGAGCTTAGTCGCAAAATTGGCACAGTGTTTCAAGATCCCCGTTCACAATTTTTTGCAGTAAACACAACGGACGAAGTAGCTTTCGGGTGTGAAAATCTTGCCTTTTCCACGGAGCGGATAAATCAGAACGTGGACGCCGCATTCTCCCGAATGAATATTGACGTACTGCGAGATCGAAGTTTATTTGGGTTATCCAGCGGCGAAAAACAGCGGCTGGCAGTTGCTTCTATCTATGCAATGGATACCGATGTCATTGTTTTGGACGAACCGACGGCAAACCTTGATGGAGAAACAATACAAAATCTCCGTGAGCTTTTATTTACACTAAAAGCCGAGGGGAAAACTCTCATTATTTCTGAACACCGCCTTTCCTGGCTTGGAGGAATTGCCGACCGATATGTATATATGCGCAAAGGGAGAATTGAAAAAATATGGGGTGCGGCGGAGGCTGCTTGCCTTTCGCCCGATGTGCTGCGAGAATACGGCTTACGCAGCATACAAAATGTGCTTTTCCCTACAAGGAAAACTCCTGCGAGGTCTGATGCAAACGAGCTGACGTGTCAAAACCTCTGTATTTACTACGGAAAGCAGGAAATTATCCATGATTTGAATTTTTGCTTTACATGGGGCGAAGAAGGTCGGATTATTGGAATTGTCGGTGCGAACGGTTCCGGGAAAACAACATTTTCTAAAGTGCTGTGCGGACTTATGGCACCGCGAACTGGGGAAATTCGTCTGAACGGCAAAAAAATGACCCATAGAGAGCTGCTGAAAAAAACATACTTTGTTATGCAGGACGCGGATTATCAGCTTTTTACGGAAAGCGTTACACATGAAATGGAATTGGCGGCACGAAAAAATAAGCAAAAAAACGTTCGATCTTCAAAAGAGGAAACAACAAACATTCTTGACAGGTTCGGCTTGGCCGAATATTCCGGAAGACACCCGCTATCCTTGTCCGGCGGACAAAAGCAGCGGGTCACGATTGCTGCTTCCATCGCTGCAAAATCGGATATTCTTGTTTTGGACGAGCCGACGAGTGGGCTTGACGGACGGAATATGCTCCGTCTAAAGAATATTCTGCGTGAACTGAAAAAACAGGGAATGCTGATTTTCATTGTAACCCATGACGCAGAATTTCTTGAAGGATTAACAGATGAATTACTGACTATTTCAAATAAGGAGGAAAACATGGACAAAAGAGAAAAACAGCAATCGCCTTTAAGGGGTATTTTGCAGTTTGCCAGTCAGAGGAAAGGACTTTTGAGGATTTCTGTTATCCTTTCTGTCCTGTCCTCTGCGTTTGGTATGGTTCCATACGCTGCTGTAGCTGTGTTGCTTGGGAAAGCGTTAGACGATGCTTTGACCATAGAATGGGCAGTCAGCTTGACCTCAGCGGCTTTAGCAGGATATTTTCTAAAACATTTTCTATATTCAAAATCAACCCTATGCTCCCACAAGGCAGCGTATGAAATCATACAGAATATCCGCTGTGCAATTATGCGGAAGATGTCAAAAATGTCCATGGGGACAATACAGGAAAAATCTTCCGGCGAATTTAAGCAATTAGTCATTGATGATACGGAACGACTTGAAGGACAGCTTGCTCATGCCATTCCCGAAATGACAGCAAGTATTCTCATTCCGATTTTTGTGTTTGCCTATCTGCTTTTTGTGGATTGGCGTATGGCGCTTGCTTCTCTTGCTTCGGCTGTTTTGGGAAATGTTATCTATTATAGCATGATGATAGGGCGCAGCGAGAGGATGAAAGAATATATGTCCGCGAATGGAGATATGAACGCAACCATTGTTGAGTATGTAAATGGTATGGAAGTTATCCGTATGTTCAATCAGACTGCTTCTTCGATGGGACGGTTTAAGGGAGCAGTATTGAAAGTGCGGGATATTACTACCGCATGGTATAAGCACTGCTATCCTTTTATGAGTATCAGTCAGGTTGTTATGCCCTCAACGATTGCATTTGTTTTGCCCGTCGGCGTTGTACTTCTTTCGGGTGGTACTACGACATTAAACGAGGTTATTTTATGTATTCTTCTCTCTATGGGGCTTATTGGCTCTTTACAGGCAATGATTGAGTTTTGGCAGGACATTGCCGCAATTTATGAGATACAGCCCCGTATTCTGGCACTTTTAGAAGCAAAGGAGTTGTCCGAGCCGATAGAAGCACAACACAGCAGCGGCAATGATGTGGAACTGAAAGATGTTCATTTCAGCTACGGAGCAATCGAGGTTATCCATGGCGTTTCCTTTACGGCAAAGGCTGGGACAGTCACAGCGTTGGTAGGTCCGTCCGGTTCGGGGAAATCAACTCTGGCAAAACTCATTGCCCGCTTTTGGGACGTGAGCGCGGGTGCGGTAAATGTGGGCGGCGCGGATATTCGCAATCTGCCGTTATCCGAGCTTTCCGAAAAAATCAGCTATGTTTCACAGGATAATTTTCTGTTCAATATGAGCCTGAGGGACAATATCCGAATCGGTAAGCCGGATGCTACGGATGCAGAAGTAGAACGGGCTGCGTCACTGGCGAGATGTGATGACTTTATTGCCCGCTTCCCTAAGGGTTATGATACCAACGCCGGGGATGCAGGTGCCCGCCTTTCGGGAGGGGAACGGCAGCGTTTGGCGATTGCAAGGGCAATTCTAAAGGACGCTCCGATTATTATTCTTGATGAAGCTACGGCGTTTACCGACCCAGAGAATGAAGATAAATTGCAGCAGTCCATTGACTATTTGACAAAAGGGAAAACGCTGATTGTGATTGCACACCGCCTGTCCACTATCATGTACGCAGATAAGATTTTAGTGTTGGAGGATGGTGCGATTTCAGCGGAAGGAACCCATGAGCAGCTATTATCTTCTTCACAGACCTATTTGGATATGTGGAAAGCCCATATATCGGCAATGGATTGGAGTATGAACAAGGAGGTGGAAATACTATGCTGAAAGTAATTAAACGAGTATTGCGGTTGAGTGGTGATTTGTCAAAGCGTATCTATGCGAGTTTTGTATTCAGCTTTATAGACTCAATTATGGCAATGTTCCCTGTCGGGGCTGTGTTCTATACCCTCACAAAAATACAGAACAACAAAGCATTTGCAGGGAATGACTGGCTTGTAATTTTTGGCATACTGTTAATCTCTCTTGTTGTCCGCATGGTGTTCAAATACTTGGTGTATAGCTTTCAAAGCACAGCGGGATTTGAGTTTGTTTCCAGAGAGCGAATTACTTTAGGAGATAAGCTGCGTAATGTGGGTATGGGTTTTTTCCATGAGCGAAATATGGGGGACATTACAACAACGGTTACAACTGACCTTAATTTTTTGGAAAACTACTCCATGCACATTCTTGACCGTGTAGCAACCGGAATGGTAAACATGGTGGTGATCAGCATATTCATTCTGATGTTTGACTGGCGGCTTGGTGTGATTTTTATTTTAGGTGTTCTCTGCTCGTTCCTAATTTATGGGCGTATGCAGGAAAAGGGAGAAGAACTGACTGCAAAACAGCGGCAGGTACAGGCTGCTTCTGTTGAGGCTACGTTGGAATATGTGCAGGGAATATCCGTCATCAAATCATTCAATATGGCAGAGAAAAAATTAAGTGGCATTGAAAAGGCCTATGAAAAAAGTATGGAAGCGTCTTACGCTCTTGAACGGGATTTCGCACCTATGAATATGGCATATTCTATGGTTTTCCGTGTAGCTGCCTGCGCTATCATATTAGTATCACAGATTTTCGCTTTAGGCGGGGAACTGGATTTTTCAAGCCTTGCGGTTATCCTCATTGCTTCATTCTCAATTTTCAATCCTGTAGAGGTAATGGGACAAATGACCGCCATGATACGCTCCATGGAAGCAAGCCTTGACCGTGTGGAACGGATTAAGGGAGAAAAGAATATTGATGACGGGGGCGGAGATATTTCCTTAAAAAGTTATGATATTGTCTTTGATCATGTTAGCTTCTCCTACGAACAGGGAACGAAAATTCTTGATGATGTCAGCTTTACCATTCCGCAGGGAGGAATGACCGCCATAGTCGGGCCTTCCGGCGGTGGAAAGACAACGATTACCCGTCTGATCTCCCGCTTTTGGGATATTCAAGGCGGTAGCATTACCATAGGTGGCAAAGATGTTCGGGAATTTACATCTGACAGCCTTTTGAAAAATATGAGCATGGTATTTCAAAATGTCTATTTATTCAAAGATACCATTGAAAACAATATTAAGTTTGGTTGCCCGGAAGCAAGCCATGAGCAGGTTGTAGAAGCAGCTAAAAAGGCACGCTGCCATGATTTTATTTCCTTATTACCAGAGGGCTACAATACCATGATTGGAGAGGGCGGTTCTACTCTGTCCGGCGGCGAAAAACAGAGAATATCCATTGCCCGCGCCATGCTGAAAAATGCCCCTGTCGTCCTTTTGGACGAGGCCACCGCAAGCGTTGATCCCGAAAATGAAGTGTATTTGCAGCAGGCAATCAGCACTTTAGTAAAAGATAAGACACTGATTGTAATTGCACACCGCCTGTCTACCATTCGGGACGCAGAGCAGATTTTAGTCATCGACAACGGGAAACTTGTTCAGCATGGAAAGCATGACGAGCTTGTTTTACAGGAGGGTATTTATCAGAAATACTGGAATATTCGCCAGAACGCAAAGGCATGGAAAGTAGCACAGTAGATTATGAGCCCGCACTGACAGGCCGCTGCTGCGGCAGTCCTGTATTCGTGCCGCCCACTCCTGCAGCTTTACACGGTGTTTCAACTCTGTGCTTGTCATCCCTTTACCTCCAATATGACAGTACCGCAACACTTTCCTGAACTTCTTAGCCGCTTTTAGCGGTTTCCTCTTGATTTTAATCCCTTTCCTAACACTTTGTGTTCCACATCTGCCTATGGCATTTTATGTGGTCAAAAGCAAAGCCTCGCCGGAGCAATTCCGGCGGGGCTTTGCTGTATTCTCGGCGTCCCGCTTTTTTCCTCTCTGTGAGCAACACGAAAACCGCGCCGAGGCCACCTCACGCCGCGGGATACCTCAATCAATGAATAGAAGCTACACAGGGACTATATTGACATTTCAACATCTCTGTGTTAAAGTTCTCTTGTTGAAACTTCAACATTTACAGAAGTGGAGGATAGTCATGCAGGAGAGATTTGAAACATTTACAGTTTTAATCAACAGAATCAGCCGCGACATACGGAAAATCAAAAATCAGGAGATGGCCGACTATCACCTTAGAAGCGTCCATGTGTCCTGTCTGTACTACATTTATTCGCTGGGAAGCGTGACCTCAGCGGAGCTGTGCGAGCATTGCGAGGAGGACAAGGCGACCATTTCCCGTGCGGTGGACTATCTGGAGACCAACGGCTTTCTCCTGCGCGACACCGGCGCCAAGCGGTACAAAAGCCCCTTGCGCCTGACGGATAAGGGGCGGGATGCCGGCAAAAGAATTGCAGATAAGATCGGCGGCATTCTTGAAACGATCAGCCATGCTCTCACGGAGAATGAACGGATTGAATTCTACCGTTGTCTATCCACCATCAGCAGAAGCCTTGAGGCTATCGTCCAAAACAGTGAAGAAAAGGAGATGTGATGCAATTGAAAACAAGGATCATTGTTGATTCCACCGCGGATCTGGTCCCCGAGATCAAAGAGCGTGTCTATACGGTTCCCCTCACCGTTCACTTCGGTCAAGAGGAATATATCGACGGCGTGACCATCGACCACAAGACCTTCTATGAGAAGCTGGTCGAGAGCGATGTGCTGCCCACCACCAGTCAGGCAACCCCGAACGACTTCGTCGGCGCGTTTGAAACGGCAAGGCAGGCGGGAGAGGCCGCCGTTGTCATCACCCTTGCGTCCAAGTTCTCCGGCACGTATCAAAGCGCCGTGATTGCGGCGGCGGAATATGAAAACATCTATGTTGTGGACGGCGCAAGCGCGGCGATGGGTACCGGCATCTTGGTGGAGCTTGCATTCCGGCTCTTGGACGCGGGAGCCACCGCGGAGGAAATTGCGAAGTCTCTGGAGGAAGAGAAGAAAAATATTGTCATTGTTGCCTTGGTGGATACCCTCGAATACCTCAAATGGGGCGGTCGCATTTCAAAGACAGCCGCATTTGCCGGTGGGATACTGAACATCAAGCCCGTGATCTCCGTCACCGACGGTGAAATACATCTGCTTGGAAAAGCGCGCGGCTCTAAGATGGGGAACAATCTGCTCGTTCAGGAGATTGACGAGGCGGGCGGCATTGATTTCAGCAAGCCGGTGCTGCTTGGCTACAGCGGACTTTCCGGTGCGCTTTTATTGAAGTACATCGAAGACAGCCGCCACATTTGGGAGGGGCATTTGCGGGAGGTTCGCTACACAACGGTGGGCAGCGTGATCGGAACACACCTCGGTCCCGGCGCCGTTGTGGTGGCGTTTTTCAAGAATAGCTAAAAGGCAGAACGGAACAGCAGCGATTGAAGAAGCAGCAATAATGGTATGCCCCTCCCGCACCATCGTCAAAGAAAACGGTGGTGAAGAAGGGCGTTTGCGCTATTCTGCGGGAGGAAAACTACAAAGAGCAGCCTACGCACAGGCAGGACCTCGACCGCTAAAAAAGCAGAGCGGAGGGACGGTAAAGCCCGTCCCTCCGTTCATGTTTCGAGGGTTTGATTGATAATGTGGAAGTTGTATTATTCACCACGATTATTGATTACATAAACAATGCAGGCAATTCCGGAAAGCATCGAAATAATAATTTTTCTAATACCGCCCTCTCAGCTTGCCAGGCTTCTATTGTTAGTGCAATCTCAAATACGCTTTTGGGACACATTAGCATAAAGCGTTTGAGAAAAACCTGCCGCTGTACACCGTTACCGCAGTCAGGCGGGGGCTCCTGGCAAAAACGATAAAAACCCGCAGTCCAAAATCTGTCGGATGTTTCCGCTGTGCTTTTTACATGGCGGCGTTCATTGAAAGTGTTTAATTTTGCGAATAAATCGCATATTGACTTTTCTGCTTTCTTTGTGTATACTAATTTGCGAATGAATTGCAAATTGGAGGCGTGATGACTTGTCCAGTTACAGCACGCAGCAGAGGAAGGCTCTGCTTGCCTATTTGAGCCGGCATCCGGATGAGCTGCTGTCCGCACGGCAAATTGCGGACGCGCTGGCGGATGAAAAGATCAGCCTCAGCGCCGTATACCGAAACCTCGCACAGCTAGAGGCGGAAGAAAAAGTGCGGCGCAGCAGCAAGAGCGGCACGCGGGAGGTCTACTATCAGTACCTTGACGCCGAAAGCTGTAAGGGCGCGCTGCATATGCGCTGTGTAAAATGCGGCAGGACCTTTCACATGGCAAGCGGCAACGCCGCCCTGTTTGCAAAGCACCTGGCGCAGAGTGAGCAATTCACGCTGGACGCCGCCGACACGATTCTCTATGGCACCTGCGCGGATTGCCGGGAGGAATAATATTGGGAAGGAGGACAGGCCATGACAAGAAAATTTCGTTTGATCACTCGCTTGCTGGCAGCCGTGCTGGCGGCTGTCATGCTGTCCTCCGCTATCTATATTGCGGTCGAAGCCAACCATACCTGCTCCGGCGAGGACTGCGCCATCTGCCACCAGCTGCAGGTCTGTGAAAATCTGCTCAAGAGCATTGGGCTTGTCGACGCTGCTGCGGTTTTCGCCGCGACGGTCAGGTATGCCCTGTGCAGAGTCATTCCCTCCTGCGCGGAGCTTGTCCGCACGTCTACTCTGGTTTCACTCAAGGTCAAGCTTTCAGATTAAATAAGAACTATTTACAAGGGTGTAGTCTATCCGTTTTCGGATAGGCTTTCACGGCGTTGCCGTTACCCTTGTATTTTTGCGCCCATTTTTACGTTCTTATCATAATTTGGAGGTACATATAGCCTATGAAAAAGATAACTGCGCTGCTGCTTGCGCTTATGATGCTGGCCGGCGTCCTTGCCGGCTGCGGAAAGCCGCAGGATACCGGAAAAGCCGACAAATTGAAGGTCGTCACCACCATCTTTCCCGCATACGATTGGGTCAGGGCGATCCTTGGCGACAAGGCGGATAACGCCGAGGTCACCATGCTGCTGGATAACGGCGTTGACCTGCACAGCTATCAGCCCACCGCCGATGATATTGTCAAAATCTCCGATTGCGACCTGTTTGTCTATGTGGGCGGCGAGTCCGACGGCTGGGTGGAAAATGCTCTGAAAAACGCCGCCAACAGGAATATGAAGGTCATCAATCTGCTGGAGGTGCTGGGTGATTCCGTGAAAACGGAGGAGACCGTTGAGGGTATGCAGGAGGCCGGCCACGACCACGGTCACAGCCACGATGAACAGCTCACAGAGAATGACATCAAGGATCGCACCCTCTCGGATTTCGCCGGTGCGTGGAAGTCCCTGCACCCCTATCTGCTGAACGGCGACCTGGACAAGTTCTGCCAACACAGGGCGGAGGAGGACGAGGACAGCTCGACCACAAAGGACACCTATTTGGAGAAGTATAAGGCTTCGTGGCAATGCGACGCCGAGAAGATCTCGATTGAAGGAAACAACATTACCTTCACTTATGGAGACGGAAAAACCGTTTCCGCTGAATACACCTATGCCGGCTATCAGCCGAAGCGGAATGACGAGGGTAAGATCCGCAGCGTCCGTTATCAGTTCGAAACCACCAGTGCCGATGCGCCCAAATATGTGCAGTTCAACGACCACGGTCACGAGCCGGGCGAGGCGGAGCATTTCCATATCTACTTCGGCAACGACGGCTTTGATGCGCTGATGAGTGCCAAGACCAATCCGTTTTTTGTGAAGGATGCGCTTTCCGTAGAGGACATCCTTGACGAGCTGATGGGACATGACCATGGGGAGGAAAAGGACGAGCACGTCTGGCTGTCCCTGAAGAACGCCCAAGCACTTTGTGTGACGATCGCGGACGCGCTGTGTGCCATCGACCCGGACAACAAGAACACCTATATCGCCAACGCCGCGGCGTATAGGGACAAGCTGGCCGCCCTTGACGCAGACTATAAGGCGGCTGTGGAGGGTGCGGCCCATAAGACCGTTTTGTTTGGCGACCGTTTCCCGTTCCGTTATCTGGTGGACGACTACGGTCTGCGCTACTACGCCGCCTTTGCGGGCTGCTCCGCCGAGACCGAGGCCAGCTTTGAAACCATTTCGTTTCTTGCAAAGAAGGTGGACGACCTGGAACTTCCCTGCGTGCTGACCATCGAGGGCGCGCAGCACAGGATCGCGGAAACCATCGTCCAGAACACCGCCGGGAAGAATCAGAAGGTGCTGACCATGGATTCCATGCAGTCCACCACCTCCAAGGATGTGGCAAACGGCGCCACCTACCTTTCCGTTATGGAGAAGAATCTCTCCGTGCTGAAGGAAGCGTTGGGGTAAGGAGGTAGGTCTATGGCTCAGCTCACTTGTCAAAATCTCTGTGTCGGCTACGATGGAAAGCCCGTTCTGCAATGCCTCAATTTTGAGGTCTTTGCAGGCGACTACCTCTGCATCGTGGGAGAAAACGGCTCCGGCAAGAGTACCCTTATGAAAACGATCCTCGGCTTGCAGACGCCCATCAGCGGCAGCATTTTGACGGGCGATGGGCTGAGGAAAAACGAGATCGGCTATCTGCCGCAGCAGACTGTGGTACAAAAGGACTTCCCGGCATCCGTGAGAGAGATCGTTCTCTCCGGGTGCCAGGGGCGCTGCGGCAGCCGCCCCTTTTATAACAAAGAAGAAAAGCAGCTTGCATCTGATGCGATGGACAAGATGCAGATCACCCGGCTTGCAAGGCGGTGCTACCGGGAGCTGTCCGGCGGGCAGCAGCAGCGGGTTCTGCTGGCCCGCGCGCTGTGCGCCACACAAAAAATGCTGCTCTTGGACGAGCCTGTTTCGGGACTCGACCCCAAGGTGACGGCAGAAATGTATACGCTCATTGAAAAGCTCAACCGCGAGGACGGCATCACCGTGATCATGATCTCTCACGATGTGGCTGCCGCCGTCCGATACGCCAGCCATATTCTCCATATTGGCGACGCGGTTTTCTTTGGGACAAGGGCGGACTATCTCCAAAGCCCGCAAGGGCGGCTGTTTGACGCGAAGGAAGGCGGTGACAGCCAATGACCGCTATCTTGGAAAAGCTGGCTCTCTATTGGGCATATCCCTTTGTCCGCTATGCCCTCATTGTCGGTGTGCTGATCGCGCTCTGCTCCTCCCTGCTGGGTGTAACGCTGGTGCTGAAACGGTTTTCCTTCATCGGCGACGGTCTGTCCCACGTGGCGTTCGGCGCAATGGCAATCGCCGCCGTGCTGCAGATCACCAACAAAATGCCGCTTGTCATGGTCGTTACCATCCTCAGCGCCGTGCTGCTCCTGCGCACCGGGCAGAACACGAAAATCAAGGGCGACGCCGCCATCGCCATGATCTCGGTGGGGGCACTTGCCGTCGGCTATCTCCTGATGAACATCTTTTCTACCTCGTCCAATCTTTCGGGCGATGTGTGCAGCACGCTGTTCGGCTCCACCTCCATCCTGACTCTGTCCCCCGTAGAGGTATGGCTGTGCGTGGGAATGTCGGTGCTGGTCGTGGCGGTGTTCGTTCTGTTTTACAATAAGATCTTTGCCGTGACCTTTGACGAGAGCTTCGCAAGGGCGACCGGCACGAAGGCGGGGCTTTACAACCTGCTGATCGCCGTTGTCGTTGCGGTCATCATCGTGCTGGCGATGAACCTTGTGGGTTCCCTGCTGATCTCCGCACTGGTGATCTTCCCGGCGTTGTCCGCCATGCGGATGTTCAAGAGCTTTCGCAGTGTGACCATCTGCGCGGCAATCCTTTCGGTTTTCTGTGCGCTGCTCGGCATTCTGGCATCCATTCTCGCCGGTACGCCGGTAGGCTCCACCATCGTCGCCGTTCAGATCGGCGCTTTCGGTCTGTCATGGCTGACGGGCACGGTATTCGGAGGTGTTCATAGATGAAAAAATTATTGTGTGCTTTGCTGATTGCTTTAACGCTCGTCCCTCTTGCCGCCTGCGGAGGTGAAAAAGATAAAGTGACTGCTGCAGCTGATTCAGGCGATAACCAAGCGCCAGAATCTTCTGTTTCACAAAAACAGCCCGCAGAAAAGAAATCGGAGTCTAAGCCTGCAGCCTCTGAACCAACGCAAAGCACAGACGGTGTTGATGTTGACCTCACAAGGCTTAGCAGTACAATGGTATATTCTGAAGTCTATAATATGATGAACGCCCCCGGTGATTATATTGGGAAAACCATTAAAATGACAGGACAATTTGTATATTACGAAAACCCTGATACGCAAGCCCAATACTTCACCTGTATCATTGGTGATGCAATGGCTTGCTGCTCACAGGGATTGGAGTTTGTACTGACCGGTAAGCATACCTATCCGGATGATTATCCGGAGCTGGGCAGCGAGATTACGGTTAGTGGTACATTTGAGTTATATGAGGAAGGAGAGATTCAATATTGTCGGCTGGTTGATGCGGAAATGATTGGGCAATAACGCAGCCTCCTGCAAAAACAGACAGCTTTCCGCCTAAGTCGCGTTTCTGCGTGAGCGTCGGCGAAAGCTTCCTGTTTTACTGTTGAACTGACTATCGGCGCGATAGCGAGGCATTTTGACCATAGCTTTGTCATCTGCTTCTTCACCGTATATGAGCATTGACTTTGCAGCATTCAGCCTATAGCAGGAACTTTCAAGGTTCCACTTGCGAAATGGCAGAATCCCTGCTATAATGTTTATGTAAGTTTCAGAATTGCCACCGAGCAATTATAGTGAATGAGTAACACAGTGCCTGAGGATGAAAGTCTTCAGGCACTTTTTTGTTTCTTCTGCCTCTCACAAACAGAGGCACAGACGGGGGCGGCGGGGAGTATGCCCCCTCCCTGCTAGCAATTTCATATCTGGGATCCTTGGGTCCAAAAGCGCTTAGAGAGCTTCGGTTCTTTAAGCGCTTTTTTATATAGATCGGAGCCCAACCGCTCCCTTACTCTTTGCTCCGGGGAGCCTTTCGGCATACCCGTACAGATAAATATTACATGCAGGAATGCAGAAAGGAAATGCCAGTGGAAGACGATTACATGATGGTGATCATCCCGTGTATTGCGGAGATTGCCGCCTCAGATACGCCTGAACGAGTCAAAAAACTCCGCTTTGGAGCCGTTAGTGAGCTTCAGCGGTATCTGCATTATTACCGGCAGCTCGGCTACATGCCGAAGCTGCTCTATGCCATTGCAGACAAGAAATGCCGGATGATAGGTTCCGCCACAACCAAGGCGGAGATGCAAAAGCTAGTCCGACCCAATTGTCCGCACTATGACGGAGCCGGATTTATCCCGGATGCTTACAGCGTCCCGGAGGAAGAACTCATCTGTTGGAGCGAAACATCCCTGAAAGGGCCGCTGACCGCAGAGGGCTTTCAGCGGTATATGGAGCTTTTTAAGCAGGTGCTTCCGGAGGAAAGCCGCAGACTCGCGTTGTGAGGTGGTGCAGATGGTTAACATCGGGAATACCGAGCATGCGTTGACCTTTGCGGATCTGCGTGTTCACTACTATACCGGACGGAGCTACCTCATCTCCGGCGAAGGCCGAGATAAGGTGTTCGGCTATCGGCACGGCGTGATGACCGATATCGGAGATCTGCCGGAAGCCGAATGGACCCGGCTGGCAAAACAACTGATCCGGCAATCCGGTGAGCAGGAGCTATATCAGCAGCTTTTCGCATGGGAAAGAGAACAAAGCCATTGGGAACGAAGTCCTTCTCAGTTTGAATTGGATGTGCTGAGTTTGCATATGGCGCGGCTGCCGGACAATCCGGCGTGGTGCGATTTTATTCCATTCAACCGGAAATATCGCCCTGAAGTGCTTTGCAAAGCAGAGATTCTTTGGCTCAAGTGTTCCGGGTGCGGAAAACGCCACGAAATGACAGGAACGCAGCTCAAAAATATCCGTGACAGAAGCAATGGTAAGCTGTACTGCCGGAAATGCGGTGATTGGATGCCGGTCCACCCATGCGCTCATCCTAAGGAAGGGGGTGATGGGAACGGATAAGGTCGTCATCGTTGTCAAGGACGGAATGGTTTGGGAAGTATTCGGAGCCTGCCCTTACAAATTCGATGTTGAGGTCTTGGACATGGATTTTAACGGAGCCGACCCTGACGCAGAGAATGCCGCACAGGATCGGCTTCAGACTGTCCGGCAGTATCTCAGCAAAATCTATTAACAAAAAGGAGAAGCATTATGCGAGAAAAGAACAATACCAATCTGGAACGGATGCGCGAATTGATCGAGCGGCTCACGGAGGCGGACATCGCCTACTACAAAAACGACGCTCCTATTATGACGGATCTGGAATATGACCGACTGACAGAGGAGCTCGCCTCTTTGGAGCATGATACCGGGCTGGTGCTTTCCGGCTCGCCGACGCAGAAGGTTTCCGGAGAGATTTTGGAAAGCCTTGCGGAGGTGCGGCATACAAAGCCCATGCTGTCCGCAGGCAAGACGAAGTCCATTGAGGATCTGATCCGGTTTGCAGCAGGACGTGCTGTTCTGCTGAGCTGGAAGATGGACGGGCTTACGCTGGTTTTGCGGTATGAGTACGGAAAACTGAAGCAGGCCATCACCCGCGGCCGCGAGGGTATCATCGGCGAGGATGTGACCCACACGGTGCGTACCTTCCGAAACGTGCCCTTGACGATCCCCACGAAGGAATCGTTTGAGGTACGCGGAGAGGGCGTCATCTCATGGGAGAGCTTCCGCAGAATCAATGCCAGTCTGGAGGAGCCCTATACCCATCCGCGGAATCTGGCCTCCGGCAGCACGCGAAAGCTTGACGCCGGTGAGGCAAGCAAGCGCCGGTTGGAGTTCTGGGCTTTCGAACTGGTCAGCGACCATCTGGAGCCTGAGAGCAAGCTTGCGCAGCAGCAATTTCTGCAGCGCAGCGGTTTCTCGGTTGTGCCGTATATCTTTTTGGATGCCGGGCACAGCGGGCAGGACATCCGAGATACAGTCGCCGGCATGGAACCCAAAGACTTCGCATATCCGGTGGATGGTCTCGTCATGGAATATGAAGACCTCCGCTATGGCAAAAGCCTTGGAGCAACCGGACATCACGAGAATCGCCTGATTGCGCTCAAGTGGGCCGATGAACTCTATAGCACGCGTTTTCGCGGCGTGGAGTTGGCCACGACCAGAACCGGTATGGTAAGCATCACCGGTCTGTTCGATCCGATCAGTATTGATGGTACACTCGTCAGCCGCGCTTACCTGCACAACCTTGATATCTTCGATGAGTTTCAGTTTGGCATCGGTGACGAGATCAGCGTGTACAAGGCGAACATGATCATTCCGCAGATTGCGGACAATAAAACGCAGAGCAACACCTATATGCTGCCCATGACCTGCCCCTGCTGTGGCAAACCGCTAACGGTGAAGTGCACATCGGGCGGCACGCGGCAGCTGTATTGCGGTAATCCGCACTGTGCAGCCAAGCTGGTGCAGAAGTTTGCGCATTTCTGTGAAAAGACCCGCATGAATATCGAAGGTCTTTCAGCAACAACACTGGAGAAGCTCATCGGTCACGGCTGGGTGCGGAATTTCGGAGACTTATACGAGCTGGAGCAACACCGTGAGGATATTGTACGCACCGAGGGTTTCGGCGAGCGATCCTTTGACCGAATGCAGGCGGCAATCGAAAAGAGCCGCCGCTGCACGTTGGCAAAGTTCATCGCCGGTCTCGGTATCCCGATGGTCGGGCGCCATGCAGGCCGGGATCTGGATCGCTATTTCCATGGCTCATGGGCTGAGTTTGAGGCGGCAATTCTCAACGGCTTCGATTTCACACAGCTGCCGGATTTTGGCGAGACCATGCACAACAACATTTATACCTGGTATGCGGATGCTCAGGAGGCAAAGCTCTGGCGTCCGCTGCTGAGAAAAATTCAATTTGAAACAAAGGAGAATTTGACTATGGAAACCACCATGAACAACCCCTTCGCGGGCAAGACCGTCGTTGCTACCGGAAAGCTGGAGCATTACACCCGTGACGGCATCCAGGAGAAGCTGATTTCTCTGGGCGCCCATCCGTCCGGTGCCGTGAGTAAGAAAACCGATTATCTGATCGTTGGCGAAAAAGCCGGCAGCAAGCTGACCAAAGCACAGCAGCTGGGCGTAAAAACGCTGACTGAACAGGAATTCGAGGACATGCTGGCCTGAATGGCAGGCGGCGCAACGGTTGCGGAGCAGGGATTACCTGCTCCGTTTCCAGTCTCAGGAGGAAATCAAGATGACAAACCACAAATACCGTTGTCCTGTCTGCGGAGCCAAGAGTTTCGAGGTCACAGCACATGTTACGCAGGATTGGAAAATCGACTGCAACGGCACTTTTCTGGAAGCGTTGAATGAGTGCGTTGAGGTCACGCACTATCCTGACGAAGCGGATATTTGGAGCTGTGCCAACTGTGATTTTTCCGCAGAAGGCAAATCGTTTCTTGTAAATACTCACAGTTAGGAGGACACATAATGAGAAAAACGAAGATCGGGGTCATGGACTTCCACGGCAGCGTGGATATCACCGACCCCTGTTACGACAAAGACGTCTGGTGCCGGATGAACAATGTGAAAATCAGTGAAGGCGAATATGCCTGCTATGTCTGGCGTCATACCGACAAAGGTAAGTATGAGGACGGTACGCCGTATTCGTATTTACTGGTCGGTGCGATTGGGATATACCGAAACGGTGATATACCGCGCCAGAAGGACATGGAGGAGATCGGCAGCATAGGTGTTGACGCCGGGCTGGCCGGTTTTTTCCACAACAAACCGGATTACAGCGACGAGGAATGGGGCAGGTTCTGTGACCGTGTCCGTAATGGCGATGCATGGCTGACAGAGGACGGCTTTTATAGCTCGTCCGGGTACGGCGACGGATGCTATGGCGTATATGCTTATAAACAGGATGGCGCAATCACCGCATTGGAACTCCGCTTTCTGTGATGAGGCGGGGCGCGTGCGTAGTTCTCATGGATTGCGTAGAAAACAATAGGAGGTCACAAAATGAAAGAAACCAAGAATGCACGTTTCCGTCGCGTGGCGGAGGCGCGCGTCAACAAAATTATCCGGATGCTGCGCCTTCTGGGCAACTGCTCCGGAACAAACACCTATGCCTATGACGCCGATGCCGTCGAGCAGATCTTCACGGCACTGCAGATCGAACTGGATCAGGCGAGAAAGCGATTCTCTGAAAACGGGAGAACGGGACGAAAGCGGTTCTCTCTTTCGCAGGCGCCGACGCCGGACACCGTTTCGTATCCGCACATCACGCTGCCCCTGCCGGACGGCACACATCTTCGAGCTGTCGCTTATGCAGATACGACCTATCCGGCCATCAATCTGTATCTACTGCGGGATGGCGAGCCGGAGGAGCTCGTATGCTTTGCGGAATACAACTCGGAGCACAGCCCCTGCCACGAGCTTTGCATCGGCGTCTACACCTCCGATGCGGAGGACACACAGTATTATGGGCCATATCGGCCAGAAAGGGAAACAGAGTATGGAAAAGGTGATTGATAAAAGCCAGGCATATGAAGCCTACCGACTTGCGTGGGATGATATCGCAAAGTTGCTGTCAGATCAGATCAAGGCTGTTCTGGGCCGAAGGTTTCTTCTGCGTGTGTGGCCGGAGGATCAAGGATACTGGGGCGCCCGTGCACTGCATGGGCTGTTTTCGGTTGCTAATCTGAATCGGCTGCTGGATGCTGTACAAGCAGACGCGGAGACCCGCATGGAAACTCTGCCGGAGGATTCAGAGGCCGTACACGGTTTCGGCATGACACTTGGCTCGCTTCTTTTGAAGGCCGCTTTACAGGCGGACTGGAAGTGTGAGATGGTCGAGGACGATGCACTCTGGCTGATCGGTTTTGTCAGCTCGGAAACGCGGCCTTACACAGTGAGCGGTCTTTTAAGAACGCTCAATCCGGATACGCTGATGTCGGCCAAAGAGATTCTGACATACCTGAAAGACAACGACAGCACTGACCGCACGCTCAGTGATATTAGGCTGCGCTATTATGCCGCGCACGGAAATGAGCTGTGCTGGCGCTATCCCATCTGCGACGGAATCCATGCCGGTGCGTTTATCCTGGCCACAAAAGACGGCTATCTGAGTCTACCCTACAACAGTATGGACGAGGAAGACTATGAAATCCTGGTATTGGATGACGCTGTATTTCACGATCCGGCATCACTTACTACCTTTCTGTCAAACTGGGAGGATTTCTCTGCCGACCTGACGGATGCCATGCGCGAGATGCGCCGCATTCTGGAAGGAGGCGAAGAGGATGCCTGATGCGGTTAAACCCGAGATCTGTCTGACAGGAAAGCTTCTGTACCCGGTACATATCGGCTTACCGGCATATATTCAGGAGACTGACGGATACCGAAGGACTTCCACAGTCTGTGCTATTCTGGCAGACACACAAGAAGCTACCGTGATTGAAACGCGCAATAGCGTGTATTCCATTCAGAAAGTATGAGGTGCAGTATGAACAACAATATCGACTGGATCATCCATCTTGTAGCAAACGGAGCCTGTGACGAGTGCGGGAAGGAGGAAAAAGGATTCCTGCCCTATACCTGCAATGCGCATACTCATGGCATGGAGAAATATGGCCACCCGGATTTTCAAGTGATCCTGAGTCTTCCTCCCCGTGAAATCGGAAGGATCCTCAACACATTGGGGCTTAGGGTTCAGGAAGGAGAACGCTTTCAGGCCGGCAGGTATGTATCCGGCATCTATGCCGACTGCGATATCCGTCTGGATGAATTTCGGGAAACGGGACGCGATGTGCTGCGTGCAGTCATACCGGATCGGCAGAATCGCTTTCCGGAAGACCCACAGTGCGAAGAACCATATCGACTGCAGAGCATGGATACAGAGGATCTGTATGAGAGAGAAGGTGCATTGTCGTGAAAATTGCCATCTACCAGATTGCGATAGAGCGCGATGAGAACCGTCTTGCGTTTCAGAGCCTGAATCACATCATATCGGTCAGCAATGGTCGAGTCCCTGCAGAACTTTACGACTGCGTTTTTGCCGGAGAAGTTTCTGCGCAAACACTGGAGGATATATTCTATGTTTTCAACATGGAGCACCCTTCCGGTTACAAAGGGCGGTCACTCTCGGTCTCCGATGTAGTGGAAATATTTCTTGCATCAGGAGGAAGTGAGTTCTATTACTGTGAGCCAATCGGGTTCAAGCGGATTCGCTTTGAAAAGGAGTAAACCAAACGCTGAGCACAAAAATAAATCAGGCTTTACAGCACAAACAGGAGGCGTCGAATTATCGGCGCCTCCTGTGGCCTAAAAGGAGAATATCACAATGAACATCGAAGAAGTCTTATCAACAACGCACAGAATCTCTCCTCGTGAGAGGGTTCCCTTTCACTGCACCTGCTGCGGCGAGTGCTGCCGCCATGTCCGGCAAAGCGTTCCCTTGGAAAGTCCGGATGTATTCCGGCTGACACGGCTGCTGCGGGAAAAGGATAAGGGAATCATTTGCATGGACGACTTTATTGCGCGGTATACCGAACTTGCCCTACTGGACGAATGTGGGTATTTCATGCTCATGCTGAAAGTTACAGGTGTTGACGACGCCTGTATTTTTCTGAAAGAGAATCGGTGTATGGTCCATGCGGCAAAACCAAGAACCTGCCGGATCTATCCATTCGTTGCCGGTATCGGAGATGACGGCCAGCCGGAATATCTGGTGAGCCGCGAAAAGGAACACCATTTCAAAGGCCCGGCCGTTCATGTAAAGGCATGGATGAAACGGCGGTTTACCGAGGAAGACAAAGCGTTTCTCAGAATGGATCTTGGTTCTGCTCGGGATATTGCACGACTCATGCGTCGGATACCCGAATTCCATCGGCAACAGGCGATGCTCCTGTTCTGGCGATATAAGTATTCGGATTTCGACTTAGATCAGCCGTTCCTAACGCAATATGCAAAAAATCTTCAACAGCTCAAGGCCGCACTGTCCCTGTTGGCGGAGCAGCCATAACCGACACACCCCGACTGTTATTCTATAAAAAGGAGAAGTAAAATGGATCAAAGATTACGACACATTGTGGAGCACTACGACGAGATGTGCATCGGAACGGATGAGCATTTTCGTTTTCACTGCAAGCAGTGCGGGAAGTGCTGCATCAACCGGGAGGATATTCTCCTGAATCCCAAAGACCTCTACAACATATCCAAGGAGCTGGGACTTGCGCCACGGGACACCATTGCACAATATTGCGAGGTATATCTGGGGCAAAACTCCCGAATCCCCATTGTACGGCTCAAGCCGAGAGGATCTATTAAGCGTTGCCCGCTGCTCAGGGACCGGAAATGTTCTGTTCATAATGCAAAGCCTACGGTTTGCGCCCTGTTCCCACTGGGCCGCAGCATAAAGCTGGATGCGAAAGAAACGGATCCGAACGCCATTGAGCGTGCCAGGATCCAGTATATCATCAACTCCATTGAGTGCGGAGATCGTTCCGAAGAGCATACCGTACGCGAGTGGGTAGAAAGCTTCGGCATACCCATCCACGACAACGATTTTATTGCATGGCAGAAAGCGCTGTTCTCTGTAAGACAGCAAATCGTGGAGCTGGAGAAAATGCTTCCTGACAAATCCATGGAGCGGGTCTGGTCCATTACCTATCAGGCGCTGTATCTCAATTATGACATTCAGGAGGATTTCCGGGAACAGTTCCAAAAAAACAGCGACCGTCTTATCGACGCACTTGAACATCTGCCGGCATTGTGGAAGGAGCTCAGCCATGAATGATAACCGCAACCGTAGCCAAATCATTCGCATCGATGCACGCAACTGCTTTGTGGAAAGTCTGAATGATGCCTTTGAGATCGGGAAAGCGCATTTTACATTTGCCTCCTACGACCTCAGCAAGCCCTCCGGCCAGCGTCAGACCAACAGCATTCAAATCTACATCGATATGGCGGAGGTGTTGGAGTTGTGCCGGAAGCTGGTGGGTGGTGAATTGCGCTATCTTATGCAGGCTAAGAAGAAAAATGGTGACAGCACGCCGCTCTATCAGTGCCTTGGCGGCACTTCGGCGGAAAAGCTCGCAAGGTACGGACGGGCACGAGCGGATGGGAAAAGTCTGTCGCGGACTGCGCAGCTCGTCTGCGGCAGTAAGACGGATTTTCTTTTCGTTGCTGACAGCGGTCCCGGAGAAACCAACGCCAAAGGCCTGATCGTACCGCGGTTCGGAAAGAATCCGGAAAACCATGTCTCGGTCAGCATGACTTTTGAACTGTTCAGCGAGCTTATGCTGATGACCAAAACCCACTACCAGTCGTGGCTGACGGCATACTATCTGCAGAACCCGATAAAATCAGCGACAATGCCGGCACAGGAAACGTATGCAGCGCCTGATAACGCCCCGAATACACTCTTCTGAGGTACAGCCCATGAGGTTTCGTACATTCAGAGAAAGTATCCGAAACATGGATGGTGTGTGGACAGGTAACGATGCGTATTTTGCACAGACACAATCGCAGTATACTGCAGCCTTTTTGCCGGAGTATCCGGAGAAATCTAAGAGGGACAGTACAATCAGCTGTTGCTGGCTCAATGGAGGCTGAGGCTACAGCGGCGTGTATGCCGAAGAATTAAGGGTGAAGAATGGCTGCGTATATCGGGGTTACGCCCTTCTATCAAACGGAGTCGATGATGTCGAGGCGGTTCATGCCATCAAAACGATTGAGGATTGCCTGTGGAAGCAGTATCCTCAATACTGACCTTTCAGCGATACAGTATACCAGTGCGGAGGAGCTTGCTTTTGCAAGCTCCTCCGTTTTGCGTATAAGCATCTTTTGCGGCATCAGGTAATGCTCCACTCCCGCGCCTTTGTCTGCTCTGAAATCATACGGGCATACCATCCGTTTTGTGCCAAAAGCTCCTTGTGGTTTCCGCGCTCACTGATTATTCCTTTGTCCAGAACAAGAATCTGATCCGCTCCGATGATCGTGTTAAGACGATGCGCAATGACAATTACCGTCTTGTCTTTCATCAGAGCGTCCAGCGCCCTATGAATCTCTTTCTCATTGTCTGCATCCAAACTGGAAGTGGTTTCATCCAACAAGACGATAGGTGCATCCTTGATGAGAGAGCGTGCAATGGAGATTCGCTGCTTCTCGCCGCCGGAAAGGGTATTTCCACCTTCGCCCACCACGGTATCGTAGCCGTCCGGCAACGCCGAAATAAACTCGTGGCATTGCGCCGCCTTTGCTACCGCGATGATTTCCTCCATACTCGCACCCGGCTTTCCCACCCGGATGTTGTTCGCTATGGTGTCATGCAGCAGATAAACGTCCTGAAAGACGATGGCCATTTTCCCTGTCAGCGCATCCGGTGACTGTTCCCGAATATCTGAGCCTCCAATCGTAATGGAGCCCTTTGACACATCCCAAAACCGGGAAATCAGGCTGATGATCGTGGTTTTACCACTGCCGGATGGCCCTACCAGTGCCGTCGTCGTCCCCGGCTTCACAGAAAAGGAAACGTCATGCAACACGGGTACATTCTTTTCATAAGCGAAATTTACATGGGAAAAGCTGACATCAAATGCGTTAAGCTGCGCTGCATCCTCACGATACGGCAAGGGTGTCTCCTGCCGAACCTGTAAGATGTTCTCCGCCGCCTTACTGAGATACTTCAATTCCGGGTACAGACTGCCGAGCGTTGCCATCATGCTGGAAAGCGATACGCCTATCATCAGTAGGGCGATCATGCGCTGTGTATCGATTACTCCCGCCTGATATAAGGCCGGAGCCAAAATTAACGCTGCCGGAAGAATCAACGAGGTCACAAAACTGAAGGAGATAGAAAAAGGCATAATTGAGAGTTCCAGTTTTACGGAATCTTTTTTTAAGGAGGTAAAGCTATCGTCAAGGCGCTGAAACTTTTCGCCTGTCATGTTATAGAGCTTAAAGGTTCTGATTCCATTGATGTACTCCACAATGCGGGAGATCACACGACTAACGCTTGCTCGCTGCCTGCCGCCGTATTTCTGTGACATCTCTCCACTCAGACGCATTAAAGGGAACGCAATCAGGATCAGCACCGTAGCAATCAGTCCATACTGCCATGAAACCATAAAGGCAAACAGGAGGGCCAGAGCGCTGAAGAACAGCACCTTTATCAAGCTCGCCAGAGAATGTGTCAAAACCTGTTCAAAGTCTGTAATATCCGTAGTCAGCGTACTCATGAGGCGGCCAATGCTGTTCTTATTGAAATACCCAAGATTCAGGCTACGAATATGATCGCCGAGAGAAAGGCGTTGCTGCGCCGAAATATCTGCACCGCGATACTGTACTTGCGTATAGTTTATGGAAAAAAGGATCGCCCGCATGAGAAACAGCAGTACGAGAATGACGCCGTACAAGGTCAATCTTTGCATTGTAAAGACGCCGCCGATCAGCTCGATAATCGTCATAATCATTGTGCTGAACATACCCATGTGAAGCAGGGCATCCACACAGGACAGCACAATGGGTAGATACAGAGACTTTATATTTTTACCGGCTACCCGGCGAATCATTTTGAATGTGTAATTCATGCTGTCACCTCCTGTGTATAACTGCGCCACATATCGGCATACCGCCCGCCCTTTGACACCAGTTCATCATGTTTTCCTTTTTCCAAAAGGCGTCCTTCGTGGAATACACAAATCTGATCTGCGCCCGTAATCGTATGGAGCCGGTGAGCGATCATGATGGTGGTTTTGCCTTTCAGCAAGTGCGATAAGGCAAGCTGGATTTTATGTTCGTTTTCCAAGTCCGCAAAGCTGGTCGCTTCATCGAAGATAATAATGGGAGAATCTTTCAAAATTGCCCGCGCAATGCAAATTCGCTGCTTTTCTCCGCCCGACAGCTTTACGCCGTCCTCGCCCAATTTAGTTTTGTAGCCATTCGGAAGGCTCATAATAAAATCGTGGATCTGCGCAGCTTTGGCCGCGGCCTCTACTTGCTGGAGCGTAGCTTCTTTGTTTCCAATGGCGATATTTTCATAAATACTGTCATGCAGCGTAAAGGTTTCCTGAAATACAAAGGACACCAAGTCCATCAGATTATCATTTTTCAATTCTAAAATGTTCTTTCCGCCGATGCAGATGCTGCCCTCCGCGACCTCCCAAAACTTAGGGATAAGCTGTGCAGCGGTGGTTTTTCCGGCCCCGGAAGCCCCGACAAAGGCGGTCAGGCTGCCCGCAGGCAGAGACAGCGTGATGTTTTTCAGCACGTCGCTCTTGTCATATCGGAAAGTAACGTCCTCAAAGCTCACACCATAAGGCTGTGCGCGGTCTAAGGTCTGTATTCCCTCTGTTGTGCAGGGCAGATCCATAATGGTTTGGATTCGCCCAACGCCGCTCATAATCTGACTGAACATCATGGCAAGATTCATCAGATTGAGCAGACCGGAGAGAAACACCATACTCATGACCATAAAATACAAATAATCCTGCATGGGCAATGCTCCCCGGAAGTAGAGCAGGCCGCCCAGCGGCAGGGCAAAAAGGATTCCGCTTTCAACCAATGCCACAAACAGGCCGTAGGTATATCCCTGACTTTTGGTGCAGCGTTTCCAGAACGCATTGTATTCCTCTACCGTGTCTGCATAGTCCCGGTAGCTCTCAGCGGTCATATTGTAGGCTTTCATTACGGGCATCCCGTTGATGAACTGCATGATCGCCGTGTTCAGCTTTTCCAGCAGGCGATGATAGGTCGGCATCTGTTTCCCGGTAATCGCCATTGCCACACCTTGAATAATAAGCCCCAGCACCACAGGCACCAGCAAGCACAAAGCCATGGGGACATTGATCGTGAGCAGGTAAATGAATACGATCACAGGCGCGCATATTGCAGAGGTCACGTCCGGAATCTGATGAGCCAAAAATCTCTCAATCCGTTCCACATCTTCAATGATGACTTTTTTGATCTCACCCGAAGCATGGTCGGTGAAGAATCCCAAATTCACTTTTGCAATGTGCCTGCTGATCTGCGTGCGCACGTTGTATAGCGTGTTAAAGGCTCCAATGTGAGAAAATGTTCCTGAAACAATGGAGCAGAGAAATTTTCCTGCAATCGCTGCTGCGGCAATCAAGCCATAGCGCAAAGCATTTCCTTCACCATCCAGCAAAACCAAGATGCTTCGATACACCATGACATACGGGACAAACGAGCATAATGCGCTGGCAATCCCGAACAGGGCAGATACAAACAGATGCAATTTATACTTCCCGGCCAACTGCATTAAATAAGCAGTGCCGGATTTTCTTTTCTTTTCCATAGCGCCTCCTGTTATTCCCGCATGGCGGCCATGAGCCGCCATGCGTCATCAATTTGAAAGTCATCTGCCAAAGTGCCGTCCCGGATCACAAGCGCACGGCTACAAGTGGCAAGGGCACATTCCAAGTCGTGGGTAATCATCAGGATGATATGGCCCTTTTGGGCAAGTGTGTGAAGCTGCTTGCTGACAGAGCGCATATTACGGCCATCTAAGCCACTGGTAGGCTCATCCAGAACGATGACCGGTGCTTCGTTCAACAGGGCGACAGCCAAAGCAAGACGCTGTTTTTGTCCTCCTGACAGGGTTGCCGGATGCCGGTCTGCAAACTCTGCCAAATTCAAGAGCGTCAGCAACTCGTCCGCCCGCAGTTTCAATGTGGGCGTTTCCTTTTTGCCAGTCAAAAGTTCGTCGGTCAGGCTTTCTCCGAATAACTGGCTGTCCAAATCCTGCATGATATACCAAATCACACCGCGCCGTCTGCTCTTTTTCAATGGCTTTTCCGCAAAGCGGATCGTACCGCCGTCCTCCTTCAGGAGCCCTGACAGCAATTTCCCCAACGTGCTCTTTCCGGCCGCATTGGGGCCCACAATCGCAACGATTTCTCCCGGTGAGCAGGAAAACGAAACGTCCTTCAACACTTCATGCAAGCCGAACCGCTTGTGTAGTCTCTCAACGCTTAACAAAGGCTTCTGTTCAGTTTCCTTACCACTATTGGCAGGGAATGGCAAGTTCAAGAGTTCCATACTGCGAAGCCCCCACTCGAAAACCTGCTCATGGGGCAGAATATTCATTTCCTGCGGCGTCATCACGCTGACGATTTCACCCTTATTCAAATAGACGATCCGATCTGCTATATCACGCAGATAATAAAGCCGATGCTCCGCAATCAAAATCGTCTTTCCTTGCTTTTTCAAAAGACGGACAAATGCAGCAAAGTCCTCCGTAGCTCCCATATCCAGATTGGCAGAGGGTTCGTCCATCACATAGATATCCGGGTCAATCGCCTCCGCAGAGGCGATTGCTACCCGCTGCCGCATACCATAAGAGAGGTATCGAACCTTCTGTTCTAAAAGGTTCGTAATGCTCAATGCCTCCGCTGCGTCCTGAACTCTTTTCACGATCTCGTCATGAGGGACACCGTAGTTTTCGCAGCCAAAGGCAATTTCACCTGCTACCTCATTGGCAAAGAACTGGCTACGCGGGTCCTGAAATACATTCCCGACATACTTGCCTCGTTCCCATGAGGGAATCTCCGCCATGTTTTTCCCGAATAGCCATACTTCGCCGCTGAGCTCTCCCGTGAAGAAATAGGGGATCAGTCCATTTATCACGCGGGTCAAAGTACTCTTTCCGCTGCCGGAGGGGCCCGTCAATACGATGACCTCCCCCTTTTCTACGCTGAGATTGATATGCTTCAACTGATTCTCCGTGTCTCCGTAGGAGAAACTGAGATTTTTAATTTCAATCGCTGGATTCAATTTCTCACCTCACACCAAGATACACATGGCCGCTGTTGAAATAAACAGTGCAATCATGACGCCATCGCTTACAGCCATCTTGTTTAAGTAGTAGCCTTCCTTCTTGTAGGGACTCTCAATCCCGCGAACAACGCTGGATGCCGCCAACTCGTCTGCAATTTTCAAGGAGCGAAACACCATCGGTACGACCACATATTCAAAGGTGTTAAGCGGATGTAAAACCACTTGAAGCGGAGAGAGCAGAAGTCCGCGCGTCTTCATGGCATCCAGCACGTCAGAAAACTCCGAAGCCACCGTTGGAACAAAACGCAGTATGACAATCACCGTCAGCCTTACGGAGGACGGAAGCGGCAGTTGCCGGAGGGCAGCAGTCAGCTTGCCCGATGGAGCCTGTGAAACAAGATAGACCGCCATAAAGACGGGGATCAGTTCGATCAGGAAAGTAAAAAGCATGGGGGATGGAATATTGATACCATGGCGCACATTGAATGTAAGCCATCCGTAGCTAATGAGGAAAGCTACTAAGAATTTCAGTCCCTTTCCCCAATACCCGAATATTGTCATCACAAGAAACAGTGCGGCGGTGCAGGCAATATGCAGCCACATGTTTTTACAGAGAAAAGCCACGGCGCAGACACAAACAGCCAATATCAAAAGCGCAAAAATGTTGACGCGGCGGATCAGTTTTGTGTTGTTAATTACGGCTTCCATCACTTTACAATTCCTGCTTTCTTGAAATGGCGTCTCAAAATACGCTGTCCAAAGAGGCAGCCAAGCAGGGCAAGAGCTACCGTGATCGCACAGGCTCCAATCATGTGCCACGGGCTGGAGAGCATATTGAGTTGCATATCAAAGACTTCCTGAGAAAAGCCTTCCGTGGATGCCTTTGCCACATAACTTTCCCAAGCAGCCCAGATCGGAACAGTGTTTCCGATAATCATGCCGAGGCCATAACAAGACCACCCGATGGCGTTGCGCAAAGGCTTCCGATAGCTGTCCTTGCCCAGCATGGCAAGCTCACAAATCACACCCACCAGCAGAAAATAAGGAAGCAGGAATACATAGCCGCCCAATGCACTGATGATGCCAAACACGGCACTCCATACCATCAAAATCCCGTGTTTGTTCAGCCGATTGGCAACAACGAGGTAAAATGTCGCGCAGAAAAATTCCTGAATGCCGGCAGCGCAGTAAAGGTACAGGAATGGAAACGGAAGTGTCAGAGCACCAACCGCTCCATATACTGCAAATGTCAGGACCATCATGGCTGCAATTACCATCACGTCCCGCGTGGTAAATCTTTTCTTTTCAGTCGTAGTATTCATAAAAAAACTCCTTTCAAAAAATAGGTCTGTAGGATTCACAAGAATGAGTTAGAGTAGGCTAACCAACGGGCAAAAAAACACCTCCTTACGCAAAATACAATTTCCATGCACTACCGAAAAAATCTGCAATGAGATGTATTCTGTCAAGTGCTTCGTCCTTTTCCAGCTTATGACGCACAATCTCGAAGAACGCATAATACTGTGCAGAAAATAGAATATGTATTTCGTCCAGCGTCAAGGGACGGCACGAATAGCCCTGGCGAATCATCTTCTGCTGAAAGGCATAAGTCTGTTTTTCTTCTTCCTCAATAAGCTGATCCACAAAGCTTTCGTAGGCACTTCCGGCAGACTGGCTGATAAGCAGGTAGAAAGCATCCTTGTTTGCGAAAATGTACTCCACCAGTACGGAAATAACCTCATCAGAAATATTCCACATATTTTCCGGATGGCCATTTGTCAGAGAATCGAAGCCCCGTTCTCCGCCTTTGCGATACAAATCCAACATATGATCCGCAACTGGGGACACAAGTGCGGCAAACAGGCTTTCTTTGTCAGGAAAATACCGAAAAATTGCGCCGGTGGTCAGCCCAGCTTGTTTTGCAATACTGCGAACGGAAGCGTCGTTATATCCCTTTTCCATGAACTCCTTTTTGGCTGTGTCTAAAATCAGTTGTTTTGTATCTTCACTCTTACTCATGCCAAGCACCTCTCCGAAAAATAGCACTGCTATTTACATTATACACAGGTTGCGCTTAATGTCAAGATAGCAGTGCTATTTTAAGCCCAAATTTACAAACGCAGCAAACGTAGATCGGCAAGCAGGGCAAAGAGGTCCCTCTTTTGCATTTTCGGGGAATTTTCGCCGCCGCGAAAACTCCCCTCTGCTTGTCAGGGGCAACGCCCCCCTTTGAACGCGCAAGATGCGCGGCTAAGCGTTTCGCAGAAACGCTTAGAAGCATGACCGTTATTGCCGGTCATGCTCCTTTTTCTTCTCCTCCTCGCGCTTGTTTTTGCCCAGCATACGATCCACGTTCTGCTTGTGGAGCAGCAGCTCGCGCATCTCATCGCGCGAACGCTGGTATTCGGCATACGCCGCCTTTTTTTCCGATAGCAGCTTGGCGTATTCCTCCTGCAAGCTCTTGACGGAGGGCAGTTTTTTGACGCCCCGCTCGTCAAAGGCTTTCTTCACCGCCTTGTGGCGCCCTCATGCTCAGCAAGGTACGGACGGGTATGAAGCTGCAGCACATTTACTTCCGCGGAAGTGTTGATGCTGTGGCCTACTTCAAAAAGCAAAGCGAACTAACGCAAACGGCACGGAAACTCCGTGCCGTTTTTTATTATGCTGCATATTTCAAAGCCTAATCTGCACATGTTTATAGAAAAGAATATGCAGATAATTCAGATGATTGCTTGCGTTTCTGCACATAGTGTGCTATAATTATGTGCAGAAAGGCTGGTGCTGTATGAGAAAATTCGATTACTCCTTTTTGAATAACGGTATGCTGCCGGCAAACCTTGTGAACCTCACTTCCAATATTGCAGCGCTCAAAACTATGGCAGGCGTGCGCAAGGACGAATACACGCAGATTTTCACAGAGCTTGAGGCTGTCGCAAAGGTACAGTCCATCAAAAGCTCCAACGCCATCGAGGGCATTGTGACTAGCGATGAGCGTATCGCCGCCATTGTCAATCAGAACAGCGCGCCGCTGAACCACAACGAGGCCGAAATTGCCGGGTATAGAGATGCGCTGAATGAGATTCACTTGGGCTATGAACACATTGACTTCCGGCAGAGCGATATTCTGCGGCTGCACGAAATTATGATGAGCTTTGCGGGCTATGAGTACGGAGGGCAGTACAAAACGGACGATAATGTGATTTTGGAGATCGGCGCTGACGGAAACCGCCGTGTCCGTTTCCGCCCCACACCTGCAAGCGAAACACCAAAAGCAATGGAACAGTTGGAGCTTGCCTATCTGGCTGCCCGAAGCGATGCGAATATCAATCAGCTTCTTTTGATCCCCTGCGTGATTCTGGACTTCCTCTGCATCCATCCGTTCCGGGACGGCAACGGCAGAATGTCCCGTCTGCTCTCGCTGCTGCTGCTATATAAAAACGGCTTTGACGCCGGGAAATATGTGTCCTTCGAGGAACAGATCAACAACTACAAGGCGTATTATTACGAAGCCCTGCGGCAGTCCTCTGCCGGTTGGGAAACGAATGAGAACTCTTATTTCCCCTTTATTGAGAATTTCCTCTCCACCCTCTATATGTGCTATAAGGAATTGGACAAGCGGTTTGCAGTGGTACGCGGTAAGAAGATCACGAAGAAGGCCCGTGTGGAAGCGACTGTTCTGAACAGCCTGACCCCGCTTTCCAAAGCTGATATCTGCAAAATTCTCCCCGATGTCAGCCCCACGACCATCGAAGCCGTCCTTGGGGTAATGGTTAAGACCGGCTCGGTAAAGCGTATCGGTGCGGGACGGACGTCGAGGTATATTAAAGCGTAAGAGGTATTATATTCATAAGCAAAAGAACAAGAAACCAACCTTTTGGTCAAAATACAAGACACACATTGCAGCTGTCATTCCAACCGTTCCGAATAGGAATTTCGCATCCTCACAGGCGGCAGAGTTGTGCGCCTTTCGGCGTGTTTCTTCGCTCGCATACGATTTTATTGAAGGGAGAAAGATTACCGTGCATGATTTTATCGGAACCATTTTATATTTTTTTCGAAATGCAATTCCCCTCGCTTTGATCGGCTTGGCGGCAGGTGCAGTAATTCTTGTTATGCTGAACCTGAAGTGCCGTCGAGAAGGAAAATGTTTTCCGAAAGGGCAAGCTGTCGCCTTTCTCCTTCTGTTGTGCTACTTGGGTGGGCTTGCTGCCATCACTTTAATGAACCGTATGGATGGTATGCGAACGGGCGTCCAGCTCCTTCCCTTTTTGGCGTTTTGGGAGGCGTGGAATAACTTTACCCTGCAAATTTGGCTAAACCCTTTGCTGAACATCGCCATGTTCCTTCCACTGGGCGTACTACTTCCTCTTGCGGTAAAGCATTTCCGACGGTGGTTTTGGATGCTGACCGCAGGGGTCGGCACATCTCTTGTGATCGAGCTGCTTCAGTATGTCCTTGGTCGTGGACAGGCCGATGTGGACGATCTGATATGCAATGTTTTGGGGGCCATGCTGGGGTACTGCTTTTGTATGCTGTTCGTCAGCTTGGTGAGGAAACAATGGAAAACCGCCGGAGTCTATGTTATTTTTCCCGTTCTGTCCATCGCTGCTCTGGCCGGTGTGTTCCTCACCTATCATTTCCGGCCCTATGGCAACCTTGCGGACGGTCCGATCTACAACGCGAAGACCAAGGAAATCGAATGGGTGCAGGAATATTCTTTGTCCAATGAGCCCGGACCGTCCGGAGTATACCGGACGGAGCCGTTCACAAGGAAGGATTGCGATGCCTTTGCGTCAGAATTTGTTGGGCGACAGGGAGCGGAAATTCGATTCGGTACTCCCGATGTAGATTACTATGACAGCAGAGCTTTCTACTCTGACCACCGCACCTATGCCCTGTGGGTGTATTACAATGATCATTCCTACGAGTACACGGATTATCGCGTGGACAGTGAACAACGATACAGCGAAAAGGGTGGAGCGATCACAGAGGACGGCCTTCGTGCCGCTCTGGACAAGCTGGGCATCGAGATTCCCGTTGCGGCCAGTTTTGTCATCGCGGACGAGAGCGCGGGAAGGTACGCTTTTCGGGCAGAATGTGTAGTAGAGAACGATGTGCTTACCAATGGTGAATTGGTCTGCTGGGTGGCAGAGGGCGGTATCCTCTACAAGGTAGACAACCATCTTTCTGTCAGCACCCTTCATGGAAATGCTGCAGTTATCTCTTCCCAAGAGGCGTATGAGCGCCTTTGTGCTGGGCAGTTCTCTTGGCGTGATGTGCCCATGTTCAACTATTTGTCCCCACGGCAAGTGCGAGTCACTGACTGTAAGCTCGAATATATGACCGACAGCAAGGGATTCCACCAGCCCGTTTACTTGTTCACCCTCTCAGATGAAAATGATGCCGCACTGCGGGGCGGTACCGGTTGGACCACTTTCGTTCCAGCTTTAGCCGGATAGCAGATTCGGCGAGAGTCGTGGATCAAGTCTGCATATCCAATAAAATGTTGTCGCTCAGATAAACTTGGGATCAAAGAAAAAACAAGTCGAGGGAAATTCCCTCGACTTATTTTTTCGTGCCCCGTACCGTTCGGTCTGCCCCATAGGTCACATTGTGTACCTATGAACATGAACCGTAGAATCACCTGCCTTTCCAATGCTATGTTATAAGAATCGCTGCAAGCTCATATACGGCCTATTGCGGTCTGACTGCACCTCACTTGCGGAAGTCATAAATACCGCTTGTGTCGTTCACCAAGCACGAACTATTCCTTTCGATTGGCTACAGCTTGCAGGCAGATTGACAAGAGGATTGCACAAGAAACCGCATAACTTGCAGCTGTCATTCCAACCGTTCCGAATAGGAATAACGGAACAATCGAAAGCAGTAGTGAGATGACGCTGCAAACAAACATGGCCTTTCTGAGGCTGGCAGCGTTGTCAAATTTGAACAAGGCAATTGCACCAAGCAGGATAATCAAAATTGTGAGGATTCCTGTCAACAGCGGCGTGAAATTCGCATACCCAACGGGGAGCAGACTGAAATATGAATACACTTCAATAGTTTGTTTGGTTGGACTTGTCGCGAACACCATGACAGTACCGATCGGTAGTATCTCTAAAATTAACGCTATACCCTGTAACGCAAGAGCGGACAGATGATAGGCTCTATTCGTTGCTTTCATTGAATCCCTCTTCTTTCGTGTGTAGATGTAAAGAATTGCTGTTGCAACAATGATAAGACCCAGTGTCCAGATATAACTTTGACTTACCAAAAATAGCGGTGAAATTATGAAAGCGATGCCAATAATGAAAATGATTACACTTATTACACTTGCAAGCATACGCTTTGAATAATTCAGCGACTCCAAAATAATATTGTCAGCTTGTTCTTTCATATCAACCTCCTCTATCCTTTTTCCAGACAGCAATTCAGTGATGGAAACGCCTAAAACATCTCCAAGCGGTTTTAACAATGAAGTGTCAGGAAGTCCTTTTCCTGTTTCCCATCGTGAAATTGCTTTATCTGTTACAATAAGCTTTTCGGCCAATTCTTTTTGTGTAAAACCCTTTTGTTTTCTGAGTTCGGCAATAAAGCGACCTGTTATATTTTTGTCCATATTCTTGCCCCCTGTTAGCTATATTTTACCAAAAAGCACTTAGAATCGAAACCTATGAATCGTAGAGTTGGCACTTTTTCAGTTTTCAAAGGGGATATTCTTATAAACATTATACCTTAAAGAAGCAAATCTTTCTATCGCCGTCTCTTACAGCCAAATAACGGTTGCCTATCACATCGGCACATAAACAGTAAGTCTTGAAAAAGATTTGCTGCTTTTTTGCGTCTATCTTTGGCATTTCAAAAAAACGGTTGTAGTAAAGAGTGAAAGGAAGGATTTTGAAGGGACGCTATATTATGCGCTTGAAGGCATAAATGAAATATAAATACGACGGCATTATGTACATAGCCGAGAGGCTTTCGTTTTGAAAGCCCCTCGGCTATTTTATGGCAGAATGGAAGTAAAACATTCGCTATTTGATTTGCTGTTTCCATCTTGCTTCTATAATCCGGGTATATGTTTATGTAGCTGCCTAATCCTCCCGGTCTTTTCCGTTCGACCCGCTTTGGGCGTCCGGTTTCTCTTTACATTCACTCATTTGTTCGGTTTCTTCAGCAGGAATTGCCGGGCGTGCTATGTGCCATTTCACTGACACTTTATCGCCGCCTTTCAGATGAAGTAGTCTTTTTCCTCATCCAATCACGGTATCTACAAGGGCGACCCATATTCTTGTAACGACAAAAAGAATTAAACATACAACGAAAAATGGGAATAGATAACTCAGTAACTCTTTCATAAATCTGCTCTATTTTCCCGAAAACCGTTTGTAGAACTTAGCAAAATCCTCATGCTCTTCCGGCTGATACATATAGGCCAGATAATCCTCGTCATTCTCCGGCAAGGTGGCAAACTGGGTATAGCCTGCCATGATACCGCCCTGATGATAAATCGTATACATGCCCGTTGAGATTTTTGCCTTTTTAATGCTGTCTCTTGTGAAGATTTCCGCTTCGCTGCACCCTTCCAATTCGGGTGTGGTTTGCAGCAAAGCAATGCTCATGTCCGACTCACGGTAACCAATAATCAGGCTTGTATATGTGTAGGTGGTTTTTCTGGCAATAATATAATCGCTGGTTTTTATATTAAGCCCATAGCCGTAGACGATCTTCCAGGTATCGCCGTCTGGCATCGCTTGGCTAAATAGCTGACGAATCAAGCCCTTGTTTTGTTCCGATCTTTCAATGTCCCATTTTTTCTTTCTGAATAAGCTCATATTGTCCTCCTGTTTATAGGGTAGTATTCCCCTGTGAAAATCCACCCTTACTCCTTGAGCGTCGAGATTTTTGCTTTCTGTATTTCGCTGCCGAGAACGTGGAGCAGGATATTACAATCCTGCCCCACGTTCTGCTGTTTCATTTTCTGCTGCTTTGTCATAGCTTAATCTGTTCAACGATGCTTGGAATCGGAATTTTGAGACGTGCCCGGCACAGTCTCGGACTCCTGACGGGAAAACCACTCGGTTTTCTTCCCGATAAC
>ERZ773173.560-NODE-560-length-43360-cov-4.062718_pt1 | contig 43360 bp, 36 predicted proteins | sample MGYA00580535_ERZ773173 | MGnify/ENA primary metagenome ERZ773173 (study PRJEB29015, sample SAMEA2737856) | human gut metagenome | biome: human gut; feature: human-associated habitat; material: faeces | place: China | collected 2012 ...
AGTAATTTCTTAGTTTTCATAAGCATAATGAATTAAATAATTGTACAAAAGGTCCCCGGGGTTTATTAAGCTTGTTTCAAATATATTAATATTATAATCAAATGCAAAATAAAATACAATAAAAATATGCTTTTTGTTGTCGGTCAGGTAGGTCGTAAATATTTTGAAAAAAAGAATATTCCTATTGATATAGATTTCAAATATACTGCTCAAAACCCTAATGTTAACAGAGCCAGAGTTATCAGCGAAAAGATAGTAGAGCTTTTCAGGGAAAAGAAGCTTGATGAAGTTTATATCGTTTACACAAGAATGGTTAATTCTGTTACCTTTGACGCTGAAATTAAGCAGCTTTTGCCTTTGAAAAAGGTAAAGTTTGAAAGAACAGATGAAAGCAACAAGTATGGAACCTGCTCTTTTGAACCAAGTATGAATGCAGTGTTTGACCATATTATACCTAATTATGTTTCGGGATTTGTATATGGCGCACTTGTTGAATCATACTGCTCCGAGCATAATGCCCGTATGATGGCAATGCAAACTGCCACAGATGCAGCAAAAGATATGCTCAGAAGTTTAGGTATCGAATATAACCGTGCAAGGCAAGCAGCAATCACGCAGGAAATTACTGAAGTTATTGCCGGTGCCAAAGCACAAAAAATGAAAGAAGATTAGGAGGTGTCCTTGTATGAAGAATGGTAAAATTGTTCAGGTTATGGGACCTGTAATAGATGTTGAATTTGAAGACGAATTGCCGAAAATTAAGGACGCTCTTGAAGTGGAATTAGATGGCAAAAAGCTTGTTATGGAGGTTAGCCAGCACATCGGCGGCAACTGTGTTCGCTGTATTATGCTTGCAGCTTCAGAAGGCCTTTGCAAAGATATGGAAGTTATCAACACAGGTGATGCAATTAAAGTCCCTGTCGGTGATAAAACCCTTGGCAGACTTTTCAATGTAGTAGGCCAAACGATTGACGGACTTGATAGCCTTGATAATGAAGAACATTGGGCTATTCACCGCAAACCGCCTACATTTGAAGAGCAAAGTGCCAATGTAGAAATCCTTGAAACAGGTATTAAGGTTATTGACCTTTTAACACCTTATCCAAAGGGCGGTAAAATCGGCTTGTTCGGTGGTGCCGGTGTTGGTAAAACTGTACTTATTCAGGAACTTATCACCAATGTTGCCACTCAGCACGGCGGTTACTCAATCTTTACCGGTGTTGGTGAAAGAAGCCGTGAGGGTAACGACTTATGGAAAGAAATGGGCGAGAGCGGCGTACTTGAAAAAACAGCACTTGTTTTCGGACAGATGAATGAGCCGCCTGGAGCTCGTATGCGTGTTGCTGAAACAGGGCTTACAATGGCAGAATATTTCAGAGATGTTGAGCATCAGGATGTGCTTCTCTTTATTGATAATATCTTCCGTTTTGTCCAAGCAGGTTCAGAAGTATCTTCGCTTTTAGGCAGAATGCCGTCTGCCGTTGGCTATCAGCCGACCCTTGCAACTGATGTCGGCGAACTTCAGGAGCGTATTGCTTCCACCAAAAATGGTTCGATTACATCGGTTCAGGCTGTTTATGTTCCTGCCGATGACCTTACAGACCCTGCGCCTGCAACAACATTTGCTCACCTTGATGCAACAACTGTTCTTTCAAGAAAAATTGTTGAAAAAGGTATTTATCCTGCTGTTGACCCGCTTGAGTCTAACTCTCGTATTCTTGAACCTGATGTAGTAGGCGAAGAGCATTACGCAGTTGCCCGTAAAGTTCAGGAATATTTGCAGAAATATAAAGAACTTCAAGATATTATCGCAATTCTCGGTATGGAAGAACTTTCTGATGAAGATAAAACTACTGTTTATCGTGCAAGAAAGATTGAAAAGTTCTTGTCACAGCCATTCCATGTTGCTGAGGCATTCACAGGCCAGCCGGGTAAATATGTTGCTGTTAAAGATGCGGTTAAGGGATTCAAGGCTATTATCGACGGTGAAGTTGATGATGTTCCTGAACAGGCTTTCTTTAATACCGGTACTATTGAAGATGTTTTGGAAAATGCAAAAAAGCTTGAAAAATAAGGTGATTATATGAATACTTTTCAACTTAAAATAATTGCGTCTAATAAAGTCTTTTTTGACGGTGAGGCTCAAAGCCTTTCTATTCCAAGGCTTAACGGAGGCTGCGAAGCTTATCTTGCAAAGCATGAAAATTGTGTTGTGCCTATTGAATTCGGCGAAATGAAGATTGTTGATGCAAACGGTAAAAAAATTAACGCATTTGTAGGCAGCGGTTTTCTTGAGTTTCTTGATAATGTTGCAACACTTGTTTGTATTTCGGCAGAACTTCCTGAAGAAATCAATGAGCGCCGTGCAAAAGAAGCTCAAATGAGAGCTGAAGAAGAACTTCGCCAAAAGCATTCTCTTCTTGAATATTATCACTCTAAAGCTAACCTTTCTCGTGCTATGGAGAGACTTAAAGTTAAAAGCAGATATACTATGTAATAAAAACGACTGAAATCAAGTAATTTGGTTTCAGCCGTTTTTTTGTGTAAAAATCCTATTCTTGTAAATTATATTTCTTTATTGTATAATAGATATAACTACATTTAAGGGGAAAATTATGCAGTACAATTTAAAAACAGGTAATTTTTGTGATTTTAGTAAGTTCAGGGAAAATATTATGATTCCGCGTTCTTACTTTATTCCTTTTGCAAATCTTGATGAACTTGCAAAAACAGATATTAGAAATGAAAGATATTCATCTTCCCGTGTTGAATGCCTTTCGGGTGAATGGGATTTTGTATATTATTCAAATTGCAAAATGGTGGATAATTTTTTTGATACAGAAAAAATTAAATTTGATAAAGTAAATGTTCCTTCAATGTGGCAATATACGGGTTATGAAAAGCCTTATTATGTAAATACCAGATACCAATTTAAGCCTAATCCGCCGCATATACCTGAAGATTGCCCGGTGGGTATTTATCGCAGATTTATTGATATTGATAATCTTGATTTAAACTATACTTTGGCATTTTTAGGTGTTGCAGGTTCACTTGAACTTTTTTGTAACGGTAAATATGTAGGTTACAGCGAGGGCAGCCACAATACCGCTGAATTTGAACTTAATGATTTTCTTGTTAAGGGTAAAAATGAAATTGTAGTTCAAAACCATAAATGGACTAACAGTACATATCTTGAAGCGCAGGATATGTTTCGTTCTAACGGTATTTTCCGTGATGTTTTGCTTTATAAAACGGGGAACAACTCTATTTATGATTTTGAAGCTAAAATCAGTTTCAAAAGTTCATTTTCTCTTGATTTTTTGCCATCATTAAAGATTAGTGACGATTGTGTGTTGTCTGTTTCGCTTTATGATGACGGTGAGATTGTATCATCAAAATCTGTTAATGTATCACCGTCAAATATTGAAAAAATCAGTTTTGATAATCTTGATGTTCACAAGTGGTCAGCCGAATGCCCTTATCTATATGATTTGGTAATTATTCTTTCAAAGGGCAAAGATGTTATTGAAGTTGTAAGAAAAAACATTGGCTTTAAAAATGTTGAAATAATCGGCAATAAGTTTTTGTTTAATAATGAGCCTATTAAACTTTTGGGTGTAAATCACCACGATACCAACGCTAAAACGGGATATGTGATGTCAGTTGAAGATATGGAACTCGATGTCAGCCTTGTAAAGCAATATAATGCTAACTGTATTCGTACATCTCATTATCCGCCTGATCCTACTTTTCTTGATTTATGTGATGAATACGGAATATATGTAATTGATGAAGCTGATATTGAAACTCACGGCTGTGAAACCGAACTTCATAGACCGGGTGCTTGCTCACATAATAAAGATTGGCAGCAACATTATTGGGATAGGGTTTACAGAATGTATGCCCGTGATAAGAATCATCCGTCAATCACAATGTGGTCGCTCGGAAATGAATCACACGGCTATCTTAACCAAGATTATTGCTATGATGAACTTAAAAAGTTATCAACGCTTCCTATTCATTATGAGGGTGTGTGCAGAACTCCACGCTTTGCATATGATGTTATTTCGCATATGTACGCATGGCCGAATATGTGTGAAAAAATTGCAAAGGGCAAATTGCCGAAGTATCGTAAAAAGCCATTTTTCCTTTGTGAATATGCGCATGCAATGGGAGTTGGTGCAGGCGAACTTGAAAGATATGTAAAATGCTTTTATTTTTCAGAAAATATGCTTGGCGGTTGCATATGGGAATTTGCAGACCATGCTGTTTACCACGAAAATGAAAAAGTTAAATACACTTACGGCGGTGACCATGGTGAAGAAAAGCACGATGGCAATTTCTGTATGGACGGCCTTTTCTTTCCGGACAGAACACCGCATTCAGGCGCAAAGCAAATGAAAAATTGCTATCGCCCTGTCAGATGCCGCAAAATTGCAGATAACAGATATGAATTTTTTAATCATAATTATTTTGAAAATGCAGCATTGAATGTAAAGTATACCTACTTTACAAACGGCGCTGAAACATATTCAAGCACATTTGATGTAAATATTGCACCTCAGTCAAGTCAGGAGTATGAAATTGACTCGCTTGAGCTTGAAAAGGATAATCATAATTCGGTTGTGTTTGAATATTTAGCAGGTGATTTCTTAATTGCAAGTGAGCAAATTATTTTAAGTGAGGGTAAGCTGAGTGCAGATATAAATTCTGACGGTAAAACCACCGTAAAACCAAGTGAAAATAAGCTTTTTATCACTTTTGATAATGGTTCAATGATATTTGATAAATCTACCGGATTTATTACTTCATATATTTATAAAAATCACGAAATGATAAATTCATTCCCTCTCGGTGATTTTAAAGGCTTTGCACCTGCATTTTATCGCGCTCCGCTTGATAATGACAGAAATATTTGCAAATACTGGCATACAATGGGACTTCAAAATACATCAAATATCTGTAAAGGCAGTAGCTTTACAGACAATGGTGATAATATTGTAGTTACAACTAATATTAAATCCATTGCAAATTGTATTCTTCCGGTTGCAAATACTCAAATTAAATATACAATTTATCCAAACGGTAATATTTTGGTTGATGTAAATTGCTTGGGTGGCGGTGCTGTCAAGCTGTTGCCACGCTTTGGTGTTATGCTTGAAATGCCGAAGGAATATGAAAATATTAAATATTTCGGTTTGGGTGAAGATGTCAATTTGCCGGATTATAAGGAACATACAATAAATAAAGTTTATCAAACAACAGTTGATAAACTTAAAGAAAATTATATTAAACCACAGGAAAGTGCGACAAGATGTGATGTTCGCTTTGCAGAGATTACAAATGCTTCAGGCTTTGGATTAAGATTTGAAGCTGTAAATAAACCTTTTATTTTTTCTGCAAGTCATTACACTTCAAAACAGTGGGCAAAGGCTATGCATAGGGATGATTTAGTTGATTTGCCGACTACCTGCGTGAATATCGACTCATCTGTTTTAGGTGCAGGTTCAAATGCTTGCGGTCCGCTTCCCGATAAAAAGGATAGGGTTGGTTCACTTTCAGGCAAAAAGTTAAGTTTTGTGGTTAAACCGATAGGTGAATAAATGTATAAAATAGGAACTGATATTGTTAAAATATCAAGGATTGAAAAAAGTATTAAAAGTCAATCATTTTTAAATGAGGTTTTTACCGAAAACGAAAGAGCTTATTGCAAAAAAGCTGAAAACTTTGCCGGAATATTTGCAGGTAAAGAAGCTTATTTTAAGGCACTTGGAACGGGGCTTAAGTTTCCGCTGACAAATGTGGAAATTGGGCACGATGAAAACGGTAAACCGCACCTCTGCGGTGTAGATAGCAGTGATATATCAATTTCACACGACGGTGAATATGCAGTTGCAACAGTAATATTGTGGTAAAGCAAAAACACTTTACACTAATACAGGCGGTGTTATTATGAGGATATTAACAGCAAAACAGATTAAAGCAGTTGAAACAAGAGCTTTTGAGTCAGATTCAACCGAAGCTGAGCTTATGCTGAAAGCAGGAACAACTTGCTTTGAAAAAATATGCAAAATATTTGGCGAAAGTCTTGCAAACAGTAGGGTTGGAGTATTTTGCGGCAACGGTAAAAATGCCGGCGATGGCTTTGTAATAGCCGATTTGCTTAAAAAAATAAATGTTTTTACAGATATAATTTTGTGTGATAAAGAGCCTACTGTTGATGAACCGAAAATGTATTATCAAAAAGCAATCAACAATGGTGTAAAGGTGATAAACTTTACGAAACTTGGTGTTGAAAATTATGATATTATAGTTGATTGCATTTTCGGAATAGGCTTTCACGGTGAAGCAAAAGCACCGTTTAATGATATTTTTGATTTTATTAACAGCAGTAACGCAAAGGTTGTCAGCATTGATACCCCAAGTGGTACAAATTCAACCGACGGTTCGGTGATAAATGCGGTTAAGGCGGATTATACTATTGCAATTTCTACATTAAAATTTGCTCATGTGTTGCCACCTTCAAATGCATATTGCGGCAAGATTTATACAGTTAATATCGGTATTGATGAAAAACATTATGAATCCGGTTACCCGCAAACTATTACTAAAAAGGATATAAAAAAGAATTTTACCAAGCGTGATTTTAATTCAAATAAAGGTTCATTCGGCCATCAGCTTAATATTTGCGGCTCATATTTAATGCCGGGTGCATCTGTTATATGTGCAAAAGCTGCACTTAAAACAGGTGTAGGCCTTTTAAAATGTGCTTTTCCGAAATCAATATATCCCGTTATGACTTCGCATTTAACCCAGCCTTTATTTAAACCTCTTTGTGAAAACGAAGCTAAAACAATTTCAATAGGAGCGCTCGGTGATGTTTTTGAAGATTTAAAATGGGCAAACAGCGTGGTTGTAGGCTGCGGACTTGGAAATAATGATGATATTCAAGTTGTGGTTGACCAAATTATTAAAACAAGTGAAGTGCCTGTCATTCTTGACGCCGATGGTATAAATGCCGTTGCTCCTTTCATAGATATAGTAAAGGATAAAAAAGCTCCGTTAATTATTACTCCACACCCTGGTGAAATGGCAAGGCTTATTGGTGAAAGCGTTGATTATGTTTGCTCACACAGGCTTGAAGTTGCAAAAGCATTTGCAAAGGAAAATGATGTGATTATAGTGCTGAAAGGTGCAAATACTATCGTTACAAACGGTGTGGATGTCTATTTTAATACAACGGGTAATCCCGGTATGGCAATGGGCGGTACGGGTGATATGCTTGCAGGTATAATCGGCTCATTTGCAGCACAGGGTATTGAACCTATTGAAGCCTGCAAAGCAGCGGTTTACATTCACGGAAGATGCGGCGATATTGCGGCACAGGAAATTTCAACTCGCGGTATGACTGTTGATGATATGATTTATGTTTTGGGAGCTTTAATGTCCGAATTTGAATAAAGGACAGATTTATTTGAAAAAAACATTAGGCTTTATTTTACTTATCATTTCAATTTTTATGTTTAGTTCGTGTTCGGTTAAAATAAATACCCCTGAAGTACCAAAGGCTTTTACTCAAAATGCTGTGGTTACATCAGGGGATTTTTCATATGAATGTGAAATTTGTAAAAAAGAGGGGAGCGTATCCATCACTGTTAAAAATACAAATGCGCTCGGCCTTGTGATGACTTATGACGGAAAAAATGTAAGTTTTAAATACAGCACTTATTCATATGATATTTCAGGCGAAAATTTTGAAAAAGAAAATGCAGCAATTATTATTTATGATGTAATATCTGCTCTTTCAAACGATGACACAAAACTGCATATTATTGACGGCGGTTTAAAATATGAAGGAAAAACAAATTTTGGTGAATTCATTCTCGTGCAAAACGATAATTCAACTTTAAAATCACTTGCGTTTAAAAACAGTGATTTCAAAATAGTTTTTAAATAAAAAAGTAACCCTATCTGCCACTCGTAGATAGGGTTTAATATTTTTAGAAATGTATTTTTAGTTTTTAAGGCTGTGCATTGGAGCAGGAATTTTGCCGCCGCGGTTAATAAACTGCGCAGGAGATTTAGTATTTACTTTCATAACCGGTCCACTTCCTAAAAGTCCGCCAAATTCAAGTTCATCGCCAATGTTTTTGCCGATTGCAGGAATAACTCTGACCGCTGTTGTTTTGCAGTTAACCATACCTATTGCAGCTTCATCTGCAATAATACCGCTGATAACTTCTGCACTTGTGTCACCCGGAATAACGATCATATCAAGACCTACCGAGCATACCGCTGTCATAGCTTCAAGTTTTTCAATCGTAAGCGCACCGCTTCTTGCAGCGTCAATCATACCGGCATCTTCGCTGACAGGGATAAATGCACCTGAAAGACCGCCGACACTTGATGATGCCATAACGCCGCCTTTTTTAACAGCGTCGTTAAGCATTGCAAGGCAAGCGGTTGTACCTGCACCGCCGCACTGCTCAAGCCCGATTTCTTCAAGAATATGAGCAACGGAGTCACCTACTGCCGGGGTAGGAGCAAGTGAAAGGTCAACTATACCGAAGTCTACACCAAGCCTTCTTGATGCTTCCACACCCACAAGCTGGCCCATACGGGTGATTTTAAATGCAGTCTTTTTAATCAGTTCTGCAATTTCATTTACAGAATAATCAGGGTGTTTGCTGATAGCACTTCTTACAACACCGGGGCCTGAAACCCCTACATTTATTACACAGTCAGGTTCACTGACACCGTGGAAGGCACCTGCCATAAACGGATTATCCTCAGGGGCGTTACAAAATACTACAAGCTTTCCGGCTGCAATGCAGTCGTTATCTTTTGTAAGCTCGGCAGCTTCTTTAACCTTTTGGCCCATAATTTTAACAGCGTCCATATTTATTCCGGCTTTGGTTGAACCGATGTTTACCGATGAACAAATATGCTCTGTTTCGGCTAAAGCTCTCGGAATTGAGTTGATAAGCTCAAGGTCGCCTGCCGCAAAACCTTTTTGCACAAGCGCACTGTAACCGCCGATGAAATTAACGCCGATAGTTTGCGCCGCTTTTTCAAGTGCCAATGCATATTTCACAGGGTCACCGCCGCTGATACCGGCCATTATTGCAATAGGTGTAACGCTAACCCTTTTATTTATAATAGGAATACCGTATTCCTTTTCAATCTGCTCGCCTGTTGATACAAGATGTTCAGCCTTGGTGCAAATTTTGTCATAAATCTTTTGGCAGGATTTATCTATATCCGTATCCCCGCAATCAAGAAGCGAAATGCCCATTGTTGTGGTTCTTATGTCAAGACATTCATCTTGAATCATTCTTATTGTTTCAAGAATTTCTTTTGAATTTATCAAGGTTACACCTCCTATATTCTATGCATTGAGTTAAAAATATCCTCGTGCATTGCGTGAATTGAGAGGCTGTTTTCATCACCGTATTTTGTAAGCTCTTCTGCAAATTGAACAAATCCGACTGTGCTGTTGCTTATGTCAGCAAGCATAATCATACAAAACATATCATCAAGAATAGTCTGGCTTACTTCGGTAATGTTAATTTCATATTTTGCACAGATAGATGAAACTTTTGCAAGAATTCCTACTGTGTCTTTACCTACAACTGTAATAAATGCTCTCATATTGTTACCTCCGATACGCAAATTACTGTATAGTTTATAATTGTATTGCTTAAAATTATAACAGAGTGATAAACTTTTTTCAATAAAGTATAAGAAATATATTTTATTTTTTTGTATTTTGTGTTATTATAACAAAAGCTTATTATATTTACATTATATTGAGAGGCAAAAAATTGGAATATAAAAATATTGTTGATGTTCACACCCATTCAATTCATTCTTTTGACGGAAATGACAGCGTTGAGTCCCTTTGCCTCAGCGCAATAGAAAAAGGTGCAAAAGTTATTGCGATAACAGACCATTGCGATATTGACGGTGCGGATATGAATCCTGATGAGCTTTGCCCGCCGCAGCTTAAAGATTTGAATGAATGTATATCTAAATACAGTGATAAAATTAAAATACTTAAAGGTATTGAAATAGGCCAGGGAATTTACAGAAAGAAAGAAACTCAAGCTTTACTTCAAAAGTATGATTATGATTTCGTTTTAGGTTCACTTCATAATCTTGAAAATATGGAGGATTTCTTTTTCCTTGATTATCAAAAATATGATATTGATGACCTATTGAGTAAATATTTTGACGGCCTTTTGGAGCTTTGTCAATGGGGTGCTTTTGATTCACTTGCACACCTGACTTATCCTTTAAGATATATTGTCGCCAGGGAGAAAATTGAAGTTGATATGAAAAAGTATCAAGATGTATGCGACGCTATATTTGAAGAACTTATCAAAAAAGATAAGGCACTTGAAATTAACACTTCGGGTCTTTTTATGGATATGAAAGATACATTGCCTAATATATCTTTTGTTAAAAGATATAAAGAACTCGGTGGTAAATATATTACAGTCGGTTCAGACTCGCATTATGCAAACAGAGTGTGCCAAGGTATAAACCAAGGCTATGATGTTGCACGAGCGGCAGGTTTTGATTATGTTACTGTTTATGAAAAACATCAGCCTAAACTGATTACTATTGAATAATATTTAGATAAGGAATTTTTATATGGAAAAGTTATTAGAAATACTTGAAACAAACCCAAGGCTTTCAAACAGAGAAATTGCTGTTATGCTTGGTAAAACCGAAGAAGAAGTTGAAGCACAAATTCGCCTTTATGAAGAAACGGGAATTATTAAAGGCTATCGTGCCATGATAGATAAAAATAAGGCCAAAATGCAAACCGTAACAGCACTTATCGAAATTAGGGTTCAGCCAAAATTCGGCCATGGTTTTGATGAAATTGCAAACAGAATTGCCCAGCTCGAAGAGGTTGAAAGCATTTATCTTATGAGTGGCGGTTTTGACCTTTGCTGTATGGTTTCTGATAAATCATTTGAAGAAATTGCGCTTTTTGTTGCTAACAGGCTTTCACCGCTTGACGGCGTTATGTCAACCGCAACCCATTTCATTCTCAAAAAATATAAGGAGCAGGGTGTATTTTTTACAGAAGCTCCAAAGGATGATAGGGGGATTTTTTCATTCTGATGGACTACAATAATTATTTAAACCCAACTCTTGTCAGTATTAAGCCGAGTGGAATCAGAAAATTCTTTTCTATCGCAGAAGAAATGGATAATGTTATATCTCTCGGTGTCGGCGAACCTGATTTTAAAACCCCGTGGCATATTAGGCAAACGGGTATCAATTCTCTTGAACAGGGTGCTACAAGATATACTGCAAATGCAGGTCTTTCCCTTTTAAGAGATGAAATTGCCGATTATTATAAGCGCAAATTTAATGTGCAATACGATCCTAAAACAGAAATTACGGTTACCGTAGGCGGTTCGGAGGGAATAGATATGGCTATTCGCTCGCTTGTATGCCCGGGAGATGAAGTATTGGTTGTTGAACCGAGTTTTGTTTGCTACAAACCAATTATTGAAATTTGCGGCGGCGTACCTGTTCCTATTGTAACTAAAAATGAGGACAACTTTAAGCTTATGCCGGAAGAAATTGAAAATGCGGTAACAGATAAGACCAAGCTTATTGTATTACCTTTTCCTAATAATCCTACCGGTGCGGTTATGCGTAAAGGCGATTTGGAAAAGATTGCCGCTGTAATCAAAAAGCACGATTTACTTGTACTTTCAGATGAAATTTACAGTGAACTTACTTACGGTGATGAGGAGCATACAACTATTGCGTCACTTGATTCAATGCAGGAACGCACTATTATAATCAATGGCTTTTCAAAAACTTATTCTATGACCGGTTGGCGACTCGGCTATGCACTGGGTCCTGCTCCTATAATTAAGCAAATGACTAAGCTTCACCAATATGCAATTATGTCTGCCCCTACAACTTCGCAGTATGCCGCTATTGAAGCTTTGCGCAACGGTGATGAAGATATTAAAAAAATGCGTGAAGATTATGATATGCGCCGCCGCTTTACAGTTGACGCTTTTAGAAAAATCGGACTTGATTGCTTTGAACCGGAGGGTGCGTTTTATTTGTTCCCTTGTATTAAATCAACAGGCCTTTCATCTGAAGAATTCTGTGAAAAGCTTGTAATGTCTAAAAGAGTTGCTGTTATACCGGGAAATGCTTTCGGTGATTGCGGCGAAGGCTTTATTCGTGTTTCTTATTGCTATTCAATAGATAACATTAAAGAGGCAGTAAGGCGTATCGGTGAATTTATAAAAGAACTTGGAGAAAATTGATGGAAGTTAAAGTTAAAGCTTATGCAAAGATTAACTTGATGCTTGATATTATCTGCACCCGCCCGGACGGTTATCACGATTTGTTTATGATAATGCAAAGTATCGGCCTTTATGATACCGTTACGGTTACCGAAACAAATTCAAAAAAGATAACTATCACTTGCAATATTGAGGATATTCCGCTTGATGAAAAAAATATTGCATATAAAGCGGCAGATGCATTTTTTAAAACAACTAAAATAAAAAATAAGGGTGTAAATATTGACATTGTTAAGCGTATTCCACACCAAGCGGGGCTTGCCGGCGGCAGTGCCGACGGTGCAGGTACTCTTGTTGCACTTAATGAACTGTTAAATGCAGATTTAAGTGATGATGAACTTTGCAATATCGGTGTTAAAATCGGGGCTGATGTACCGTTTTGTATAAAGGGCGGTACTTTGCTTGCACAGGGTATCGGTGATGTGCTTAATAAAGTTAAGCCTCTCAGGCAGTGCTTTATTGTAATTGCCAAGCCTGATTGCGGCGTTAATACCGGCAAGGCTTATGCGCAGTTTGACACAGTCGGCAAGCGCCATACACCTGATAAATTCGGTATGCTTTGTGCAATGCAAAATAGGGAACTTTGCGAAATATGTTCTAAAATGGAAAATGTTTTTGAGCAGTTTATTGAAGTGCCGAATAAGGTGGATATTAAGGAAGTTATGAGAACTAACGGTGCATTGGGAGTATGTATGAGCGGAAGCGGCCCTACTGTTTTCGGTATTTTTGATGATAAAGAAAAAGCTGAAAAATCTGCACTTGAACTTAAAACTCTTGCAAAGGATATTGCTGTAACAAAGCCTGTAAATAAAGGCTGTAAAATTATAAAATAATTGGTGGTTATATGAAAACTTACGAACAAGTTGATAATTATATGCAGGAAATCGGACTTAAATATGTTAAATCATCTAATGAATTTATTGCCGGCCTTGCTGTGAGAACTAATAAGGATTATACCCAAAAGGTTGCCGCTGAGCTTAATTCGCGTGCAAAGCACAGTAATTCAAGTAATATGGTGTTTTATAAAATAAAGAATGAAACATTTGATGGTTCTATTTATATTTCAGCGGCTTTTGACGGCGGACTTTTCAGGCATTTGGGAAATTTGATTATTGATTACACCGAACTTTTTGATTCAAAGCAGATATTAGATCTTGCCTGCGATTGCGGCATTGTAACTTGCTTTATAGCAAAAATGTATCCGAATTGCCATATTACCGGTGTGGATGTTAATTCATCCGCAATTGAAAATGCAAATAAGCTTAAGGAAAAGCTTGGGCTTGATAATGTGGATTTTGTTTGCAGTGATGTATTTGAATATGCGGGTGAAAATAAGGCTGATACAGTGGTAACTTTCCGCGCACTTCTTGATACTTGTATGGCTCAAACTAAGGATTTGCCGCTTTTTGGTGAGCGCAGTTGGAGGGAAGAACAATATAAAAATGCATTTTTACCGTTTATAAATATAATAGAAAATAATATAAAGCCTGATGCCAAAGTGTTGAGCGTTGAAAGATATACTGCCGATTACGGTTGGCTTGGATATATGATGGCACTTGAAGAAAAAGGTCTGCATACTAACAGTGAAAAAAGTGCAATTATGCGCGCAAGCGACATTTCATCTGTTAAAGAATACAGTGTGACTTATGCCGGATACAGCGAGAATGATACATACCAAAAAACTTTTGATGATGTACTTTCAAGGGAGCATAAAGCAGGTCAAGGGTATGAGGGTGCAATGGCTGAATTTGCACTTTACTATGACAGTGAGGGCGAAATCAGCTTTGCCGATATTTATAAGGATGATAAACTTTTGCACCAATTTGCAATTGCCGAATCCAAAAAAGGTAAAATAATTTATTATGAGGCTTCGGGAAACAGAAAAAAGGTAAAATACTTCAATGCAAAGAAAAAAGATACGGTTGAGAAGCAACTTTTAGATAATTTATCACTTTACAGCGAAAAAATATATACAGTTAATAAGTACAATAAGTAGAATATATTCCCTTGAATCGTTTTCAAAAACTTCATAATATATTTACTTGTAATTCAAAACGCATAATGTTAGTTCGATGTCGAACAATATTGTAAATTTTGCTAATTTCGACACTTGTAATTATACAAATTAAACAAAATTTATAAAAGCTATTGATTTTTTTGTGCAATAGTGCTAATATTTAGTTGTAGTTAAGAGATAGACAAAATGATCCATTAAAAAATCATTCAAAGTTTATTAAATAATTACAAATAAGTAATTAACAAATGAGCAAATGAATATTATTATTAAGGCTTTAATCGGTATTTTGTTCGGCGTTGCTTTAGGGCTTGCCGCAGTACCGTTAGCAAAAAGGTTGATTCTTTCCAGAAGCGAAGATCCCGGTGATATTATCGTTTTAAGAAAAAAGTCAACTTACATATTAACAGCTTTGGCAGGGGCTGTCGCTTCAGTAGGTTTGGTATTAACTGCTGATGACGAAATTGCACTGATAAGAAATTTGGTGCTTCTGCTTCCGATGTTAACCATCGCAATAGTTGATTCGTTGATTCGCAAAATTCCTAATTCGCTTTTGCTTTCAATGATAGTGGTTCAGGCGTCATATGTGATTTATCAATGCGTCACTACACACACAAATTACACATTGCTTAATGCAGGCATAGGTTTCTTTCTTGGATTTGTAGCTTTTACAATCCCGACTCTTTTGAAAGTTCCTGTTGGTGCAGGCGATGTTAAGTACAGTGCAGTTGTAGGCTTGATAATGTATATGGGTTGCTATTTACAAACAATGGCCACAGTTGGCATATTGGTTTTGTTGGTTTTCGTATTTTTGAAAATAACAAAGCGTGGGGGAATGAAGACCCTTATCCCCATGGGACCTTTTATTTCCGTCTCGGTAGTAATTTCAATGTGTTTCCCGGTGCTTAATTCTCTGGTAGTGCTGGAAAATATATTTTAATTAACAAATAAATTATTTAAATCTTATAAGGAGGAAAAACAAATGAGCTTTATTAAGGATGAAAACGGACAGGGCATGCTTGAGTATGTACTTATCATTGCTATTGTTGCAGTTATCGCTATCGTTGCTCTTGTAGTTATTAAGAATGTAGCTAAGAACAAGACAAATGATATGTCAAGTAAGATGGAAGACACACGTTTGAATGCAGACTAATAAATAGCGTTTATAAATAAGGAGCAGGGGAATCCTGCTCCTTATTTAAGTTAAAGTAGATTTTTTACAAATTTAGGCATTGATTAAGGGGTGAAAGGCTCTATATGATGACGAAAATTTATAAATACAGATTAAAAAAGAAAGAAGAAGGCCAGTCGATTATTGAATTTGTTCTTGTTCTTCCTATTTTTGCGATAATACTGTTTTTGATTCTTGATTATGGTTGGCTTTTTGTTAACTATATTGAGGTTGAAAATTCTGCTCGTAACGCGGCGCGTATAGCTTGCGTGGAGTATACGAATGTTAATATGGTTAACGGTCATGTTCAAAGTCCGGTTGATTATACGCTTGACGCACTTAATGATGATACCACCCCTGAACAGATAGTACATATATTATCGCAGGTTAAAAATTCACTTCCTAAGAAAGTGGATAAAGTTAAAGTAACAATAACATATACAAACGATTTGGATGCTGTTGCTGCTAACAGAAATGTTAAAAATAGGTATAATGGCGATGTGAAGTTGGTTGTTTCTTGCAGAATCGCAACGCTCACACCGGTGTTAGGTTCAGGCGCGGATAAAATGCACAGAACTTTGACATCAACTTCAATATTTAAAGTGGAAAAATCAGATGATGTATAATATTACATCTCTATATTATATATGTAACTAATATTATCTAAGAGGTAGATTTATGAAAAAGGTTTATTTAATAGCAGTAATATTTGCAATTATTGCAGGTGTTGCTACATATATGTTTGCAACTGAAATTGATAAGAAAACAACTTTTAAAGACGCAGATATGGTAACAGTATTGATACCTACTGCCGATATTGATAAAAATGTTGAAATCACAGCAGATATGTTTGAAGGTGATAATCCTCAAATTATCACAAAAGAAATTCTTGCTGCCGATTCAAATGACAGCTATATCAAAGCTCAAAAAGAGCTTGTTGATGATGCTAATAATGTTCATATGATTACTGTTGACAAACTTTATGCAAATGAACCTATCAATAAGAACAGACTTCAGGATAAAAACGGTGATGATGTTGCCCTTTCACTTAAACTTCCGCAGGGTAAGGTTGCTTATTCATTTGATGCAGCCAGTGTAAAGAGTGTTGACGGTTATATCAGCGAAGGTGATACAGTTGATGTACTTGTTAACAAGAAAGATGATTCTGGTAACATTACAACAGAAATAGCTTATAAAGATTTAAAAATCTTAAGAGTTTCTACAAATGCCGAAAATTCAAGTGCTTCTCAAAGCGGAACAAAGATTACTAAATACAGCACCCTTACTGTTGAAGTAACCAAGAAGCAGGCACTTAAGCTTTATGAAATCGAAAGCGAATACGATTATAAGCTTATACTTAATCCAAGACGCTAATAAACTACGAGGAGAGTCCCCATGAGCAGTATAAACATTGTAGTATGTGCAGAAAAAACAGAATATAAAGTTGCAGTTAAGAATAAAATCGTAAACGACGAACTTTCAATTATCGGTTACGCTGATTTTCAGCCTGAATCTAAAATGAGAATTCAGGGTTTTGTTCCTGATGTTGTAGTTTTTGTTTTAGACAGTGATGAAATAACACCTGAATTTTTGACTTTTGTTGAAGATATTAACTTGGGTTCATTTGGTTGCTCTGCAATCATTATGACTGATAATGTTACGGTCGACCTTGTAAATAACGCGGCTCAAAGCGGTATCAGGCGCGTAATGAATGTCAATATCGGCAATGAAGAATTTTTAAATACGGTTAAAAGTATCGTAGGTAACGAAAAAAAGCTTAATCAAAATTTTAATGTTACTAAAAAAGTTCGTTCAAGAGTTTATGCATTTTTCAGCGGTAAAGGCGGTGTAGGTAAAACTACCATTTGTACAAATACTGCTGTATATCTTGCAACACTCGGCAAAAAGGTACTTTTGGTTGACCTTGATTTGCAGTTTGGTGACGCAGATATGGCACTTGACCTTAACCCAACTGAAACAATAGTTGACCTTGCAAGAGATACTAACGGTATTTCTATTGATAATTTATCTTCCTGCTGTTGTACTCACGCTTCCGGTCTTTCGGTGCTTGCTTCGCCAAGTTCGCCTGAACTTGCAGAGTATATTCAGTCAAATCATACAAAAGCAATTATTGATGTGGCGCGTAATTATTATGAATATATTATTCTTGATTGTGGCTGTGCATTGACTGACCCTGTAATTACAGCACTTGAATCAAGTGATGATATATTTATGGTTAATGATGTTAATATTCTTTCATTAAAGCGTGCAAAGCTTTGCCAAAATGTATTGTCTCAAATCAACCAGCAGGATAAAGTAAAACTTATTATAAATAAAAATGTTAAAAAGAATAATGTAAAAATCAGCGACTATGAAAATCTTCTCGGCATAGATGCTTACGCTGTAATTTCAAGTGATTTGAAAACAGTAAACAGCTCACTCAACAGCGGTCAGCCGCTTATTACATATAAGCCGAGAGCAGTAATTGCCAAAGATATTTCTTCTTTTGCTAATAAGCTTATTATGGAAAGAGAAGGCACTTTAACGGCAGGTACAAAGAAGAAAAAAGCATTTGGAAAGAAGAAATAATTAAATGGGATTGTTAGATAGATACGGCGTAAATGGAGAACCACAGCCAATGCAAGTGAGTCCTTTAACTCACGATACTTCAAATGATAAATTAGCACGAATTGCTGTTGAAGATCCATTTGCTGAAACAAAAACACGAATTCATAACGCAATCATTGAACAGCAAATAAGTTCCGGCGAAGTTGTAACAGATGATTCAATGCGTGCGCTTATCAATGAATATGTTGAAAAGCCGGAATACAATATTCCCCGTGTTGACAGAGATACTGTTAAAGAGCAGCTTTATGATGATATTATGGGTTACGGCCCTATTCAGTGCCTTGTTGACAGTGATGAATATTCTGAAATTATGGTTAACGGCTATGATCATGTTTATGTTGAATCACACGGTAAACTTGTACTTACCGATATTCAATTTAAAGATAACCAGCACCTTATGCAAATAATTGACAGAATCGTATCCCGTGTAGGCAGGCATGTTGATGAATCAAGCCCGATGTGTGATGCCAGACTTCTTGACGGTTCGCGTGTAAATGTAATTATTCCTCCCGTATCTCTCGTAGGCCCTATTCTTACAATTCGTAAATTCGGTAAAACGCCTATTTCGGCAGAAAATCTTTTGACTTGGGGTTCTGTTTCTTCTAAAATGCTCCTTTTCCTTGAAGCTGCTGTTAAAGGTAAACTTAATATAATCGTTTCAGGTGGTACCGGTTCAGGTAAAACTACACTTCTTAATGTATTGTCTTCATATATTCCGACTGATGAAAGAATTATTACCATTGAAGACTCTGCCGAAGTTCAGCTTCACCAAGAGCATGTTTTAACGCTTGAAGCGCGTCCAGCCAATATGGAAGGTAAAGGTCGAATTTCTATTCGTGATTTAGTTGTTAACTCCCTTCGTATGAGACCTGACAGAATTATCGTAGGTGAGGTTCGTAGTGAAGAAACACTTGATATGCTTCAGGCTATGAACACCGGTCACGACGGTTCACTTACTACTATCCACGCCAATTCCCCAAGGGACTCGATTTCGCGTATTGAAACAATGGTTATGATGTCCGGTTCGGAACTTCCGTCTAAAGCTATTAGGGACCAAGTTGCTTCCGCTATTAACCTTATTGTTCAGCAGGCTCGTCTTAGGGATGGTACAAGAAAGGTAACTTCTGTATCTGAAATTGTAGGTATGGAGGGTGATGTTATTCGTATGCAGGATATTTTCACTTATGAAACAGAGGGTGAAATGGATGCAAACGGTAAGTTTAAAGGTTCGTTTAAAGCAACAGGTATTGTTCCAAAATGTGTTGAAAAAATACGAGAAAACGGAGTGAGTGTAAACAATGACTGGTTCCTCAACTAATATTACTATAATTACAATCATTTTTGCTGTTTCAATTGCTCTTTTCGGTTTTGTATTGGCATTTCTTATTTCTTCTATTCTTACAAAGGATCAAGTTGCTGCCGATAAAAGACTTGATGAGCTCAAAAAAAATGAGGGCGACAGTGAAAATTTTGCTTTAGTAAAGCACGAAAGCAGAATTAAAGCGAAAAATAAAGAAAAGAAAAAGCAGGGCGGCTTTTTTGAAAAATTTGCAAGTGCACTTTATACCGAGCTTCAAAGAGCCGATATGAAAATGCGACCTGAAGAATTTTTGACAATTTGGCTTTTGGTAACGGTTGTTCCGGCAGGTCTTATTGTATTATTCTTGCAAAACTCGATTGTTGCATTGGCTGTTATGGTTGTTTGCCTTTTCCTGCCGATGTTCTTAATCAAAATTAAGCAAAAGCAAAAAGTTAAAAAGTTTGAATCCCAGCTTAGTGATGCGCTTATTATTGCTTGCTCTTGTTTAAAATCAGGTCTTAGCTTTTCACAGGCTATGGAAACTATTAGTAAAGATATGGATGCCCCTATTAGCAGTGAGTTTGCATTGGTAATTAAAGAAATGAGTATGGGTTCTTCAATGGAAGAAGCTCTTGATAAGATGTCAACAAGAATTAAAAGTAAGCATCTTCAGCTTATGATTTCGGCAGTTCTTGTCCAAAGGCAAACAGGTGGTAACCTTTCTCAAATTCTTGAAAATATTTCAGATACCATTAAGGACAGAATGAAACTTCAGCAGGAACTTAAATCTGCTACTGCTTCGGGTAAGATGTCGGGTACAATTGTAGGATGTATGCCTGTTGCGATATTAGGTATGTTTGCTTTGGTAAATTCGGATTTCGTAACACCTATGTTCCACGAAAAAATCGGTATAATACTTCTTTGTGTTGCCGGTGGATTAGAACTTCTCTGCTTCTTACTTATCAAAAAAATTACAACTATCAAAATGTAAGGAAGTGTTATTATGATACCTTTTATAGTTATTTCATATGCTTGTTTTGCTTTATGCATTGTTGTAGTGCTTTTAGGAAGAAAAGGTACTGAAGAAGACAAAAATTTACGCAGAATGAAAACACTTGGCAAAGATGTTGTTAAGGCTGATTATAAAAATGTTGAAACATCGTTTTATGAAAGAAACATAAAACCTATGATTGACAAAATGAGCAATAAAAACAACGAGAATCAAAGCAAGAGTGCCAGAGTAAAAGCTGAAAATGAGCAGATAGCAAAAAAGCTTAGAAAAGCCGGATTACATATTTCAGTATCTAACTTTAAATTTTTCAAAATGGCATTTATCATTTTGACAATAGTATTGTTTTTGGGTATTAGTATTTTACTTATAAATGTTACGCAATATTTCTTTATTCCTATTTTAGTCGGTGTTCTTTTAGCACTTCTTGGTCCTAATATGTTCCTTAACAGTAAGGTTAAATCACATCAGGGTGCAATCAGAGCACAGCTTGCCGATACGCTTGACCTTATGAGTGTATGTATGGAAGCAGGACTTAGCTTTGATGCTTCGCTTGTTAAAATTTCAGAGCGTATGGAAGGCCCGCTTATTGATGAGCTTATTACTGTGTTTAAGCAAATTCAACTTGGCCGAAACAGAAATGACGCATTAAAAGACCTTTCAAATTCAACGGATGTTGATGAACTTAAAACTTTCGTATCAGCTGTAATTCAGGCAAATCAGCTTGGTATTCCTATTACAAATGTTCTTAAGGCTCAGTCAGAGCAGTTGAGAATAAATAAGAGGGAAGAAATTAAAACCGTGGCAGCAAAAGTACCTACCAAAATGACTATTCCTACGGTATTTCTCATTCTTCCGGCAATTATTTGCATTGTATTAGGTCCTGTTATCATCCAGGTTAAAAACGAAATGGGTGGTGCAGGAGGATTAGGCGGTTTGTTCTAATGGCACTTTTGAAAATATATAAAAACGACCAGCTTATTCTTGATGAGTGTGAAAATGCAAATCATTTTTTTACTCGCTTTATGGGGCTGATGTATAGAAAGGGTATGGCAGAAAACCACGGGCTTTTGCTGACTCCCTGCAATGAAATTCATACTTTCGGGATGAATTTTGATATTGATACCGTTGCCCTTTCCAAAAATAATGAAATATTGTTTATTGATAGGGCAGTACCTCCTAAAAAGGTACGAAAAAAGGTTAAAAATGGATATAAAGTTTTGGAACTTTGCTCAGGTGTGGCTGATAAATTAGGTCTTGCCGAAGGTGATGTTTTAGACTTTAAATAATGAATGATAATTCCAATGTGCTTGCAAAACGCAATTGTGCATTGGAATATAGTTCGTTAAATATATAAATTACGCAAATGGAGAATCTTTTTTATGACAAACAATGATGTAGTTGACAGAAACAAAATACTCGGTTCGGCAACACAAGACTTTGGTTTTGACAAGGTTTTACGCGGCTACGATATTAAGCAGGTAAATGAATATATTTCTAATTTGCTTGCTACAAATAAAAATGCAGGTGAACTTTTTGACCAGCGATTTGAAGAATTGAAAAATTCTAAAGCAATGCTTGAATATGAACTCTCGCAATCTAAAGGCGAAGTTGAAAAATTAACAAAATTGCTTGAAGATATACGCGCACAGCGTGATACTTTACAGGCACAGGAAACGAGTAAAGGTGCAAACCTTGACACTTCTGTTGTTGAAGAATACCAAGCAAAAATAGATTCTCTTATTTCTAAAAACAGACTTTTAGGCGAAGAAAATAAAAAGCTTGAAGATAAAAACAGAGATTTGCAGCGTGATGTTGCACATCTCACAAAGAAAGTTGATAAAAACAGAACAGAAATTAAATCTTTGAGAGAAGAAATTGAGTCAGGTATGACTAACGAAGCTGATAAAAAATATACAGAAATTGCACGCATTTATGAAAGTGCAATTGATAAAGCTGAAGACTTGATTTATCGTCTTCAGACTGAGCTTTCACTTGCTCATTCAAAGGTAGAAGATGTCGGCGAAACAAACGAATAATACATCTGTTTAATCTCATAATTTAGCAGAAAGGGTGTGAGTAACTTGAAACCAAATAATCAAAAGAAAAAGCATAGTAATGAACAGGGCGCCGTTATGTTTGCGTCTATTTTTGCAACGACTGCATTTCTTCTTATTGTTGCAATGATTATGGATTTCGGTTTATTCTATTACAGGCAGGCTCGCCTTCAAAATGCTGCTGATTCGGCAGCTACTGCTGTTGCGGCCTCAATCGAATCTACTGATGAGGATATGAAGCGAACTGCGCTTTCGTATCTTAAAAAGAACGGTATGAATTACGATGAAGATAAGATTCAAATCAAGATAACAAAGCGAGGTCTTCTTGACGAAGCTGCCGCTGCGGATGATTACCTTACCACAGGTTATTTGAAGCTCGAAGTTAAGATTGAAACGGGAACAATCTTTGGTCCTCTTCTTCATCTTGATTCACTTATGCTTCATTCATCTTCTTTTGTAAAAGTCAGCGCAGATTATACTAACCGTATGCCGAGAGCTTTAAACTATACCCTTTTTGCAGGCTCTTCAAACGGTACAAACGCTGACGCTGCAATGCAAATTAACGGCAGAACCGGTACTGTAACGAATATTCTTTCAAGCGGTCTTGAGTCGTTTTTAAATGGTGTTAATGAAAACCTTATTCAGCCTCTTATCGGCTTTTTTGGTGGAACTCCGAATTATACCGACCTTGTTCATATTAACCTTTCGGAAGCTATTACCAACGGTGATATTCATTCAAATTCAACTATGGACATCGGCGTGCAGGCTGTTAATGTTTCGCGTATTAAAGACGATAACTTGCAGGAAACCAAGAAAGATGCCAACGGTAAACCAAAGCAGGCAGTCAACCCGGACGGCTCACCTAAATATCAGACTGATGAAAACGGTAATTACCTTTACCAAGTAGTTAAGGATGAAAACGGTAACCCTGTACCTAAGACCGACAGTAAAGGTAATATAATTTATACCAACCAGCCTAAAAAAGATGCTAACGGTAACCCTATTTATAAAACCGATGAAAATGGTAACTTTATTACTGATGCCGACGGTAATTATGTATATGAAAAAGAACCTGAATATAAGATGGAAAAAATCCCTGTATATGTATATGAAAACTATACACAAAGCACAAGCGGGGATAATTCTGCTAATGATTACGGTCAGGTTACTTATACAGCTGTAAAGGATATTATCTTTACAAACACAAGCTGGAATGAAGACAGTGTTCGCCTCTATGTTCAAAACCAGCAAAAGGTTGAAAAAACACAAACTGCTCTCGCCATTCTCAATATGATTGACTATGCAGATGTAACCAATCTTGCAACTTTGCAGGAAAAGTATCTGCAAAAAGCTGAGGCGTTTATTGAGTCAAAGAGCGGAGTTATCACACAAAAACAGCAAGATGAAATTAAGGCTCAAAAAAATAATCTTATTTTTGATAAGGATAATAAGGTTATTACACTTGCCGGTCAGGAAGCTATTGTTTATGATATAAACAGAACCGATTCAAATGCTATGCTTGAACAGGCTTATACTGACAGCAATACAAATGCTTCATCAACCGAAACTGACGGCATTGTATTTGAAAAAAGCAAGCTTTTTGACCAAATCAGTAATAATGAAGACCAACTTTATAAAACAAATTCAACTGAACTTCTTTTCCAAAACGAAGCAGATACAAAAGATACGCTTGATTATCAGTTAGAAGTAGGTTCGGGTAATAATAAATATACAATTAAAGTCACAGGTGATAAAGTTAACCGTGACTATGATAAAACACACAGCGAAGGCCCGGGTTCAACATACAGCAGGTCTGCTACTGCTATCGACGCCAAGTATGCTATGTATAAAACATTCCAGCAAAGACTTGGCGAAGACGGATTTATTACAACACCTAACCTTAAGCCATACTTTGTTCGTATGACTAATAAGTCGGTTTCAAATTCAATTAAATCAAAAGATGATTTTGATACCAATGCTGATTCAAGCGCAACAGTTCGTTCTGCTGTTGCTGACCTTGGCACTCAACTTCAAGGTATCCTTGATAAAACAAGTTATGATGACTCAACTTATTCCAATGTTACAAAATTAACAGCCAAGGATACTTCACCGTTCTTTACTCAGTATATGGAAACAAAGAGCGGCGGCCTCACTAAACTTGAAGGTGATGATCATACTACTTATAAAGGTTATAAACTTTATAATTCTAAAGATGTTCTTAAAACTCCAAGTGAGTTTGTAAACGAATATAAAAAGTCTTATAAATTTGCAGATGTTGCCAATAAAAAGTATTTTGATGATAATATCAGCGGTAAATACGCGAATGATGCTGTTCAGGCTAAAAAGAAAACGATTAAGGATGAAAATATTTCTGTATCCGAAAAGTATGACCGTGTTAAAAATGACGGAACTTATAAAAGCCTTTCATCGCAATCGCTTCCAAACAAAACAGATGTTTTTCTTGGTGATACTGCTGAATTTAATAAGCGTGTTGAATTTAATAATAAAGTTAACGACTTTTCTGTTTCAGATTTGCAAACTGCCGAAGTTGTTAACAATAATAACAGCGTACCTGACATTAGCGTAGACTTTAACATTGCAGATTATATGCCGAATTTGGATAAAACGAATAAAAAAGTTTATGCGAAGTCAAACGCTAAATTTGCGCAGGATAAAACTGAAATATCAGGTTTGTCATATGAAACATCTCAGCAAAACGATATGACAAATAAATGGTTTAATTGCAGTGTTAGTCCAACAGATAAATTTCTTGATAAGAATTCTTGTTACATTACAGGTCCTGCTTCATCCGTTGTTTACGGTTCACTTAAAGTAACAAACGGAAAAAATATGGATGTAGGCCAAGGAGGTAAAAGCGATACAACACTTATTGTTAAAGACAATATCAATGTTTCCGAAGGTGAACTTCAAATCAGAAAGAACAGTGTTGTTTTTGTTTTTGGTGATGTATATTGCAAAACTCTTGTTATGGAAAGCGGTGCGCGCCTTTATGTTCAGGGTAATTTTGCTTGCAAGAGTGCAAAAGTCGATGAAAATTCATTAGTATATATCGGCGGTACCACCACTTGCGATGACGGCATGACTTTAAACAAAGATGCAACGCTGAATTCATACGGCGATGTTATTTGTAAAGATAATGTTGTTCTTGGAGAGGGCGCAAATATAAAAACACATGGTAATTTTACATGTCTTCCAAACGACGACAACAAAGCGGTAACAATAAATTCGAATGCTTCAATTAAAGTTCAGGGCAATTTCAATTGCAAAAAGCTTTCAATGCTCAGCAATTCAAATCTTTATGTTGCGGGAAATATCACTTGTAATTCAACTGATTTTTCATCCGGTTCAGATAACCAAGTTATTTATTGCAGCGGTAATGCTGTGATTCATAATGATTTTGCATCAAACAGAATTATAAAAGCAAAAGGAACTTTGCAGTTAAACAATGTTAATATCACCGCAGCTAATCAAGATAATCTTTATGCAGGCGGCGGACTTGTTTGCGGTGATTTCAACGCAAATGGCGGTACAAACTCAATAGCTTTGTGCTACCCTATAACTGTAAACTCAACATTAAGATTAAGTGAAAATTCAACTGTAAAAAGTTCATCGGATATTACAATAAAAGCTGCTGAATTGAAAGGTAATAATACCATTCAAACAAGAGGTAAGTTTACAGTAACCGAAAACTTTGTTGTAACGAATGCTTCAAAAATCATAGTTGACGGTGCGGCTAAATTCAAATCTTTATATTTGGATGATTCGTCACAGCTTCATGCAAATTCCGGATTTAATGTTGACGGTGTTCTTCAATTAACAAATGAATCTGCTGTCTATACTAATAATGCAGTACAAATTACAGATGATATTTCACTTTACGATTCAGCAAAAGTTATAGTTAACGGAAAGCTTACAGCAAAAAGGATAGCAACTTCTGTAAATAGCAGTTTGATTCAGGCAAGAGATATTGTATTTACTCAAACAAGTGATAACAGCGGTCAATTTAATATCGCTTGCCGCATTGAATGTTGGGGCGATATTACATTTAATTGCTATGTTAACATTGTTAGCGGCAGTGAAGTAATTGCAAAAGGCAATATTAACGCAAACGGTATTTTTAAAGGCAATAAAAATAAAAACGGTCAAACCGGTTTGGATATTTCCGGTACAGTATATTCTGTTCAAAATGTAAATACATTATATCCTTTAAAGCTTCAATCAGGTAAACTTTATTGTGCAGGTGATTTAAAAGCTGCCCAAACTGATTCAAGAGAATTTGATGAAGCTGTGCAAATTAAAGGTACTAGCGAATTATATGTAACTGGTATTGTTAACAGCGGTATTGAAAGAAGATTTAAACTCTATTCTGATAATGGAGAAAAAGGCTCAATTGTCAGCATTTTCGGTTTGAATGGTAATTCAGGCAGCTATATCAATGCTCTTTCATCTAATATAGATGAATTTACAAACAATCAGCCTGAGTCTCGTATCTATTTAGGTGACGGCTCGATTGCACAAACTGCCACAAAATCAAATTTGAATTTTTCAAAGCAATTTGTTAATGACGGTTCACTTTATCTCTATGGTTCGCTTAGTGTTAGCAATAATAATTTTGTCGGCAATAACGGCGGATTAACCCTTATCGGCGGCAATTTGACTATGTCGTCAGGTGCTATTTCCTTGTCAAATTCACATAGATTGATTGTTTTGGGCTATCTTTCATCTAACGATGCAGTTAATTTAAATTCTTCTTCAAAGCTTTATGTTGCAAAGTACATCAGCATAAACGGCTTGTATGGCTCGGTAATTACATTAAATGATAATTCGTATATGATAATAGAAGGTTCAACACAAAATTATTGCAGTAGCATCAATATAAATGGCGGTTCTAAATTCTGGTCACTTGCACCGGTTTGGACCACTTATGTCGTAAATGTTGAAAGTTCAAGTGCAGATAATTTAAGCGAATTCTTCTCAAACGGTAAACATACAATAAGTCAAACTGATACAGCCGGTAAGAAAACAGATGTTGTAATTAACGGATTATACATTGCTGACAATACCGGAGAAAAGATATTAAATTCTTTAACAATTAAAGAATTTGGTAATATAACACATAATGGTTCGTTAACTGTTTTGTCTTCTTTGAAAGTTGAATCCGGTGGATACCTTTGCATAAAAGATGAGGTTCAATTGGGCAGTGCTAATGCGTTCTCTAGTCATTCTGCCAAACTTTCAAATGGTGGTAATATGTATCTTATGGGTGGCCTCAATATAGTTAACAGCGGCGGCTCGACTAATGACCCTGAAATTGCTTTTACAAGTGATAATGCAGATACATTTATTGCCGGTGACGCCTCAAAAACACTCACACTTAAGGGAGCTTTGCATACAAGAGGTACGGTCAATATTGGCTATTCACTCGATATTAAGGGTACAAACAAGGTTGACGGTATGGAAAACAGAGGCGTAGGACTTTGCATTCTTTCCGGCACAACTAACATAGGCGGCAATGTTTCGCTTAATGACGGTGAGGCTTTGTTTGTTAAGTCAGGCTCACTCGGTATTCAGGGCAATGTTAATATGGCTTCCACAGTTTATAACTATGGCAAGATGTATATTTTGGGCAACCTTAATGTTGATTGGAGTAAAACCCAGTATATTACCGATGAAAAAGATGAAGGTGATATGCATCAGGGCTATTCACTTAAAAACGGTAAAACAGTCGGTACTGTTGATGCATATCTTTATATCGGCGGTACAAATGAACTTAAATTTTACGGTTATGTTAAAAACTGCGGCGAAATTTATTCTAATGCAGGTATGCAGATAGCAGGTTGGTGCGATATGCCGAGCGGTGCTATAAGCAGTGATACAGCAATTATTAACTTTAAGAATGCTAAAGCGCACTTCGGCGGCGGAGTTAACCTTAACTCAAACGCTTTTTACAACGGTGAAAATGCTGTTTTTGACTGTGACGGTGATTACACTTACGGTACAGTTACAATTAACCTCGGTAATTTTGCAGTTTCAGGCAATGTTGAAATGAATAAGGATTCATTAAACACTTCAAAATGGAGAAACGGAAAGTCAATGTCATTTATGAATGGTGTTGACAGCATTAACGGCCATGAGTTTAAAAAGGCAACTGTATATATCGGTGGCAACTTAAAGCTTGGTTCAAACGAAAAAGACGGTAATGCAGGTTCATACTTCACTATGGGTACTACCTATATAGGCGGAGATTTGCTTGATTATTGTAATCGTGCTAATTCGTACTATTCAACTGCTATTTGGGCATATAACCACTCTAACACCTTTATCGGTGGTGATTGCTTCGGTGGTGCAGGTATTGCGGCAGGTAATAACAGTATCTTTATGGTAGGCGGGGATTACCAATCAAAGCGTGCTACAAAGATAAACATTGAAATGTTTACTTATAATGCAGTTGATGCTACTTATTATTCATTCTGTGATGATAAACATTCTTACCACGCTGATTTTGATAAAAACCCTAACAAGTACAGAAGTTCATATTTCTATGTTGGCGGAAATATGCTTAATAATACACTGGGTGAAAGTCTTTGGACTAAGTCGTTGTCAACAGTACCTGAAAATAATTCGCGTGACTTGGATATTTATTCAAATTCCAATGTTTATGTAGGTGGTTCACTTTACACTTATTCAAGAGTTTATATGAAGCAGAATGTAACTCTTGCAGTTGCAGGTCAAAAGTCACTTAATGATCCTGATACTATCAGTATTATTAAAAACGCTATTTTTGACAGCTCCAAGAAATCAGACCTTGACGCTTTAAGAATGGAGAATCTTATTAAAAATAACGATTACAGATTCCTTGTTTTCCAATGCCTTGATGAAAATATTTGCTCAAAGATTATTGTAAACGGAAATATGTATGTTCGTGATACAGCTAAGATTCGTGATATGACCAAGAACTATATCAACGGTAAGTTCACTTGTGATGATTTCGTTGAAATCGGTAAATCTCTTCTTGATGATGATGAGGATAGGTCACAAGCGTCGGATGTTAACGGTAAGTTCTTCACCAAGGGTGACAGCTTGATTAAATATACTTTTGCTAACGCAGGTTACACCTATGTAGGCGGTAACTTTGAAAGCGGAAAGTATACAAAGGTTTATGCTTCAACTACCCTTCGAGTTAAAGATGATTTTATAAGTAACAAATATTTAACTCTTCGCCACGATGCAAAGATTTATGTCGGCAAAAAGCTTAAAACCCTTACTTCTGTTGAAGGCGGTTCATACAGTGAATTCCATGTAGGCGGCAGCTTGCAGGCTTCAACTTCGTGGATTAAAATTCGTGACTGCACTACTGTTTCGGTAGGCGGTAATGTTACAGCACTTTCGTATATTGAACTCGGCAAATCCGGTGATTATACAAGGACTGTTAAAGGTAATACCGTTACTGAAAATACTGCCAAAGGTGTAACCGAAGGTAAAGAACCTGAATATTCGGATTCAAAGGGCGATAATGAAAAGACTGACGGAAGTACCGATGCAGGCAAAGATGATAATGATACACCGCTTACAAATGACGGTACTAATATTAAGAATGAGCTTCAAGCTGATTCATCCGATAATGCAAAGGGTGGTACATTCTTTATCGGTCAGTCACTTGTATCATACGGCGGTCAAATCTTTGAATACGGTTATTCGCAAGTTGCAGTAGGTAACTATGTATTTACTCCTAAATATCTTACATTAAGGCATAATGCAGATTTATGGGTAATGCCGGAAACCTTTAAAAATGCAACATATAAGTATAAACCGTATGTAAGTGATTCTGACGGTTCACTTTGGGGTGATATACTCGATGCGCTTAAGAAATTCGGCTATAACCTTAAAGAAGAATTCAAACCGAAGCAGGGCAGTATTTATACACTCGGCTCATTAACTCTTAATAAGAACGCTTCAATTATGGGTACTTATGATTGCCTTGTTCAAGGCCAGTGTGTACTCAGGCAGGACGCACTTATTTATCTCGGCCACGACTTTACCTGTACGGCAAGCAGCCTTAATGTGAATATTGATTCAATCAAGGGTAATACAAGTCTTGCAGGTTTTGACAGCAGGGGTACATCATCAGCTGACGGTCAAACTTCTTTCCCGGTTCTTATTTATGCTGATAATAACATAAACATAAATACAACAATAGATATGCGCTTAACTTACCTTGTTGCAAATAAGGGTGATGTTAATTTGTTTAACTTCTACTCAAAGGCAGATAACGCAGAATATAATGCTAAACAGCTTCCTAATTCTATCGCTTCATATCAGGGTAATATCAAGTATTTTGCCGGTTACGGTAAGCTTGGTGCATTGTTCTATGCGCCAAACGGTAAGCTTGATTTTGACGGCTGGTATCAGGAAATTTGGGGCTGCGGTATTGCTGATACTATTGAAGATAATGCATATTACTTCAATTTGCACAGATTCCAAAATTGGCGGACTTTAGACCTTCACCTTGCACAAAGCGGTAATATATTTATCATATCTGAAAATGAATATAACAACGCAAGTGATAAAGTGTTTAACTACGATTTGGATGATTCAAATACGGATATGGCAACAGGCGGTTCAAGTGTATTCTTCCCTCGTGATGTTCTTGATAATATCCCGGGTGAAAACTATTAAAAATCAATATTTTTACAAGGCAATTGTCATTTGGCGATTGCCTTGTTTTTTGTTTTAATTTTTTATTATGTATTTAAGAGTTAATAATAAAAATATATTGCATTTTTATATTTTTGTGTTATTATACTATCGAGGAAGGTTTTGTCTAAATATTGCGGAAATTTGATGCGCCTTTTTCAAAGTATTTTGTATTTAAACTATGGAGATAATATTAAAATGAAAAAAACTAAAATCATTTGTACATTAGGGCCGGCAACAGATAATCCTCAAACACTTGAAAAAATGGTTCTTTCAGGTATGGATGTTGCAAGATTTAATTTTAGCCACGGTGCATATGAGGATCATGAAAAAAGACTTAAAGAAGTTATTGCAGTAAGGGAAAAGCTCAATGCACCGATTGCAACTTTGCTCGATACCAAAGGACCTGAAGTTCGACTTGGTGATTTTGAAAATCCTGACGGTGTAGTAATTAACGAGGGCGACAAATTTGTTTTAACTACAAAAATGTGCCTCGGCAATGAAAAGAAATGTTATGTTAATTATGAGGGACTTCCTCGTGATGTTAAAGCAGGAACAGTCATTCTTATTAACGATGGCCTTATTTCAATGAAGGTTGACAGCGTAAAAGGCAGTGATATTCATTGCACCGTTATTGACGGCGGACTTTTAACAAACCATAAGGGTGTTAATGTTCCGGGTGTTGACCTTAATATGCCTTATCTTTCCGAAAGGGATATGAATGACCTTAAATTCGGTGCAAAGCACGATTTTGATTTTATTGCGGCATCATTTGTTCGCAGTGCTACCGATGTTACAATTCTTCGTAATTTTGTTGAAGCAATAGGCTGGAAAGATGTTAAAATTGTTTCTAAAATTGAAAACACACAGGGTGTTGATAATATTGATGATATTATTGCTGTGTCTGACGGAATAATGGTAGCAAGAGGGGATATGGGTGTTGAAATTGATTTTCAGCGTATTCCTGCTATTCAAAAAATGATTATAAGAAAAGTGTATGATGCAGGCAAAATTGTTGTAACAGCAACGCAAATGCTTGAATCTATGATAAATAATCCGCGCCCTACAAGAGCGGAAATTACCGATGTTGCAAATGCTATTTATGACGGTACAAGCGCAATTATGCTTTCGGGTGAAAGTGCTGTCGGCAAGCACCCGATTGAAGCAGTTCAAACTATGACTTCAATTGCACTCACTACCGAGGGAGATATTGATTACAAACGACAATTCGATAATTTTTATCCTGAAAGCGGCGGTAAGGATATTACATCTGCTATCAGCCACGCTACCGTTACTACTGCACACGACCTTAATGCGTCTGCAATTATTACTGTAACTAAAAGCGGCACTACCGCCCGTATGATTTCAAAGTTTAGGCCGCAAACATCTATTGTTGGTGCTACAATTAACCAAAAAGTATGGCGTCAGCTAAGTCTTAGCTGGGGCGTTAAGCCGGTACTTTGTCAGCTTAAAAATAATACCGATGAACTTTTTGACCATGCAGTTGAAGTGACAGTTAAAGCCGGTGTGGCTAAAAAGGGAGATACAGTAGTAATCACAGCAGGTATACCGCTCGGTATGTCCGGCACAACAAATATGCTTAAGGTACACAAAATAAATGGCTGAAGTTAAGTTTTTATTATATTCCGACCCTGATTTTATGCTTGTTAAAAGTATTCGTATGCAGGTTTTTATGAGTGAACAAAATATAAAAGGCGGGGAAGAGTTTGACGAGCTTGATAAAAGAGCGCTTTTTGCCCTGCTTTATGATGGCAAGAGTGCTGTGGCAACCGCCAGAATTACGGAAATACCGCAGTCAAACGGGCTTAAAATAGGCAGAATTGCAGTGCTTAAAGAATATAGAGGCAAGCATTACGGGGCAACGGTAGTTAACGCTGTTGTTGCCAAATCTATTGAAGCCGGGGCAGAACGAATTTATGTTGACGCTCAAAATCACGCTGTTAATTTTTATGAAAAGCTCGGTTTTCGCATTTGCGGCAGAGAACTTGTTGATAGGGGAATAGTTCACACACCTATGTGTATTGATAAAGGAGATTTCAATGTCGAAGAATAAAGTTAAAATCGGTATAACTGTAATAATAATTCTTGTGCTTGCTGTTTTGGGCATTTGCGGATATGTTGGATATAATTATGTTCAAGATGAAATTAACGGCGAAAGATATTCATCCGACCCTTATACTCTTGTTATTGAAAAAGATGATTTTGCTTACCAAATAGGTGAAAAGCTTAAAGCAAACGGCATTATTAAAAATGATACCGTTTGGAATTGGTGGATGGATAAGCACTATCCTGATTTTACTTATATTAACGGCGAATATGAAATGCTCCCATATATGACTTATGAGGAAATTGCAAAAAAACTTCAAAATCCCGATATTTCACATAAAAGCATTTCGGTTTGCATTCCCGAGGGATATACTGTTTTTGATATTGCAGATACTTTAGAAAAAAACAATATTTGTAAAAAGTCGGATTTTTTAAATGCCTGCAAAAATAAAAATGATTATAATTATGATTTTTTAAACGAAGCATATATGGGCGAAAATGTTGCTTATCAGCTTGAAGGCTTTTTGTTTCCTGCAACATATGATTTGCCGGAAAACAGTAATGCAAAAGATGTTGTGGCAACAATGCTTGAAACATTTGACGGTAAAATCAGCGATGAATGGACTGATTATTGCGAAAAAAACGGTATGACTCTTTACGAGCTTGTAACACTTGCATCGGTTGTTGAAAAGGAAACGCTTGGTGACGGCGTGGCTCAAAATATTGCATCTGTATTTATTAACCGCCTTAATATAGGCCAGCAACTTCAAAGCGATGTTACTATATTTTACGGTAATAAGCTTCGCGAAAATGGATTTGGCACAAGTGTTGTTGAATCGTATAATACTTATAAATGCCCGGCGCTTCCGAGCGGGCCTATTTGTAATCCGGGTGTTGAAAATATAAATGCAGTTGTAAATCATAATGATACAGGCTATTATTACTTCTTTTCCGACCTTGAAAATAAATTCCATTTTGCAAAGGACTACAAAGAATTTGAAAAACTCAAGCAAAAATATCCTTGGCAATAAAATTTATAAAATAAATCTAAATTTTGTATTGACAAATTGATGTGGCTATGTTAATATATCTACGCAATAAAGAAGAACGCATCGTTCTCCCCTTCAGCTAAGCGAAAAGGGCAATAATTTATTTGTTAATTGATTATTGAAGTGTGAACGGATTTTGCGTTCACACTTTAATTTTTTATAAGAGGTGTTTTTTATCAGCAAGGAAACTCAACAAATCAATAATGAAATCAAAGACAAGGAATTACGCGTTATTTCAGCCGACGGTGAACAGCTTGGTATTATGAGCGCAAGTGATGCACTCCACATAGCTGAAACAAAAGGCCTTGATTTAGTGAAGATTGCTCCTCAGGCTAAGCCGCCTGTATGCAAAATTATGGACTATTCAAAGTTCCGTTATGAGCAGGCTAAGCGTGAAAAGGAAAATCGCAAAAATCAAAAGCAGGTTGAAACAAAGGAAATTCGTCTTAGTGTTACTATTGATGTCGGTGACTTCAACACAAAAGTTAATCAGGCAAAAAAGTTTCTTGCGTCAGGTCACAAGGTTAAGGTTTCAATTCGCCTTAAGGGTAGAATGATGACTCATTCAGACCTCGGTATTGAAAATATGAAGCGTTTTGCAGCTTCACTTGAGGAAGAAGCAAATGTTGATAAAGCCCCTAAACTCGACGGTAGGCAAATTCTTATGTTTTTGTCTCCTAAGGCAAGTAAATAATCACACGGAGGAATAAATTATGCCAAAAATTAAAACTCACAGCGGCGCAAAGAAGCGTTTTAAGACAACAAAGAGCGGCAAGGTAAAGCGTGCACATGCTTATACCTCACACATTCTTACTAAGAAGTCAACTAAGCGTAAGAGAAATCTTCGTAAAACTGCAGTTGCTGATGTTACAAACCAGAAGCAGTGCAAGAGACTTGTTCCTTACAAATAAGAAGAATTTGCTTAATTATTTAGGCATTAACATTAACTCGGAGGTATATAGATATGGCAAGAATTAAGGGTGCTATGGCAACTCGTAAAAGAAGAAAAAAAGTATTAAAGGCAGCTAAGGGCTACTACGGCGGAAAGCACAGACTTTTCAAGACAGCTAAACAAGCTGTTATGAAGAGCGGACAGTATGCATACATCGGCAGAAAGCAGAAGAAAAGAGATTTCAGAAGACTTTGGATTACTCGTATTTCAGCTGCTTGCAAGGCAAACGGTACTAACTATTCAACATTTATGAACGGACTTAAGAAAGCAGGCATTGATCTTAACAGAAAGATGCTTTCAGAAATTGCTATTTCTGACCAAACTGCATTTACTTCACTTGTTGAATCAGCTAAGGCTGCACTCTAATTTTAGTTAGATATTCAAATTAACCCACTCACTTGTTGAGTGGGTTTTTGTTATGGTAAATTACAATTTACAAATAGTTTATTGAATTGACAGGCAAAGCAGATTTTGAAAATATAAAAATCGCTTCGGGCATATCTGGTGAAATTAAACTTGAAGATGCAAAATTTTCAGCGGTAAAAGATGTTAAATTAAACCAAAGGCTTAAAAAGGTTTACTATTCTTTGCAGGATATTTACCCGCAAATAAATATCGGTGCATAATAAAGGCGCAGATGAATTTTTATATTCATCTGCGCCTTTATATACGTTTTCTGCTATTCTTTATTTTCCTTTATCATCATTTTTTATTTACATTATTACTCCGTCTTTAAATATGGAAATATCGCGGTAGGAGTTAATTTCGTTTTTAGTTTTCTTGCCCGAAGCAACTTCAATTACTAAATTTAATATTTCTTCGGTAATATTTTCAAAATCCCGGTTATTTATCAGTTCACCCGCATTGAAATCTATCCAGTTGCTTTTCCTTCTGTAAAGGGAAGAGTTTGATGATATTTTAACAGTAGGTACAGGAGCACCGAGCGGAGTACCTCTGCCCGTTGTAAACAATATTATATTTGCGCCTGCTGCTGTAAGGTTCGTTACAGACACAATATCATTGCCCGGCCCTGTTAATAAACTTAAACCCGGCTTTTTGCAATGCTCACCGTATTTAAGTATATCGGTAATTATTGCTTTTCCGCCTTTTTGTATGCAGCCGAGCGACTTTTCTTCAAGTGTGGTTATTCCGCCGTCGTGATTTCCGGGTGACGGATTTTCGTAACATTCTTGGTTATGTGAAAAGAAATATTGCTTGAAAGAATTTATCATATCAACGCATTTATCAAATGTTTCACGGTTTTTACATCTTTGCATCAGTAATGTTTCAGCACCGAACATTTCCGGTACTTCCGTTAGTATTGCCGATGTACCGAATGAAGTTACCCTGTCGGTAAGCCTGCCGCAAAGGGCGTTTGCACAAATTCCGCTGAATGCGTCAGAACCGCCGCACTTATAACCGATTACAAGTTTATTAAGGGGGATAGGCTCACGCTTAAAATCTTTGACATAATCATAAAGCTCTTTAATCAGCTTTTTGCCCTCTTCAAGCTCATCTTCACAGTCCTGCGTTACAAGGAATTTTATTCTGCTTTCATTATAATTACCGAGATATTTTTTAAATGTTTTTACATTTGTATTTTCACAACCAAGCGATACAATCAGCACACCACCTGCGTTTGGATGATTTGCAAGGGAGGCAAGAATTTTTCTTGTGTTTTCCTGGTCGTCACCAAGTTGACTGCATCCAAACGGATGCGTATATGCAAAAACACCGTCACATCTCTCGCCGATTATTTCCTGCCCGATTTTTTCGAGCCTTTTTGCTGTATTGTTAACACAGCCAACTGTCGGAATAATCCATATTTCATTTCTTGTTGCGGCTTTGTTATCATTTCTTAAATATCCGTTAAATGTAATTTCGCAGTTTTTCGGCTTATATTCATTGTCACCTGCAAATTTGTATTCAACTATATCACTTAAATTCGTTTTTAAATTATGCTCGTGTATATGCTCACCCATTTTGCAGTCACGCGTAAGGTGGCCGATAGGTTCATTGTATTTAATTATGTTTTCGCCTGATTTCATATCTTTTAATAATACCTTGTGGCCGAAAGGTATGTCGTCAAGCAGGGTGATACCGTCAACTTTTTCACCCTTTGCCAAGCTTTCAAGTGCAATTGCAACATTGTCATTGCTATTTATTTTAAATAATTTATTCATTTAAAAGCATCTCCATTGCACTTTTTATCCCGTATTTTTTAATGTTTGTATACCAATGGTTTACAGTATCGTAAATATTGTCGTATTTTGTCAAATCCTCGCCCCAAAACTCACTGTTTGCAAGCACATCAAATACTATATCTTTATGTTTTGATTTGAAAAACTCAAGCACATTTTCAACATCATTTACAGGATAATCTTTATTTTCAAAATCTTCATAAAAATTGATTAACCCTGCAAAAGCAAATGATAAAACTTTAGGTGCTTTGCCGAATTTGTTATAGTAATCAAGGTATGAGCAAAGGCAGCGCGCTTTAAACTTCGCAATGGAATTTAAGCTGATGTCAAGTAGCTTGTGGTCAATAAAAGGATTGTTAAATCTTTCAATTACACTTTGTGCAAAGCTTGTTAATTGCTCTTTGTCAAGGTCAATTGTTTCTAATATTTCTTCATTCAAGCCTTTTAATATGTAAGCTTTAAAGGTTTCGTCATTAACCATATCTCTTACAATTTTAAAACCGGCATTATATCCGGCAAGTACGCTCATTGTGTGAACACCGTTTAGTATTTTAACCTTTCTTTTGCGGAAAGGAAGTACGCTTGCCGCAAACTGCGCACCCATATCAACTTTTGTAAAAGGAATTACTTTTTTTGCTTTTTCATCTGCCTCTATAATGAAGCTTGCATACGGCTCGCACGAAACTGCGCAGGCGTCGCTTCCATATTCAACCTTGCCTGTTACTATCCTGTCAACAAGGGTGTTGCAGAAGCTGCATTCGCTTTCAACGAAATTTATAAACTCATCGCCCAAGTTCCAAAGCTTGGCATATTTCAATATGCAGTTTTTTAATTCATTGCCGTTATTTTCTATTAACTCAACCGGTAAAAAAACAAGCCCGCTTTTGCCTAAATCAAAACGCTTTTTAAGCAGATATGTGATTTTTGCCGGAAATGAAATGTTTGGAAAATTCTTTGCCTTGTCATTACCGTTATAGCAAATTCCCGCTTCGGTTGTGTTGGATATAATAAGCTCAAGCGAATGTGAGCAAAATGTGCTTTCAAGTTCTTCTGTTTCTAAAACGGTATCAATGCATTTTTCAATGCAGTTTATGTGCTGCACTTCGTCAATTATTTTACCGTTAAGCCTGCCTTTTAAAATAATGTTATATTCATTATTTTGCTTTTTCAATGCATTTATAACAGTATTGTTTTTCCTCGGCTGGCATATTGCAACTTTGCCGCCATATATGCCTTTTTCATTTGCCGCTTGAATATAATGCTCGGCAAATGCTCTTAAAAAATTGCCTTCGCCAAATTGCAAAATCTTAATCATATTTTCACTTCCGCTTAATACCTAATGCTTAAGAAAAAATCAATTTAATTATATAACATAAATATTTTAAAGTAAATAGATATATTAGATATTTTTATGTTGACTTATTGGGGGTAAATATATTATAATTACAAGGATAAAGAAAGGACTGTGGTTTATGACATTACTGATTAAAAATGCATTATGTTATATTGATGATAAAATTAAAAAGTCAGATGTTCTTATAACCGATGGATTTATTACCGAGATTTCAAGCACTATTTCATTAAATGGTGCCGATAGGGTAATTGACGCTTTAGATAAATATTTATTGATACCGGGTTTTGTCGATGTTCATACACATCTTCGCGAACCCGGTTTTTCTTATAAAGAAACAATAAAGTCAGGCTCTATGGCAGGCGCAAGGGCAGGGTATACAACCCTTTGTACAATGCCTAATCTTAACCCGGCTCCAGACTGTGTTGAAAACCTCAAGGTGCAAACAGATATAATTGAGCGTGACGCTGTTATTTCAGTGTTGCCGTTTGGCACAATAACCAAGGGCAGAAAAGGTAAGGGTGAAACTGTTGACTTTAAATCAATGGCGGATAAAGTTGTCGGCTTTTCCGACGACGGAACAGGCGTTCAAACGCAGGAGCTTATGCAAAAAGCTATGAAAGAATGTGCAAAGCTCGGCAAGATTATATCTGCGCATTGTGAAGTTAATGATTTGCTTAACGGTGGATATATTCACGATGGTATTTATTGCAAAGAACATGGGCATAAGGGTATTTGCTCGGAAAGTGAGTGGGCGCAAATTGAGCGTGATTGCAAACTTGCCGAAGAAACAGGCTGCAAATATCATGTGTGCCATATTTCAACAAAAGAAAGTGTTGATATTATCCGCAAGGCTAAAGCACGCGGTGTAAAAGTTACCTGCGAAACAGGCCCGCATTATCTTACAATGTGTGATGAAGATTTGCAGGAAGACGGCAGATTTAAAATGAATCCTCCGCTCAGGAGCCGAGAGGATATGCAGGCACTTATTGACGGTGTGCTTGACGGTACGGTTGATGTTATTGCTACCGACCACGCACCGCACAGTGCAGAGGAAAAAGCAAAAGGGCTTGCAGGCTCGCTAATGGGTGTTGTCGGCTTGGAAACAGCGTTTGGTGTTCTTAATACCAAGCTTGTTAAAACAGGTATTATCACTCTCGAAAAGCTGATTGATATGATGTCGGTTAAGCCGAGGGAAATATTTGGCTTACCGGGCGGTAAAATAGAAGTGGGCGCGCCGGCTGACCTTGCACTGCTTGATGTTGATAAAAAATGGTGTGTTAACCCTGAAAATTTTGTTACTATGGGTAGGGCTACACCGTTTAAAAATTGGAATTTACAAGGTGAAAACCTTTTAACAATATGTAAAGGAGAGATTGTTTATGCAGCCATATAACAAAAAAATTGTGCTTGAAAACGGTAAAGAATTTTACGGTTACGGTTTCGGTGCAGATAAAGAAGCAATAAATGAAATTGTTTTTAATACTTCAATGGTGGGTTATCAGGAAATTGTGTCTGACCCGAGTTATACTGACCAAATGGTGTGTATGACTTACCCGCTTATCGGCAACTACGGTATGACTGATGAAGATTATGAAACCAAAGTGCCTACTATGGGCGGACTTATTGTAAGGGAATATAACGATTTACCGTCTAACTTCCGCTATACCAAAACACTTGATGAGGTACTTGTGGAATATGATATTCCGGCTATCAGCGGCGTTGATACACGAATGATTACTAGAATTATTCGTGATGAAGGCTCACAAAAGGTTATTATCTGCAACGCAGATGTACCTTATGAAGAAGCACTTGAAAAAGTCAGGGAATATGTTATTCCGACTGATATGGTTTCACGCGTAAGTTGTAAAAAACGCTGGTATTCAAGAACTCCTAATCATAAGTATGATGTTGTAGCTATTGACTGCGGCATTAAGCATAATATTATTCGTAAGCTTAATGAAAAGGGCTGTAATGTTACAGTAGTGCCTTACAATATCACAAGTGAAGAAATACTTAAAATGCGCCCTGACGGTTTATTTCTTTCTAACGGACCGGGTAACCCGGAGGATGTTCAAACCGTTATCAATGTAGTAAAAGAACTCAGAGGTAAGCTTCCGATCTTCGGTATCTGCCTTGGCCACCAAATGATTTCACTTGCACTCGGTGCAAAAACATTTAAAATGAAATTCGGCCACAGGGGCGGTAACCACCCTGTTAAAAATATGGAAACAGGCAAGCTTGAAATTACATCGCAAAACCATTCATATGCAGTTGATGTAAAGTCACTTGAAGGAACTGACCTTGAACTTACACATATCAATCTGCTTGATGATACGGCAGAGGGTGTTAAGTGTGAAAAGGACAAGCTTTTCTCGGTTCAGTATCACCCGGAAAGTGCGCCTGGCCCGCAGGACAGTGCCTACTTATTTGATAAATTTATTGCACTTATGCAAAAGGAGGAAGACTGATATGCCAAAGAGAACTGATATTCACAAAATACTTGTAATCGGCTCCGGCCCGATTGTAATCGGCCAGGCGGCTGAATTTGACTATTCCGGCACACAGGCTTGTCTTGCTCTTAGGGAAGAGGGATATGAGGTTGTACTTATTAACTCAAACCCTGCAACTATTATGACGGATACGGATATTGCAGATAAAGTATATATGGAACCTCTTAATCTTGAATATGTTGCAAGAATTATCCGCCATGAAAGACCTGATGCAATTTTACCGTCACTCGGCGGTCAAACCGGCCTCAACCTTGCAGTTCAGCTTGCTAAAAAAGGCGTACTTAAAGAATGTGATGTTGAAATACTCGGTACTAATTTTGACGCTATTGAAAGAGCGGAGGACAGAGAGCTTTTCAAAGAGCTTTGTGAAAGCCTCGGCGAACCGGTTCTTCCGAGTGAGATTGCAGAAAATCTTGAAGACGGACTTAAAGCTGCAAAAGAAATAGGATTTCCTGTTGTTCTTCGCCCGGCATTTACACTTGGCGGTACAGGCGGTGGCTTTGCCGATGATGAAGAAGAATTTATGGTTATGATGAAAAATGCTCTTGCACTTTCACCTGTTCACCAGGTACTTGTGGAAAAGAGTATTAAAGGCTATAAGGAAATCGAATACGAAGTAATGCGTGATGCAAATGATACTGCTATCACAATTTGTAATATGGAAAATATCGACCCTGTCGGTGTTCATACAGGTGACTCGGTAGTCGTTGCACCGTCACAAACTCTTACAAATAAAGAATATCAAATGCTTCGTGATTCTGCACTTCGCATTATCCGTGAACTTAAAATTGAGGGCGGATGCAATGTTCAGTTTGCACTTGATCCTCACTCATTCCAATATTATCTTATTGAAGTTAATCCGAGGGTTTCGCGTTCATCCGCACTTGCTTCTAAAGCTTCGGGTTATCCTATTGCAAGGGTATCCGCTAAAATTTCCGTAGGTATGCACCTTGATGAAATTCCTATTGCAAATACTCCTGCTTCGTTTGAACCTACACTTGACTATGTTGTAACAAAAATTGCGCGTTTCCCATTTGATAAATTTGCAGATGCCAATAATACGCTTAACACACAAATGAAAGCTACCGGCGAAGTTATGGCAATCGGCAGAACTATGGAAGAAAGCTTGCTTAAAGCCGTGCGCTCACTTGAAATCGGCGTATGCCATTTGTACAGCAAAAAGTTTGATGATTATACAGAGGACGAACTTCTTAAATATATCAAAAACGGTACTGATGACAGGCTTTTTGCCATTGCTCAACTTATCAGGCTTCATACCGATTTAATTAGAATTTATAACGCAACTAAAATTGATATGTTCTTCCTTGAAAAGTTTAAGAATATAGTTGATTTTGAAAATGTTATTAAAGATAATATCAAGGACATTCAAACTCTTAAAGACGCAAAGAAAATGGGCGTTTCCGATAAGTATATCGGTATGCTTTGGGGTATGAGTGAATCTGATGTATTCAAACTCAGAAAAGATGCAGCAGTGTTTATGTGGTGGACAGTGAAAATGCCTCTGTCGGCTGCGGCATTCTTGTGGGCTTAGCACTTCGCTATCTTCGTGACGGCATGACCGCTTCAGCCATTGCAGAAAAACTTCAGGAAGATAAAAAGAAAATTGTTGTTTTGGGTTCAGGTCCTATCCGTATTGGCCAGGGTGTTGAATTTGACTATTCAACCGTACACGCAATATGGTCAATCCGTGAGGCAGGATATGAAGCTATTATTATAAATAATAACCCTGAAACAGTATCAACCGATTACACAACAAGTGATAAACTTTATTTTGAACCGCTTACGGTTGAAGATGTTATGAATGTTATCACCCTTGAAAAACCGCTTGGTATTGTTGTATCGCTCGGTGGGCAAACAGCTATTAACCTTGCACCGCCGCTTGATGCTCTCGGTGTGCCTATTATCGGCACTGATGTTGAAGCTATTGACAGGGCAGAAAATCGCGATAGCTTTGAAAAAGTA
>ERZ773173.562-NODE-562-length-43242-cov-14.112349_pt1 | contig 43242 bp, 39 predicted proteins | sample MGYA00580535_ERZ773173 | MGnify/ENA primary metagenome ERZ773173 (study PRJEB29015, sample SAMEA2737856) | human gut metagenome | biome: human gut; feature: human-associated habitat; material: faeces | place: China | collected 2012 ...
TTTCTGTTCGTCAGACCAGAGATTTGCCTCCACCTTCCTTCAGATTCCACCTCACGATGGACACCCTTGGTGTTCAGCTATATCCTTCCCACTACTAGGGCGGATTCGGGACTTTCACCCGTTAGAAACGTGCGCCGCTAGGCGCACAATATGAAAACAGCCTATTTGCATCAATAACAAATAGACTGTTTTTAAAACGTCTGATATATGAGTTTTTAATTCATGTTCAAGGACTGATGATGTACTAAGAAAAAAACGGAATAAATTCGGTTGTTGGTATAGACTGCCTGTTTTACTTAGAATCACAAATTGCTCCTTGACCAGAGCAATCCTGTGAAAATAGAAAAAGGACAGCTCTGGTTATACCAAAACCGTCCCTATATTTTTGGACATTATAAAAGAGATTACCCACAGAACGTTTTTTTTATTTACCGAACTAGGTAATACTTTATTTGAATTTATAATACATATAATATAAGTTTTTAATACATTCTAATCACACAACATGAAGTATAAACTCATGCTAGGTGATTAAAAATGAGAAAAAAGAAAGATACACACAGCTTTGATTTTCGTCCTTTAGGACTGGCAATCAGAGAAGCCAGAGAGAAAGCAGGGCTTTCCAGAAATGATTTAGGCGATAAAGTCTTTTACGGAGAACGTCATATCGCAGATATTGAAAATATCGGAAAACACCCTAGCTTTCAGTTATTCCATAATTTAGTTACAATGTTCAATATATCTGTTGACGAGTATTTCTATCCAGCGAAGAATGTTGAGAAAAACACAGCCCGCCGTCAGATAGATTCGTCACTTGATTTATTGAGTGATAATGAATTAAAAATCATTCAAGGTACGATTGACGGTATCTTGAACAGCAGAGAGAATAAGACGTGATTTGCTTCTTGTTTTCTCTGTTTTCCTATACAGATTCTTCAACATTTATTTGTTGATCTGCTCCGCAGGCAACAAATAAGAGCCGACTATCCTTATTTCTTTATCGTAAATTTACTTGTTACACAGTAATGAAAAAAGCCAATAGTTTGTAACTGAACTTTACAAACTATTGACTTTACATTTTGATGTCCACTCTTCAATGAATTATCATACGAATATATCTTCAATACTTTATAATTCAAGAGTAATAATAAGGCTATTGGCATGTACTTTTGCAACAATATTTCCGCCAAGAATGGCAACAAGTGTTTTTACTACTGCAAGTCCCAATCCTGTACTTCCATTATGTCTTGATTTATCGCCTGTATAAAAACGGTCAAAAAGTCGATTGCAATCAATTTCTGAACTGTCACTCATTGGATTTTCAATGGTAAATATAATATTATTATTTTCTTTCTCCATAAGTGTTATTTTTATCGTTCCAACAGAATACTTAATTGCATTTGTCAACAGATTTTGTAAAATTCGTTCTACCATATTTTTATCAGAATATACGTATATTGAATAATCTGGGAGATTTATTTCGGGTAAAATATTCTCCTTTTCTAATGCAACGGCATTTTCCGTAATTAAATTTATTAACATATTAGATATATTAAACTTTTCTTTTTCTGGAACTGTCTGCTGTTCCTCCAAAATAGAAAGGTCATAGAATGTTTCTACCAATTCTTTCATTTTTTCGGCTTTGCTAAAAATCACTTTTACACGCTGTGCTTGACTGGATTCCAAATTTTCTTTTTGCAATAATTGTAAATGACCAAGAATGACTGTAAGAGGTGTACGTAAATCATGTGATATATTAGCAACAGATTCTTTTAAATACTCTTCATTGCGTAATACGCCTGCGACAGCCTGTCGTTGTCTGATATTATATTGATTCAATATACCAGCCAGTCTTTCTAAATCTTTATCAATCAACGAAATGTCTAACATCTGCTGTGAATTTCCAGAATTCAATTCATTAACTTGATCCGCAAGATTACGGATTTGTTTTTTTAATTGAATATATCGAAATAGCAGTATTACTAAAAATATTGTTATGATAATTAAAATCCATTCTATGTTAGACATTTTCTCCACCTATTTAAAATCACATTTACAAAATTTTATCCACGAAAGCAATACTAATATACCAGACCATATACATCCTACTAAAATAGCTATCGGTTGAAAAAAGGGTTTCATACTGACAACGATTCTGATTTGATAAGTAGGTAAAAACCCGACTGGTAATCTCAACATCATTCCATAGCCAAGATATAAGCTAAGACCAAAAATAATAATTGCTGTAACCGAAGTTGCTTTTACAACATCCTGTAAATAGCAACAAATAAGTATTGCAATTAGAAATATCGCACTATTAAGCAGACAAGAATAAATGATTGCTTTTATAATATTGTAAAAAAACATTCCCACGTCTGCAACACCAAAGCGTCCAAATTCCCTTATGCACCCTGAAACTGGATAGACAAGAGCCATAAGATTAAAAGCAATTAAATACGATATTATTTTACTTGTAAAAATTTGTTTTCTGGAATGTCCAGCACTGACCTCTAAGTTTATTGTTCTCTTAGAAAATTCCTGTCCTAAAATCAATGCAAGTATAGCCGACATGATGATAAGAAGAAACGTAGAATCATACACCATTCCATTAAAAATATCAGCAAGAGAAGAAACAATTTCTTCTGTCGGTCCCATGACCTCTGTAACATAAGTATCTGCTGTAAAAAATCCTAAAATAAATATTCCAATCATACCACACCAGTAAATAGAATTATGTAACAACTGATATTTTTCCAGCTTTAATAATTTATCCATAAAAAACACCTCCGGTTATTTCAAGTCTGTATGTAAAAAAGCACTACTTGCAATGAAATATAAAATAAAATTCCATAAAAAATCTACAAACAAGCAAAAGTTTGTCGAATAGACCTTTTGCATTGAAATTAACCTAAGTTGTCCCATTGGTATTATTCTGCTGATTATTTGTGCAGATTCACTGTTCAGCAAAAAAATCATAACAAAAAATATAACCATTGAAACTGTCAGTGTTTTCCCCATATCACGAAAAATAAAAGCAAAAAACATCGGTAATGCACACAGTGTTATCAGGGCAAACAGAGTTAGTAAAACCATAGTATATGTGCTATCATTCCAAAAAAGTTTTTCTCCAATATAAAATTGACTAATAATTCCATGTACAAATAATGGAAATACCAGAATGATAATACAACCTATTTGAGATACAATTAACTTTACTCTAAATATAGAACTTCTTTTATGTCCGGCAGTAATATAAGTATTTAAAGTTCTTCCACTAAAATCACTTCCAATGAACAATGCTATAAACACTATACTCAAAAAATAGAGTAACGGAATATTGTATAATGATGCCATAATTAAGTTTGAAGAGCGTTCTTTACTATCTAACAGCAATATGCTACTCAAAAGGAGATTGAATATTCCAATTCCCCAAAAATACCAACTGTGAAACAACTTATATAACTCAGTTTTTAGGAGATTTGACATCTTTTGTTCCTCCTATTTTGCTCAAAAAATAGTCCTCCAAAGTATCGCTAGATACAGAAAGTCCTGTTACAAGAATGTGCGATTCTGCCAAAGCAGACGCAACTGTCTCTAAATCATTCAAATAATCATATAAACGAATTATGCCATCTGGCATTAGTTTAAAGTTATCTGTATGAAGATTCTCTTCCAAAACCAGAACCGTTTTCTGAACATCTGTTGTTTTAATTGCTATATGTCGTTTACACCGTTCATTTAATTCATAATCGGAAATCTCTTCTATAATTTTTCCATGGTCAATCAGAATAAATTCTGATGCTGTTTGATACAATTCTTCTAAGATATGGCTTGAAACCAAAATGGTCATACCATATTCTTTATTCAAAATTTTTAATAAATTTCTGATTTCTACAATTCCAGCAGGGTCAAGACCATTGATAGGCTCGTCTAAAATCAATAGTTCTGGTGTATTTAAAAGTGCAATCGCTATCCCCAATCGTTGACGCATACCTAATGAAAAATTGCGGACACTCTTTTTACCTGTATCTTGCAATCCAACCATATCTAATGTCCTTTTAATAACTGATTTATCTGGTATGCCTCGTTGAATACGCTGTACTTCCATATTTTGATAGGCAGTCATTGACGGGAATAGAGCAGGCGTTTCAATCATACTTCCAATTCGTTTACGCTGTTTCTGCAATTCTTCTGTTCCAGAATTTCCCCATAAAGAAATTGTACCACTTGTTGGAAACGCAAGCCCTGTGACTAATCTTAAAAAAGTAGTCTTACCTGCTCCGTTTTGACCAATAAATCCATAAATTTTTCCTTTTTTTATTTGTAAATTTATGTGGTCTAATGCTAATGTTTGTTTATATTCTTTGGTTAAAGACTTTGCTTCTAAAATAATTGAACTCATATCCCAAACCTCCTTTACTTAAAACAGTATAACGGGCAATTTTAAAGAATTTCTTAAATCGTAATGAGAAAAGTTAAAAAAATAATAAAGCTAAGGAACGTTTAATCCTTAGCTTTATGTAGGCGGTAGCCAATGCCCCAAACAGTATCAATAAATTCTGTATCAGAGCATATCGCTTTTAATTTATTGCGTAAATTACTGATATGAACATTAAGTGTATTATCTTCAGCAATATATTCTGTATCCCAAACACTTTGAAAAAGATTCGATTTTGAAAATACTTTATCTGGATATTTCATCAACAATTCTAAAATGCCAAATTCTTTAGCGGTTAAGGATAATTCTATTCCATTCAAAAATGCTGTATTTTTCTCTAGGTCTAAAGTCAGATTGTTATGTTGCAAACATTCTGTCTGGCTATTTTGAAATTGTACTCTTCGCAGATTACTTTCAATTCTGGCAAGCACTTCTTCCATATCAAAAGGTTTTGTGATATAATCGTCTGCTCCCAGACGAAGCAAGTCGATTTTATTTTGTGTAGTTTCTTTCGCTGAAATAATAATAACAGGTATCGTAAATTTCTTGCGTACATCAGATAAAATAATATCACCACTCCGATAAGGAAGCATAATATCAAGTATAATCAAATCAATTTTTTCTTTATTCAAAAAATCCAGAACATGAAGTCCATCATATTGGCAATGCACAGCATATCCTTTTTCTTTTAGAAAATCAGACAATAACGCATTTATTTCTAAATCATCTTCAATAATCAATATTTTATTCATTAGCCTACCTCATTCCTGCAATGCTACTTCCCCATTATACATTTAAGGTTGTATTTCCTCAATACCATTGCAGCCAATTATATGAGAGGGATTCTTATTTTGTCAATCTAATTGTAAGCAGAATAGTATAGATTGGATAAACAATTACCATACTATTCTGCTGTAACATTTATTCTACAATCTTCCAGTTATCGTCCTTATGAAGCACAAGCTCATACTGTGAGATTTGAGTCATTTTCGACTTGTTATCCAGATACTTTACGGACACGCTGACTTTGAGGTTGTCGCCGTCTTTGGTAAAGACAGGGTTTACCAGTTCCGAAAATACATAGTCGCCGGATACAGGAGCAATCACACCGTCTTTGACATAGTAGGCAAGTTCCTTTTCCGTAGCTGTCGGATAGAGCCTAAAGAATGTTTCCAAGAAAGCGGTAGCGTCTTTGACTGAATCGGAGCTGACACTGACATCGGCTTCCTGTGCTTTCGGTTCATACTTTGATTTCTGCATTGCCGGAGCAAGGGTAGGATTCTGGGTAATGACCATTGCACCGTCCTTATCCACATGAACGGTTACAGTGTAATTTTCTGTGACTGCCTGTGTCTGTTCTCCCTCTTTTACCTGCTGATCTACTTCGTAGGCAACGGTAAAATCGTCCGTTCCAGACTGTTCTACATTCCAGACCAGCACATTTGTAACAGTAGCACTGGTTGGTATGTCCGTTCTGATGGTATCGGCGTTCAAGTCTTGCAATTCTTTGGTAAGGTATTTACTGATTTCTGTTGTCCTTGCTTCAATGGCTTCCTTGCTGGTATCCCATGAGTAGTAGGCTTTTGCAAAGTTCTTGACGAAATTCTCAATACCGTTAGTATCGTTCAATCTTAGCTGAATGATTTCTTTTTCATGTACCGTGTGGGTGTCAATGGCGGTAAAGTTCTTATACACACCAAAACTGGTGCTTGTCAGAAGCACCACCCACAACAGCAGGACAGATTTTTTATGTGTCCCGACTTTCATGGTACGCACTTTCTTATTCTTAGGTGCTTTCTCTATTTTTTCTTTCTTCTTAAACATATTTCAAGTCCTTTCTATTGTTTGATTCTTCCAGCACAAATGATGTGCTGTTGCCAGTAGGCAGAGGTCAAATCAGTATAGCCGATTGGATTTCCGGCATGATACATCTGATTGTTACCCACATAGATTCCTACATGGGTAACATAGTCACTGGTGTTGTAGGTGGAATGGAAAAAGACCAAATCGCCAGCCTGTGCCTGTGACAATGGGATATGCTGGATTGCGTCATACTGTGCCTGTGCGGTTCGTGGCAGACTGATTCCGGCTTTTCCGTAGCACCACTGGGTAAGACCAGAACAGTCAAAAGAGGTGTTCGGGTTACTGCCACCGTAGACATACTTCCAGCCTTGATATTTCAACGCTTCATTCATAACCGCCTGTACCGTTTCATTACTGAACTGTTTTATGTTCAGATATTGGTTGACCAGCTCCACATAAAACATATTTCCGTAGTTATAACGCCAGTCACCATTTTTACTAACCGCTATCGGGTTCGTATAGGTCACTTTTGTACCGCCGGATTTATTCTTTGCGAAATTCTCTGCAAGATTGAAGCTGTGCTTTTTCCCGTTCTTCGCCACATAGTCTGCATAGCCACCACCATAGTTATAAGACTGTATGACCACGTTAATGTCATTCATGCCTTTGGCTTTACAGGAAGAAAGCAGGGACGCAAAATATTTACACCCCTGCTTAATGGATTCTTCTGTACTTAATGAGTTTGGCGGTAATCCCAGACTTTCGCTGGACTGCATGACATCGGTAGCTGTACCGCCACTTTCCACCTGTATGATGGAAAGCAGGACGTTCACATACTCCGAGATACCGTTTTCTCTGGCGTATTTTTCCACCATCGGCTGATGTTTGAGGACATCGGCTGACAGGTTCATGCCGGAATAGACAGGCGAATAGCTGTTGGAACTGTCGTCATCTTCGCCGGAAATCAATATCCCGAAAAAGAGGACGATGGAGAAAAGGACAGGAAATATCGTACCTATGATAAGGATACGCTTTAATCTCATTTCTTCCGTCCTTTCTCTGGTTGTTTCGTAAAAGTCTTACGATTTTGTTTTTGGTTGACCTGTTTCTGTACAGTGGTTTTCTTTCGATTACTTCTGGATTCCTCTATGTTTGTCTGGTTTGTTCTGGCAACCGATTTGACCTGTTGTTCCTGTCTGATGTTGGTTCGGATAGTTTCTTTTCCAGCCTTGACTTCTGCATTTTTTATCACAGGAGAAGTAGCAGGACGTTTCATATCTGGCTTCGTAACTGTATCGGTCGGTGCAGGTTTTGGAACAGGTGTGGCAACAGGGCGTTCATGGTTTCTGGTAGCTCCGGCTGTCGCTGATCCATTCACATGAACTGTCTGCTTTGCTTCCTGTGCTTTCTGTAATTCCTGCTTTTTCTGTGAGATATTTTCCCTGTGCAGGTTACGTTTCTATGTACGCTGTTCCTGTCGGTTTTCCCGTTCTTCCACAACGCCACGCTTAAAGTCTGATACATTATCCTTTGCTTTCTGTTTGGCAGAATGGACAGCATAACCAGCCTGTGTCGGTAAATCTTTCACATTTTCTTTCAGTGAGGAAACACTGTCACGGACTTTATTTTTTGTATCCATCACAGCACCCACCGCAGAACCGACACGACTTCCCATGCTGACAGAGGTATTTTCCCGTTTCTTTGGCGGTTGGTTCGTTGCTGGCTTTCCGGCTCTGGCAACACTTGCACCTGCCACCGCACCTGCAACACTTCCAGCACCGACAGCCCTTGCAAGTCGGCGTTCCATACGTCTTGCCCGATGTCGCATGAACACCATCGGTCTACGGAATATCCGGCGACCTATCTGCTGGCTGTCATTGGCATTCAGGCTGAACATACTCATTAGTTCTCCGAGCTTCATATAGATTCCGGCAAAGCAGATTATCTGCAAAAACGCCACCATGAAGAACGGATAGTCCGTGGAAATGTTGTAGAACATACTGGAAATCGAAAATGCTACGGTCACAATCAGAGTGATTCCGGCTCTTGTCATAATGGCATTGAACACACGGACAACTGCCTGTTTTGCCATGTTCTCATAGGTCGGTATCATGGACAGTAAAAAACTGATAGGTAGAAACATGGCATATATGATAAATAGTATCTGGGAAAATAACATCATTCCGGTAAGCAGGAAGATAAAGATTGTGATACCGAGATTGAAAATGAGCAGGAAGAACACCATACCCAGACGGTTGACGACCTGTGGAATAGTAAGGTTATCATTGTCGTTATCCTCAATCTCTGTTTTCACAACATTTTCCCTTGTTTCCCCATCTTCATCGGACGGGCTTGCAGATACCAGAGCTTCCACACGGTCAGCCCCGATTTCTTCGGTATCGCTGTTCCCAAACTGCAATAACAGCCACGGTTTTTCTACCTGTATCGCAAACAGGCTGTCACGGATAAGGTCTACACTGTCCTTGCCTTTGCTTTGTGAATCGGGGAGCATGATTTTTGTCCCCAAGTCCAGAGAAGCGGTGCTGATGTCTGAACTGAAATCATTGATTTTCTGTATGTAGTTGGGAGCATAAGCAATAAAGGACGCAGACACAATGAACACCACCACAAAGTTGATAACAGCGTGAAGTGCCTTGCTTGTTTCCCGTTTGAGAAGCCCTGTATAGGCGGTGTAAACACCTACAATCAGAATGATAATGAGCAGGAATCCCACATAGAATCCACTGCTGGAAAATCCATGTTCGGTCACTCCGGCAAGTGTCTGGATACTTTTCCCGATACTGTCTGCCATGTCATTGATAAAGTCCAGCTTATACGCCTGTTGCACCACATATCCTGTGGCATTGCTAAGATACAGGCTGATTGTCCAGACAAAATTTGTGATACAGTAAAGCCCGTACTGCACCGATTTTCCAATGCCGTCCAGCCAGTTCCACGGAAGCCAAGACCAGCTATTGTCCACATAGAAATCAAGCTGATAATTGGAAAGCGGATACTTTGAATACAGGTTGTCTGCATTGACCGTATCATCGACCAGTCCAGACGCATGAGCTACCGTCCCAAGCAGGGACAGCAGTACCAGCGTAACGGTCACGGCAAGCAGTACCAGTTTCAGTACATGGAATACCTTTTCTTTTGTGACAGATTTCATCATTCCAAATCCACCTCACTTTTTATCGGCGGTCTGGTATCAAAGGCATGGAGCAGTTCTACAAAGACAGGGTGTATCTGTACCACACCGACACGTCCATATAAATCCTGCATTAAGCATTGTCCGTTCTCCAAATCCCTCAACCGTTTCTGGTTGTTTTCGTCCTCACTGTCCAGTCCGAAAAACTCTAAGGTCTGTTTGATTTCATTGGTATCTGTGGAGCGGAACGCAAATTTTAAACCGATGTTATTTTTTAGGCTTTCTTTCGATACGTCCCCAGAGGATTGTGTCACGAAATAGACTCCGGCGTTCATGGCTCTACCAGCACGCACCAGCTTATTTGAGAGTGTTTCGCCCTGTGCCACATTTAAGAACGCCCATGCTTCATCAAGGTCTACAATCTTAAAAATGCTTCGGTCACTGTGAATGAAGTCAAGTGCAAAGGTACTGATAACAATTAAGATGGATACCGACAACAGTTCAATGGTCGTGTATTCCTCAAAGGTAGTATCCTTATCCGGCAGAACCAAATCTGCAACCTGTATGATGTTGAGCTGGTTATCCAGACTGATTGCATTTTCCACCGAACCGTCTGAGAACAAAAGCTGTGCAAAATCATAGTCCGTAAAACTTTCGATATGGTCTGCAATGTTACGGGATACGGCGGTATCCTCTTTTCGCAGTTCCTCAATGACCTGCAACAGCCCGTGGTTCTGATTCTGGGATACCGTGCGGACAGCTTTTCTAAGGACAGGGAACTTTTCGCCGTCCCTTGAAGAAATTCCTGTAAGGAATGTCAGAATATCAATGGCAAGACTTTCAGCGTCCTTGACATCTTTCATAATCACATACGGGTCTAACAGCCCTTGGTTGCTGGAATCACTGGTAATGTTTACAATGTTGATTTCCTCTGCAATCTCCGGTAGTGTTTCTTTCCAGTTTCCACGCTCACTTTTCGGGTCTAGGATAACCGCCTGTCCACCGAACAGGACGGAATAATACACCAGCAGATTATTACAGAATGATTTTCCACCACCAAGCGAACCCACAAAGGCAGAAGCCAACGCATTTGTGACCGTACCTTTTATCCCTTGACTGGCAAGGGACGGTTGCAGATAGACATTTCTTCCTGTATCCACGGAATACCCGATATAGATTCCTGTATTTTCTCCCAACATCTGGGTAGCACCGAAACCAAGTCCGGCTAAAAAATCAGATTTCACATACTGGATATAATCATTGATATAACGCTTGCTGGCAGGAAGAAACTCTCCATGCAGTCCCATCATATCTCTGGCAGGGCGAACCAGTTTCACATTCAAATCATCGTAAAAGTCCTTGACTTCATCACAACGGCGTTTCAGTTCGTCAAGATCGGGTGCAGACACCCGTATGACGTAACTTAATTTATACATACTTTCCTTGCTCTGGTCTAAATCTGTTTCCAGTTCATCGACACTGTCCAAGGCTTCCACCACATTTGAACTTGTTTCATTTCCGGCTTGATAGGCGTGATTGTCCAAGTCCTTTAATTCCTTTTTCTTGTTACGAACAGTGGTTAAGGCTTTCTTATTCCCGACAATCTCAACATTCATAGACGTATCCACAGGGAATGTGAACTGCTGTTGCTGGAAATAAAAGATTTCCGATGATGGGAAGTCCAGCTCTCCGACAATGGCATTGACCGTAAAGTAGGATACATAGCTTTCGCTGTCCTCATGTTCCAGACGCAAATATCGCTGGCTTTCTTCCACCACACAACGGGTAGGACGGATAAGGTCATAATACTTAATCAGTGTTTCTCTTTTTAATTTTCTTTTTGGCAGAGGATACACATAATCTTCATAGGCTATCCCGTCCCTGCCGTAGAGGTGTTCCATCAGATACGCAAAGTCTTTGGCTTCCAGTCGGCGGATTTTGAACCTACGGGAGATTTTGTTTTCCAGCAGTTTTTCCATCTTCGCATAACGGTTGATTTCATCATTGCTCATGGAAACAAAGTCATTCATCAGCGTGTGCCTTACCTCATTCAAAAACTTACGGAATGTCAGAAATACCGATTTTTTGATGTTCTTCAGATTGACTTCGTCCTCTGTGACCATGAGCTTGAATCCCAGAAAGAAACGGTAATCAACCTGATTGTCGCCTATCATGGATACAAGGGCTTCGGTCTGGTCGTCTATCTTTTGGATTGCTACCTCACGGAGCTTTCCAGTTACCAGCTTCTTTGACTGTTCCTGGATGCTTCGGATTGAACTTTCAGTTGCAATCTGTAACGCATGAATCTTTCCCTCACGGGACTGTGCGATAAGCTGACGGAAGCTGTCATGCACAAGGTATTTCTGTTCTGGGGATAAGAACGAATAATTGTAAGGTATCAGCTCATAGTAGGCGAACACCTCATTGTCCTTATTCCAGACAAGGTTGTTGTCGATATATTTAATCGGGAACATAGGTCACACTCCTTACTGCCGTGATAGTTTCCTCAAATTTCTGCTTATGCAGGTTCACGGCTTTTCCGGCATAAGTCACTTTGGGACGCAGGGCATACAGCACCATCGTCTTGATGTAACTGTATGGCTTTTTCCCGTCAAAGGTTTTCTGTGACATAAACCATGTGAGGGCAACGGGAATCCCGAAATATTTCAAAAACGCACCCTCAATCATGGAAAGTGGCGGTACATCTGCAAACAGAATGATGATAAATTCCGTCAGCACAAACCATGTAATCTGGGTAAAGGTCACAGGGAATGGCAGGTTTACATCATTGATGGCATACAGTACCTTTTCCACGTTCCAGATACTTGTATAACTTCGGATTTTCTTCACTTGTAAATGCTCCTTTCTTCATTTTCCTAACAACAGGGACAGCCGGATTTTCCAGACTGCCCCCAAGAGAAAAGCTGACAGTAGCACCAGTGGAGGTGCTGATCTGCCAGCCCTTAACGCAGTACCTCACAGATACCAGCGTTTGTTGCAATAAATGTCCCCTCTATATCGAGGTCACGCCCGTAGGCTTCATAGTCGATATAGTTCTGTAAAGAGGACGGGATTTCTCCGAGTATCTGTTCTTCATCAATCAGATAGTAGGCTAAATCGGTCATCGTTTCACAGCCGGAATACAGAATGATGTCGTCCTTATGTTCCACCAGTTCTTCCAGACTTCCATAGCAGGATATAAAACTGTCCAAGTCGTCCAGCAGGTAATCCGGTAATTCTTCCAACTGCTCATAGATACGGTTCAGTTCTTCGATGGAAATGTATTCGCTAATCTCCATCGGGAAGTTGTCCGTATCATGGATTGCGTATTCTTCGTACTCTGCATTTAAGCCGATACGTTCTGCAATCACTTCTTCGTCCAACGGAAAAGAGAACCAGTCCCCGACCAGTTCTCCCTCATTGTACTTGCCAAGATTGGCTATATAGACTTGCATATCATCAATCATAAATGGTTACTTCCTTTCACTCATTGTATTCATAAAATCTGCCATAAGAATCACCGCACATTACAGCTTGAACATACCGTTGTTGCAGAGAGCATAACGTCCTTTTTCTTCCAGTTCATGGGCGTAGGCTTCCAGATTAAAGTATTTCTTTCCTTTTTCGGAAAGAGCAGAAAATTCAATGTTATGCTCCAAGCGGTAACGGGCAACGTCCATGATGTTGTGACACTCTGGATAAAACAAAAATTCTTCGGATTCCTGCAACAAATCCTCAACACCGCCAAAATAAGGAATCAAGTCTTTGTATGCCTGCTGAACTTCTGGCGATAAATCTGTGTAAGCAAAGTATAGCTTGTTTAATCGTCTGACAGAAGTTGTCCTTACAATATCGCCAGCAAAGGGGAGCTTCATATCTGTGATTTGATAATCATTGCTGTCAGCTTCCACGCCGAGCAGGTCACGGAACAGCTCATAATCAATGGGTAAATCAAACCAGCGAGAGGTTTTATCCTCTGCTAATTTAGTCGTTTCAATCAATACGCTACATTCTTCCATAGGCTTTACGCTCCAATAATCTTATTAAATAACTGTAACAATACGTCTTTTACGCCGGACGCATTGAATACAAGACCAACGGCTACTAAGGCAACTACCAAGAATCCGATAAGTTTGGAAAACTCACGCTTGAATCCCAAGTAGATACCGATAACAACAATCGACATCAGCACAAGGCTCTGTGCGTTGCTTAAAAACCAGTTATAAAGGTTCTGTCCAAAATTCATACTTTCTTTTCTCCTTTCAGTTCCATCATTTTTCGGTCAGACTGTCTGCCAGCCTGTAAAATACACATGGCAATCACGCCAACTGTTCCCCCTAAAGAGAAGAACAGAAAATCAAATAATAATCGTTGCATGTTTCAATTCTCCTTTTCAAAAATCACATCTTCGGTAGATGTGGTCTGCTGTTCGATTATCTTGTAGTGCTTTTCCGTCAGTTTCGTGGATTTACGGATTTCTTTCAGATAATCAACACCTGTTTTCGCTGTGATTGTTTCCAGCATTTTGAGTGTCGGGTCAACCTGCCGTTGAATCCAGCGTAGGGTTCTGTCCAGTGTGTAAGGTTCTGGTTTGGTCGTGAGCTTTAACGGCTCTCTGTTTTCCCCGATGAACCACGCCCAGCGGACAGATAATTTCCAGTCGCTTCGTTTCTTGTCTGCTTCCTTATCCACAAAGCGTACATAACGGTTGATAATAGAAAATGCCGTCCGTTCAGCGTCATAGTAAGTCAGCAGGTCACGGACAGCATAATAAGCACGTTCATTTTTTAACCGTATTTCAAATCTGTTTTTTATCGGTGCTTCCTCAATGGGAATCCCAAGTTTGATGTACTGCTCATAGCTTTTTTCATAAACACAGAAGTACACCTCACTTTTCAATGAGCCGATATAAAGTGTATAGCCCATACCAGCCTTGTCCTGTTCCTCATGCTTAACCAGTTCGCCGGAAGCATAGGACTTAAAGGAACGGAACACCGATACACATTCCTCATTCCGGCATTTTTCGGTCAGTTCTGGAATATCTAACATTCCCGTATGGTCATTGATGGCAAGGTCAAGACGTTTCATCACACCACCGTCCACCAGAGCGTCCATAAGAAAGTCATACCAGCTCCGTTCCTGTGCCAGCAGATAACTTTCAAACTGGCGACAGCCTTTTCCTTTCAGTTCCAGTAGGACACCTTTTTCTTCATCGGGAGAAGTATATACGAAAATATCTCCGATGTAGTAGTGTTCTGTATAACTGTAATGCCCGAAGTCCTCATGTATCATGTACTGAATATTGAGCTGTAAAATATCTTTGATGATATGTCCAATATCCAGTGTCGGAAACCGTATCCTCACATAATCAAACAGCATGGTAAGTGGTGCTTCTGGATTGAATTTTTCCAGAGCTTCCAAAAGTTTTACTTTCATTTCTTCTGTGACTGCCATCTTGCCGGATTCGATACGGCTTAAATGTTCACGACTGATTCCAGCCATGACCGCAAGTTTCGTCTGGGATACACCGTACTGCAAACGCCTGTCTGCAAAATCCTGTATCCACTCTGTATCATTCAGTGCGATACCCCCTTTCCGAAAAACTGTGACATTTTTTATCCGATGTCACAGCAATAAAAAAAGCTACCAAACGCTTGATTTCAGCCAAGAATCGGTAACTTTTGTGTATGTTTCCTTGTGATTTGTGCCCCTCTGTTAGATACCGAGGGGCTTGATATATGCTGGCGTGGCTACCGCCACACCAGCAAGGCTAGTCCGTACCTGTGGCTTTCGCTCCGCACGCCACCTGTCCGTCCTGCCTTATGTGTGCAAGTTTTCCAATCGTACCCAAGAAATCATAGCTTTTGGGTACAAGGGGAGTGTAAAATTCCGATATGACGCTTGTTCCCACATCACAGTATCCACGCCCTTTGATTCTCTTCTGGAAGAACTGTTTTTTTACTTCACTTCCAAAGAGCATACCGTAACCGAGTTCACTCATGCGACCAAGCCCTACACGGAAATTGAAGTTATCTCTGATACCATCCCCGAAATACTTTGCGTCTGGACGCTGGCAAGCTACAATCAGAAAATAACCAGCCTGTCTGCCGAGCATGACGATTTTCTTTAACTGGCTTAACAGGGCGGTGCTTTCCTTTGTCGTGAGCATTTCCAAGAAAGCCACATATTCATCAAAAATAAGAAATTGTGGAGCAAGCCCCAAATAGGCATAGTTTTCCCCCGTGCGGTAGTTCGGGTGCAGTTTCATTTCTTCCGAGCGTGTAACCATGCCCTCATAAAAGGCATTGACGCAGTCAATCATATCGTCTTTCGTGTGATAGACATTTCCCATGACCGTTCCCAAGTCTGCAAGGTCAGCGTTCTTCGGGTCAAGAATGTATAAATCCGCATTGGTTCTAAGCAGTGCTTCAATGATGGTCAACAGAAAATAGGTCTTTCCACCACCTGTACCACCGCAGATAAGGGCATGGGGAAGTGAATCATATTCCCACACCAGATTTTTCATTAACCGCAGACCGCCGTTTTCGGCAATCACTTCATCAATCGAAATACGGTTCGCTATCATATCATAGAGCAGGGTGTATTCGATATAGCCGTCATGCAGTGTCTTATCGGTCAGCTCACAGTACAGACCCGATTCCAATTTATCCTCTAAGGACAGGAGCTGTTCTTGATATTTTCCCATTGTGATTTCACACAGGATATGGCGCAGTCCCTTTTCCATTTGATAATAAATCTTTGGAAACCACACGATTTTTTCTCTTGATCTGCTTTGCAGGTCAGTGAAAAAACCGTTGCCTTTGGTATTTTCCGCTTCATACCATTTATTTTCCAGCACCATACGAGCCAGCTTTTGTCGATGGAGCAACCGCTTGACACGGTCATATCCGTAACGGTAGTAGAGAAAAGCGACCAATGCACAAACACCAGTCGCCATCATAACCGTAATGGAATTGTAGGCAGTCCACGTGATTCCGGCATGGAGCAGGTTAAAATCTTTCCAGTCTGTAACAAGAAGCTGTCGCAGATTCAGTAACAGGAACACCGCAACGAACAGGAGCAACAACCAGCCAATACAGAAGTGATAGACCAGTGATTTGTCACTGGCACGAATCCTGTTACCTTTAGATTTTTGCCATACTTTCATATAAACTCCTTTCCATAGACTAAAAAAACGGTTAGTTTATCAAAAACTAACCGTTAATTCAAAGTTGTTTTAAATATTGAAATCAATTAAATAAGATTGATAATTTTTTAATATACTTTTTACAATATAATTGAAATATCCAGCAAACCACATATACTTTTGCCGTATATTTAACATTTCTTGTGTTTCAGAACCAAGAGTTAGATTATATTCATTAATTATCAAACTTTTTGTTTTTTGCAACAAATTAATGTACATACTTTCTTCGTCCACTTCATTATAAAGTGCCAAATAATTAAGTATATATTCTGGATTACTTCCTTTAAGAAATTTCCCTGTATCATTCATCACCAAATACTTCAAATATTCTAATTCTTGTTCTGGTGTATTCGCTAATCCAGGATATTGTATCCCTCTTTTAAAAACGTTATCTTCTATGATAATTCTAGGATATTTTGCTCTTTTCTCCAAATTAACCGCATTGTTCATTGCTGGACCATAACAAATGTCTCCTTTGTGAACTAAGGGACCAACTGTCACGCCACCTCTAAATATATATCCCATATTAAGTACATCTAAACATAGATGAGCCAATTCTAACAAAATATGAAAGGCATTTCCATTTCCTGTCGCAGGATAAGAAATAACAATACTATCAGAAAACATAGTAAACTCCATTCCCATCCACTTATTTCCCCACGGGTCATGATAATTTTTTCTTTTTAAAGATTCTAGATAGATCAAAGTCTGATCAAGTCTATTAAATTCTTCAGGAAAATTAAACGTATTGGTAACAATATTTTTAAACCCTAGTATGTCAATAAATGCAATATATCTTTCTTCATACATATTAACCCCTCTTTTCTATTCGAAGACTATATTTAGAATAAATTAATACTTTTATTTTTCAATATTATACCGCTATTCCTAAACGAATGCAAAATTATTTATGTGCTTGACTCTGTGGGGCATTGTTCTGTGAATTTCCAGCATGAGTGCCTTTGTTCTTCAAAATAATGTCGTCCGCTTTTACATACCAGTCCACATCTGCACCACGGTAATTTGCATTGGCTACCGTATCTGCAACAGGATTGATAAGTTCCACTTCGGCGTTGTAGTCATAGTCCTTTAACGGCACAGTCGCTGGAACGGATACCTGTATCATGCGTCCCTGTGTGTTGCACTTCAAATCGTAGGTACGTTCCTTGATTTCTTCACTGATCGTTCCATCTTCATTCTGTACATGAACTTCACGGCGTAATGCGGAGAACTTCAACACTCCGAAAGTCTTTTCTTTATCAATGACGATTCCATTTGCTAATCTCATAATCTGAATACCTCCTTATTTACTTTCTGCTGGTAACATATCGTCTGCAAGTAAGATGTAATTGACAAATCCACGTTCCCCGATTTTATAGCCATCGGTAGTAATACGTGGATTGATAAGTTTTACTTTCTGCTCCGGCGAGAAATGTTTTTCGCCAGCTTTGGCAGGAAGTGTCACAACTACATCATCAGCTCTCTGCACATCGGAATACAGGTTGTAGCTTCTGTTAATGACAGCCATACGCCCGTTGATTCTCTGCTGTTCCGTAGTATTTTCTCCGGCAAACTCCAAGTTTCCGAATGTCTTTTCCATGTTTGGTACGACAAATCTTAATTCCATAAATAATTGACCTCTTTTCTTTCTGTTTTAGTTTCTTTCCTGCTGTACTTTGTGGGGAGCTACACTCCCCACGCCCCTAGTGGACTTCACGCCCCCGTAAATCAGAGCTTCACGGGAGCGTGAAGTTGCAAAAAGGGTGGCGACCTTGAACGCTCTACCAACCGCTACATTACCGCCTTATGATTTCTTTCTACGGCATTTGAAGTAAAGCATACCGCCAAGCCCTACGCAGGAAAGACCGAGCATGGCAAGGTAAGCATAGATATTGGTATTGTCGCCTGTTTTTGGGCTGTCACTTGTCTTAACCGTAGATGGTGTATACGGTGTGTCAGTATCCTTTGGTGTGTCTGGGACTTCCGGCACTTCCTTGATTGTCACAGTCTGTCCATCGTCTGTGATGTCCTTATGTTCTGTCACTTTCTTTGGTTCGTCTGGATTAGTCATATCGTATAATTTCTCAAATGTGACAAGGCTCTTGCCACCAAGAGAAGAACCATCAAAGGTAAATGCAATCTCAACTGTCATTTTTTCATTGTCGGCTGTAAACTCATAATCATTGGATACTTTCTTTCCATCAATCAGAAGTTCGGCGTTTTCTTCCTTTAACATCTGCCAGCCGGAAAGTTTATATTTTGTTCCAACTTCCAGCCCATCTAATGTGACTTTATCCACAATCGTTACATCTTTTCCGGCTTCGATTTCTTTCTTGCCGTTCTTGTCCGTAGCGGTCGTATGGATTTTGATGATACGTTCTGTGATAAGAACAGTCTGTCCATCATCGTTGATGTCTTTATGTCCGGCTACCTTGACAGGCTCTTTCGGATTGCTTATATCGTACAATTCCTCAAAAGTAACAAGGTTCTGACCGCCAAGAGCTGAACCGTCAAAACTGTAAGTAATCTCAACCGTCATTTTTTCGCTGTCAGCAGTAAAAGTATAATCACTGTCTACACGTTTCCCGTCAATCAGAAGTTCGGCGTTTTCTTCCTTTAACATCTGCCAGCCGGAAAGTTTATATTTTCTGCCTGTTTCCAAGCCATCAAGTGTAACTTTGTCCACGATCTTGATGTCTTTTCTGGCAACAATCATTTTTTCGCCTGTTTTCTTGTCGGTAGCTGTGGTATGGATTGTGATTTCTTTTTCGTATTCATCGGTCAGTGTCCCTAAATCTACGGTCACTTTATTTCTGGATACGACCACCTCAAAAGCTGGAATCAGCTTAAATCCGGCGTTGGAATCACACTTTAATTCCTCAATCACATAGGTATCATAAAGTAATGCACCTTTGCTGTCGTCTGGTTCAGATGTACCAAACCATACACCGTCCTCACTGGATTTTCCGGCATTGGTATTGACCTTGTGGGAAGCCCAGCTTGAAGCAGTGGAGAACTGACCGTTTTTGTCAGTAACTACAATATGGGATTCTCCCGTTGTCTTGCTTGTGATTCTGAATGGAACACCTGCAAGACGTTTGTGTGTACATGCACCGATTTTTACACCCTCAATATCGCCACGCTTAATCTGGTTGTAGACAGAGTGGGATTTATCGGTCAAGTCCACAATTTTTCCATCTTTTGTGATAGAAAAGTCGATTGCTTTTGCACCGTCTGTCAAATAGCCTTCTGGTGCTTTGCTTTCTTCTAATCTGTAATTTCCGTAAGGGAGTAAATCAGCAGAAGTAGAAGCAATTCCGTCAATGCCTGTCTGAATTTTCTTTACGATTTCATTCTTGTTATATAATTTCCCCTCAACCAGTACAGGATTATCATTTAAGAAAATGATGTTAAACTCTGTGTACTGTAAGGTCGCACTTCCCTGTGCTTTGGTATCCTTTGTTTCAAGGTCACGTTTCTGGATTTTCACACCGCCACGGATAACCTTGTCGGATACGGAATATTGGTTGCTTCCAGAAAGTACGGCAAGTTCGCCATCTTCGGAAATCTGTGTAAGGTATGTCCCCTTAATCTGTTCAGAACTTCCGTCAGCCTGCATATATGCACCCTCTAATAAATAACCGTTTGGTGCTTTTATTTCTGTGACAGTGAGTGTACCAAGTGGCAATACATTTTTATCGTCTTGTGTATAAAAGCTGTCGCCGGATACTTTGTAGCTGTCAGCAAGTCTGGATACATAATGGGTAGTTCCGTCACTGTCTTTTTCGGCAACGGTTTTGGTTGTCCATGTACGGGTAGCTTTTGCTGGAAGATTATCTGCATTGTAGTAACCTTCATAATAGCTCCATGTGAACTCTGCACCCTCTAAAGAAGCATTTCCATGTGGACTGGATTTGCCTGTTTCCATGTCAATTTTGAATAAATCAATCAAAGTTTCTGTAACTTTTGGAGTGTCGGCAACAGTCAAAGTCGCTGTTTTTCCAACTTCCACATTTAAGGCATGTACAGTAGAATCCAGCTTGTAACCCTTTGGAGCAGAAAGCTCTTTGATGTAAACTGTTCCGGCTTTTACCTCAACTTCTTTGGTATCGCCGTTTCCATCGGCAGTAAGTGTGGCAAGCTGGCTGTTACAGCCTTTATCAGAATAGACACCAAATGTCGCACCCTCAAAGGAATAGTTAGCGTTGCCATCTGTGATCGTGGGATTGGAAGAAGTCTTTTTGACTTTTGCATTTTCCACATTTAACTTCGCCCAGAACTGTCCGATGTCCTGTCCTTCGCCAGTATAAATGTAACCGCCACATTCATAACGTCCCTTGTTTGCTTTCACAAATGCTTTCGCACCAGCGTACACTTCATTCTGTACCGCCTGTGAGATTTCATTATAGAAAGCTCTGACGTTGTCACACTGCCAGCCGAGCTGTTCACTCAACCTCTGCCAGACAACACACTGTTCCAATAGATAACCTTGTTTGTAATTCAAGTTCGTATGAGAAGCGGTATATTGCTTGACGTACTCTAAGGAAAGAGCAACGTCCGCAATCTGATCGCTACTCATACGGGTGCTTGCGTCAGAACGTGTTTTATAGCCATTCTTGAAATTGGTATTGATGTCCACGCAGTAGGCAGTTTCGCCCTCAACTTTCATGTGTCCCTCATTGAATGTAGATTTGATAGAACCATCATTCATAACGTGTTCAATGTAGCCGACACGTTCTGCTGATTCTGTCCAGTATTGATTGCCGGAAGCATGAACCGCCGTCACTGGTAATGCCGTGAGAATGGTTGCAAAAGCAAGCGTTCCTGTCAGCAATCGCTTTACTAGCTTATTCATATTTTTTCTTTCTCCTTTCGATTTTGGGCATGAAAAAGCCGTCCATTTCTGAACGACTGGAAATAGAAAAGGAACGCCAAAAGTGTACGTTCCGTAGTCTATAAAATATTTAATTTTTCTCTCTGGTGTGCTATCTGACGCCAATTTTGACCCCAAATTTCTGAAAAATGACGATTTTTGATGAACGGCTACAAATTTTCAAAATCCGTGAATCCCTTGTAAATAGGGCGTTACGGGACTATATGAAACTAGACAAAACCAACGTCACAATAACAAGAGGTGAGTGCTAATTTATTATAAACTTTTTATAAAGTGCAGTGTTTATGCTGGTTTGAGGGGTATTGAAATTGGTGAAAATATTGATTTTTACTGTTTTGAAAAAATGTACCCTATAGATTAGACAGTTTGATTTTTTAAAACCCTTACCATTAGACAGTAAGTTTTAACGAAAACCCTTAAATCTATACAATGAGTTTACAGGGAACCCTTAACTTCGGACATGGTTCTGATGATTCCCTTTATTTTGGACAAAATCGATTTTTGACTCCGATTCAGATTGATATTAAAATAAAAATGAATTTTTTGTTAAAATACTTAGATATATTTACATGAAAACTAGGTTTGATAAAACAATTCAAATAATGGTAACACCTAAGAAAATAAGATGCACTTATTTTGATAGTATATATATAACTCAGAAATACAATCATTATAAAAATAAGAACACTTATCAAATAATTATTTTCAAAAAAATGGTATATTCCATTTATCATCAGCGGTTTTTCAAGTACAAATATAAGTAAACGTACAATCCACTTTATAAAAAGAAAACCACCATATTGAAAAGTAAGTAAAATATATCTGCAATATTTTTCACTAACTGTCGATATAATAATAGAAATTGAAAAGATAAATAAATCAATTATTATCAATATTAAAGCACATAATATAGTAGTTAAAATTAACGGTAAAACATTCCATTTTAAAAAATATATACTTGATAAAAAACAGCAGATAAATGACAATATTTGTATTTTAAATAATCGAATTATAACCATATAAATAATATTTGTAGGATTAACAGGAAAATATAGTAACTTTTCTATCTGTGAATTTACACATAGTTGTTCTGGAATTCGATACAAAGCCACAAGAACAGATATGCAAATCAAACTACAAACAGCCAATACTAAAGCATTTTGTATTGGCTGTCCCAGATAATCCACATTAAAATACCAACACAAAACACCTAGATACAGTCCAATTAAAGTTAACGTGCATTTGACAAAATATGATTTTTTTCTTCCAAATAGAATGATGTTAAGTGTTTTTTTCATTGGTCTTATCCTTTACTATATCAAAGTAATATAATATATGGTACTTCCAATGAGAAGTAATCCCATGATAATACTATTTAATGTTGCCAGATTTCCGTATAATACAAATTCAAATTTTCGTAAAATACGGACTTTGGCTTGCTGCCAACGTAAAATGTGTGCCCTTGTCACACTCGGCAACCGCCCCACCCGTCCGCAAGGCTTAACATGTAATATAACCATGTGGTCTGCATGTTGGATAACTCTTATCCAAATCTTTTTTTACTATAATATATCATTTTTTAATGTCAACAGAAAAATAAAATTTTACTCAGATTTTACTTTATTTTTGCATTATTATACATTATCTCAAAAGATATTCTATAATTGCAGCTGTAACTTTATCATTAAGTTTCATAGACATAATGTTTGATATAATAACATTTTTGTCCTCACCGGATGTAAATAATCTGTAAATACTTCTCTTGTCATTATTATCCATCTGTGCCTGCAGAAGAAAATCATATATTTTATCATTAACATTTTCACCGTTGTATACAAGATTGTTTTCTTCATTATCAGCAAATATTTCAAGCTCTGACGCACCATCACAGTTACATGTAACTGTCCATGTATTTGTTTTTATATCGTATTTGGCATTATCTGCATTTTCAAATCTTATACCACGTGCAAATCCTCTTAATATAAAACGGTACTTTCTGTTTCGTGGAATTACCGATAAGTCACCGCTTACATCTATGCTTATTTTTGCCTTATCTTCATTCCAGTCGAGCACAAACTCTGTCAAAGCATATTCGCCTTTTTCGTAGTCAAATCCATCTCCAGAATCTTCGTACATAACAAATGTATTTGATGCACCTGGACATATAACCACATCAACTTTTTTCGGATTAATAATATCATTACTGCCACATTCCGAAGCAAGCGGTATTATTGCACCTGCACGTCCAAGCACAGGAATACTTTGAAGATTTCTACATAAAATCTGACTTTTTCCATTTTTACCGCCATTGTATACATCACCGGTAAATATATCTGTCCATATTCCGGCTGGTATAAAACATTCCTCACCGCTTTTTTGTGAATCTTCATCAATCTTTGTTGTAACAGGACACACAAGCATTTCACTACCAAGAAAATATTGATTTTTATAACTATATGCTTTCTCCTCAAATGGATAATAATAATACATTGGTATTATTACAGGAATATGCTCGCAATGACATCTGTAATTAAGTGTGTACATATATGGAATAAGTGCATGCCTGAATCTTAAAATCTTTTCCATATCACTGCAGTATGGCTCAGGATAATTCCATGGTTCTTTTCCACAGAACGGATTAGAGCTGCTGTGAAGCCTGTTTATCGGTGAAAACACACCAAACTGATACCATCTTAATGCAAGCTCGTTGTCTTTATATCCGTTCATATGACCGCCTATATCATGACTCCACCACGTATATCCCACATTTGATGCCGTTGCTGTAAAATAAGGCTGAAATTCAAGCGATTTCCATGTAACTATCGTATCTCCAGAAAATCCTATCGGATACCTATGGCTTCCAAGTCCGCCATACCTCGAAAGAATAAGTCCTCTTCTGCCTCTTTTTTCCATATCTTTAAAATGAAAATAATTAAGCATCCATAATGGGTCAATTCCGCTTGCTCCTCCGTTGTTGCCCTGTTGCCAGTCTATCCACCAGAAATCAACTCCAGCATTTTCATGTGGATGATGTGCAAACTTAAAATACGCCTCAACAAACTCTTTGTTAGTCATATCAAACTCTATAGTTTTTTTACTGTCAGGATTAATTCCTAGATACTCTGCCATATCTTTATACATTTTTTCAAAATTCCGGATACCTGATGCCGGATGGACATTAAGTGTTACATGATAATTATGTTCATGCAGCCATGACAAAAATCTTTCCGGATTCGGAAATAAATCATTATTCCATGTATATCCTGTCCATCCGCCGCCAGATTCCATCGGCACATCGACTATATGCCAGTCCATATCCATAACAGCAACGGAAAATGGTATATTTCTTTTTTCAAATTCCGTCAGCAGCTCAATGTAACTTTCTTCACTGTATTTCCAATACCTGCTCCACCAGTTTCCAAGAGCGTATCTTGGAAGAAGCGGAACAGCCCCCGATAATTTATAAAAATCACGCAGACACGCAAAATAATCACGCCCATATGCAAGATAATAAACATCAATCTCTTCATGTTTCCTTTTTGATGGCATATTTTCTTCATCAAACACAAACGATTTGCTGTCATCAAAAAACGTCCTTCCACTCTTATCCATAAGCCCGTATTCAAGTTCAACTTCCCCGTCAGCCCTGTCAAGAGTTCTCATTGTGCCTTTGAGATTATGCTCCCGAGGCGGAAAACTATACGTCTTTGCACCAAAATACCACCTTCCACCGTAATTGGTAAAATCATATTTTACATCTATAAAAAGTCCTTCTTCACTAAATTTCTTTTTATCGTATATCATATGAAATGCTTCTGTCTCTATCTCAAGGCGGTCGTCACTTTGTGTCACTGAATATTCCGGTACCGGAAATTCCCTGTTAAGCACAGTCTGCGTCTGTAAATCTTCAAACACACCAGTCTCTGAATATTCCATTCTCATCATAAACGGCGTAAGCACCGAAAAACGATATTTTTCCCCCTGAACAATACATGCTTTGTTACAACAACTTTTAGCCATTTTTTTCCTCCGTTATTAAAATAATCTTTACTTAAGGATTAACACAGTCAGTTATCTTTGTCTATGTAAATAAAAATCAAAAATGCAAATAATACAGAAAAAAAGCTCCAAGAGGTCTTAAAGGTGAAGCTGCAACCGCATTTAACTTTAACTGATTATTTTCAAGCGAATACCATGAATCTACTGTACCTTTTACTGTACCTTTTTTCGATTATTTGACGTTATTTAACAACATTTGACAAAAAATACAAAGCGCTATAAACCCAATATTTATGCGGTCTACGGCACTTGATGAAACAAGACAAAATCAAGCCAGACATAACAATAGATGAGTGCTAATTTATTATAAACTTTTTATTAAGTGTAGTGTTTATGCAGGTTTGATGGGTATTGAAATTGGTAAAAAAATTGATTTTTACTGTTTTAATCGTCCCCTTCCTGATTTGACTGATAAACATATTTTTTCTTACAACGTAATATTTCACCCAAGTGCTACATCCAGAATCATCATCAAACTAAACCCAAATGCAAAGAAAATCGTACCAATATTAGAGTGCTGTCCCTGTGACATTTCTGGAATCAATTCTTCGACCACGACATATAACATAGCTCCTGCTGCAAAGCTAAGTAAATATGGTAATGCTGGGATTACCAGCTGTGCAGCTAGAATAGTCAGCACAGCCCCAATCGGTTCAACCACTCCTGAAAGTACACCTCCAAGAAACGCCTTTCCCTTACTTTCGCCCTCTGCCCTAAGAGGCATTGATATAATAGCCCCTTCCGGAAAATTCTGAATAGCAATTCCAAGAGATAAAGCAAGTGCACTAGCTGCTGTAATCTGTGCATTTTCAGCAAGAAATCCTGCATACATTACACCAACCGCCATACCTTCAGGAATGTTATGTAGTGTAACTGCCAACACCATCATTGTAGTACGGCTAAGCTTGCTTTTAGGTCCTTCTGCCTGAACACTTCCAACATGAAGATGCGGAATCAAATGATCGAGCGCAAGTAAAAACAATATCCCTATCCAGAACCCAACAACTGCCGGAACAAATGATAAATAACCCATATTCTCAGATTGTTTAATAGCTGGAATCAGAAGACTCCAGATTGAAGCAGCAACCATTATGCCTGCTGCGAACCCTGTAAGTGCACGTTGCACTGACGTGTTAAGTGTTTTTCTCATAAAAAACACGCATGTTGCACCAAGTGTTGTCCCAACAAACGGGATCAGTATACCTTTAAAAATATTCAATAGCATTACATTTTCCCTCCATAATCTAAAATTTTTCTTATATAACAAAAAGATTTTTCTACAACGGTATCGTAACAGTTTTGTAGCTTGTTGATTATATTTTCTAAAATCTATTATGGTATAATCTTTCTTGACAATCATGCTAATACTGTGTTAGTTTTAACTAACTTCATATCATATATCATAAACTATTATCCCTTCGGATGTCAACAAATGCTTTACGAAGGATAATCTCTTTATTCTTTTAAATATACTTATAAAATCTGCTGAAAAAATGATGACTCCTCCGATATAAATATCTGATAATATTATATTTTTCTTATTCATTTCAAAAAATGCTTCAAAATAAATTTTATTCGTTTACTTTTCGATATAATATTGTTATAATTCAGTTAATAAAGTTTGGAGGTATGTATAATGAAACAATTAAATGAAAAAGTTGCTATCGTTACGGGAGCTGGTCAGGGCATCGGAAAAGGAATTGCCCTTTGCCTTGCTAAAAGAGGCGTTAAGGTTATTGCAACAGGCCGCCGCCCAGATCCTATTAACCAGACAATCGCAGAGATTAAAGAAGCTGGTGGGGATGGTTTTGCTATGACTTGCGACTCTGCAGACAGAGAACGTGTAGAGGAAGTTGTTAAGACTGCCGTTGAAAAATATGGTACTGTCGATGTTATTGTTAACAATGCCCAGGCCATTGTTCCATCTGCTCCAGTTGAAGAAACTTCTTATGACAATATGCTTAAAGCCTGGCAGAGTGGTGTTATCGGTTCTCTTAACTATATGCAGGCAGCCTTTCCATTTATGAAAGAACAGCATGAAGGCAGAATCATCAACTTTGCTTCTGCAACGGGAATGTTTGGTATCGCCGGTCAGTTAGCATATGGTTCTAACAAAGAAGCCTTAAGAGGCTTAACTAAAATCGCTGCCAAGGAATGGGGACAATATGGAATCTGTGTTAATATTGTTCTTCCTGGAGCTGAATCTCCCGCTGCAAAAGCCTGGGCTGAAAAATTCCCAGAAGAATATGCCAAGCAGGTTAACTTAAACCCTATGAAACGTTTTGGTGATCCAGAAAATGATATTGCACCAGTTATTGCATTCTTAGCTGGTCCTGATTCATGCTATTATTCTGGACAAAGTGTAATAGTAGATGGCGCTAATTCAATTATGCCATAACACTATAAAAGATGGAGCCGGATTAACACATCTGACTCCATCTTTTATATTACCAAATTACGTATTAACTGCAACCAATCCAATCAATAGCAATATCTATAAATGCATATTATAAATCCCTTAACATATCCGACTTCTTCATAACAGGTCTTAATGCCAGATATATTATAGATGCCACAACAACAGCTATAACAGCATTAACAGATGTTGTAACTGCACCTACCTTTGCAAGTGCCTTTGCAAGATCCTGAGGTACTCCTAAAAGATATGTCTTATAGAAATATCCAACTATAGGATCTGCTACAATATTAAATAACATACCACATACGCTTGATACTACAGTTGCTATAGTAACATACTTTACAGAGTGTTCCTTAGACAGCTTAAAAAGCCTGTGTGCAACAAAACCTACTATAAGTCCTATGCACAGCTTTAAGAAAAATGTCTTAGGTGCACTTGTTACATATGCTGTTGTAAGGTCACTTATTGTCATTCCAACAGCTCCTGCAAGACCACCCCATGTACCTCCAAGAAGAAGTGCTGCAAGAACACAGAATACATTACCAAAATGGAACATTGTTCTTTCTGTTCCTACTGGAATATCTATTTTAATAAATGTTGCACCAACATAACATAATGCAGCACATAAAGCAGCCTGTGCTATAACCTTTGCATCTATAGGCTTCTTTTCGTTTTTTGAAAACAGACTATATAAACCTGATATAAGTATAACTGCACCTACAATCGCTGTAAGTAACGACACCGCATATGCTTTGTTTCCTTTAACAACATATGTATTAACGCATAATACTATACCTGCGATAAGAATAACTAAGCCTGCCACTGTCTGAATAATACTACCTTTTTTCTCTTTCATAGCCTTTCATATCTTATACACTTATTCAGAATATCAGAATAGCATTTAAGATATTACCTCCTTTGCATAATCTATTGCTTAATAAGATATATTTATCTTATTGCATGAAAGAATAATGCAAATCAGGTATTATTAAAAGTACCAATCTGATATTTTTTAATAATGTCAGATTGGTACTTTTACATCATATTAGAATATTATTTTTATTTTACTGATAATCACGAACTAAAAACATAGGTTTTATAGTAACGATTTCATCATATTCTTCCTGTTCCACGGCAACACTTGAGTTCAATGCTCTTAAATCATTCTTTAATACAGCAAGTGCTTCATCAACTTCAACTGCTCTTCCCTCTTCTATGATATCAATCATCCTTTTTATAACAACTGGATGTGCATACCAGGCTGGTACAGGAAAATCTGGATATTTTGCTATGTAATCCTGCATTTCATCTACAGCCATTTTAAGATGTGATTCTATATATTTTTTATTATTCCTTGCAGTTGGAAGCACATTGGCACTTGAGAAAAAGAAGATTGCTGCCAGACCAAATAAAAGGAAATATATAGAAAATCCTGCATGTATTATAAGCGAATATATGCCATATATAAGTGAAGCTGCTCCAAGTAATGTTATAAAAAGTGCAACCCACTTATACGCTGGATTGCTCCTATCATACACTCTCTTTCTTTTGGCTCCCGAACTCAGATTAAGGCTTAATTCCTCTTTGTTATCAAGATAATCAAGACAATTGTTAAGCACTGCAATGTTTTCCTTTGCCTTAGGTGATAATACCCTGGCTTTCTTTTTAGCCATCTGGCGTTCCTTTTCCTTAAGTCTCTTTTCAGCTTCTGCACTATGGATTCTTATATATGGATGGTTCTGTTTTATATATGATAAAAGCATATCAACATTCTCTTCAAACTTAAAATTACACTGTTTTTCCTGTCCATTATCATATTCCACAACAAGATATGGTATAGATGCAAACAAGCCTTTTCCTGTAAATCCACCCTTACTCATAGCAATTCTTTTATATATTCTCTTAACAGAAGAAAGTGGTATATAATATCTCCTGTCAAAATAAAAGCTATTAAGATATATAGCCTTCTCACCAACCCCACATGGTCCGAACTTTCTACAGTTCTTTTTATCCTTAATTAATTCTTCTTTTGTCAGTGAAGTCTGTGATATACATCTAGGTTTAAATATCATATTCCTTACTCCCTTCGTTACATTATTACATCATATCATCCTTAAATATACCGGAAAAAACACTTTGAAAAAAACTCCGAAAAAACACTTTGGGACCAGTCATATGTATACTTAACAGCAACTAGCAAATTATTTCAAAAACGATGTACTAGTGCTTCATATAACATTTAACTGGCCCAGAGTTATCATTAAGATTATTAGGATTAGTATGTTTATTTAAATAATTTAATTAGCAGTTTTAGTTTGCTTTCTTGTTGCATACATGAATATTCCAAAGAATACAGCAGCAATAATAATACCTGCTGGATAAGCTACCTTTGTACCAAGATTCAGACATTCTTTTGCATAGAAGAAATATGTCATAGACACAGCACTCATAAATGTTGCTGGAACTGCTGTAATCCAGTAATTCTTCTTTTCCTTGAACAGGAACATGCTAGCTGTCCATAATACTATCATAGCAAGTGTCTGGTTTGTCCAGCTGAAGTATCTCCATATGATAGTATAATCAAGATGTCCTACAAATGCACCAACTGCAAGTAAAGGTACACAGAGAATAAGTCTTTTTGTAAACTTACCCTGATCAATGCCAAACCAGTCTGCGAGTGTAAGTCTTGCACTTCTAAAGGCTGTATCACCTGATGTGATAGGGCATACAATAACACCAATCATAGCAAGTGCTACGCCAACACCACCCATTGTCTTAGAACATACATCATATATAGCAGCTGACTGTCCATTAGCAAGTATTGCACTAAGTCCTGTGCTTAAGCCATCAGTTACTTCATATATAGAACATCCTGCTGCTGCCCATATAAGAGCTATAACACCTTCTGCAACCATGGCACCATAAAATACGAAATGTCCCTGTTTCTCTGACTTCATACAACGTGCCATAAGAGGTGACTGTGTAGCATGGAAGCCTGATATAGCACCACACGCTACTGTAATGAACATAACACTCCAGATAGGTGTTGCCTTAGGATGCATGTTAGTAAAGTTACTCCAGATTTCTGGTACCTGATATTCTGAATGAGTAAAAATACCAATAGCAACACCAAGTGCCATAATTATAAGACATATACCAAATATTGGATAAATACGTCCGATAATCTTATCAATAGAAATAAATGTTGCAATAAAGTAGTAAGCAAGAATAATCCATAACCAGAACTCAGTGTTTGCTACTACACCAGTTACGCCACCATTCTTAAACAAAGTTACGATAAGTCCTGCCGGACCAACTGCAAATACGGTACCTACCATAACGAGTAATACAACACTGAAAATTCTCATTACATTTTTCATAAATCCGCCAAGATATATACCGCAGACTTCTGAAATAGAAGCTCCGTTATTACGTTCTGAGAGCATTCCTGAGAAGTAATCATGAACACCACCGGCAAATATAGTACCAAATGTAATCCAAAGAAAAACAACTGGTCCCCAAAGAGCACCCTGCATAGCACCAAATATTGGTCCAAGACCTGCAATATTAAGAAGCTGTACTAAAAACAGTTTCCACTGTGGCATAACAACATAATCTACACCATCATTAATCTTAACTGCTGGCGTCTCTCTGTCATCAGGTGCGAATGTGTTCTCTACAACTTTACCATAGACGAAGTATCCACCTATCAGAAGAGCCAGACAAATAAAAAAACTAATCATAGCTTTTTCCTCCTCGTTTGATTGAATTGAATTCGATGTAAACTTAAAATATAGCTGCATCTTTTTTATTAAATTATTACAGTACTGTTTTTATACTTTAATTATAAACATTTTATAAAAAATTTCAACTTTCAAAGTTAAAAAAAATGTACCGAAAATCTTCAGCACATTTTGTTTATATTGTACATTTTATATCACTTCGCATATATATTTTTAGAATTTTTAAACAATAAAACAACTCAATGCTTTATTACATCTGATTAAGAAATGGAAGTATATCTTCTACTTTTTCAAGTATATAATCTGCTCCTGCATTCTCTAACTCATCCTTTTCTGCAAAGCCATATCTTAATCCAACCGACTCAATACCTGCTTCCTTAGCTCCAAGCACATCATCTTTTCTGTCACCGATCATGATTGAATCTGCTTTAACTGATACTATATCTGATTCGCTTATGTCCATTTTTTTCATAATCTGATTCAGTACTTCTTCTATAACATCATCTTTATGTCTTCTTTTTCCTCCCTCAAGTTCACTTCCTACTGCGACATCAAAATATTGTTCTATATCAAAATGCTTAAGTATCGTTGGAACATATATCTCAGGTTTACATGTAGCTAATGCAACAACATATCCTTCTTTTTTCAATCCTGAAAGAAAATCTGTTATACCATCAAACAGCCTGTTTTCATATATTCCCTTTACAGCATATCTTTCTCTATAATATGCAACGGCCTTTAATGAATCTTCATCATCCATTCCATGAAACCTTGTAAAGCTCTCATTAAGCGGTGGTCCTATATATTTTTTTAAGACTGCCATATCATTTTCTTCTATTCCCATTTTTTCAAGAGCATACTGCACACTTTTAGTTATTCCTTCGCCTGAATCTGTTATAGTTCCATCAAGATCTAGTAATATGTATTTTTTTCTCATCTAATTATTCCTTCCAGCTATATTGTTAAAATGCAAGAAACGGGTGTCAAAACCCTGACTATGATAAGAATTCTGACACCCTAATATTAAGTATTATACAAATGAATTGTAATTTATCAACTAAGATTCCTTATTGTTTATAGTAATATTAGAAACCCCTTCCATTCCATCAACTGATATATTCCTATCTGTCTTAGCCTGGATTGTGTTTGCTTTCATAACATCTGTTATATCAAAGCCGGTAGTTTCCTTGATAGATTCTATTGTCTTTGCAAGAACTGAAGGAACATATCCTCCCATCTGTCCGACTCCAGAACCATTAGCTGTATCACCACTGTCAATAATTGTAACTTTATCTATGCTCTGAAGTGGCTTAGCAACCTGTTCTGCCATCTGAGGAAGTACCTTGACAAGCATCTCCATCATAGCAGCCTGGCCATACTTCTCATAAGCCTCAGCTTTCTTCTCCATAGCCTCTGCTTCTGCTATACCTTTAGCCTTAGTTGCCTCTGCCTCTGCTATACCAGTCTTTGATATGGCATCTGCTTCTGCCTGTGCTTTTATGGCAATAGCCTCTGCTTCTGCCTGCGCTTCTACCTTTCTTGACTCAGCACGGGCTTGTGCTTCTGCTATCTTTCTATACTTCTCAGCATCTGCATCTGCCATCTGCTTTGCTTTTTCAGCGTTAGCAGGTTCTACTATTGTTACTCTTAAGCTTTCCTTCGTTCTTTCAGCCTGCTTCTGGGCAAGTTCTATGTTCTTCTGCTCTGATGCAATCTGAACCTGGATCTGTGCCTCTGCTATTTCTTTTTGTCTCTGCTGTTTAAGAAGTTCAGCATCCATTTGTGCCTGTATAACATCCTTCTGTGTTATGTTCGACTGGATATCATGTGCAAGTTCTGCCTTAGCCTGTGCTGTCTGCTGTTCCTGCATATAATTAGCCTCAAGGACAGCTTTATCCTTTGCTGCCTGGGCTATATCTGCCTCTGCCTTTAACTTGGCTGACTCACCCTCCTGACGTGCCTGTGATGTCTTAATCTGCATATCTCTTGCAGCCTCAGCCTTCTGAATCTCAGCATCCTTCTTTCTCTGGGCAATCATACCATCACCAAGTGCCTTTATATATCCGTTCTCATCAGATATATCTGTGATAGTGAAGTTTTTTACTTCAAGTCCCATATTTCCAAGCTCAGTTCCAACTACCTCCTGAACTCTTGATGAGAATTCCTCTCTCTTCTGATACAGCTCTTCAACTGTCATTGTAGCAATAATCTCTCGAAGCTTACCTTCAAGTACAGCAATAGCTGTTCCCTGGATATTATCAATAATTTCTTTCTCATTTCGTCCTGTAAACTGCTCAATAGCAGTTAATATACTGTTCTTTTCATTTCTTACCTTAATAACCGCTGTTGTTATAACACTTATTGGTACACCCTGGCTTGAAAGACTGCTTCTTGTTGCCACACTGAGTGGAATATTTCCAAGTGATATATAATCAATTCTTTCAAATACTGGTATAACAAGTCCACCACCACCAGTGATAACTCTTTTTTTCATACCGGTTACAACGCCTGCCTTATCCTGCGGAACCTTTTTCCACATTCTTAAGACTACAGTAAGAATCAGTACAATTCCAATGACTGCTGCTACAATTCCTACAATGCTGGATTCTGCTCCATATCCCATGTCTGCCTCCCATTTCCGGTTGTGCACATTATGCCTCAACCATATCCTTAATTAATAGTTACTTTCTGATTTACTCCTGAGGTCGTTTCTTTGCTTAATTCTTTCCCCCAGGTATATCAGAATATTTATCTTCGAGATATGAGGTACTTTGCACTATTACATAGTCACCATCAAATCTTAAGATATTAACCTCTTTATCCTGCTTTATAGCTTTGCCATCTATTGATCTGGCAGGATATGATACATTAGTACCTGTACTTAACTGTACACTTATTGCACCTACTCCATTCTCAGGTATCGTATTACTTACAATACCTTTTCTTAAAAGCAGTTCTTCTTTATCAGCTGCAAAATTCTCAACTTTTTTAAGTCTTTTGATTGCTGACTGAAGTGCCACTGCACATATATATCCGGCTATAAATCCTATTATTATGATCGTAGTTTCTGACAATCTGCCATCAAGTATAAGTCCTAAGCAGCCAAATATAAGTGACCATAGGCACAGGCTGTTTATTGAAAAGGGCAAAAAGTCCAATATCATATCCTGTCCAAACTCTAGCTGTAATACATCTATTGATACAAAATCCACAAAGCCATCAAACAAATTAAGCACAATACTGCAAAACGGTATCAGAATTCCTATTATTATACATGCAATACATATAGTATGAAACATATCCCCTCCCCCTTTCATATACATTAATACAAGTATCCATGAATACTGTAATACCGGAATATATCATATTCCACCTATATTCCAGTTAATTTCAAATATTACTTAAAATCTGTTATATGTATTAGTCTGCATGTTTTCTGTAAGCTTTGTTATGTAAGCTGAATATTTTTCATTAAGTACATTTGATGCAATTGTTTCATCCTTGCTTCCATCATATGATTTATTTATAAAATATAATATATAATAGCAATGTGATGATGTATTCTCTATAACTGTAACATCCCCACTCTTACGCTCATCTGAAAGAAGCCATTCTGATGTTCCTGTATCCATGCCAGTACTTGTAATCTTTGAATGAAGTGAACCCTCATCAGTATCATATTTTGTTTCACCATCAGCAGCATTTCTCTTACACAGCTCTATAAAAGACTTTTCATCTGATACTCCTGCCACAAACTCATCCGCTTTTGCCTTAGCCTGCTGCATTTCACCATCTGTAGAATCTATAGCTGTTATTGTAAACTCTCTGTAATCAACCTGGTCATATGTATCTTTGTGTTCATCATAATATTCCCTGACTTCAGCTTCTGTAGCTGTCATACCCTCTGTAAGCTTACTCTGGTACGCATTAGCCTTAAGATACTCCATAACATATTTTTTAACATTCTTTTCTGTTGCATACTGTCCAAAACTCTGCTTATAATAATCAGCAACACTCTTACCTGATTCAGAAGCTGCATCACTTATCTGCTTTGTAAAATCTGTATAATCATCATCACCAGTTGCATAATCAAAACCGCTGTTATCTGCATCTTTAATAAGTGCCTTATATTCTTTAATTGTTGTTAATGCATTATCTGCAAAGTATTCATACCATGTTTTTCCTGTCTGTGAGTTAGTCTGGCTCTTATCATTCTCTGAACTTTTATATCCCATATATGAATAGTAATCAGCCATTGTCATGTTGCCATAGACGGATTGTGACATAGCCGCTTTCTTAGACACATTATAATACATATCAAATTCTATCTGGCTTATATTATCACCATCAACACTTATAAATCTGTTATGTATCTTATAATATCTCATACCGCATATAACCGCTGCTGCTATAAGGATACCTGCAATAATACCAGCTGTTACAGCCCTGAATATTATCTTTTCTCTCTGTAATCTTTTCTCTTCTTCTTTTCTTTTAGCGACTTTTCTATCATATTTAGTCATCACTTTTCCATTATTTGTATTCTGTGAATTATTAATTGATTTATTAGCATTATTACCAGCCATGTTATCTTAATCCTCCAACATACCTTCTTTTATTTTATCAAGCTTTCTTATCCATGCTGCACTACTTGCATCACTAGGCATCCTCAGATCTCCTCTTGGTGAAACTGCAACTGACCCAACCTTTGGTCCGTCTGGCAGACATGACCTTTTAAACTGCTGTGCAAAAAATCTCCATATAAATGTGCGGAGCCATTTATATATCGTTTTTTCATCATACTCACCAGCAAATGCAAGCTTTGCAATTCTGAACAACTTTTCAGGACCAACACCAAATCTTAATATATGGTACATAAAAAAGTCATGAAGCTCATATGGTCCAACAAGATCTTCTGTTTTCTGCTGTATAGTTCCATCCTCATTAGGTGGAAGAAGCTCTGGACTTACAGGTGTATCAAGCACATCTGTTAAAACATCCGATAGTTCCTTGTTTTCACATGTATCAGCATAATATCTTACAAGGTGCCTTACAAGTGTTTTAGGCACTGATGCATTCACTCCGTACATAGACATGTGATCACCATTGTATGTTGCCCAGCCAAGGGCAAGCTCTGACATATCACCTGTACCTATAACCATGCCATTTGTCTGGTTTGCTATATCCATAAGTATCTGGGTTCTTTCCCTTGCCTGTCCATTTTCATAGGTGACATCATGCACTGCTTCGTCATGTCCGATATCTTCAAAATGTTGTTTGACTGACTTTCTTATATTGATTTCTCTTAATGTTGCGCCAAGCTTTTCACTCATCTTTATAGCATTATTATAAGTTCTGTCTGTTGTTCCAAAGCATGGCATCGTAACACATGTTATTCCTTTTCTGTCTAGTCCTGACAAATCAAATGCCCTGACTGTAACAAGCAGTGCAAGCGTTGAATCCAGTCCACCAGATATACCAATAACAGCACTCTTACAGCCAGTATGTTCAAGTCTTTTCTTAAGACCATATGTCTGGATATCAAGAATCTCCTCACATCTTGCCTCTCTTTCGTTCTTGTCATATGGCACAAATGGCGCTTTGTCAAAGAATCTGTCAAGCTTAAGTTCCCTGCTTATAAGCTGCGGACACCTCACACATGTATAACCTTCAGCCGCTGCTTTGTCTTCATCCACAACAAATGTAGACATTCTTCTTCTCTCTGAACATATTCTATCTATATCTATATCTGCATAAACTGACTCATTTGCGAACTTTTCAGCCTCTGCAAGAAGTGAGCCATTCTCACTTATCATATTATGTGCACCAAAAACTATATCCTGTGTTGATTCTCCTTCACCTGAACTTGAATATACATAACCACACACAAGTCTTGCAGACTGTCCTATAACAAGCTGTTTTCTATACGCTGCCTTACCTATAGTTTCATTACTTGCCGAAGCATTTACGATAAGTGTGGCTCCGTTAAGCGCGTGTCTTATACTTGGTGGCTGTGGTGTCCACAAATCTTCGCATATTTCTACAGCTACCTTCAACTTCGGATAATTATCAAAGCTATATATTATGCTTCCTCCAAAGACTACTTCATCTTTATCAAGCTTAACTGTCACATTACTTTTAAAGCCCTCTGTAAACTGTCTTCTTTCATAAAACTCACCATAATTGGGTATAAACATCTTAGGCACAAGTCCCTGTATATGTCCATCCATAACTGCGGCGGCAACATTATAAAGCTTTCCACGATGCATATATGGAAGACCTGCAATAACAAGCATTCCTTTATAATCTGATGTATAATCTCTTATATCTAATAATACACTCATCGCTTCATCTATAAGTGTATCCTGTAAAAATAAGTCATTACAGGTATATCCTGTTATACATAATTCTGGAAATACCGCTACTGCTGTATCTTTGTTATAAGCCTCTTTAATAAGAGCCTTAATCTGTTCACCATTATATACACAGTCACCCACTTTTATCTTCGGTGTCAGTGCTGCAACTCTGATATATCCGTCTTTCACTGCAATTCTCCCTTATAAAATCATTTTCTATCAGTATATCAAATCCACAAGACATTTACAATAAAAAACAGTTATCCGGCAACCTTATATTGCTGGATAACTGTTATAAAATACTCTTACGTATTATAATAATCTTAATACTATTTTGAAAATGCTGATGAAACCTCTGTCGCCATTTCTTTTATTCCATCTTTGGCTGTTTCCATCATATCCTTGGCACCTGTTGCCGCATCTGTTGCTATTTCCTTAATACCTGTTGCCGCATCTGTTGCTATCTCTTTTGCCCCTGTAGCTGCATCTGTCATGATATTTTCTACAGTGTTTTTACTATTGCTGCCTGCACCAGTATTACTCCCGCTTTCCGAATCCGTCTTGGAGCCGCAGCCTACAAGTACAGATACAATAGTGATAAACATAACTCCGGCTACAAACCATTTAAACTTATGCATATAATATATCCTCCTTTAACATTCATAGCATTATATTATCTGCATATATTTAAATTGTATTCATGACATAAAACTATGCCTTTAGCTGATGACTCAGATACTTATATAAAATCACTGTTAAAGTTCCATCTATAAGTGCCTTTATTATGTTAAAAGGTGCAACGGCAAGTGCAACAAATGAAAACACATCTTTAATAGATGCATTTACTTTTGTTCCCATAGCTATAAGTACATCCATAGGCATGCCATAAAGTTCTGAATACTTAGGAAGCAGGTACCATGCATTAAGAAGCATTCCTGCCACAACAAGTATAGCACCACCTGCAACAAGTGATATTATTGCCATTTTTCTTGTTTTCTTTGTGTGATATATGATAGATGCTGGAACAACATACATACATCCTAATATAAAATTAGCAAAATCACCAACAAAAGCTGTTGTTGTCCCTTTCATACAAAAATGTAATATAACCTTGACAGCTTCTATTATAACACCAGCACATGGTCCTAACATAAAAGAACCTATGAGCACAGGTATTTCACTAAAATCAAGCTTATAAAATCCCGGTGCTAAAAATGGTATAGGAAAGTCAAAATACATAAGTATTACTGCTATTGCTGAAAGCATTGCCATAATTACGGTTTTATTAACTTTAGTTTTTTCAGATGTAAATCTGACACCTGTCTTCTTTTCAATAAGTATTTCACTGCCTCTTGCCACGGCAAACACTATAACCATAAGTAAGATTGATATTCCTACGAATTCAATATTCTTCTGGATTGTTTCTAATAATCCCTGCATTTTTTCTCCATCCTGTTAGTTTAAACTGGAAACATTGCCGACACTTACACGCAGCACTCTATGTCCTTCAAGAAGCTTGTTCTCTATTCTTATAAATACGACAACTCTTATCTTTTCACCAGTCTTTGTCTTAAAAAAATGTTCATAACATGCATATCTCTGGTCGATAAATGTCTCACGAAGTTCTGATATTATACTTTCATAATCAATATCAGGCACAATATCCTTGAATACAAGACCATTCTTCATATCTTCTTCTGTATATCCAAGCATCTTTACAAAACCATCATCAATCTCAATTATCTTACCACTTCTCATCTCCATGGCAAAACGTGTAAATGGGAGTTTTTTCATAAATTCTGCTGCCATAACTTATCTCCTTTCAATATGCGGGAGTACTATTACTCCCGCTCTTACTTTAGGTACATTATAATTACTTAGAAAGTGTCTTAAGTCTTTCTTCAACCTGTGCAAGCATATCAGAATACTTCTCAAGTTTAGCTTTTTCTTCATCAATCTTAGTCTGTGGAGCCTTTGATGTAAACTTTTCATTGTTAAGCATTCCGTTACATCTTGCTATTTCCTTGTGTAATTTATCTTTTTCTTTATTAAGTCTTTCGATTTCCTTATCGATATCAACAAGTTCTGCAAAAGGTATATAAATAACTGCACCCGGAATAACCGTTGATACAGCATCATCTGGTATGCCGCTCTTATCAGCCTGAACCTTAACATCACTTGCATAGCCAAGTGTTGCAAAGAAAACCCTGCCATTATCAAATATATTTCTTATCTCTTCATTCTCTGAAACAACATATACAAGTGCCTTACGGCTAGGTGCTACATTCATCTCAGCTCTTACATTTCTGATATTACGGACAGCTGTCTTAATTGTTTCAATAGCATTTTCATCTTCTGAATAATCATTGTCCTCTGTGTATACAGGCCATGAACTTATCATAATAGACTCTTCTTCATCCTGTATATTACAGAATATTTCTTCTGTTATGAATGGCATATATGGATGAAGCAGCTTAAGTGCATCTATAAGAACCTTCTTTAATGTCCATATAGCAGCTGTCTTAGTTGTATCCTCGTCATTGTAAAGGCGTGGCTTAACCATCTCAATATACCAGTCACAGAATTCTTCCCAGATAAAGTCATTAAGCTTGGCAACCGCTATACCAAGGTCGTACTTTTCCATATTATCTGTAACTTCTTTAATAAGCGAATTCATCTTTGATAATATCCACTTATCTGCCGCTGTAAGATTAGCTGGCTTATCATCTGTAGCCTTTATTTTGTTGTCTGGGTCATTCATCATTATGAATCTTGAAGCATTCCATACTTTATTAGCAAAGTTACGGCTTGCCTCAACTCTTTCCCAGTAGAAACGCATATCATTACCAGGTGCATTACCTGTGATAAGTGTGTATCTTAAAGCATCTGCACCATACTTATCTATAACCTCAAGTGGATCAATACCATTTCCAAGTGACTTACTCATCTTACGTCCCTGTGAATCTCTTACAAGTCCGTGGAATAATACCTTTCCAAATGGCTTCTTACCCATCTGCTCATATCCTGAGAATATCATTCTTATAACCCAGAAGAATATAATGTCATATCCTGTTACAAGTACATCTGTAGGATAGAAGTAGTCAAGCTCAGGTGTTTTATCTGGCCAGCCAAGTGTTGAGAAAGGCCAGAGTGCTGATGAGAACCATGTATCAAGTGTATCTGGATCCTGTTCCATGTTAGTGCTTTTACACTTAGGACATGTACATACTTTATCCTTAGATACTACCATCTCTCCACAATCCTTACAGTAATAAGCTGGTATTCTGTGGCCCCACCATAACTGTCTTGATATACACCAGTCTCTTATATTATCTGTCCAGTTAAAGTAAGTCTTGTCCATAGAAGCTGGAACAAGTTCAATATCACCATTCTTAACACCTTCAACTGCTGGCTTAATAAGCTCATCCATCTTAACGAACCACTGCTGCTTAATCATAGGCTCAACTGTTGTCTTACATCTATCATGTGTACCTACATTATGAACATGGTCTTCAACCTTGACTAAAAGTCCCTGTGCCTCAAGGTCAGCTACCATAGCCTTTCTTGCTTCGTATCTGTCCATACCGGCATATTTTCCACCAAGCTTGTTTATAGTAGCATCGTCATTAAGTATGTTAATCTCTGGAAGGTTGTGTCTTTTACCTACCTCAAAATCGTTAGGATCGTGAGCTGGAGTAATCTTAACAACACCTGTTCCGAATTCCTTATCAACATAGCTGTCTGCGATAATAGGTATCTTTCTGTCTGTAAGTGGCAGATATACTTCTTTTCCAATAAGGTCTGTGTATCTTTCATCATCTGGATTAACAGCAAGTGCTGAATCACCAAGAAGTGTTTCTGGACGTGTAGTAGCTATTTCTACATATCTTCCTTCTTCACCAACTACAGGATAATTGATATGCCAGAAATGTCCTGCCTGCTCTTCATGTTCAACCTCTGCATCAGATATGGATGTGTTACATACAGGACACCAGTTTACAATCCTTGAGCCCTTATATATAAGACCTTTCTCGTAAAGCCTGCAGAACACTTCAAGAACTGCCTTAGAACAGCCCTCATCCATAGTGAATCTTTCTCTATCCCAGTCGCATGAAGAACCTATCTTCTTTAACTGGCTTGTGATAGTTCCGCCATATTCTTTCTTCCATTCCCATGTTCTTTTAAGAAAGCCTTCTCTTCCAAGCTCGTGCTTATCGATTCCCTCTTCCTTTAATGCATTAGTAACCTTAACTTCTGTAGAAATACTTGCATGGTCAGTTCCTGGAACCCATAATGCTTCATATCCCTGCATTCTCTTAAAACGTATAATAATATCCTGCATTGTGTTATCAAGTGCATGACCCATATGCAGCTTACCTGTTATATTAGGTGGTGGCATAACAATAGTAAATGGTTTCTTACTTCTGTCAACTTCTGCATGAAAATACTTCTTATCAAGCCACTTCTGATACAATCTGTCTTCAATTTCTGAAGGATTGTAATTCTTCTCTAATTCCTTACTCATGGTAATGATTCCTTTCTATATCCTAAGAAAATAGTTTTTCCAGGTAACTCCTATAGTTATCGCCCGCAAAGTATTTTAATTTACAGACAACATGGTATATAACTTATGCTCATCCCTGATATATTATTTTCTTATAATCTCAATCTGTTTAATCATAATATTACAAGCGGAAAATGTCAACACGCCTCTATTTCTTTGATATTAAATTCACTACCACGTAAAAGATATGTATGCCTGCTCCCACATTTTGGACAGATTTTTCCATATTTCACTGTTTCATATTCAGACTTGCAGTCTTCACAATAAGTAACTGCTTTTATCTTTTCTATGACAAGCTTTGAATCTTTTAACAGTTCTTCTTTTTTTATTGCCCATTTCCAGCAGTCTGTCAGGTATGAATCTATCACCGTTGACACTTCACCAAGTTCCAATACAACTTTAGTTATCTCAGTTATTTCATTGTCCACGGCTACTTCCTTCAAATCATCTATTATGTGAAATACAACGCCTAATTCGTGCATATTTTCAATCCTTTCAATCCTTTCAATCCTTTTAATTCTTTCGATCCTTTCAATCTGATAAATCGTAAAATATTGTTGTTTAACACACATTCTTAACGTACGGACGACAGCATATATGAGAAAAGC
>ERZ773173.594-NODE-594-length-41163-cov-6.750316_pt1 | contig 41163 bp, 64 predicted proteins | sample MGYA00580535_ERZ773173 | MGnify/ENA primary metagenome ERZ773173 (study PRJEB29015, sample SAMEA2737856) | human gut metagenome | biome: human gut; feature: human-associated habitat; material: faeces | place: China | collected 2012 ...
ATTGCAGCATATCGATAGCCTCCGGTCCCCGGACCTCTCCTACAATGATCCGGTCTCCCCTCAGAATGAAATAGTGAGTATTATGGAGGCAGGCCGACCGGCCCACCTCCTTTTTCGTGCCTTATTTGCAAATACTGGCCCGGATCCCGTTCTCTTTCAGCTCTCCAATGAGCTTCTGGGCCTCATCCTGGCCTCCGCAGGCAGCCTCAACCATGATATATCCCGGCAGGCCCTCAGCCGGTTTCACCTCAAACTGCTCATACCCTGCCGCCTTCAGCTCATCCTTCAGCTTCTTTGCCCTGTCTCCGCAGGATGCTGTGAAGGTTGCCGCCATCACCCTGATCTTCTTTTCCTCTTTCTTTGCTTCTGCCATCTTCCTTCTCCTTCCTTATGCTTTTTTCAGGTACTCCTCAGAAGAGAAACCCACTTTTCCACCGTATGCCACATAGAGCCACTTCACGCCCTGCACCATTGTATAAAAACCATAGTTCTGCACCGTTGCCCCTTTGGGGATCTCCATGATGATATTATCATCTTTCAGCACTCCGGGCTTTGCCCTCATATTGAGCGGCGCTGTTGTCTTGTACTTCCCTGCCAGTTCGGGATCCTTGCTCTGTGCCCCCACCGGTTTCAGAGAGGCGTTTCCTGCCGTGGATCCGTTGGCCACATAGGTATAATACTGGCCTGCCGCATTGCTTGTATAACCATACCCGCAGGCAGCGCCCGGCCATACGATCTTGTACCATCCATTGCTCAGGATCTCCAACACCTCCACGGATGCCCCCTTGTTCACGCCTCCAATGGATCCATATGCTGTACTGCTCCCAGATCTCACATTCATATTTGTGCGGGCCGTTGCTGTGCCAATTCCCTTCCCGACATAGGTTTTATTGCCTGCTGCCGTTGCGGTGCTCTGAGAGGCTCCTGAGGCCGTTCCTGAGGCTTTTGAGCCCTTGCTCAATGCCATAACCACATGGGCACTTTCCTTCAGGTAAATGCCGCCCCTCTTTGCATACGCATCAGATCCCACATGGGCCGCATCCGTGTATGCCTTGAATTTTCCGGTACCCACCAGAATACTCTTCATGTTTCCGGTGTAACCACTGGCCGCAATGTTCAATCCGGCCAGAATGTAGCAGGCAATGATCAGGGAGCTGCAATCAAAATCACCCTTTGCACCGGCCACCTTCCTGCCGTTGTTGATGATCGCATTATATCCCGCCCATCTGTTTGGCTGAGAATATCCAAAATGATCATCAGCGCAGATCTGCTCCATGATTGCCGCCGCCCTCTCTGCCAGTGCATCATCCAGGCACTCTATGTATACATTCCACGGTTTACTGTACCATCCCCTTGTACAGATCTCTTTTGTTGTCTGATCTCCCGTAGTTTTCCCCTGGATCTTTCCGTTTTCGTCAATGCTCGCATGGCCGATCAATACCGCCATCTGTTTTCCTCCTTCCTGAAGGCTCTCCACGGCTTTATATACCGCATCCCTTCTATCCATGTACTTACTGAATACTCTGTCACTTTTTGCTGAATCATACAGCGCATCAAGTGTCTTTCCTTTGGCCGCTTTGATGATCCTGGCGGATGCACCGGCCCCTCCCTGGTTCTCAATGTCTGCCATGAAGATGATTGCTGCCGGATCCGTCACCCCTAAACCATTAACATGGGTACAATATCCAGTTATATCCTTGATGGCAAGATCATCCTGGGCCTTCTTTCCTTCTGTTGAGCTCAGGGCAGCAGACAGAAGCGCCGCCTCCTGCTCTGTGGCCTTCCTGGTGCCCCATGAGGTGCCCTTTGCGTTGATCTCCGCATAAAGCGCCACCCCTAACATTTCCCGGCCTCTACCGGCCCCCAGAGCGCCGCATATCTCCCTCATGAGGCTCAGGGCCCTGCTGCCATGCCACTGCACTTTCCCCACCGATATGGCCCCGTTATCGTTCCGGTTCACGGATCCATAATCACCTTCATGTGAGAAAATGATTGGTGCTGCCTTCTCTGCAATCTGTTTTATGTTCATCCGCTCTCTCCTCTCCTATGTGCCCATATTGCGGCCCAGAGCACCGGCAGCAGGGGCCACGCCACCGCCGCCAGAACGCACAAAAGAAAGAGGGTGCAGGCGGCTATGATCCCCACTCCTGCACCCTCCGGGTATTCTATGCTCTGTTTATCTCCTGCCTGGATCCTGCAGCCAAAACACCTCAGCAGGATGGCAAAGGTTATTGCCGCCATTATGGCATAGGCTATCACCGCCCTCATCATGCCCCTTCTTTGCTGCTGTTGATAGCGAACACCGCCGCCTCAATCAGTGCATCCAGTTGAGCATCCGATAATGCAATATTTTTCTCAATCAGGATCTCCTTCAAAAATTGGGTAACGATAGCTTTTTTCTCAGCGCCGGATCCGCCTTTTTTGATCGTCTGCTCAGCAGAATCCACGGCCCACTTTGCCCACTTCACCGCCTCATTGAGCTTTGAGCTCTCAATCAGCCCTTTCACCAAAGGGATCCCATACCTCATCACCACGGTGATCACCACGATCACCAAAAGTTTGATAATTGTAAATAATAACTCATCCATATTCTTTTCATCCTTTCGCTTCATTCTCTGGCCCTTCCTGGGCCTCTCCATTGCCTTCCTGATCCTTCATGGCCATATCATGCACAATTCCGCCTTTCATGTTCTCTCTGGCTGATTTCGCCGCATAAGCGCAGTATGATATTGTTTCCCCTACCGTTGCCCCTATGAGGCTGTACAGCGCCGAGAGATCCGCAAAATGCCACATTGCGGCCATAGAATAGATCTGTACCACCGTACATGAGAGAAATATGTACCCCAGAGCGATCTTGGCCGTAGGCGGCCATTTCGGGCGGGGCCAGTATTCTTCCCTTTTTCGCTTCAGCTCATCTGCCATCAGCTTTCTTTGCCCCTGGTTCTCCACCTCCTGCAATTTCCGCTCATGCTCAGCAAGCTCTCTCCTGCTTATCCTGGCTCCCTTCCTCATAGAAAATCATTCTCCTTTTGGCATTTCTCATAAATTTTCATTATGTACTTGTACTCCATCTCATACACTCCATTGGGTTCTTTTAGCTCCTCCATCAGCACCTCATATTTCTTGTTCTGCTGAATGATATGGTTAAATTCTCCCTCGGAGTGCCTTTCTCCCTTCTGGCACTCATTGTAAAACCGGAAGATCTCAACCTTTATTGCATCCGCCGCATCAATGGCCCTCTGCCGGGCAAGCATCTCCTGCTCCTTCAATATGCGCTCCTGCTCCGTTTTGACTTCTTTGAGATCTTCTTTCAGATCCTCCGTGATCTTCTTTCCGATCCACTTCAGGACGGCGCTCAATGGGTTCACCTTTATTTTGGAAAACTCCACAAATATGCTCAGGATCCCTATTGCGGCGGATAATGATGCTATAATCTCACCTATGCTCATCACTCTGTTTCTCCTTCCCGGTGATTGTTGGCTCCCTCCACATTCAGGAAAATACAGCTATTGCACGGCTCTTGTGAGTATGGAATGTAATAATTTGCACATTCCCCACAATTTCCGTATTCCCTGCACCCTTTGTTGCACTCCTCATATGTCCTCTTACAGTGCCTCAGCGCAACATGGGTGCATACAAAATTATCACGCCTCTTCATCCATTTCCTTCAGCATGGCCTTGAGCTCATTCTTCCTGGCGGCCATTCTGTCAGATTCAGCGATCTCTTCCGCATACTCCTCTATTGTGGCCCTGCCCATTGCTATCTTGGTGCCAATGTAATCTTTTTCCCTCATGAGCTGATCCAACCCTCTGATCTCTGCCTCAATCTGCTCTCTTGTCATGTTCTCCATCTGTTTTCTTCTCCTTTCTATGCTGCTTGTGGGATATATACCCACTCATCTATGAATAGCCGGTTAAATAGCTTATCCATGCTCCTGATCGTGTTGTGAGCATCCTTTTTCCCGGCATATCCACGCCATGAAGCATATTGCTCCCTTACATGGGAAAATTTCATTTCCCCATTATTCACCATAACGGCAAATTTCTTCAGTTTCCTTCTTTCCCTTGTCACGGAATCACGGCATATCTTTTTCACCACCTTGCCGGTTTCCGTGAGGAAAAATTGCGTTTTCAGGAATGTGAAGCCTTTGCTCAGCTTCACAATTCTGGTTTTCTTCTCATTGAGCCTGATGCCCAATGTTTGATAGATTTCCCTTATCTTTTCCAGTGCTTTCTTCAGAAACTCCTTGCTGATATGAATTAAATAGGAATCATCCATATACCTTCCATACGGCACCCGGAGAGTTTCCTTCACAAAATGATCCACTTTGTTGGGATATGATACGGCGCAGATCTGGCAGACCTCGCTCCCCAATCCCAGGCCAATGGCATATTCTTCCCCGCACTCAACCGCCACCTCCTTGAATTTCTTCATTTCCCGCATCTTTTCCTCTGCAAAGGCATCAATGAATTGCTCTGTGAGATGGATGATCCTCTCATCCGTAAACTTTTCCCGGATCATCTCTTTGAGTTTATCGTGTGGGATGCTGCCAAAATAATCTTTTAGATCAATCTGAAGTATGTACCCCTCATTTCCGTGTTTCCGGTAATGCTGTTGTAATTGCAGGGTGATCCGGTCTATTGCGTGGCTGATCCCCATGCCCCTTCTGGATGCTCCATTGTCATATATGAGCCCGTTCTCCAACACTGGCATCAAGGCATTTTGTGAGAGGCTCTTTTGCGGCACCCGCTCCGCAAAGTGTACGCTCTGGATGTGCCTGAGCTTTCCCCTCTCCATCAGATCAAAGGATATGAAACCTTTCCTCACATCATCCCCATTGATCAGCGCATTATGTGTCCTGCACAAGTTCTTTCCCAGATCTATGCCGTATCTCTGCACGCTCGCTTTCCATCCAACGCCCTTCCGGGCATCTTTGTATGCTCTGTACAGTGAGTTATAATCTGCCACCCGTTCAAAATTGTCATACTCTGCCAATCTCTCCCTTCGGCGCTCTTCTCTTGCGGCTCTCCTCCTCTGGGCCCTTCCCTCATGCCTTTCTTCACTTGTCATTATGCCCAATTCCTCCTTGTACGGTATTTTGCGCTTAATCTAACCGCATAATGGCGTGGGTATGAAATGCTGAGGGTTTAGCGCCAACCTCTGCACCATGCAAGCAGCGTACACCCACCCATATCAAGCCAGATCACCTCCATGGGCACTCAGGAGGCAATGAGATTATTCACACTTTCGTGAAGGTTATCCACTCCTTCCTCTGCCTGATACAGATTTCAGCTTTTTAGGGCTTACTTTGTCGGATCATATATGGCAGTGAATCAGACGGGCACCCGCAGCGCCGTGGAGCAACTGTTGTTGTTGGCATTGCCGTTGTTGTTGACATTGCAAGCGTTGGTGGAGTTGCCCGCACACACCGACAAGAGCCACCAGGTGGCCCGGCGCAAAAATACAGCGGATAACCTATATTTTTATCTCTTTTTTACTTTTACTCCATCCTTCCAGTTCTTCAGCTTCTCACTTTCCTTCAGCATCAGATTCAGAAGGGTATCAAACCTATTCCAATCTACCGGCAGGGTGGTGGCCATGTAGTTGATGAGATCGTATATATCCTGAAGGGTGTCAATGGCCTCTTGTGTTTTCCGTTTCCTCTCCTCCACTTTCTCCTCTGTATCTGCCCATATTCTATTGGCATCATGGATCTGTTTATAGAGCTTGTGGCATATGGCGCACATTGGTTTTGCAAACACATCCCGCCACCCTTTAGGTACCACATTGGTATTCCATACCACCCTTGTGGCCTCTGCCCTGATCTCCTCCGCAAGTTTCAGCACTTCCAGTTGTGACTTACCCCTCAGCCGTGATAATACGCTCATGTTTTTACCTCATTCTTTCGCACCCCACCCCGCCCTTGGGTGGGCGGGATAGGTACATGATTATTCCGTGATTCGGAAGCAGACGGGCACCCGCAGCGCCGTGGAGCAACCGTAGTAGCCGGCAAAGCCGCCGTCGTTGACAATGCAAGCGCTGGTGGAGCAGCCCGCACACACCGACAAGAGCCACCAGGTGGCCCGGTCTCCTCCGTCACCGGCCCCCTTGATCCGGTTTTTCCAACTATTCGCAAAGATCGGGTACTGTACGGCCATGCCCTCTCCCCACGGCTTAGTGGCCCATATCAGGGAACCAAACACCTCATACTCTGAAGGGATCCACAACTTGCCCAGATCCTGCCATCCCCATGAGTTTGAATCATTCAGCTTTCCAGAAGCGGCGTATCTCTGCTCTAAAAGGAATCTCTTGGATGAAATAACCGCCCGTACCTCTGCCGGGAGTTTTGCTTCTAAACCGGCCAGAAAACTCTTCACTGTTGACTTGTTATAAGGGTACGGATCTGAGGCGGTTCCGTTGTTATCATTCGCCGTAAACCACTGCACCGTATCAGGGTACAGATCCTTTGATATCCAGTCGATATGCCACCCTAACTCCTGATCCGTTGTGCGGGTATATGTATTGATTCCCGCAATCTGCATCTTCACCACATAGCTGCCCATGTTGATGGGGATATAGTCCTCAACATGAAGGCCATCAATGTTATGCGCTGCAAGCCTGGTTTTGATCCACCGCCATGGATCCGAATACTGAGCGATCTCCTCAGCAAACTCCACCGTCAGATCCTTCCCTTCATAGGTTCGATCTGCTGCCTCAATCGCATAATTGGTGTGCTTATTCTCAAAATTGATCTGCTTGGCACCGTACTCATCCCCCTCCTGGGTGTACGGTGTCACATCATTATAGCTTTTGGTGCCGTCCTCGTTCTGCACCTCTCCAAACTTGCGATCCGCCGCAAGTTCCTCGTTGATCACATCATCAACATAATCAGTTTTTAATACAGACATAATGCCCTCCTATCCGTTAAATAAATGATCGCCGCCCAATCTGAAGGGCAGCGTCCTCTTTCTTTTGGGTTCCCGTGGATTCCCGAATGGGAAATACTCACGGCCCATCACTAAAGGCAACCTCCTTTCCCTGATTTCTTTCACCTCTTCCCGTGGTATCGCCGGATCCTTCAGCGGGAAATACTCATCTCCCAATCTGAAGGGCAGCGTCCTCAATTCTGTCACCACCTGAGGCTCTTTGTATGTTGCAGGGGCCTTGAATGGATAATATGCCCCGCCCAACCTGGTACCCAATCCAAAGGGGAGCCTCAGCTTTGACGGCCTCACCGGTTCCGGGATCCTTGGATTTTTCAGGGGATAATAAAAGGCCCCCAGACGAAAAGGGAGCCTCACCGGCCTTGTGTATAGGTTCCACATGGCCTCATACAGCGCCAGGCAGGCAGATTCTATGCGGTTCAGATCTGCATAGCCTATAAAAGCGCCGTTTTCAAAATATATTGTTTTCTCGCCTATTGCACATTTCACAAAGGCATTTATTTTTTCCAGATTATCCGATAGCGTGTTTATTTCATCCGCATATGGATATTCATAATATCGCCGGTCTGGCATTGATTTCACGGAAACGGCCCAAAATTCCCTCGCCATGGCTCCCAGAAATTCAATATTGTTTTTGATCCGGTTATAGTCCACCGTGTTGAAATAATCTCCGGTATATTTCCCCTCGGCATCCGTCCGGGCTGCCCAATCTGTTTTTGGTGTTATCCACTCCATCTCATATCTTCCTCCTTGCCACCAGAGTGCCGCTCAGGGCCCCGGAGTAATTCAGGCCAACCTCTTCCAGTCTCACCATAAGATCATCCACATATCGGCTTTCAAGGTAGGCCAGATCATTATAGTCAAGGATCGGATCCCCTCTGTACTTCAGTTCGTACCGGTTCCCGCTCTTGTAATACTCTCCAACCCACTCCACCAGGTTTCTGGCATCTTCCGCAGAGCTTATCAATGGGTTATTCCATGTTTGGATGCTCCCCGCATTATTCAGCTTTGTGGATTCCATTGAGGTGCTGATATTATACTCATATCCCCGGATGGTCAGCACCACCTTTGTGTCCGTCTGTGGCGGCTTTGTGATCCTCACCCTGCACCAGTATGAGGAGCTGCTTGTGATCACTGCTCCAAAGTCCTGCTCCACATCATTGATCAGGCACACAGCCCTCAGGCCATGCACTGCATTTCCAAATTCAATCTCAAATTCCTCCTGTTGTCCTGCTGCCAACACCGTCTCATCACTTGTCAGATCCTTCAGCTCTGTGCCCCTGGCGTATATCGTCCTCACCACCCTCAGCTCTTTCACCTTTTCCAGTTTGGTGCCGTATGGAGTGGCCGTCAGATCATCATATGTGATCTGGTAATCTGTCTCACTTCCGAAAACGATCTGTTTCAGGTGGATCCGGTTGTGTGGCTTTGCCCTGGTAAATTCTATTGTTATTTTGTCCGTGTCTATGAAGTCATAATATACCACCGTCCTCTCTGTGATACTCCTGCTCATGAAATGCTTCTTTTCCACGCCGTTGTTATAGGTTGTGATCATGAAGTCAACCGGCTGTATGCTGCCGAAAAGAAGGGTTAAGTTGTAAAATGTGTATGCACTCTCCATTGTCAGCGTGATCACCGGGTTTTCATCAAAATACCCTTCCTCATCACTTATGGATTCACTCACATACCCCACTCTCATATAATTCTTGCCCCTGGGCATGAAATACTGCCGCCCGCCCACCTGGGCATAATCTCTTTCAAATGCCGCATACTCGGAGTATGGCTGCTCTTGCAGAAGGCACTCCACATTTCCGTATTCTGCCACCTGGTTGGCCGCAACCTCCTTCTCCGGCTCAAAAGATGATTTCAGCATGATGATCCCATCCCTGCTCTGCATCACAACGCTTCTCCCGGCGTTTGCAATGAGCTGAAGGCACTCTTTATGCTTCACCATGGGCAGGGGATTGTATACCACCACTTTCTTCAGGTACGGATCCACCCAATACTGCTCCGGCAGGATCCCGGCATCATCAAACACATCCACGGCCAGATCATAGAGTGTGATCCCTTCAGGCCGGTACTCTCCCCTTTTATACTCATCCTGCATATACTCAAATATATCCACGGCCCCAAACTTGGCCAGTTTATCATCAGCGCTCCACTCCTGCATGAAAAGGGTTCCGCCCTTTACCCACTCAATGCTCCCATCATTCAGGGTATACCCATAGTACACTTGCATCTCCTGGCCGGTTTCCATGTAGTTTATGGCGCTATCCTCGTTATCCACATTGTAATACCGATCCATATTTTCAATGGTTACATTAAAATCAATGCTTGGCAGATTCTCAGAGATCGGAGATATACAGCTTTTCATCTCAGCGCTCACAATCTTCTCATTGTCAAATGTGATCCCTATTCCAAATACAATATTATGGATCCTGAGGCGGCCCACGCCGTTCACCATCTCTATGGCGGTTATTTTCATGAATGTGGTATTGTCAAACGTGTCCTCCGTTGCAAATGATGGCCCTGCATTTTCGTACAGAAATACTCCCTCATCCGTTTCCACGGATAACTTCACCGGGTAAGCATCCCCAAACTCCAACGTCAGGCCCTTTATATCCAATGGATCCGCCGTATTAAAGTGAATCCGCACCACCGGTTCATCACCATGGCCGCAAATTGCCTCAGTGACCATCCCGGCATTATAATAGACGGCGGCGGGGCCGTCTCTCGGCAAAAAGTACATACTCCGATCCACCTTTGAAAAATCGTTCTCAAATGTGGCATATACCCTGCTCACCGTTTCGGTGCTCAGTGGCTTCACGATATCAGAAAAATAGGTGAATCCTCCGCCCTGCACTTCCGCCGCCGTCTGGGCTGCCTGATTGATCAGGCCCAGGCTGATCCTCATATATGATTTATTCCGGGCCGCCTGCTTCATGGCCACCTTGTACTCTGTACTCACATACTGCATCACATCACCTACATTTCAATAAAATTGAGTGTAAACCCTCTGTACACCGGCACGCCGTTCTCATATGTGTAAATAGGCGTTTTTCTGTCTCCGGCATACATATCAAGCTCTCCCTCTGCATCCTGATCCGGTATGAAGAAATAAACGCTCAGGCCAAACTTCTTTTTGATGGCCCTCCGTATGGCCATATATTCACTTGGCCTCAGCACGGCCCACTCGCATGAAACCTTGTGTACGTCCTCCCGGATGATCTGTGAAACCATTTTCCCGTTTGCGTTTCTCTCGCTTTCCGATATATCATAGTCCTCAATAGTCATTTTTGAAGGATCGGGGAGGGTAACTCCGCCGACCTTCAAAATATTGTTGAATTTTGCCGCCATTGTCCTCCCTCCCTTATGCCTCGGCCATCTTGTAGCCTTTTCTCCTTCTAAATTTGTCCTCCTGCTCAACAAGTGTCTTTGTGTCAAGCATTACTGTGGTGTGGATCGTCTGCCACTCATCACCGGAATCCATATCACCGATAATGGCCATCATGTTCACGGAAATGATCTCCCCGATCTTCGCCGCTATCTTGTCAATCCACCCGGTATTGTTTTCCAGGGGCACCACTGCCTCCTGCCCGGCCTCTCCGATCATTGCCAGAGTTGCGCTATCCACCACGCCACCCTTTGCAAGCCTCGGTATGGATATATTCCCTATTGTGCCTATGTTGAATCCAAAGGTTTCCCCTCCGATCCCCGGCACCCAATCCGGCACATCAAAACTCAGATTGTTCAGGGCTTTGATCATCCCGTTTATACCATTGATCACGCCGTTGGCCATCTTCTCTATGCCGCCAATTATGGAATTGATCACCCCTTTTATACCGTTCCATATTCCGTTAAAGATATTTATAACGGTTGTTTTCATGCTCTCCCATATGTTGCTCCACGCCGACTTGATACTGTTCAGCGCTGTGCTGATCCCGGTCTGGATCGTTGCCATCACGTTGCTGATCGTGGTCTTGATCGCATTGATCACTGTGGTCACGGTTGTTTTGATGGCGTTCCATACGGTGCTGAAGGTTGTCTTGATCGTATTCAGCACGGTGCTGATCGTGGTGCTTACAGCATTTATAACTGTGCTGATCGTGGTCTTGATGGCATTGAAAACGGTTGTTACTGTATTTTTTATGCTTTCCAGTATGGTGCTGAAGGTTGTTTTGATGATATTCAGCACTGTACTTATTGTTGTACTGATCGTATTTATAACCGTGCTTATTGTAGTCTTGATCGCATTGAAAATTGTGGTTACTGTATTTTTTATGCTCTCAAAAATTGTGCTGAAAGTGGTCTTGATGGTATTCAGTACGGTGCTGATAATGGTGCTTATTGTGTTAATCACCGTGCTGATGGTTGTCTTGATCACATTCCATACTGTGCTGATCAGCGTCTTGATGGCGTTCCAGATTGCCTCAAATACTGCTTTGATCGCATTTAGTACGGTGCTGATCACCGTTTCCACCACGTTGATGGCTGTGGAGATTATAGTCTTTATTGCAGACCACGCCAGAGAGACAATGCTCTTTATCGCCTCCCATATGCCCGAAAAGAAGGATTTTATCCCCTCCCATGCCTGCTGCCAGTCTCCGGTGAAAACTCCTACTATGAAGTCAATCAGGCCGCCCAGGGCATCAAATATGCTCCCAACTACATCAGCAATCACCCCGAACACCGTCAAAAATGCGCTCCCCACTACATCCAGGGCCGCCGCTATGTATGGCGCTATGTTCGTGATAAACCACTCTATGAACGGCTGAAGCGTCTGCTGCCAGATCTTGCTCACTCCATCCGCTATCTTTCCTATCAGTTCCAACCCTTTATTTATTGCTGGCTGTATATGCTCATCAATGAGCGGTCCCACTTTTGCCTGAAGTCCTTCCAGTACCGGCAGAATATAGGTGTTGTACGCATCCAGGAGCACTCCCGTGATGCTGCTGAGCCCCGCCGCCAAAGTGTTGAACATGGGGGCAACGTGCTGATCATAGATCTCATTGGCCTTTCCAAAGGTATCATCAACCACCCTCTTGATCTCTCCCAGAGCGTCCGACACCACCCCCAGGGTGCCATCAATGGCCTCCTTAAATTTCCCCTGGTTGTCTATAAACGGCCTTGTCAGCAGATCCAGAACATCCCGGCCCATCTTCATGGATATCTCGCTCACTCCCATGGCCGCATTGGCCACAATCCCTATCAGGTTTGCGGTTGCCTGCTGCCCGTTCTCTCCTCCGAATACTGAGAAAATATTTGCTATTGCCTGGGCAAAATTCCCCTGAATCGTTACGATCTCTGATCCTACATCAAACATAGTAACCAGATGCTGCTTGATCCGCTCTTTGTTCTGATCCAGGTATTTATTGATCCCGCCTAACAAATTAGTGGCAAGTGTGATCCCTATGCTTGCCATTGCTCCCGCCTGCTGCCCCAATGAATAGGCCCATGCGTTCAGGAAATTATTGGCCGCCTGCAATACTGCCGGATCCGTCCATATCTCAATCAGGCTCTTTTTGATCCCCTCAATGGCCTTTTTCAGCGGTTCCAGGGTAACGTCACCCATCCCCGCCTTGAATCCATTCATGAAGAGATCCCTCAGCTCCTTCAGCCGGTTGATCAGTTTCTCCAATACTGGATTTAGCGTTTCCTCTGTCTCATTGGCGGCATCCACAATGCTCTCATCCAGTCCGCCGCCTCCTGCACCTCCTCCACCGCCTCCTCCTGATCCTCCTGAATCCTCTCCTCCTTTCTTTGTCAGGGAATGGATCTCATCCATGGATAGAAGGCCGCCATATTCTTTCTTGGCCTTATTTGCCGCTTTCCCGGCCTTATCCGTTGCCGTTCCAACGGATCCCATGGAATCCGCCGCACCATCAGCGGCCCCTCCAATGTCCTTCACCGTTGTGGCGGTCTTTGTATTCTTCCCGGTAATTTTTGCAATCATGTTGCTGAAGGCATCCGTTACCGTCAGTATCTTGGCCAGAAGGTTATTGAGTACCCTGATCACCGGCGTGAGCACCGCAATGAGGCCCTGCCCGATTGCCGCTTTTAAAGCGTTGAATCTTTCAGTGAGTACCCTCACCTGATTGGCCCACCCGTCAGAAGTGCGGGCAAAATCCCCTTGTGCATCCGCCGTCACGGATAGGAGATAGTTATATCTGAGAAGCGCCTGCTCCTGCTGAGACATTGCGCTATACGCTTTTGTCATGCCCTGGCTCAGTGCATACGCCTCCAAATTGGCCACGGATAGATTTATGCCTAACTGCTTCAAAGGCTCAGTCTCTCCGCTGATCCCTGATCTGATCTTTTCAAATGCCACATCAGTATCAAGGTTGTAGAAAGAGGCCATATCTGCCGCAAGTCCGGTCATTTCCATAGACATATCCGCCGCCGCTTTCGTGGCAAAACCCATGCTTTTCAGCATTGCCCCCAATGTTGAGGTATACTGCTTTGCACTCGTTTCAGATAGTCCAAACTCTTCCAGGGCATCCCTGGCGAATCGGTTTATAGTCTCCGACATGGCCCCAAACGTGACATCCACCACGTTCTGCACCTCTGCCAGATCGCTCCCCAATTCTATGCAGCTCTTTCCGAAGCTGATGATCGCTGTGACGGAAAAAGCAAGTGCCACCGCCTTCCCTATCTTTCCAAACGCACTTTTAATTTTTTCAGTCTGCTTCTGTACGGCATTGGTGGCCTTTTGCGTCTGCTGCTGTACTTTTTTCAGCTCCTCATAATAGGCTTTCGTCTGTGCCTCTATGATCACTTGGAGCCTTTCCAGTGTCATTCCCTCCACTGCTCTCACCTCGCTCCTTGTCCTGCCGTTCCCGGAAGGCCATGTTATGCCTAAAGATGAAATCATCCATCCTTGCCTTGTGGAGCTCCATCTCTCGGCTTAGCTTGGGCTTATCCCCTGCCTGCTCGGTGAAATCTGTTTCCTCCTTGTTTTCAGTTCCAAATAAATCCGGGTAGTATTCTCTTGGCATCCTGATCTCCGCATTTTTATCCATGAGCTTTCCTACCACGTTTCCTATCTGAAGCGCCTGGTTGAAAAGTATCATGATCTCATCCTTCAGCTCTGCCTCCCGTTTTTTCTGTTCTCTCTCTTTCCTTCTTGCATAGCTTTCCAGGAGATCATTGATCTCTCCAATGCTCAGATCCCAAAATAATTGAGGGCCATACCCTGCATCTAAAAAGACCGGGTACAGCCCCCATATTAGATCTGTTACCGTTTCGCTCCCGCTTACAGCGTCTCCTTCGCCTCCGTCATTGCCTCCTGCATCTGATTGCTCAGATTTACGGAGAAAAAACCGCTTACCGCAAAGATCTCCATATACACAGACATATAGAAAGACAACTGAGAGCCGCCTTCATTTACATACTTTTCAAAAAGGTTCTGCACCTCTCCCTTTGTGATGCCGTGCTGCCAGTCCTTCATGGCGGCATGGGCAACATCCAACATCACGGACAGGGCGGGCATACCTCCCTGGCCGGTTCCCATAATGTTCATCAGGTTGGTTTTATACTTGGTTTCAAGCTCCACAATGGCGGGAGTTTTCAGCTTCAGCTTGTAGCTCTTTCCGCCAACCTCCCACAATGCAAACGGCTTTCTTTTGGGCATTTCGATCACTTCACCCTCTTCTGCCGCCTGCCGCCCTGCTGCCTGCTCCTCAGTGTTTGCCGCCTCTACTGCTGCCGCCATGTTTTTATTATCCTTGTCAAAAAATCCCATGATCTTATCCTCCTACTTGAAATATTGTTTTTATGCCGGATCCGTTGTCACAATCTCGCTCTGAAGTGCCATGTTGAGATCCCACTCCATAACGCCATTTACACCGCCGCCAGACCTCTTCACGGCCACCTGGGCATCATACTCATACTTGGTGCCGTCCGGCAGCGTCTCGCAGAAAGAGAGCACTTCTTTATTTGCTCCTGCCTTCCTCATAACTCTGTACGGGGAATCCTCTGAGGCGTTCTCATACTTAAATTTGTATGTAAGATCACCGGCATCTCCAATGCCATACTCATACTGCTTCACCTTGTCGGACAGTCCGGTATTTTCCACCTTTTCAGGATCATCACCCAACTCCGGGATCTCCTTCAGGCCGGTGAGGATCGTATAATCTTCACTGGCCCCTTTCTTTTTATAGCCCAATGTTGCTCCGTTTGCTAACATTTTTCTTTTTTCCTCCTTCTCAATTCTGATATACCATCTCGGTATCTACATCAATAATTCCCTCATAGCGCATAACCTTATGCTTCAGGCCGGACGGATCCGCAACATCACCGCACGCCACTCTCCTCAGGCCCAGGGCTGAGATCTTCTCATCCACTTTCATGGCCGTTTCTGATGTGCTGCCGTTATTCCAGATATCCACTTTATACATGAGGTGGGCCTTGCTCTCTTTTCCATCCACCCACTCCACCACGGAATTATCTTCCTCGGTGTACTGGATCGCCGGGAGCTTCTCCCAATCTTTCGGGTACCCATCACTCACATTTTCGGTTATGCCCTGAATAGAACCATATACCTGATCTTTTACGTTGATCATGTTCCTCCACCCACTTTCCTGATCTCTGCTTGCAGATCGCTTTTGATCGCATTTACAACATATTTCTCCATACTCTTCAGTGCCGGGTACATGAACGGCTGAGCCGGTTGCCCCTCTGTGGTATGAAAACCGCCCTCATCATCCATCCACACCCATGGCTCCTGAGTATACGCCACCGGCACATTGGGGGATATGCCCGCATGGCTTGACTGGCCCACCGGGCCGGTACCAAATTCCACAAATACGGCGTGAGCGGCATTGGTGTATATGCTCCCTATCGTGGCATCAGCATCCTGCTCCACTTTTGTGTATATGCTCCGCTTCAGCTCTCCTCTTGGCACAAAACTCCACGGGCCCGCATACACCGGGCAGAGTTTCACTGCCACTCCCCTCACCACTTCCGCCTGCTTTTTCACGGATTTATACACCACCGGCTCCATGGATCCCAATTCATTGAATTTTCTCATGAGGTTATGCACGCCATCCACAGCCATATGATCACACCCTTTCCAACTCCATTACCTTGGGACTGTATTCCCTTTTGATGGATATGATCTTGTAATCAGGCGGATCTTCCGGGCCAGTGAATACGCATATGCCGTCACCTTCCGTCATTTCCTCAGGGCCGCCATATTCCATATTTTTGATATAGGCAAGCCTCTCCCCGTACATTTCCGCCTGCACACGCCCTCCGGCCGGCCAGATCGTTGCATGGATCTCCACGGCCTCCTCATATTCAACAACGGATCCGCCCTCTTTATCCTTCCCCACCTTCCTCTTCCTGAGGTGGTATTTCTTCATCAGGCTTTTTCTCATACGCATGGCCACGCACCCTCCCTAATCGGTACCGTTTTATGGTTTCCTCAATTTCCTTGGGGATCTCCGCAAAAGCGGAAGAGATCCCGCCCTCGCTCCGGCTTGTTTCCCCCTGCATACCCAGGCGGTTATATGCCACAATCGCCCACTCCCTGACCGCAGGCTTCAGCGGATAGATCATCTTTGTGCGCCATGCCAGTGATAACACCTTTTCCTCCGCCATTGTGAGCAGGAGGGAGAGCAGATCCTCATCACTCTCCCCCGTTATCTTTTTGAGCATTTCCAGATCAGTCACGCTCCTGCCCCCTCTCTGGTCAATGGTTCAGGATCATGGCAATCAGGGTGCCCTTGTTCATGTTCCCATATCCCTGGATCCCTTTTCCTTTTGCCATATCCCTGAGCGTTGCCACGGTCATTTCCTGAAGGGCTGCCTCTGTCAGATCGCCGGTGCCTTCTCCTGCTGCCTGCTTTCCTTCCTCCTGCTGTCCTCCGTCTTCCTCTTTATCTTCCTTCTGAGCGCCCTCAGCAGCCTCAGGATCGGCTTTTTCTGTTTCGGGTGAGGAATTGGCCACCTCTTCCTTTTTAGGCTCATTTTTGGGCTCCTCAGCGGGTTTCTTCACCAGATCCTCACGCCTCTCCGCTACTGCATAATTATCTGCATCCTTCCTGCACGCCTTAATTGCATCATTGTTGTGGCACTCCTGCACGGTGCCGGTTTTCTTGTTTAAGATGAACATATTGGCCTCTCCTCCTTTTCTCAGCTCTTGCTTGCGGTCAGTACAGATAAGCATTTCGGCTGTACTACCTTGCCACCGTATACATGGAGCCCTTTCACTGCATCAGCAAATCTCTTCTCCGGGCTGTATGCCTTGGTTTCAAGAATCTGCTCAGCATAGGAGGCTCCTGCATTGGTACCGGCAATGATCTTGTACTTTGCCCCCTCAGTGTTGGGCACGTTATTGGAGAGCCATACTTTGAAGCCACCGGCCACTCCTACCTCGCCGCCTTCAATCAGTGCCTTGTTGTAGTCCGTGCCATTGCCCACAAAGCGGTTATCCTTCAGCAGAAGGCCATGGAACCATGCCGGAACCACCACCCACCTTCCTTCTGTGGGCACATCCTTCTCCGTCAGATCTGTGGAGAGATCCACCAGGTAATCATACGCATCATTTTTCGTGGGAACCACGGCGGATGCATCAGAGCCCAGGTTGGTGCTGTTGTTCTGTGCTGCCAGATACATCAGGTTGGCCAGGAAGAGATCCGTTACATCATTCATCCCATATGCTGCCCTCTGCATTGCCGCATCCATCAGCTTGGGATTTACCTGGGCCTTATCCACATCATCAATGGCAAAGTTGAAATATTTTGCCTGATCAATGGTGAGTATCGTCTGATCGCCGCTCAGATCCTCAGGATCCGCAATATCCTTGCCTTTCTGATAGTCCTGAATGGTGATATCACCGATCTGGTTGATCTTCACGGTATCACCATAGTTTCTGATCTCGCCCTCATAGTCTCTATTGACCAGGGCGGCGTAAACGTGTTTTTTATCCAAATGGGCCAGAAGTCTGGCGCTCCAAATGGTAGGAATAAAATTAGTTACAGACATTTCGCTTTTCCTCCTCTATTCTTTTATTTTCCGGCTTTCATAGCCGCCTGCACGGCATCCCAATTCTTATTGATCTCATCCGGGCTCATTGCCTTGATCTGCTCCATGGTATATGCCGCTTTATCGTCTGCCTTTTTCGGCGGTTTCCCGCCTGAGAGCCGATCTTCCACGGCTTTCTCAACTGCCTCCTGAAATGCCTTTCCAACGGCATCAATGGATGCAGCACACGCCTCTGCACTGGAATAATTCAGCACATCCGCAAGGGATAAAGGGAGCCCTTTCTCAGCAAGCTGCTCCTTTGCCGTTGCCGCAAGTTCTCTCTTTGTGATGCTTGCCTCTCTGTCGGCCAGTTCCTTCTCCCTCTTCTCCTTCTCATATTCTGCCTTCTGCTCGGCGTTCATCTTGGCCAGTTTCTCCGCTTCAGTCCTCGCCTCCTGGATCTTTGCATCAATGTCCGCCTGCATCTTGCTCCGGCTCGTTTCCAGGGCCTTCCCGACACGGCGGTCAAATTCCGCCTGATTCTTCGGATCTTTCAGGAAATCATCAAAACTCACCGGCGCTCCCGCCGTTCCCTGCCCTTCTCCGCCGCCTGCTGCCGGATCTCCTCCGCCGTTTTCTCCTTCTCCGCCGCCTGCTGCATTTCCTGAGGTGCCACCGCCTCCTCCGGCCCCGCCGCCTGCTGCTCCATCCGGCTCAGCGAAAAACTGCAAATTCATGGGCATTACGCACCTTGCCCTCCTGAAGATCCTGCTTGTTCCATAATGATTGTTCATGTATTTCATGATTTTCCCTCCTTTAATGCCCCCGCATTTCCCATCAGGGCCCCACGGATTCATGCTTTTGGTTTTGCCTGCCTCTTATTTTCAGCCCTTGGCAGCGCCGGGCCTGCCTCTAACCCTCGGCATGGGAGATAAAAGGATCACCGCCTTCCTACTCAACCACTTCCCAATCCTCAGCAAAAAGCTCTATCATGGTTTCTTTCCACGGCACTCTCCCAAATCTGCTCTCTACATACAGATAGGGTGCTGTCATTTTGCTGTGCTCATCAGGGTACTGTGCCCGTATCACTACATCCGGGGCCCATTTCGGGAGCCTCATGCCTTTTCCCTGCTTTACAGCTTCAAATGCCTCTCCAAAACTCACGCTCAGATCCTCCTTTCTCTTTTTTGCATACAAAAAGAGCCACGCACTCCTGCACGGCTCTCTGTACTCCATATTGTTCATTTATGCGGGCATCAATCCCACTGCTGCCCCTCCTCAGGGTACAGCTCCAAAATGCTGTAATACTCCGGGATCTCCTCCGGCTTCTTTCCGTCCTTCAGATCCGTGAGCACCTTGATTTTCTCATCCAGTAGCTCAGAGCTCTCCTGATCAAAGAATTTCCTCACAAGTTCATCATCTACATCCATCAGAAGAGAAAAGATCTTCTCCTTCTTTTCCACATATTCCTGCCCATTCATGCTCAATCACCTACCTTTTTCAGCATTTCCTCAACCATTTTATCCAGAGCCTCCACAAGTTCCGGCTTATCCTCTCTCAATAGATCAATCAGATCCGGCCTTGTAACGCTCAGAGCGCCATAATTGGCAATGATCTCCGCCTTTTTCTTATCCAGGCTCCTGAAGTATGAGGATCCATGGCCATAATGCACGGCACCGGAATCCCTTGCCCTTCCTCCTGATAGTGCATCATATATATCCTGCAGCTCTCCGATCCCGCCGCCCATTGCATCCCGGCATCCGGCATCTATCTCATCACTCATCAGAGTATAGAGCTTTTTCCGCTCCTTCTCATACTTTTTATACTTGCTTACATCCTCCCACACATTCACACCATCAGGATAAAACTGATCTGTCAGATCCCTGATCTTCTGATCATATGCCTCTTTTATGGTCTTTCTGATCTTCGCATATTCTTCATCATACTGCCTGAAGAGATCCTCTGCCTTCTTTCCAATGTCCGGGGAGACTTTCCCCAGGGCCTCATCCAATACCTTGGCGGCGGGAGTGCTCCTGAAGTGCCCCCTCAGTTCCGGGTTTTCCCTCAGGTACAGATCAATCAGGTGCATATTTTCATGGAGCGTGGTGTTGACCGCTCCCGGCCTTGCTCCTGCTGCCAGTTTCGGGATTGTCAGCTTCACATCAGACAATTTCCCGGTACTTGGCCGGTATGAATAGTTTACAGAATGGCCTTTTGCATGGGAGATCTTGAAGGGGATCCCGTTTGATGTTATGCTTTCCATCTTCCCCATGCTGTTATACAGCTTCACCACATTGGCATCCGCATCCTTCAGACCGTTCACATAATCAATGAGTGCCTGGGTGCTCTTTGCCTCTGCCTTCTCCCTGAAGGCGGGCGGGAAATTCTCAATCCGCATCTCCTCCGCCACCGGCTTCTCCGCTGCCTTAATCGTATCATCAGCGGCCTGCTTGTTCAATCCCTTCTTTGTCTTTTTGGGTTTTTCCAATCCTTTCCCCTTCACATTCTTATCATACCACTCCTTGTAATTCATGGATGCAGGCACCAGTTTATTCTCTCCGGTTTCTGGATCCCTTGCACGGCGTTTCAGCCCCGGCACCACATCCCCTCCCAGGTGGATGATCGTAGTGGATCTGCAAAATGGGTGCATTGGGTTCATGTTTACCCCCGGTTTTGCATCTTTTACCGGAAACACCTTCCCATCCAGTTCCCTGCACGCCTCAGAAGTCAGCAGATCCAGGGTGGCCACAAATTCATATTGCTCTGCATCACATTCATCATAGGCCGCAAGCTGCATCTGGCCATTGACAAAATTACTCTCTGTCCTCACAAGCCTCCGGGCCTCAAAGGCTCCCGTTGCGTACTTATTGGCAATCTCTTTTGCCATCTCCTCCTCACGCTTTCCAGTCAGGAGCCCAATGATGAGCTGCTCCTTCACTTCATCCGCCAATCCCTGAGTATTTTTCCATATTCTTGCGGAATAATTTGCCCCGCTCCATGTGGATCTCAAAAGAAGATCTATCTTTTTCGGATCCACCGCCGAAAAACTGAATTGAAAACCAACACGCCTCTGTATGTTGTATATTTCCCGGTAATAGGAGTTTTCCGCCAGATCCTTATAGTGTGAGGTTGTGACTTTCTTTTCCTGCTTATACACTTCTTTCATCATCCGGTCTATTTCAGTTTGGAGCTGCTCCAACCTCTCAATTCTGGCTCCATATGCCTGGCTCTCCAACTTTGCCAGGATATCCGCATATCCCGGATCTGTCTTTGCCTTTCCGGCCAACGCCTGCCTCAGCGCCGCTATATCGTTCTTATTTTTCAGGGTGTTCAGCAGGGCCATTGCCTCTTTATCTGTCAGGCCGTGCTTATCCCTGAATTTCTCATATATCCCATCAATCTCATAGCTGAGGTGCCTGGATGCCTTTGCGTATATATCGGCAAGCTCCTTTGATATCTCCTCAGCGCTTTTCATGTTGTCATACATTGCCTGGGCCTGCCGGTTCTCCCAATATCCCATTCAGATCACTCCTTGCCGCCTGCTGCCGCCTTTCCTTTCTTCTGATCATCTTCCTCATGATCATCCGCCTTCTCTTCGCCCTCTTCCTGATCTTCTGGGCCTGCTGCCGGATCTTCCTCTTCATCCTCTCCAAAGTCGGGCGGCGTATTTGCTCCCATTCCGAAAAGATCCTGCTGCCTCTTCACATCTTCAGCCTTCTGCTTCTCAACTTCCTCAATTTCATAATCAGGATCTTCCACAAACGGCAGGAGCTTCAGCAGGGTTTTTGCTGATACATTGTTTTGAAGGTTGGCAACGATCTGGGAGAGTTCCTGAAGGTTTTTCGGGAGCGCCCTGCTGAATGTTGCCATGATGGATCCCGCCTCCATCAGCACGGCCTTCATGTTCAGAAAATTGCAATACAGCCGGATCCGCTTTCTCAGCCCCTTCTTGTACTGCCTCTCCTTCACCTTTGTGATCATTTCAAGGCCCAGAAGTTTGTACTCCATGGCCACTCCGCTCACATTCCCGGCAAAATTCTCATCCATGAAGTTGGGAACATGGGAAAAATTGTAAATATCCTCTTTTATGGCCTTCCTGAGAACCTCTGCCCCGTTCTCATCCATCTGCCGGAGGAGGTACTCTGCCTTTGCATCTGCCGGGAGTTCCAGGAGTTTCTCTTTCCTGAGCTGTTTCTGTGCTTCAGATACCTCTTCCTCATCATCACCCATCAGTGCTCCATAAAGCACAAGCACCGCATCAATAAACTGCTCTTTGTCATTGATCCGGTCACTCATCAGGGTGTTATATGCGTCTATCAAAGGGATCTGCTGCTCAAAATCCCCAATCCCCTCTTTATTGTTCAGATATTCAATGATCTGAGGCTCTCCAAAAAAGTGCCTCTCCGGCGTTTCTGTCACCGGCATGGAAATATCTGCTCCGCTATCGTCTATATTCAGCACATAGGTATAGTTTGCCGTGCTCACCGTGGCCACATAGGTGTAACTGTCCTCCACGGAGTTTTTCCGCTTGTAGTAGTACACCCCGCACAGCTCGTTTTCCTCAATCGTATCATCCACAATGATGAATGAGGATAATGGTGATATGTTCTTTGAGATCGGCGTTGCCTCCCCTTCCTTCACATACACATATTCATAGCCCGCCCCATAGATGCTCATATCCAGGGCATTATCCGCATCCACATCATCCACATTCGCATCATCAAATGCTTTCAGCAATGGATCAATGTCCTGATCCCCGCTATTGCTGTATGTGATCGGGTTCCCCATGAAGTACCCCGTGGCCGTGTCCGCTATATCCTTTGCATGGTTGCACACCACTTTATTGTTTGGGGCAGAATCATCTTCCCTCTTCTTTTTCTCAATCTCATGGTGGCCGTCATAATACTGCTTATTCTTCAGAAGCCTGCCAACCATCCCCTCATGCTTTTTCACAAGCGTGAGTATGATGCTTTTATCCAGGCTGCCCTCATCAAATTTCTCTGCCGGATATGTGAATCTAAACAAATTATACCTCCTTACCTCAGGCCCCTCTTTGCCTTGTTCCTGATCTTCGCCTTCTTGTTCACCATCTCATCCTCCAACGCATAGCGCACTGCATCAATGCTGTGGTTGTCTTTGTCCGGGTATGATCCTTTGAAATTCCCGTTTTTATCTCTTTCCAGTTCGTAGGAAGAAAACTCCCTTGCCGCATTGGGGCACCTCACCGGATCAATGATGATCTCATCCAGATCATCCGACAAATACGCCACCCCAAAATCTACCGATCCAGGGCCCTTCTTTGCCGGGTACACCCTCAGGCCCAACTCATTGAAGGATGCAATGGATCTGGGCTCCTCGCTGTCTGCCGTGATGATCTTGTTTTCCGGGTTCAGTTTCTTGATCTCTTCCACTGCCTTCCGTGTTTTGAGGTTTACCTGGTAAATCTCAGCAAATATATAGAGCCGCCTCTGCTTCTTGTTCAGGTGCATCCTCTCAAATGCCAACGGATCCGCCGCAAAACCAAAATCAAGGCCCTGCTTCAGCTTATCAAATATTGCTATTTCTGCATCAGTGATCTCCCGGATGATCACATTGTCAAATACCTTTCCTCCGGTTCCTATTGCCTCTCCCAGATACTCATGCCGGTATGCAAGCCTTTTCCGCTTTTTGAGCTCCTCTGCCTCTATGTAGAATTGCTCACCCAACCAATGCCTTGGCACTGTCAGATAGGTGGAGTGGTTGCATAGGGTATCATCACGCACCTGAAGCACATCCTGATTCACCCATGAATTGAGGCTTTTGGGCGGGTTCCATGTGTAAAATACCACATACTTATCACCGCCACGCATGAGTGATTGATTGATCTTTCTCTCATCCTCATCACCCTCAAACTCTGCCCGCTCCTCATACCAGATATATTTGAAATAGCCCCTCCTGAGCTTTATTGACTTTGATTTATTTGGATCGTCACACCCACGGAATACAATTCTCTGGCCCGTTGGCTTATATGTCAGCCTCAGCGGGGAGAGCGTCACTTTCCATAGGTGGCTCACCTCTAACGCATCTATGGCCCATAGGAGCTGCTCAAAAACGCTCTCTGCCAGGGTGTTGCCCACTTTTCTGAAGCAGGCGGCGTTTGCGTCAGGATCCTCCATCATCCCCATAATGATCTCAATGCTCACGAATGAGGATTTAGTGGATCCTCTGCCTCCATACAGCTTGTAGTGCGTGTGCCTGCCTTCCAGGATATCCCAATGGATATCATAAAATTGAGGCGCTATCAGTTCACTGAGCCTAATCTCCATCCGTTTTCCGTGGAATATCGTTGATAATGGTCACTGGCTCCACCTTTGCCTCAATCTCCTGCTTGTCGATAAACAAGCGGTACCTCTTCCCCAGGAGCTCCGCCGCCTTCGTTCTGTCCTGAAGGGAGGCATCCATATCAAACTGATCTTTTTCCTCTCCCCTCATCACCCTTGTGAGGTATTCAAGCACCTCTGAGGCGCTTGCCACCCTCTTTTCCTCCATCTGGGCAAGCCTCAGATCTATATATTCTTTTATGTAAGGTTTTGTCAGGTTTTCACTTCCTATGGATCTGGCCGTTTTTTCGGAATATCCGGCCCGCTTTGCGGCCTCTGTCTCGTTCAGGGTTTCAATGAAATAATCACTAAAAGCCTTCTGTTTCTCACTCATCATCCGGGCAAGTTCTTTGATCCTCTCCTCCTTTGCCTTCTCCATCCTCTCTCACTTCCTTCCAACGCTCCACCAGGTACTTCAGGAGCTCAACCTTGCTGTAAAATGCCTCCCCATCCCTCTGAGGGTGCTCTTCCCAGAGGATCAGCTTTGTGCATATTCTATCCTGCTTTTCAGAATAGAATTGCTGAGTATTTATCTTGTATACAATGCCCTGCTGCCTCAGGGCCATCAGGAGCTTGTTGATCTTTTTCTGTATATTTCCCATTTACCCCTCCTTTTTCGCACGAAAAAGGCACCATGCTTCTGCACGGTGCCCTCTCCTCAGGTTCAATTTAAGGGGATAAGCCAACAAATTTTCACCTGATAGCACTATACCACATCCAAAAAGAGAATTGTGAGAAACTTTATTTTTTTCTTTTTCTCTTGTCTGGATGCTCTTTCAGGTACCTGGTGAGGAGCTTCTCCGGGTATGTCCTATCACAATTCATGGCGGCGGCCACTTTCTCCCAGGAGAGCCCTTCCTCATACCTCAGACTTATGATCCGCCTGATTCTGCTATCCTCTATGCTGTTTATGTATTGGGAGATCTTATACTCTGCATCCACCGCCTGCTGCCGCCGCCTCAGCAGAAGGATCTCGCTCTCTGTCAGTTCTTTGCGGCGCTTCTTATCCTTGTTATCCACTCCGGTGATGGTCTTGGTTGTGTATACATACGGAAATTCTTTCATAGAGGTGTGAACCTTATCCGTGACTTTTCCCACCCTCTGATTCTGCATCCGCTCAACCTTATCATCTAACTCCCGGATCTCCTTTCTGAGATCCAGTAATTGCTCTAACTCACCTTTTGTCACCCTTCAGCACCTCCTAATTGAATGGGAGCCCCTCATATTCTTCAGGCACTTCCATGAATCCTCCTGCAGATCCGTCACCTCCTGCTGCCTTCCCTTCGCAGAATGTGAAATCTTCGCAGATAAACTCTGTATAATATATCTTTCTCCCGTCCTTTTCATAGGATCCCGCCTCTGCCCGGCACGTTACCCCTATCTTTGTACCTTTCCTCAGGTACTTCTCAGCAAATTCTCCCTTGGCTCCTAATGCCTTGAATGAGAGGAAATCCGCTGAGGGGCCGTTTCCTTTCTTCTGCCGGTCTACTGCCAGGGTGAACCTTGCCACACATATGGGCTTTTCTCCCTGGCTATACCTCACCTCTGGATCCCTTGTGAGCCTTCCCATAAAATTACAACTATTCATTTTCCGCTCCTTCCTTTCCATGCTTCAGCCCTTGCTTATATCCAACCACAAACTCAGGGCCCTCCTTGCATCCGCAATTCTTACAGATGTAATCTCCCGGCCTGCTGCCTCTGTCAAAATCATGGCGGCGGCAGGAATCTCTCTTTTCGGTGTTCTCATTGATCTGCCTGCATATTTCTATCTGCCGTGGATCCATTCCCCTGGCTTTCATCTTCTCAATGTCAAACATATTACACTCCTTTCACATGGGCCGCCAACATATCCGCTGTATGGGTATACAGCACATTGGGATATCTTTTCACGGCTTCGGTGTAATACTGCCACTCTTCCTTGCTTGTAAAAGCTCCCATATGGTACCGGATGCAGGCTTTCTCTTCCTCTGTGAGATCAATGTGGCCCATCAGCATGATCAGGCTTTTGTCTCCATGGCCATGCCAGAGCTGCCCCTTTCTCCATTGTGCCCGTGGCTCTCCATATACCGGCGTGCCATCCAGGAGCACCCCGGCATCCTCCCGCTCAAATACATAGTCCTCCATCTTGCACACATCATGGAGCATCCCTACCACTACCGGGCTCTCCTCCCGCTCCCACTTCAGATCTAACTTTTCCGTGAGCTGTATGAGATCATATGTCACTTGAAGGCTGTGATCAAATAATGATCCTGCATATGTGTTTCTGTGCTTCATTGAAGCGGGCGCTTCATAAAATCCAGACTGATCCAACCAATCCAGAAGCCTGCTGCCGCCTGCCTTGCAAAAGAAGTCTGCCATGATGCTCTTTTTGGTTTCCAGTGTCAAACTTTCCATCATATCCTCCTTATTTTTTATTGATCAATGCCTTGGCTACTGCTATAAAGCAAGCCACTAATATCATCAGGGCCAGTGCCGCCAACACGATCAGGCAGCCCATTCCCAATATTTTAAGGATCAACACCATTTTCCCCATCTCTCTTCTCTCCTTCCTGCAAAATCTCCATAAAATACTCATCATTGGCCTCATCATAATAAAAATCATAGGCGGATCCATACCGATCCACCCGGATCTCTTTATGCTTCAGCAAATTCTTGTCTGCTCCTTCCGGCATAATGTTTGCATCTCTGATCAAATTATCCGTTTCCATGAATCCTGCTGCCGTCCTGATCTCTTCCGCCCACTCCGCCAGATCTTTTCCGATCTGCACCGCTGCCGCTCCCACTTCCTCTCCCAACCTCATGAGGCCATCTCTTATTGCTTCAGCAGATGCTTTTGTTTTTGCGGCCAGAATCTCCGGCCAGTGTTCCCGCATCCATTTCTCATACTGCTCCGGGTTCATCCCGAATACTTTCTTAAACTGCTTTCTCCTCTTCCGTCTGTTCAACTGCTGCCTCCCTTCCCGGATCCATGAAGCGCTCCCTCTGCTCCCTGAGAATCTTCTGCATGGATTCCTGATACTTATGGCCCAATACTTTGCAATCAGGGGATGCCATGAATGAAATGGCCAGGCCTCCTCCCTTTTCTTCCCCGGTGTCAAAATTGATCAAATACCCGCAATCCTCCTCATCATATTCCACGGTACCGATCAGCCACTTTCTTCTATCATCCCAATCCCTTGCCCTTACCACATCACCCTCATAAATCTCAACGCCATCCATATCCTTCTTGCCGATCTGAAGCATGATGCCCTCCTGCTCCACCCTCATCATGCCATCCCACTTCATATCATGAAGATCTATCCCGAACACCACGCCATCCGCATTGAGAAGGTATCGGTATGTGGTTTTTATCAGATCCTCCGGCCTGATCATCTCTCTTCCCGTCCATATCCTGAATTTTCTCACGCTTTTTCTACCTCCTGAAGTTGGCACCAATCCGGCCTTGGTATGTCCTTCCCGATCTCTGCCCTCATCACCTTTGTATATCTTCCACTCTCCTGAAATTCCACATTGCAGACATAACCAAATGTACCCACCTGATCCTCTTCCCCGTCTATCTCGCTTATATGCTTTCCTGCCCAAAATGGATGGTTATATGTGCAATGCCCAAACGGGCAGGCATTACAATTTTTCGGTATTTCCATGGGCACCATGTACATTTCCCTTTCCTCCCTCCCCTATTATTTCCACATCAGCCTCATCAAAAGAAACACTCCCATCCGGCTCATACTCTCCTTTTTCCCAAATGTGATCAAATTCCTCCCGATCATCTATATAGGTGCCAAACACCGGATCCTGCTCCATGAGGTAAATTGCCTCTTTTACCTTCGCATCCGCTTCAGCAGGCCATCCAACCACTACATATCCATTTCCATCAAAACACGGCCTCACATACACCTCAGCCCCATCCCAGGCATCCATGTATGCTCTGATCATCTCAATATCATCTACCCTCACCATTTCTCCATCCTTCATGATCTGATCATCCGTTTTTCCTTTAGTGTGAAGGATTGCCCTCATAATCTTCTCTTTTCCCATCAGCTTTCCGCTCCTTTCCTGATCACTTATAGAAATTATGGTTTCCTACCGTCTTTATGTATTCCAGGTTGCGAGAGTGCCATGTGTTCTCCCCGTTATATGTTGCCTCAAAATACAGAGCGCCCTCACTTTCATCCCATCCCTGCATGATGAGATCCATGGCCTTCCAACAATCCTCATCCGGTTCCGTTGTGTAAAACCTCCCGCCTTCCTTTACCGGCGAAAACTGGCCATCATCAAATATTACATCCGTTATGTTGTCCGGGAAATCTCCACTCCCTACTCTGTTCAGCACCACCATGATCACCATGGCCTTCCCTTCTGTGCTCTCTCCTTCCGCCTCTGCCATTGCTATCTTTGCAAGAAGGCATCTGTCCTCTTCATCAAAATTCCTTGTTGGCAGGATCCTTGCCTTTGTTTCCTTTTTGATATCTTCCGGCTGAATTTTCATCACTTCCGGGATCCCTCCTTTTTCTTCCTCTCCCGCTTCAGAAATTCCTTTGTATACCATCATCACCGCCACGGTTATGGCCGCCAGTACCGCCACCGCAATCCCGGCCCTCTTCAATCTCCTCTTCAGGATCCTCCGCCTTTTCTTCGCATATGCTACACGCAAAGAACAATTCCCGGCTCCCTTTGATGTGATACCCCTTGCATTTCCCTGATTCATCCTTTTGAGCCTCCCTGCATTTCTCTCCCAGGAGCGGATCCCCCGGTTTTGGATCTGGTAACTCTTCATTGCAAAATTCCTCCAATATCGCTCTCACTCGCCTTTCCTCCCCCTGGATTCTTCTGAATAATCTCTTTTACAGTCAGCGCATAATATTCCATTCCGGGATCTGCTCCCCATTCCGGCCTTCCCTCTTTTATATCCAGAGAACATATTGCGGTGAATTGTGGTGCCTCTCTTCCATACCCATTTCTAAACACCACCTCATGCTCATCATTTCCATATGGGATGAATGAGTGTGGGTACATGGAAAAAACTCTCTTGAAACGGCTCATATAATACGGTTTGATCTCCCGGTATTCCTCTTTTTTCTCCCCACTCAGGATCATCTCATACCATTTTCTTTTTATGGGTAATATTATCAATGCTTTTCCTCCTCTGCTCCTTACTTGACAAAAACCGGTCAAGTATTTCATGCAATTTCTTACAAAACGTCAAGTATTTTATAAATTTCCTCGCTTATCCCCTTAGATTGCCCGCCCCTGGTGGGGCGGGATTGTTTTTACTGATTGACTTTGATTTTGAAGCAGACGGGCACCCGCAGCGCCGCGGAGCAACTGCTGTAGTAGGCATAGCCGCCGAGGTAGCCGACAAGGCAAGCGTGGGTGGAGATGCCCGCACACACCGACAAGAGCCACCAGGTGGCCCGGCCTCCTTCCTCTCCGGCCAGTTTTACCCGGTTTCTGGGATCCTTGAAGATCTCAAACTGCTGCCCCTCCTTCGCTTCTGAGGCCCAATCATCCGCAAATACCTCATATTCTGTGGGGAGCCAGAGCTTCAACGGGTACCTCTCCTCTTTTCCATCCACGATCTGAAGGCACTCCCGCTCAGAGATCACGGCCTTCAGCTCTTCCGGCAGAATATTCCACACCACTTCATTCAGATACCGGCATAAATCCGATTCCTTGAAGCCTCCGGTATTATATCCGCTCTCATTCCATTCCACCCTCTGCTCCATACAGTTTTTGCTCACAAAGAGCACCTCTTTCTCCGTAATGTGTGCCACTGCATAGGTGATCCGCTCTCCCGTGGTCAGCTCATCATGGATCTCATCTCCAACTTTCAGGCCGCCGCCTGCTGCCATGGCCGCCACCTGGGCCCAATCCGTGCTCTCTGTCCTTTTCTTTGTGATTGTCTGCATAGTCTTATCCTCCTATATTTTCTCAGGCTGTTGGCCGCCTGCTGCCTTCTTTTCCATCAGATCCTCCACCATCTTCCCGGCGCTTCTGGCTCCTGCTGCCACCAGAATCTCATGGATCCGCTTCATCCTCACCTCTCCTATTCCTTTTATCAGACTAATGGAGGCTATTGCCTTCTCTGTATTGAACGGATCCACCGCCTCCTTCTGGCCCGCCTCATGCCCTGCTGCATAGCCCTGATCATAATATCCGGCAATGCACTCCTCCATGGAGTGATGATCCATTTTGCGGATCTGGTTGTACTTGCTCCGGTTTATCTCCACCGGCCTTTTCTTTTTCGCCATCCTGCTCCTCCTTATCCTTTCCATCCAGGTACCGGCATCCCTGCCTTTTTCCATGTTCGGTACCTCTCATATTGTTCAAAGTTCGGTGTTGTTTTGATCACCCGCCTATTCCCGCACCATCTCTGCATATGTTGGCAAGTTTTGAAGTGCTGAAGCTGCTGCCTGGTGTAGATCTTCTCCACTCCCTTCAGCCAATTCCCTTTTGAATCCACAAACTTCTGCTTATCGTATATCATCACAAAAGGCATATATCCCATTGCTCTCAGTGTGTAGATTCTGTATAAATCCTCAAAAAGAGTGCTCCAATGGTTCACCAACACATACACACCCACATCCCTGGGCTTTTTCAGGCCGCTCTCTGCAAATTCCTGAAATTTCTCTATCAGGTTTTCCCTCGGATCATCCCATGCAAAGTGATAATCTTTCACCCGGATTCCTCTCAATGCCTCTATCACTTCATCATTCAGATATCTCACATCCATGCCGCCATTAAATTCCACATACGCTCCTGATCTTGCCAACTGATCCAGAAGGTTGATCCGATCCTTGCAGGCCAAAATATTCTGATCATACAGAATGATATTTTTCTGGCCGTTCCAAAACTCCGAGAGATCCGCCACCTTCACCGATATCCGGCCATCCTTCTCAGGTGTTATGCAGAAAGAGCTATGATTGCACCGTGGGCACCCTCTTGTAAGCCATCCATATGCCGTATCTTTCGTGAACTCAGGATATAGGGAATAGTCTGGATATATATGCTCTATCTCATACGGTAGCTTATTCTTCAGATCATACCCACTCCCGCCCCTTCTCACATCATTGCACCTCAGCTCTGCATCAGGTTCCTTTGATTCCGTGAAGATCTTGCTCATATAGATCCGGTCATATTCCAGGCTTACCTCTCCGCGCTGCTGCCACTTCACAAACTCCACCTCATCCCCTTCCCTTTTGTGGTAGGCGGATAATTTCATCAGGGCTAGATTGGGGAAATTATGGCTATCTACCGCCAACAATCCTATTTTCATTTTCCTCTCCTTCATGCAAATTTTATCTGCTCCCCGCTTGTGTCTATCCTGAGCGCCGGTTGCCTGCTGCCTATTTTCAGATACCCGCAATTTGCCTCCACTAATTTCTGGGCCATGATCGGCACCACACTATTCCCAATTCTGGCCACTTGCTCCTTTATGGGATATGGCTTGTAATTTATATCACGGTCAATAATGTAATCAGGAGGAAATCCCTGCATAATCTTCAGCTCCTCCGGCTTCAGCATCCTGAGAAAAATATCCTTCAGCTCATACTTTTCTCCCTTAATATCCATCACAGCACTCACAAGCCCGAATCTGTCTTTTGTTGTGATAGTTCCCAGAGGATCCGCCGCCTGCTGCCCGCATCCGGTACCGTAATACTTAATGAAAAATGCTGAAATCAGTCCAAAATGCCCCGGTGAGGTTGTGATTGTGTGGATCGGCTCCTCACATCCCTGGCCTATGCCGGTTTTGTAATACTTTGTTACAAACGCCACCACAAGCCCATAGCGGTTGCTTGTGTCAATGGTTTTTACCGGCTCCCTGAGGCTCTGGCCCCGTGCATCCCCTTCCTTCTGCTCCCCGTGATACTGGATCAGGAAGGCATACGCCTCATCATTCTTCACAATGTATGGATCCTGGTTATTCACCACATACTTCACCGTCCCATTGGCAATCCGCTTCATGGTTGCCTCTGCCAGAGGCTTCTTGCGTCCAAATATGGATTTTCCCAGATCCGACCAATCAATATATTTCCCGCACTCCTCCCACGGCAGGAGGCCGCCTGCTGCCCCTTTGCTGTGAGTGGGTACCGGCCACATTATTGGCCGCCCGTCCTTCCTGAAAATTGCATACCACCGCTTTCTGGTTGTGGGTGCTCCATAATCTGCCGCCACAAGCTCCTTGCTGTCAAACTGATAGCCCAGGCCCTTCATGGCGTTTATGAATTTGTTGTAATCTTCCCCCTCCCGGCTCCTGATCGGGTGCCCACCTTCATCAAGCGGGCCCCACTTCTGTATCTCCTCCACATTCTCCATGATGATCACATCCGGCAGGATTGCCTTTGCGTGCTTATACACCGCCCACGGCAGGATCCTGAGGCCCTTTTTCCTCGGTTGTGATCCTTTTGCCTTGCTGTGGCTTGTGCAATCCGGGCTTGCCCACATCAGCGCCACATGGCGGCCATTTATGTACTTTTTCAGATCCACCTCAAAAATATCCTCTGTGAGATGAATGGCTCCCGGATGGTTTACCGTGTGCATCCTGATTGCCTCAGGATCATGGTTGATTGCAATATCCACCGATCTCCCCAGTGCCATCTCTATCCCGACAGATGCACCACCTCCGCCTGCAAAGGCATCCACAATCAAATTATCCATCCTCTTCTCCTTATCTCATCCATGTTTCTACAATAACCGGATCATCACCCGCCGCTCTTGGGAATCTGGTCAAAAATCCTGCTGCCTGAATATCTTCCCTCATCTCTTCTAAAGAGAATTTCTGCATTGCCGTATTTGTTGGATGGCACCCTGCTCCTTCCCATATTCTGCATAAATACATTTCAGGGAAATCCTTTGGGCTATCATATATCACCACCATGGGCATCTTTATCTCCGAAAAGTCCACATCCTTCAGGCTGTCTACAAACTTACTCAGCATCATCCACCTCCATATCCAGATAATTCTTCCCAAACTCCTGCTCCCAGAGTTCCCGGCTGTATTTCTCCTCAAATGCCTTCTGTGCCACTTGCTTCAGATGCAGGGCCACCTCTGCATTATCATGAGGGCTCTCCGGGCCGTGTTCGTGGTGCCGGTCTGTGCATACATATCCCCATAGGCCATAGTGCTCAGCTTTCTTCCTGAAGGCACCAAACCGGCCATATACAAAATGGTGCTTATGCAGGCCCGTGTGCCTCAGTTCTCCGTAGTAGCCCATCCGATCCGCCTCTTCCCGGCAGAGGAAACACTCACGGTTTAGCGGATCAGTCCTCTTCTGAATGATGCTCTTTGCCATCCCAATACCTCCTCAGATCCGCCTCAATCTCCCTCTCCTCATGCGCCGCCTGATCCTCTGAATATATATAGCTCATATCTGCCACTCTCACCGGGATCCCCTGCTCTTTTGCGGCGCTGATCTCTCCCTTCATCCCCTCAGACAAAAGGGAGAACACCCTCAGCTCATTGCAATCTTTCAGGAGCTCCAACCCTATTTTTATTCCTGCTGCCCTCTGGGATGGTATTTCATCATTCAGCACTCCGGCCAGGAAGAGGTGCGGGCATATCGGGATCTTCCCCTCTTCGATCACTGCCATGCAATATACTTTTGCCATTTCCAAATTGGTTGCCATATCTCCCCTGCTGCCATATTGAGAGCATATATACACCCTCTCCTGCCTCTCTTCCCATTCCAGATCCCACAACCGGCTCCTTGCCTCATGATCACTCATCTCATACAGAGGCCCTCTTGCTTTCAGCAGCAGATCCGCCGCCACTGCCACCGCATCCATCACTTTTTTATCCATTCTCTTCTCCTTTCTACCAACACGCCCTCACAACGCATGGATCCATGAAATCCATATCCTCAGGATCCTCATATGCTATCTGCGCCCTCTCACCGGCCCTCACCGCCGCCACAATGGAATGGATCTCCGTGATGCTCCGGTAATTCTCGGCAATGGCATCCATCACCGCATCAGTGACCGCCTCCACGGCCTTCTCAACCTCTTCTTTGGTTCCCTTCACATTCTCCTGCACCGCTTTGAGGATCGCCTCCCTCATTGCTCTGTATTCTTCCATTCCTCCAACTCCTTCCTGATCCTTCCTTGCATAAGGTTCTGATATTCATGCCATCCGCCCTGCACCGTGTACAGATGCTTTCCCAGAATCTCCAACATTCCGCTCCATAGCTCAGCATTTTTCACCGGCTTGCCCTTTGCGTTGTGCCATTCATTTTTCTGCCATGCTATATGCCAGTGATTTTGCATGGTGTTCAGAATGTGATCACATTGAGTAAATACTCGGATGGAGCATGGTTTTGTGAGGATCCCTGCTGCCTCTTTTATGGCCATCAGGTTGGCCATATTCTCAGTGCCATCTTCCAGGCGGATCAGGCCCTCTCTTGTCACCGGTACCCCGTTCTTTTTACACTCCACCATCCACATGGCCACCCCTCTCCTTCTGGCCGGGCCCTTCCATGTGCTCTCCACAAATATGCTCACCTCAAACCTCATCCTGAATCACCTCCCGGATCAATCCTCCTCATGGTATAATGCTGATATGGGTACCCCGTTACCGGGTTCTCTCCATTCACAACGGAATCCTTCACGATATACCACCCTTTTTCCGGCTTCGGATCCGTTCTCCACCTCCTGCTGTGGATCACCTCTTTTTTGGGTTCCGGAATGATCAGGTTCCTGCTCCTGGAATATGAGCACCCCTCCTCCTCTTCCTTTGTCTCTTTCTTCACTATGTACTCTGCCAGATCCTCAAACTCCCCATCCTCATACAGAGGTATGAATGTCTTTGATCCGTATTGCCAGAATTTCAGCACCATCTTCTTTGTGTTTAGATCCGGCCTTGCTATGTCCTCAATGATGAGATGATGGTGGCAGGCTCCTTGCTTTCCCCTCTCAGTGACCAATATCCACTTGAATGGGATCCCCGCCTTCTTGTACTCCTTCCTCATATCAGACAAGAATTTTCTCACCTGCTTCTTTGCCTCTTTGAAGGATCCCGGCCTCAGCTCCTTCTTGTAGCTCAGGGTGAGGTGCCAGTCTCCTTCCTTGAAATTGGCAATTATGATCCTTTGCACTTTCTTCTCCCGGTTCCTCTGGTTCTGCCTTGCTATGTCCTCAGGTGTCCTCTTCTGTTTTGGCACCCTCTTCTTTCCCGGTGCCCCATAATTCCCCGGATAGTATTTCTCAATCTGTTTCACCCATCCCAGATCAAATATTTTTTTCACATACAATCCTTACATCACCACCTAACCTTAATATCTTTATCAAGTTATCAAGAAGGCCATAAACCCTCATTTTTAGCGGGTTTTTCCGTTGACTTTCTGGCCCTTTGGTGATATAATTTTTGTAGGTGTTTTTATGTCCTCAAAGGGCATCACCGGGAGCTGATTTTGCCGATCTGCTCCCGGCTTTTTTATGTAGTCAATCCGGCCTTCTCTATACTGCCTCAGCAACTTTCTTTGCATCCTTCCTCCGGCTTCTTTCGCCGCTCCCTCCCTCTATTCTTTTTTGGGCCACCTTTATGCAGGCCCGTGTAAACCGCTCCTGATAGCCTTCTGAGAGGGTAATCTTCACCTTCACCTCCTGCCTCACTTCCTTACCTCCTTTCTGCAGTTTTGAAAATCTCCTCATTCATCTCTATCCCTATGTAATTTCTTTTCAGATCTCTGCAGGCCGCTCCGGTTGTGTTACTGCCCATAAAGCTATCCAGTACGGTATCTCCCGGATCTGTATATGTTTTTATGAAATATCTGCAGGCATCTATCGGCTTTTGTGCTGAATGTAACTTGCTTTTCTGTGTATCCCACTTAAACCTCAGCACATCCCTTGGATATCTCTCTGTGCTCCCTCCTCCGCTCACTCCTATCTTTGTTTTTCCGTAACAACTGCCATCATCTGTATGTTTTGTATATGAATGTACCGGTTTATGGCCCTTCGTCTTTTGTGGCCGGTATTTAGGCGATTTTTTATAGAAAATCAAAACATTCTCATGTGCTTTCATTGGCATCTTTTTTGCGTTCAAATGCCCCGTTGCTTTTGTCTTTTCAACAATCCATTCATACCGGTACATTTTCAAATTACTGCAGGCCAGTACCTTATCAAATGGAGACTGTGCCCACAATGCAATACACCCATTATCCTTGATGATCCTGCGGTATTGTTCCCATAGCTTTTCTAAATCAATTTCACAATCCCACGCATTTCTTGTTGTTCCATATGGCAGATCTGAGAAAATCATATCTATGGATTTTTCCGGTATTTCCCGCATTACTTCTAGGCAATCTCCCAGAATGAGCTTTGCTGAAATATTATCCATTCCCTCCTCCCTCTTCTGCCCTCTTCAGGCCCTTCATGATCGCCTTCAGATAGTCCTCCTCATAGTTCCAGTTCATATTGATGGCATCCTCCGCCAGTACAGTGAGGATGATCTGTGCCTTCCTCCTTCGCTCCTCTGCCTTCTCCCTTGCCGTTGGCTCCTGGTCTATTGCATCAATTTCCATCTGGATCTCCGCCAGTATTCCATCATCTAAAGAATTGAGCTGTGCCATTGCCTCCTCATGCCTTCCTTCAGTGATGAGCTGCACCGCCTTCTCCTCTACCATGGCCCGGTGATCCATTTCCTCCTGCATCCGCCTGATCAGCTCCGCCTTTCTATCTATTCTCTCCATGGTTGGCCTCCCTCTGAAATTCTTTATACAACTGCTGCCGCCGCTCCTCTGTTATGAGGCCAATCTGCCGGGCAAAGTCCAGTGATCCCAGGTGTGAGTGGTACCACGCTTTTCTTGTCTCCTGAAACTCTGTGCTCTCTATCATGCGGAGAGCTTCATGCTTCATTGATGAGAGCAGATATTCCGCTTTCTCCATGGCCTGCTCAGCGTTCAGATCCTTCCCCGTGAGCGATTCCCCGCACGTTGGGCACCATTCAAACGGCGGTGCCAGTTTTCCACATACCGGGCAGGGCTCTCCTGCCTCCACCTGATAGAGTGGCCACTGATCCCCTTTGGGCTCTTCCTCATCCATCCAACCGGATCCGCCGCACGTTGCCTCCCCGGCCCGGATGATCAACACATAATTCCCCTGAAATGCTCCGTTTTTTGAATACCTGAGGAGATCCTCAACCTCTGCCAGATTGATCTTCCCTCTCTTCTTTTCCACTACCAAAACAGGATGATCTCTCCCATCCATATCCCACATTGCCGTAACCTTCGCCGCCATCAGATAACTCCTCCCTTCCTGATCTCCTCAATCTCTTCTCTCACCTTGCTGAGCGCTATCTGTGCCGCTCTCAGCTCTTCCTCCTTCTTGGCCATAAGCTCCGCCCTCGGTACCATATCCATGATCAGGGCCATTCCAAAATTCACATACAGCTCAGCGATCTGCTTCTTTCCCTCTGTCTCACTGATTGCCGGATGGAATGTGTAAACCTTCTCAATGATGGAATACTCCCGATCCGGTACCTCCTGGATCTGTTTCTCTTTCGGCGTTACCTCTGCCACCTTCTGCATAAATTCCTGCTTATTCATTGCTTATCCCCTTTCTCTCAAATAACTGCCCGCTCTGTCCGGCGCTCTTCCGTTTTCCCTTCCGGCTTCTTGATCATGCTCTGCCGTGCCAGGAGCAGCTTCACTCCGCTATCAATCAGCAGAAGGCTCTCAGGATCCAGAAGCATCAGGTTTCTCACTGTTGTGTGAAAATCATTTTGTTTTTTCATATAGCTCTCTCCTCTCTTTCCGCTTTTTGTTGTATAATCACCTCATCACCATGGGAAGGAGGTGAGTGTTGTGGCAAAAGTTTATGCCTGCCTTGTAGGTAACTGGGTTTGTTTGAATGATGATCCTGATTGCGTTGTCGGCGAAAATCAGGCATCTCCCGGCCAATGGTATGAAGAAAATGCTGATATATGGGCTCCTTTTTGTCGGGAAAAGGAACATACATATTATCAGTTGGACTATGTGAAAATCTCATACAAAGGTGCGGTTTACAGAATCAACCCTATTTTCATACAGATCGTTTATTGAGAATGATACTTGTATGATTTTTCCAACTCTTCGGGGCTTCCTATCAGGATATTATTTTCTTGTTTGGAGGCCTCGCTCTCAAAATGTCTATTGATCGCATGGCTCAGCTTTTTCCATTCCAGATATGTGATCCCCTGCAATGCCTCATATATATCTCTCATGCTCTTCTCTCCCACCGTGTTCACCTCCTTTCCGTGTCCTTACGATACATTATAGTGTCTCAAAGATATCTTGTCAATACTGTTTTGTGTCTTTACGATACTTTTTCTCTTGATTTTATTTTCTCGTTGTGCTATGGTTATTCATAAGGATGGAGGTGAAAACAAGTGACGCAAGGTGAACGTGTTAAAGAAGTTAGAAAACACCTTTGCCTCACGCTTGAAAAGTTCGGTGAGAGGCTTGGTGTTCAGAAGTCTGCTATTTCAAAGATTGAGAGAGGTGATACTTGTCTTACAGAGGCCAATATAAAACTAATCTGCCGGGAATTTAATATCAGTGAGGAGTGGCTCCGCACTGGATCCGGTGAGATGAGGATCCCGGTTGAGGATGAGGCTGTGGCCGCTGTTTCGGATCTGGTAGAGAAGAGCAACCCTCTGTATGATATTATCAAGGGAATTATGATTGCTTATCAGAAATTGGATAGCCCTTCCAGGGAAGTGATTGATCAGTTTATTTTGGATGCTATTGCCCAGAGAGGCCGCCCGGAGGCGGTACCTGAACCAACCGGCCCGGAGGATCTCGCTGAGCTTTCCATTGATGAGAAAGTTGCCCTCTACCGGCAGGAACTAGAACGGGAGAAAAAAGTGGAGACAGAATCACAAGCATTACAAAGAAACGCTTAGAAAGAATGTTACATATCAAAAAATGAGGTTATTGCATGGATAATAAAAATACAGTTTCCCCCATTGGATCATGGGGATGGATGAACCAGGTGGGCCCTTCCGGGCAGCGCCGTGATCCCGCTCCTTCATCCGCTCATTTTTGCGGATCCCCTTTTGATTCCCCTATCACCGGGAATCCCGCTTTTTGTCTTGATCTTAACTCTGCACATTGCAGGAGTTTATAAAGAAAAAGCCCCGGCTATTCACCGGGGCCCATGAGATGATGCTCATGTATTCTCGCAAAGTATATTGTAGCATTATCTCCTGGGTTTTTCAATCAATCCGGGCATTTTTACGCCCATTTTTAGGAGGTTTTGCTGTGAATTTTGGTATCTATGGCCGCAAATCTTATTTCAAAGATACTTCAGACAGTACGCAGATGCAATTTTCAGTATGTGAGGCCCACATACAGCAACATTTTGAGGATCCTGATTCCATCCAATACTATGAGGATGATGGCTTTGTGCGTTCAAATATGGATCGCCCCGGCATGAATCAGCTCCGGGAGGATATATCTGCCGGGCTCATTGATTGCGTGATCATCTATAAAATAGATCGGGTATGCTCTGATATGATGGATTTCTGCACCTTTTACACGTTCCTGAAGGAGCATAGTGTGAAATTTATCACCGTAAAGGATGGAATTGATACCACCACGCCTCTGGGAGAGGCCATGATGTATCTGGCCGTTATTTTTTCCGGCCTTGAAGTACAGACAGATTCCCTCAGGATCACCGATAATATGAACCATCTGGCCGCAAAAGGTTTCTGGTGTGGCGGGCGGGCCCCTCTTGGGTACTCCATCATCCCTCTGGATCTGGGTGCAAAGTCTCACAAAACACTTGCTCTCAACGATGAGGAGATCCAGTACAAAAACCGGCTCATTGATCTTTTTCTGGAAAACCATTTCACCCTTCAGAACATGGAAACATATTGCAGGAATCACGGGATCACAACGCTGAACGGCAATTTTCTTTCCACTACTCAGCTCTATAATATGTTTACCTCTCCCCATTGCGTCCAGAATACTGCTGCCATGTATGATTATTTTGAGGCAAAGGGCTGTATCATGGATGAGGAATCTCCCAGGGAGAAGTGGGATGGTACCCACGGGATCATGGTATATGGCCGCACCATGGAGAAAAAGGTGTGCGGCAAAAAGAAGCATATGCAGGCACCACCTGAAAAGTGGCGGATCAGTATTGGGTACCATGAGCCCTATATGACGGATAAGCGCTATTTTGCCATTATGGGCCAGTTTTGCCATAACACTTTCAGCAAGGCCCCCAAATATGATCTCCCGCTCCTGAAGGGTGCCCTCCGGTGCAAGTGTGGCCGATCCATGAGCATGAGCCGGAAAAAGAAGGTTGATGGATCTGTTTCAACCTGGTATTACTGCCCCAGACGCATGAGGGCCGGTGCTGAGGCGTGTGATATGTCTCAGATCAAGGCGGATCTGTTGGATGAGAAGGTGTTGGAGGTATTCCGGGCCATACAGCACGATCCCTCCGCCGTGAAGCGGTACCTGAAGGAAGAAAAGCGGGATCCTTCTGATTCCACCTCCAACCTCCGGGCCGCCATGGAGCGCTGCCAGGGTAAAATTGAAAAGCTCACCGGCACCCTTGCAACAAATTCAGGATCCGCCGCCGCAAAGTACATAGTGAGTGAGATTGAGAAATTAGATATTGAATACAACGCCCTCAGGAAAAAGCTGCTCACTGCATCCGCCAATGAGCGCCGGGCAGCCACCCACCTGAAGAGCGCCATGGAGAAACGGGATGAGATCATCAGATTATTGGATAATTTTGAGGAGTTCAGCGCTGAAGAGCGCAATGAGATTGCAAAAGAAGTGCTCTCTGAGTGTGTATGGGATGGGGAAACTCTTTTTATTACGCTTTGATTTTCCCTTTTTTATTCTGATACCCTCCGGCCGCATCCGCAGAGACGAACGGATCAGTTCCCGGATTCCGATTTCTCTGC
>ERZ773173.618-NODE-618-length-40056-cov-53.126497_pt1 | contig 40056 bp, 36 predicted proteins | sample MGYA00580535_ERZ773173 | MGnify/ENA primary metagenome ERZ773173 (study PRJEB29015, sample SAMEA2737856) | human gut metagenome | biome: human gut; feature: human-associated habitat; material: faeces | place: China | collected 2012 ...
TTACCATTAACGAAGCAGGATAACGGACAAGCCGTTCCCTGCTGAACCATTATCAGTAATTTAATAGTATGAGATTATGAAAATATATAAAATCGGACAAGACTTTGATAATTATAAGTTCTTCGTATTCAAGGAAAATGATGAATTGAATAAAGGTATATGGGATTTTAGAGGTCAATCACTCATTAGTGGATGGAAAGGTCTTAACTTAGAATTATTTAGAGATAAAAGTAAAAAGAAAGACAAGCGAAGTGAAGACTTTGATGCTTCTTGTTTTTTTTCAGGTCATCTGATAGTAAATAAAAGAGCCTCTTTATTGCTCTCTGAAAAGCTGAAAGACCAGATAGAAGTTTTACCAGTCAATGTGGTTGGAAACACTTCAGATTATTATTTTATAAATGTTCTAAATACGGTAAAAGCCTTAGATACAGAGTCTAAAAGCAATGAAGAAATCTTGATGATGGTGAGAGAAAATAACTGTGTCTTTAGTAAAAAAAATATCGAATCATATATCATATTTCGAGATAGTATATTTAATGGTAGTTATTATTGTACAGATGAATTTATAGATTTAGTGAAACAAAATTCAATTACTGGATTAAAATTTACCTGTGCAGGTATTGCTGAATAAATCACTGATAACAAGCCAAGTTAGCTGCTTAACGCAGCTTCTTGTCAAACCATTACTGACAATATATGAGTTTAACAAAATTGCTATTAATATTTATGCTATTTGGACTTGGTACATGTAAAAGAGATAACAATTATTCTTTTGTTAAATTGTTTGATTATAACAATGTAGGAAAGGATAGAAAGATCGCTGGTATATATTTTTTAGATGATACCACCGTATTCCTATTGGGGGAAGATAATAGAGATGTAAAAAAAGTATATCAAAATCCTCAGGCTTTATTATTGAGAACTTTTGACGGTGGTAAAACTTTTAGGTATGATTATTTGGGAGAAGGCAAACTAACCTGTTTTAATTATTCTACTGATTTGAAGAATATATACATGGTAAAGGAACATTATATTATTGAAGATAAGATTCATAAAATCTCTGATATTCTACACTCTTCAGATATGGGAAAGTATTCAATGTGGACCAGAGCAACATGAAAGAGGTACGGCCAGAACTGTACAATAAACTGAAAGCGCAAAACAACCTCATTCCGCCTGAGATATCGCCTGATGCCTATAGCTTCCCGGCTATAGATGAAATGATAAAAAACAATGAATGGCTGTGCCCGATCAAGATACGGCATCAGGATGAAGCCTATTATTCCATATCCAAAGATGAAATAGTATTACCGGAAAAGCAGCAATTCTACAAAACAGAAAATTTCTATGGTACGGCGTTCCATGAAATGGTACACTCTACCGGTTCGAAAGACAGACTTGACAGATTTGTAGAGGGATCGTACTTCGGGTCAAAGGAATATGCCAAAGAGGAACTTGTGGCCGAACTTGGCAGTGCATTGATAATGCAGAAATATGGTCTGACAAAAACGATAAAGGAAGACAGCTGCAGCTACCTGAAGAGCTGGCTGGAGAGTCTGAAGGCTTCTCCGGAATTTCTGAAGACCGTTCTCGGCGACGTGAAGAAAGCCACAGCCTTGCTGAATGAGCAGATTGAGAAAATGAACCTGAAGCTGAGTAACGAAAACAGTAATAAAACCAAGCAGGAGCTGCTTCCTGTAACCAGAATACCAGAAGATGCCAAAGTCGAAATCACGACTACTGACAATGAATCGAAAGAGGCTTTGATTAAGATTCTAACGGACAACATATACAGTTCAGGCTCAAATATTCCGATAGAGGTATCAAGCGGAACAGGAAACTCCATTATAGTAAATTGCAACGACAGTGACAAGATAGCTGAAATAATATATAGCAATATTGACGCAGAAACAGTATCTAAAATTACCGATATCTCGAACATCTATAACGGGCAAAGGCTGATAGAACAAGGATTGCTTGCACATAATGAATTCTCCAAAGTCTTTGAGACAAGACGGAATGACCAAAACTGGTTAAAAGAACAAGGTCTGGAGGGTGACATTAAGTGGGATTTGGGATTTGTATCCGGTAATAGCGGATATCACATTGTCGTAGCAGAAACGGAAAAAGGTAAAATGTATGCCGTACTGGACCATAAGGCGGACATATTCTATCCATTTACAGACATAAACAATGTAAAGTCCGGCATAGACGGAGAACTGAAGGAAAGACTGCTATCTGAAGGTAAGAACATTGACTCATTCGGAAGAATCAAACCTGTAGGTGATGTGATAAAGCTCAATGAAGCTGGTGCGGTACAAAGAAATCTCTTAATAGACGGTGAAGCGGAAGCTGTATATTCGTATTTCCCCGGAGATGATTTGAGAACGCCAAAACTGGAACTAAAAGCTGATAAAGATTTGTTAGCACAAAGCTTGATTAGCCCCAAGCTGCTGAAACTGGACAATATTGATACGTTGCTGGATATAAAAGACAGAATATATCCACCCAGAGTAATAAAAGAAAATACGAACCAGAAGCTGGATGAATATATTAACAGTCTGAACACCAGTGCAAAAGTTCCAGAGGAAAAAACAGAGAATGAGAGAAAAGAAATCCCACTCACCATGGGATTGTATTTGTTTAACAGAGATGATAAATGGGGAGTGAGGGATAAAGAAGGAAAAGTTCTTCTTAAACCAATCTGGGATTATACTCTGTCGAATAACAATACTCTGAATATTTCGCGTACTGATTCTAAAGGGAACATAGTCAACCAAAGTTATACTGAAGAACAACTTGAAAACCTTGCCCAAAAACTCAGTCGAATAACTGATATCCATATAGAAAGACGTGGAGAAAACGAAGACAAATGGATTGGCGGCGAGATTGACGAAGAACCAGTAATCAGTGAACGTCTTACGGGAAAAGACAAAGATGACTATGAAAAGGGAGAAATCTCAGAAATGATGCTTGCCATAAAATACTTTGCGGCTTATCTGAACAATGAACAGAGTAAAGAGCAGGCAAACGGTTTGAAAATGTAATGTAATTATGCAGAGCAACTGGCAATAGTTGACTCTGCATAATTTTTATACGGCTATTCTGCCTGATTTTTTTTCAGTACAAGGAACTATGTGAATATTCCGAAGCCATTGATCAAGTTCATTGCGGTCAAAGAAACAGAGCTTTCCATGTGGTTTATAATATGGAATTTTCTTTTTCATCATAAGTTTGTACAGATACGATTTCTTCAATCCCAAATATTCTGCAGCTTCCACTGTAGTCAATAAATCTTTTGCCATAGAATCTACGATATTTTAATTGTTAATTTGAAGACAAAGCAATAATGATGCTTCATACCTTGACAAAGTTATAAATATCACCACGTAGAACAATGTGGTTGATTTGTGGTTGGAGTCGTCGAATAAGAAAAATAAAATCCTATAAATCAACTATATACAAAATCCAAGTTGTTAAACTATGTGAATGTCTGTGGTTGCTCTGTAATTATCTGTGGTAAAAGCAGATTTTGTTGTCACATTATTGTGAAAAATAAGCCGGATTTAGACGAATTTTGCACCCAAAAACGTATCTCTCCTTTTGTGATATAATAATAATTATGTTTAATAGCGCGTGTTCGGCATGTCCCCCAGGACAAAAATATCTCCAACCTATTAAAATACAGAAAATACTAAAAATCAAAATACAGCATGATGAACACTATCGATTTTGAAAATAAATATAGAGATTGAAAGTTACTATTTATATTGTAAATATTAGAATTAATTTATATATTTACAATCTCAAGTGACGGTTCTGGTATGCTGATGACAAGGAGCGTGAATGGCTAAAGCGGTTAAGTTCTTCTTAACCGCTTTTTGTTTATGAATTAAGAATAAACCATAAGCCCATATTTAATAAAAGATATAATAGAATAAACTTTTGATTTTGTTACAAAATCAAAAATAAAATACTATATTTGTAAAACTAAAACCAATAATATGCACAAATATGAGATAAGAGCCAGGCAGCTCAAAGATGAAATGCAAAAAATTCTTGATGACAATAAAGTTTCTTCACAATTAGGTCTTGAAGAAGTCAACGAAGAACAATTTGTAATATATAAGAGACTGGAATTTGAGTTATACCACTTGAAAAGAATCATCGATTTCAAGAATGAATTGAAAGAAAAAAATGCATCTCATGATAATAGAGGTGGAAAACGAGATGGTTCAGGAAGAAAGTTAGATACAGGCATGGCAACGACTACAGTAAGGGTACCCGTTGCCTTGAAGGAATATGTCCTATCAATTGTTGATTTATATGCAGAGTGGCTAAAAGAAGATGAAGATCAGATTCTGAGAAGAAAGACTAATGACTATCAAATCAACAGAACTTTAAAACTTTTAGAGCTTCTAGCAGACTTTGGTAAAAAAGAGTTTTTAGGTAAGAAAAGATAAAGATATAGAAATACGAAGAATCTAATGCATAAGTCAACCGACACACCCCATACCCCAGATGGTAGCATCCCTACTCCAGCCAGCTACCCTCTCTACGAATACCCGGCATATACCTTCGACAGGAAGTATGAGAATGACGAGTTTCAGAAGAAAGTGATTACCCTCGACAGCGGTTATCATCTGGTTCTGGCTCCTCCAGGTTGCGGCAAGACGGATATCCTTGCCGAAAGGGTGGTTCGTGCCCTCTCATGCGGTGTGTCGCTGGATGACATGCTCTGCCTGACCTTCACGAACAGGGCGGCAAGAGGTATGCGCTCCCGAATACTCGAAAGGCTTCAGTCTTCAGGAGAAATGAGCCTGTTTGTCGGAAACGTACACCGCTTCTGCTCCCATTACCTCTTTGACAACAATGTGGTGGCACGAGATACGACCGTCATTGACGAGCAGGAATCTTTGTCTATTATGGCTTCCATTTTCGGCTGGAAAGAAGGTTCCTATGCCGGCAATGGCTACAAGCATGTCCTTACCAATACCATCAAGCTGCAGCACCTTGGATATATGATTGCCAACGGATGTCCTAAGGAGTTCCTGATGCACACCGACCTGTTCCGCACGTTTGATTATAAGACGCTGTTCAAGCTGGTGTCCCTTGATTACACGATGGAGAACTTTGCCGGACTCTACAACGGTACTGTTTTTCAGAAAGTAGATACTTCCGGTCAGCCGTCTAAGTACTTGGATGACTGCCTCCAGCAGTTCAGGTTTGCAAGAAAATACCAACAGTATAAGGAAGAAAGGAATCTGGTTGACTTTGATGACCTGCTTATTTTGACCTATATCCACGCTTCACAGCATCAGGACAGGCTGAAGAAATATTCCTGGATTCAGATTGACGAGGTTCAGGATCTCTCCCCTTTTCAGTTCGGAATCATCGATCTGTTTACTGACCATTCTAAAGAAAACGTGACGCTTTATCTCGGAGACGAGCAGCAGGCAATCTTCTCATTCATAGGTGCTAAGCTCGCAACGCTTGAATGGTTACGCGAACGCTGTGGTGAGAATATGCACCGCCTGTATTTCAACTACCGTTCCCCGAAATATCTCTTGGATGTCTTCAATACATACGCCAACATGGAGCTTGATGTTGACCCTCATTTCCTGCCCAAGACTAACAATCTTACTGAAGCCGGACAGGATTCTCTCTGCATCATGGCCGCTCCTGAAAAGGACGCTGAAGTTAGGCTTGTGGCTGAAAGTGTTGGTAATTTCTGTACCTCGCATCCTGATGAAAGAGTGGCTGTTCTTGTACCTTGGAACAAGGATGCGGACCAGATTTCACGTGAACTCTCCGACCGCAATATCTCCCACTTCAAGATTTCCGGAACAGACCTTTTCACTACCCGTCAGGCTCAGCTGCTTTTTGCCCATCTGCAGGTGGTGTACATGGAATCAAACATGATGGCATGGTCAAAGATCCTGACTGGGACCGGTATTTTCAATGAGGACTCAGAGGCACGCCGCTTCGTAAAGCATCTCCGTGACAACTACCTGCTGCCGTCTGATTTTCTCAACTACACACGTAGCTCATACATGCTGGAGCTGTACAGGTGCTGTCAGGGCGAATATGTTATCTTTGATACGGAAACTACCGGCTTGAATGTCTTTGAGGATGACATCGTGCAGATTGCGGCCATCAAGGTGAATGCCGGAAAGATTACCGACCGCTTCAACATCATCCTTCACACAGACAAGCCGATACCGGCTATGCTCGGAGGCATTGTAAACCCTCTTCTTCTGGAATATGAGCGTGCGGATAAGGTTGACCGTAGGACCGGTCTGTGTGCGTTTATGGACTTTGTGGATGACTGTACCCTTATCGGCCAGAACGTGGAATATGACTGTTATATTCTTGACTACAATCTCCGTAGGGATTGCGGTGACTTCTCTTTCCCTACTGTTCATGCTCTGTATTTCGATACCCTCAGGGTGGCACGTATCATTGCTCCACGCCTGAAGTCCTACAAGCTCAAATCCCTGCTGGAGGTCTTCGGTCTCGAAGGGGAGAACTCCCATCTGGCCGATGATGACGTCATCGCCACAAAGTCCGTTCTTGACCACTTCCTGGGTATCTTTGCTGCCAACATGCAGCAGCACATCGACTGCCTTCAGAACAACTCTGCCGTGGCCGAGTTGTTCCGCAGAGCCTATGCCGACATCTATCACGGCACACTCAGCCGTCTCTACCAGAGATCGTTTGAATCTCCTCTGCTTGTTGACGAGCTGGAGCAACTGTACGGCACATTCATACAGAAAGACTGGATAACAGCGAACCCGAAGATGCAGTACATCTTCAGCTTCCTCCGTAACGATGTAATCTCCATGGAGAAGACTCCGAGTCTGAAGGAGCAGCTTTCAACCCATCTTCTCGATATAACGACCTACCGTGAAGCCGACCTGTGTGACAGCTCATGTATAACAGAAAAGGTGTTCGTCTCTACAGTCCACAAGGCAAAAGGTCTGGAGTTTGAGAACGTGATCATCTTCGAGGCAACCGATGGAGTCTATCCATTCTTTGACAAGAAGACTCCGGAGGAAATCAGAGAATCCGCAAGGCTGTTCTATGTCGCCATGACCAGGGCAAAGAAACGCCTGCACATCACATACGCGGAATCAGTGTCCGGAATATCAAAATGGGGGGACCCCTACTCTATCAACAAGGAACCCACCCCATTCCTCCGACACATAAAGAAATACTTCATTTTTTGATTCTGTCACAAAATCAAAATAGGACAAAAAAATTATTACAAGTTTAATTATATTGAAGCATTATTGGAAAAGAGTATATCTAAAAATTTAAGATTGATAATATGATTAATATACCTGATAATTTATACGGAATAAAGTTGTCATCATATATTTACAGTCAGTATCTCACATCTAGGGGTACACCAAACGAAGCTGTATTCACTTTTCTCCATAGGCTCCTTAATTGCGAGCTATTTCAAACCGAAAATGAAAGAAGATTATATATTGCAGATTTTAAACCCCATGAAGATGACATATCTATAATTAGAGATAACTCATTGGAAAATAATAACAATATTCAGGTTCGAGCATTTTGTTTAGACATTCTACAACAGCAAAAAAATATCGATAGAAGGCAACCACAGATAGATGCGTCCCTTACTTATTTAAAGCTGTATGATAGAAAACATTCTCCTGACTACTTATTACGCTCCATAACTGTTCGTTCCATCAAGGCGATTAAGAATTTGGAGTTTTTAAATGAAATAAGTCTTCGCTTAAAATCTTTTGAATATGTAAATTGGTTACCGAGAATTTGTATGGCTCTTCTCAAATCTTATAAAGCAGAAGAACTTACTGTGATAAAGGATATAATAAAAGAGCTACTTTTAAAAGCTGAAAGTCCTAATGATCCTGCTTATAGAATGGAAGAAAGAAGCTGCTGTGAAGCTCTTAGTATATTAGGTTCTATCACTGAAACTGATTTACATCGATATTGTGCGTGTTCTTTTGAAAAGGAAGTTGATTTCCTTAATTCAAATAAACAGGAACATATAATTAATATGGGTGTAGAAGATAAAGCAAAATGTGCCTATGACGAGATATTTAAAGTTAAGAACATATATCCTGATGACTTTAAACGTATAAAATGTAAGTTGATAAAAGAACAGGAGAATATGGTTTCCATAGTTAAGAAAAATGGTATTAGAATACCGGTTCCTGCAAATCAAGAATTTAATAAACAATTAGAAGATATGTTGAACAAGCATCCTTTGAAATCACCATTCGAATTATTATCTACTTTAAAAAGGCTTCCTTTTGTTGACAAGAATGTTTACACCGTTTTAAAAGATAATATAAGGTCGAAAAGATCATCAGTAATGGAACTTTTCGGCTCTGCTGTTTTAGGGAATAAAGGACAGATAACAGGAACGGCTGACCCTGAAACATCATTAGACATTTACACACACCAGATTTTGAGACAACAGCGTATTGCTATCATAATTTCTTATTTGAAAAATTTTTTTGAACATCACAAGACATCAATTCATGATGAGATAGGCGATGCAATTATTTCTCAGTGCGGTGCAAGTTTTATTCCATTCAACCGTAGGGTATTATGGGCAAAAGGAATAATAGAAATGATGAATGACAATTATATAGCATCCGTACATATCTTGATGCCTCAAATTGAATATGCATTATTACAAAAAGCGGAATTCTATATGGGAAGTCTTACTAAATTGGAAAATGAGGAACATCAGGATGAACCTCCAATTGGCAGAGTATTAGACTATCTGAGACCTTATTTAAAAGAAAAATTATTTGACGAATTTAGTTACTTTTTCAATACTGGTGCTGATTGTAATTTTAGAAATAAAATTGCTCATGGCCTGTGTGAATTAGGCGAGATTAAAACATTTGCTCCATATCTATGGTGGTTAGCTATTAAAATCTACTTTTGTGATAAAGAGATTTTTTTAGATAAAGTTTGATTATTCGGATTACCGACCTACATAATGACTTAAGTGCTGGCGCATGGTATTCATTTCTGCATTACATACAGCATGATGTCTGGAATTTGAGAACGTAATCATCATTACAAATGTTATGGCTATACACTGCATTTGGGGCGCATACTGTAATATGCCCCTATTCATGCAAATAAAATAAAACAAAACGGACGTGACTATAGCTTTTTCGTCCGCTCTAATTCAATCTATGATTTCAAAACGAATCAACACTTTACTATATTGAAAGAGGAAAATCGATGTCCTGTGCATTCAGTTTCAGCGACCAAACGGACAAAAAGATGAATAAAAAAACAAATTCTTCATACATTCACTCATTTAAAATTTTGCCATTCGTATCTATATAATACCAGTCGAGACTATCCCAGTGATGTTTTTCATCTTTAGAACCAGGAACAACCTTACTTTCTCCTGAAAGTGTAACCTTAGCTTTGCCATTCTCAAAAGGGAAGGCAAATTTGAATTGGGGCTTTATAACTATATTCCCTAAAGAATCAGCGAAGCCAATCAGTCCGTTTTCATCCGTTATACGAAACAGCCCTTCCCGAAGTTTATCCGGTCCGTTGTCATACTGGAAGACGTAGAACAGTTCTTTGCCTTGACCATTCAAGCAGACAATCCGTGCGTCTTGTTTGTTTTCGTAAGCGAAAACTAAATTCTTGACGAGATTGATTTGACAGAATTTGTACTTGCCGAATGGCACAATGGTATCGCCCTGCTCATTAAGAAAGCATACGGGAACACCTGTTTCAAGATTTTCCTCAAATGTATGGGCAAACAGTTTGCCTTTTGTCTTCCTGAAATATACGTTCATAGCCCATTCAGACTCCCGGAATTTGCTTTTGCCATAATAACTGATGGCAGCTGTCCATCTGGGCATACCTTTGATAATATCCATTACTTGCAGATCCCACTCCTGTATGCCACAGCTACGGAAAACAACTACTTCGGATACTTCTCCATACGAATTTATTTTTACTCTATACAGTCCTCTTGTCTGTTCTTTATTACCTAACAAGCTCGCGTCATACACAAGTCTTTCGTCTATATAATTTTGTATAGTCCTTGGATTTCCATCCATGAAACGAGATGGTGATTCCCATTCCACAAAGCAATGTTTCTGTTCTTCTTCCCAAATACTGTCTTTCTTTACTCTGTCTCTATAGTGTTGTGGCAGGAATGGAACATATACTGTGTATAGACATTCCATCCGCTTCCCATTCTTATCCAGACATGGCAGACAGTGTGGAAGATCCTTGGTCAGTCTGATGACTTCTTTGTCGAAGTCTTTATGCTTGGTTGTCAAGATATTGATACTGCGTGGCAATCCCATAGTATCAATGGAAAACATCACTACGGAATAACCTGCTATATTCTTTTTCAGCAATTCTTCCGGGTATTTCATTTGGGAAACATAGTATTTTGTCAGATCATAATCCCAAACAGCCCATCGTGGAGGTTCTATCGTGGATAAATCCTTAACAGGTACTCCGGTTATCTTTGCCACGCCCTTGTTCCAAATATCCTCTTTACGCCATATACTGTCCAGACGTTCTTCGTTCTTACGCTGTCCTTCAAGAGTGTTGTCTGTTACACATTTGACAGAGCCGACACCAATCGTCAAGCTGTCCGGCAAATACTGAAAAACTAAAGTGCTGTCTGTAAGTTCTTGAATGATATACTTTTTCCTTGACTCAAAAACCTTGATTGTATCTCCGCACAAAGAATACGAATAAAATGTTTCTGTTTTCTTCTCATCAGATAAAAAAGTCTTTCTCAATCCTGCATCACGAAATTCCAACTCCATAGCATATTGCTTGCCTTTTGGAGCTTGTACCTTCCAAATTTTGTTTTCCAGCAATGCCGACATATTTGCTGATTTATTATTTTGTGCATATAGTCCACTAATAACAACACATGAAAGCAATATAGACAGGAACTTCTTCATAACCAATTATATTAATGACCCTTAAAGAAAACCAAAATGAATAACTTAACCAAATTTTTAGACATTTCATACATTGGTTTAGACTTTTGCGGTATCGAAACCCAGTAATACAAAACAGGGATAAGATGAAGTAGAATGTTTAACCATACATATGGATATCGTTCAGATTATAATGTGTTCTGATGAAAGCCACGACTTGGTTTCTAGCAAATGTTCTTCTTACCATACAGACAGTCTTGACTCTGGGTTTCCAAAGTTTTTTCGGAATAGTCCAATGATTTTAGCGAATATTCTGTGTTCCTTCTTCATTACCAAAGTTTAATTGTTCATTATTAAAGAGATCATCCGCAGCACTTTTCAAATCAATACTAAGAAGTTCCCAGGCATACCCTCTAAAACAATCAATTCCTTCAGGACATTCTTTTACATCAAAGATTTTTTCAAATCCTTTTTTAATATCTTCGATTGTAAAACTCCATTCATCGCGTTTAAACGCCCATTCAATCATATCTTTCAGGCTGAACATATTGGAGAGTTCGAAAATATCCCAAAAATCTTTTTGTCTGGGTTCATCCTGTGTTATTGCCTTTATTTTCATAGCAGCAATATCCTTTATATCTGCAAGTCTGAAACCGTCAATTTTCTGTACAGGATATATGAATTTCTCTGTATAAAAGAAATCAACCTTGATACATTCGTAAGGAGAATTACCTATACGAACAGAATATCCTAAAGCAGGTTCATCAAACGTTTCCAAATTCTCTGTATATGGAAAATTTTCAGACAAGAAAGACTTAATAGCTGAAGTATTCATGCTACCATACCCAATAGAGGTAAACAAATCTATATCTATTGAACGCCTGTGACCTAATTGAAGACTCAAGCATGTTCCACCAACAAGAGTGAAATCATTAAAAATATCTGACTCTGATATTTTCTTCAAACAACTGATTAACAGTGGTGAGACTGTTTCATAATGAAGTTTCATAAAACAAATTCTTTATAGTTTCGTTCCCTCGTTTCTCTTTTCCAATTACTATTAATGCCCTGCAGAATAGTCTTTATTGTTTCTTTGCCGTAAAATCTGATTATTTCATCGATTTCCTGTTTGTTACCATATTCGAATACACGCTGAACAACCCATTCCTTATTTCTTATCCAGTTGATTTTTTCTATTCTTGTATCCCAGAACAATGCAGAACTGAACTTTGAAATATCGGGATGTTTTGCAAGTTCCTTTTCTGTCAAATAAGCATAGACTTGATAATTCGCCTGTATTTTATAAAAATATCCTTCTATTCCTATCCCCAATGCCTTTTCAATATCAAAAGACTGCTGGATGGTAAAGGCTCTTGTTCCTTTTATCAAATCACTTATCCTCTGCGGATATATACCAGCTTTTTCAGAGAGTTGTTTTTGAGTCAATCTGGCTTTTTTCAAGATATGCTCCAAAACTTTTCCTGCAGGGGTTCTTTCAGATTTCATATATTCTTCGTACATGGTGTTTTATGTAATGGTTACAATGCAAAAATAAAAAATAAAAGCTCAATAACCAAATATGGTTATAAAAAATAAGTCTTCGAAATACAGATAAAATGGCAAATAGCAGTTGAAAATAAAGAACAAAGCATATGCTTATGAAAATAACTCGATATTTGGTTCTGCTACATATACATCCATGCTGGAATAAAACATTCCTATATAATTAATGTGGTACAAAAAATATACATCTGAATGGCTATGAATTTGTGTTTACAATAGTTTTTTGATTTTGTAACAAAATCAAAACTGCCTTATCAAAATCCAAGTTTCTCTCCTTGAATCTCTCATAAACCCGGGCATAATACTCCGGCAAGTACTGTATCATCGCATCCACAAAGTCCTCTAAAGTAACAGCACTCAGCTTATAGGCATACTCAGGCTTCAGGTATCTCGCAACTGATTTGATTTCCTCTCCGGTTGATGGATGATCTTTGGGAGAAAGCACTACTGAAAATGAATCTTTCAAACCTTCTACTATCCTATACCGCTCTGTAAGCAAGAGGTTCCTATAAACCTGTGTCAGCTTGACTTTGCCTTCCAATAAAAGTTCTTCAAACTCTGAATCAAACAGCCCGGTATCAATGAGCATCTGTTTCTGTTCTTCACAATGGCTGGCTTCGTTCACTCCAAGTTCATCAGTATATTTAGTTTCAACAGCAATCAAATGCCTGCCACCTTTATTATCCAGGAACTTGATATAAGCATCCATGGCCGATTTGTCTTTTGTATATTTCTCTATCGGTGAGGGTATAAATTCCAGTCCGATTTCCGTCACCTCAAATACAGGGAGATTCTTAAAAACTGACCTAACGGCCAACGTCACCATGGCAGGATCATGTTTAAGTAATAACATCAGGGGATGAAACAGGTTGAATGCCATTGGCATACTTGAAAGCAGGCTATTGAACAGACGGAACTCATCAATCGTTTCTGTATCTTTCTTATTACTGACTCTTTCTTTGGCATACTCGAAAGTTTCTCTCAGAAGAAAGTTTTTCCCAGACACCTCTCCCCCACTAATCATATTGCCATAATGATGTTGTGAGTATCTGGTCGGTCCTACGCCTTCCTCCTCTCCAATCTCTACCCGATACATAGACTGCAGTAACCTTGCCTTTCTGGTAAAAGCATTGTCACTACTACACTGTTTGCCGTATTTATTATCCATATCCAATAATATAACTTATATTTATTACTAATCGCAGTAACCTTGGATTTATTATTCCAGTGCTACCATTAGATCACCTTCATATTCTTTAAGAGGATAAAATTAGCAATAATTAATCGAGTAACAACACCAATAGGCTCTTTTCTATTTACATATAATTCACAAGGTTATGTATAAACCAAACTGCCCCTCCCCCACCCTATAAACAATTTGAAGGTATTACAATGAAATATAGGGACTTTCCTTGCAGTTACGCCAAATAATGCGTATTTTTGCATGAATAACATTTTATCAAAACCACCATGCAACACCCAAATTCTGAATGCCAAAGGAAACAGGAAGAGATTCTGAGAAATTGTCCTGAAGAATTAAGAGAAGAGTATGCAAGATCTTTTCGTTGCAGCAATGCAGCCTATATCTACCACCAGTTGGCAAATGAGTCACAAGCCAGTGAAAAAATGCCGGCTCTTTTTGATGAATGGCTTAACAGCCTACCTTCTAAAATTGCCGGAATCATGAAATCGAGAGGATTTGAACAATGTAAAACCGTGTTGTCATTTACTCATTTTGTAAACGAGCATAACAATAAAAACATGAACGAATGGATGAAAGAGCATTTAAGTGAAGAAGATTTTGCTTATTACATCAATGCTGACCGTGAGTAAGTGTATCAATCCTATTAATCATGAACAGTGAAAATATTTTTGATATCTGGAGATATCTGGGTAAAGGAACGCCATTTGTAGTAAGAAGAAACGGATGGTTTCATCTTTCTTATATGGTAACAGAAGTAAAGCCAAAAGGACAATATGGAGAAGCGTATGGTTACAGGCTTATTGATGGCAAGCCAGAGAACGGTAACACGGTTTCTACTGCTATTGAATGCTGTGGCTGCGGAAATTGGGAACTAATAGAAAATCTTATCGAAGACGTAGAAAGCCTGAAATGGAACTGTCTGGATGATAATGGGAAAATAACTTTCGGGAAATATAAGGGACTGACACCGGATGAACTAAAAGAAAAGGACGAAGATTATCTAAACTGGGCCTTAAGCAATATAGGTGGATTGTTTGAGAAACTGTTTATCGACAAGCACAATGTGACAAGAAAAGAACTGCTTGATACAAAGAAGCAGATAAAAAGCAAACTGAGCTTTTCTTCGGATGACTGGATAAAATCTTCCGTTCAGGTAAATTATGACTCTTATCTGGACCGATACAAATATTCCTGCTGTGCAAAAAAGATGGATATAGAAACAGCCGTAAATGAAATTGAAAAGTTTTTCCAAGCTTCAAAATAGACACAAGCAAGGACGTAAAACAGCTTACCGGCTCAAAAGCGGTTACTTCCCCGTTATTGTGGGAGCCAACCGGTTCGCGTTGTGCAGCCTCCAATTTTGAATTGCAGTTTCTTTGGATGAATTGGCATAACAATATACACATGAATGAGGGCATGTATTGTACTCACCGATGTCCTTTGATGTCATACAGCCGCATGACTTTCTTTGTCCGGGATCTTTTTTTTGAGAACAGATGAAACGCCTACCATCGGGCAAGAGAAAGGATTTGTCCGGTAAAAACTGTTCTCCAAACAGCCCACTGTCTGCTGGTTCTAGAATTCTGACCGGAAGATATTTCATCAGATCTTCATCCTGAAATGCAAGCCTGGCAATAAGTTTAGCGTCTATACAACTGTTGCGATTGATGCCAATTTTACTAAGATTAATATTCTCACCGCAAGTAGCAAGTTCAAAATTCCAACCTCGTTTGCTGTTCAATTCATAAAGACCATAAGCGAACTTATCCATCAGGCCTTCATCCCACTCCCTATAAGGAATACCAGATGCCAAAAGATTTGCCCGGACTTTCCGATATGAAGCTATATCTGCATAGCTGAATACCAACTTATTCGTGAAACCATGCAGGCGTTCTGCAATTCGTTCAATCTTACTCAGCAGCTTTTCTACAGTAAGGGTTTCTGTAAGAACCAATGGGTCAAACCTCCAAATGACGGCCTCCTTTCCCAAGCACTTGGAGAGTTCAATAAATGTTTCTATGCGCTGAAGTAAAGAAGGTACATACGGTTCCAAATTTTCATCTTCATAATCATTGAGTGTGAACTGAATATAACACCCTATATTCTTCTTCCTAAGAATATCAAGAAAAGGAAGTAATGGTAACGGGTTCTTGGACCAGAAAACGATGAACCTGGTGGCATCGTAAGATACATAGCTCTTCTTTCCATTGAACGGATTAGTCCATACGGAATACCCTACCTGAAGCCTATGGAAGAACCAATCTGCATAGAAAGCTGGTATGTCTGTGCATCTGCTCGCAGAAACAACAACCGGACTAATCGCCTGAACAGAACTACCATCCTCAATAATCAGTGGCTTCTTTATTATCATAGCTATATAGTCTAAACAAAAATACTGAATGTTATAACTGATAATTCAAATTGTAAAGTTCTCTACAATTTTTGATTTTGTAACAAAATCAAAAGCTTCATTTTGCGGCAGCTATAAAGTACATATTGACAGACTCAAGCTCTCATAATACAGAAGGGACAATCTCATATCAAAGCCGTACATTCAGTCTATTTGAAGAACGAACCGTCAATTACATAATTAACATAGCAGCCCGGGAAATACTCAAATAGCTTCTCACGAAATACTTCAAGATATTTTGTCTCAATCTCCTCGCAATAGAAATTAGTAGGAACTACAAACTTCAACTTAACATGATTTGAAGTAGTCCTATCAACACTATACAATTTGATAAAATTAAAGACCATAGCATCTGGAACTTGTGTTCTAATCGACTCCAATACCTTAGAGAAGTTTTCCAAATCTTCGTTTGTCGGTTTAGGCAGTTCATCAGTCACTTTATTTGTATCTTTTTCTGATTTGCTTTCTTCTATAACAACAGCATCCTCAACTACATGCTGAGATTTGAATCGCTCTACAAAGTTCTTGAGACACATCAGAATGTAACCAGTTCTATTTGTCGGACGATAACGCAGCTCCTTTTCTTTCAGAGCTGTGACTTCCTGCTTCAGTAAAGGAAGCATGGAATCAGTGAAACTTTCTGTTATAAAAGAAAGATCATTGTCACAGATGGTATATTCTTTCTTAAGATATTCAATGATGTCTGAAAGCTCCTTATTGACTTTGCTCTTCTGAGTAATCATCTTTCCCATGGAACTGAGATGAATAATAAATTTCATTTCATCCGGATTGCCCCGCTTTCTACCGTTTTTATAAATCGGTTCATAATCAAAAGAGATATCAATAAGATTGGATTCAGAAAGTTGTTTCATCTCCAAGCGGACAGGTTCAAGAACATTCGCACAAAATACACTATATTTGGGGTACACATCATCCTTAATGATATCATTCTTTCTATCCCAAGTAATAAGACCAAGATACTCCTTGAACTCCAAGAAGTTTACTGTTTTAGAACCATAGTTCTTCCACCTTTGCAAGTAAATATAAATACGTGGAGTTCTTTTCTTAGAACAGATTTGAGCTATTGTTGCAATATGATTTACATATCCTTTGCTCATGTCGAAAACGTCAGAAAGGTTCTTTGTCAACATAGTTATCTCAATCCATCCCTTCCTGCGTTTTCCATTTTTGTAATTATAAGTTTTTGAATTATTAACATCATCCAAATTTGTCGGCACAACCACACGGTTGAAAAGATTGATATAAGCTCTCTCTTTTATTTTTGTCGTACCTTCCTGATAAATCGGATATGACATATTCAATCCAATCAGATTTTTACATGCCTGATCCAATTCATCATAAGCATCCGGACGAATATTCAAGGATGAAAAGTTGATTTTAAAAGTAATTGCTTCCTTATCTATCTCTTCTTGGGTGAAAAGTGACAATTGCCCCTTCTCTCCTCTCTTTCTACGATTCAGATAATCGTTAATACGATCCTGAAGCTCATTAGAGATACCGATAATAATATTCATCTGCATCAATGAGAAGTCACCACTCAGGAGAGTATAGATGACAGGTTGTTTTACCCACTTGACCTCCGCAAGCTCGGCAATCAAGCCATTATCTCCTTTCATTACCAAATTTTCATTTTTCTTCTTTTTTCCCATGATGCAATATTTTAATTATCAACTAAATTTCCTTATTTGAAAAAGACCTTCATCGGTACTGAAACTAGTTACTATTTTAGATTTATCATCTTCTATCAAATTCAACACTGAGGTATCAAGAGCCGTTGCTATCTTATCCAGAAAAATGATATCACTTGACAATTTATCCAACTTTTTAGTCAGAACAGCAGGAGATACTCCTATTCTTTCCGCCAGATCCTTCTGAGCAATCTTATTTTTCTTCAAATATTCTCTAACTTTGATATCCATAATCAAATCTTATTTTGGCAAATATACGCATTATTTCCAAAAATAGAAATTATTAGGATAAAAATCGCAAAAAAATTTCCATTTTCGGAAATTGTCGATTTTTCAAGTGTTGGGTATTTTTGTTCCTTATGTTGGGTATTTTTGTACCTTGTTGAATATTCCTGCAAAATATATATGGTTATTTATTCTCAAAAATAGAGATTATTTATACAAAGTGTTGGTATTTTTTGTACATTACACTAAATAATATCCTGATTAACAGATTATTATTAAATCATATATATTAATATATAATAATGATTAAAAGACTACTTGTCTCATAAAAAACAGATGAACAAATGTTAGAACTTAGGAAATCATATACTTCGAATAAAAGTGTTGGTTATTTCTATACCAAATATAGGTAATAAAATACCATTTTGTTGGGAGTTAGTGTTTTAACTCTTTGAGATATCTATATATAATGTTTGGAAAACTTGTACAAAGTCTTGGTAACTTTATAACATTATGGTTAGTTAATCATTGATTATCAGATATTTATCATTTAGTATATTTAATTATACAAGTATATCTATAAAATTAATCCTTTCTGATTGAATATATTATTTAATAATTATCGGTCAATTTTCAATTAATACATAGACAATATTTATATATTTGTGCTACTAATTTATTATATTTCAAGTAATTACATTCATTTCAGTTACAAAATTACCAAGACTTAGTACTAAAATTACCTAATTGTGGTTCTTATACTGGATAGAATATGTTATAAATTTATCTATACCAGGTATAAGATTAGCCAACACTTAGTCGTCAAGGTACTAAAATACCCAACAGTTATATCTTATTTCTTTCTTATATTTTTCATGATGCTTTCAATTTAATCGACTTAATATCAGTACTTTATTGTTTTATTTATACTTAATGGGAAATAGTGTGCATTATTAAAAGTGTTGGTTGTTCTTGTACGGATTCCTCTTTTTCTCTTATCTTTTTTCTCATTATACCATTGAATATCAGTAGAATACTAGTTTAAGGTACAAAAAACACCAACACTATCTTTCCCTTTGTACAAAAATTACCAACATTTTTTCAAATAAGAATATTATGTTCATATATGAACTCGATTTAATAAAGTCTTTGCAATTTTTGTACCTCAGCCTGTAGCTTTAGGATGCTCTTTTTTACATAATATCATTCTTTTTGTATTTTCTCTAAGTAACTATCATTCTAGCCTTTTATACTTATTGTTTGTTACGAATATATATTAATTCTCCCTCTCCCCTATCAATATGTTTTTGTTTTAAAATACATTTATCGTTTCTCTTTATGTTTTCAAAGCTGTCTGGCTTTATATTCACCACTATTAGTGTTGGTTATTTTTGCACCTCACATTATTTATTTTGTTTTTAATATCAACATTATTATTTCTATCATTATCAATGTATGTTTTTTTTCAACATAAATTTGATTGTTCCAATAATACCAACTATTTACTGACCATGATTTGTACAAAAAGAACCAACACATTGTAAAAAAACGTTCATTGTACAAATATTGCCAACACTTTGCTTTATCTTGAATTTGTATAATTCTTTTTGCCGTATTTTACTATAGTTTCCTTTTTAGTAACCTTAATTTTCTTCTGACATTAACTTTTTGAATATGTAATATATTTTCACAAATCATGAATATTTCTTTTTACGATTTTATATTTATAGAATTCTGTGATAACACACCTTTATAATTACAGGAAACTAAAATTATGAATATCTATATGTCTTTAATTGCGAGGAGTAGTAATAACCAAATGCACTTCCCCTACTCCATTTACAAATATAATCTATTATTTTAATATTATACAATTATAGGACTCTAAAATTCCACAATACTAATATGATGTTATTCTATAATGATGATATCCTAATATTGTAGTAGTTTATAATTTAGATTTGTTCATTCATTTTTTTATTTCTGTATTATCTATATTTTAAAGTTTTGGGATAATGGTATAATATAATTATAGGCAACTGAAATTCTATAAACATATTATGCTGTTATTGTATATTATTATAATTTTAATATGGTGTTAATTTATTATTGTAATATTCTTTGCATTTTATATTATTGGTGTTTTGGAACTACAGAATAATAATATAATATAATTACTGGTTACTGAAATTATATAATACCAGTAATATATGATATAGATATTTTAAAATTGTGATTTGTGATATTGAATGTTGCTTTCTGTGAAAATAAAATCTTGGTAATTTGAAAATATATAATTATGTAATACTATTATACTAATAATATATAAATCTATAATATTAATATAATGTATATATGAATAACTAAAAAAACGAAATGGTAGAATACTATAAGTATATAATGATATAAATACAAAATATTAAAATACTAAAATTATAAGTGAATGAAATAATGTAATTATATAATTATAGTATATCGGTAGCTCAGGATTATGAAATATTAAATCTATGGTATTATACATCGCCGAAATTTGTTAGATATGTGGACTACTATAGAATTTTATGTGTGTGAAGCATTATAGAATATTGCTATTATGGGTTTCTAATATTCTGTAAGTCTAAAAATGTAGTTTCCTGTAATGTCTTGCATCGGAGCAATCTTTGTATAGGGAAGGAATAATATGTAATATTGAGATATTGTCAATATGAAATATTGAAATTATAGTGACATGGTAATATAAGATAATAGTAAATTGAAAATATGTAATAATGAAATATTAGGTAACTAAAAATACAAAAATACGAAATACAAAAAATATAGAAATATTGAATACTATTAATATAGAAAAATATAATATTAGAATTTCTTGTTATTTCAATTTTATATTTGTAATTTTGTATAGTTGAATTTCTAATTAACATAACAATGACAAAAGTAATAGCAGTTTTGAATTATAAAGGTGGGGTAGGGAAGTCAACCACCACGTATAACCTGGGAGTCGCTCTGTGGATTTTAGGGAAAAAAGTACTTCTCATAGATACAGATGCCCAATGTAATCTGTCAGGTCTGATTGGGTTTGACCAAACCGCTGGTGATTCTACATTCTATGAATGGATGAAGGATGATGATGTAAATATGCCGATATATGTATTGTATGATGGACTATCTTATGTACCAGCATCAAAAGCTTTAAGTACCCTTGAGGGCTCTTTAATAGGAAAACGTAACAGAGAGAGAATCCTTTCAAAAAAGCTATCAGCTTACATTCAACCCAACGAAGAGGGCAATTATATTTTTGATTATATATTGATTGATTGCGCTCCAAAAGATGGTGTTGTAAATGACAATGCAATGAGTGCCAGCGATTATGTCCTGATTCCGACTGAGTGTAGTGGATTTTCATTACAAGGTATGCAGAACCTGCTTTTCTCTATTCAGGATATTCATGATAATATCAATGATAAACTTGATATATTGGGATTTCTCATGGTTAAATATGATAGGCAAACCCGTATTAGCAAGCAGGTCACTGAATATTTTTCAGATCATTTCAGTGATAAAATGTTCAAGACCAGAATACGCAAAAATATCAAGTTTGATGAAAGCCCACTTGTCAACCAGGGAATATTTGAGTATGCTCCAGAGTCCAACGGAGCTGAAGATTATATGTCTCTTGCCGAAGAAATTACAGGAGCGAAACGCCCTTCAGACTGGCGAGATAGAGCAGTGAAGGCATGGGAGGAAAATCAAGCTGAGGAATCAAATGAAATTAAGGAGGACGAATAATATGGCAAAGAATAAACCATTGAACGTGAGTGGGTATATGCAAGGCGTTAAAGATAACCAGCCCACAGAGAAAAAAAACATTCAATTAGCCCAAGGTGAATCCGGTGAAGGAGATGCTGCCCTTCAGGATAATTTTAATGAAATAAAGCCAGAAATCAATTCAGAAAGAACTCCGGATGAACTCAAGAATAAAACTGCAGAAGCTGATGCTTCAGACAATGATAATGGAAATCAAAAGCCAGCACCAGGTAATGTTCCAATAATGCAAAACAATGAGGAAGTCCAATTTCAGAACCCTTCTCCTGTACAACAGAAAAGAGGGGTAGGCAGGCCGCAGAAATCAACAAAGAGAGACCAGAAGCAGGTGTTTAAATTAGATCCTGAAACAGCTACAAATCTTATGCTGATTAAGGCGTTCAATAAAATTGATCTACAAGATGTAATTTTCACTTCGCTTGTTTCTTTTTTGGAGAAGCATTTTGATAGAGAACGTGGTCTTGATGCAGATGCTATAGAATTGATTAATTGTACAATTGACAAGTATAATACACAATCGTAATACAAGGCATTTAATTTCTAATGCCAAAGTTGTTATTTTATTGATTTTTCATAACTTTGCTTGTGGAAATTCAACTGCTTGCAAAGAAAGCAGACAGGGTAGGGGAGAGTGTCATTGCTCTTCCCTTCTTTTTTATAGTCTTGAAATTGACTTTAATAGTCTGATTTCTGGAAACAAATGACTCATTAACCCTAAAAAAGCATTATGATATCTGAACAGCTGAATGTGACAAAAGCCGAGATGATCGGATTCCTTTATTATCCGTAAGAATTCGGAAAACATCCTACAAAAAATTGAATGTGTAGGAACATGTTTTCTCGATGATTTGATATATAATTTTTTAAGAATAAAGATTCGGTTAAAGAAGACTGACTGGGTAGCATATAACAAGTAGGCTATCGGGGGGGATGAGTAAATAAAAATATAGAGAAAAGATGTTTATCAGCTATGAATCAAATGAGAAGAAAATCGAATGATGCAGAAGAAATAAGGGTTTACCAAAGTCTTTGGAAAAACTTATTGTTAGGAATATGTGGTCTGCTTTTTGCCATAATGGGCATCTTTATTATAGCAGATGACAATTGCAGAATGGTAACTAAAATTATTGGAGGCTGGTTAGGTTCCACATTTTTTGGTGTTGGAGGGCTGTCCATATGCATTATGACACTCTATAACTATGTGAGACGTATTACGTATTTAGTAATATACAAAGACAGGATTGAGATTTATGTACAAATTAAAGCCTCGTATAACACGGTATATTTCAAAGATGTACAGAAGTTTCGTCTGATAACAATTGGCACGTCAAAGCAAATTGCCATTGATTATCATCCCCAATATATCGCTCAACGGATGAGATCTCATACGACGTCCAATTTTATAAAGAAGATAATGAGATCTAATATCGAGCTGACAGGAGCCATTGAGACTATTTTAGCTTCAAACCTGTCCATGGAACGGACTGATATTTTACGCATATTGAATGAGCATTTAAAAATGACTTAACAATAACAAATTAAACGAAGTCATGAAAAAGGACATAACAGACAGAATCAGACTACTGGGATGTAACGTGGCAAACTTGAAAGGAGATTCATTGAGAGAAGATCTCAGAGCCATTACATTCGATACGGCCCTGTTCCTTAAACTGGTGGACACGCCCTGGTTGGCTGCCGAAGATACGGAACCTATTGAAGGTTAGGGCGATTGGGTGGATGAGCATATGGAGTTGTTCAATTCTTACAGGGAGGTATTCTATAAGAAAATGACAGATACATTCTTTAGCTTGGACGAAGAACCTCGCCGCCAACTGTTTTGGGTTGCCAGACCATTTACGCCATTCCAAAAAGGGACACCGGATTTTGAAGAATGGAATGGCTGGTTTACAGATAATGCAGAGTTGGGTGAAATCCTCTCAAGTATTAAAATTGTGCCACTCCGGATTTCTAACGCGTTTCAGCAACCGGCAAAAGTTCAGAGTTAAAATTTTGCCCATTCATTAATATCACTCTTATTGCTGTTACTCCAGAATTCATTTACACGGGTGTAAATAGCTTCAATATTAGCTCCTTTCAGTGTTTTAACCTTTTCAATAAATTCTGGGAGTTTTACTCCATGCAGTTGTGCCTTTCCGTCGAATCTTTCTGAGTCTTCGCAACTTGCTATAAAAGCATTAACATTACAGCAGAACACTTCATCTATAATAGTACCGTTAAAAGTGTCAGCGATGAATATCCATTCCTGTGGTTTAAATAGGCCCTTTAATTCACCGAGACTGACATTACGGATTCTTCTTAAATTTGTTATTCCAGATATTATAGCCTGATTTATACTATCACCGTTCCTGGTAAGGTATTCTGCTAATTCATCAGATATACGAATTGTTGCATTTTTTGTTCCCATATTATTCTTTATTTTAATGTTGTCATTTCTTCGTGTATTTCTCTCCTAATCTGTTCAGCTTGTGCAAAGTTTTCAATCTGCTCTCCTTTACACATGTCATAGGTAATGAATGTCTTAAACAAAACTACATATTTATCGGTAAATATTCTTACGCCTAATGCCACACCTTCGTTGGTAGAACCGTAAACGTTTATTTTTTCATTTCCATCTATAATCTCTCTCACTATATTAAATCCATACGAAGGATTGATCTTGAAATACCTTAGAATAAGGTCTTCTCCTTTTAAATCTATTCCGGCTCTTAGGGAATATCTTGAAAAGAAATGAGGAGTAAATATAATATGTATTGATTGTCCTTGTATTGATGACCACATGATAGCATATCTGTTACCATTAAGTAGGGGTATTGATACCATAGTCATCAGACAGTCGTCACCAACGTATTTTTTGTTTTTGGCTTCTATAAGAAGTAACCAATCATTACCTCTCTTAGTCTTGATTTTAGCATGGAGGTAAACAGGGAACAGCTTTGATTTCTTAATAATTTTATCTGCTTTCTTCTGTTTGGCATCACTTATAGATAATATCTGTGGAAGATCTGCAGTAAACTCATTAATCAGTTCATCCACTGTCATTGTTGTTGTGTACATAAAATAAATAAGTCTTTTACATTTCTCTGTTGTTATGTAGGTCGGCGGCATTACTGCCGCTTTCCCCATTAAGAACTGTACATGCGACTTTCACCGCATACAGCTCAGATAATTCTAAATTTAATTCTCATAAAATTAAATCGGCTCATAATCATCTTTCGATGACTTGTTTCCGATAAAGTTTTCTTCACGCACGCAGACGGGAACTTTTGAGTTTCCGTTTTTCGAAGTAATCGTCCCATAATGGGTCGAACGGATTGGCTTCGCATTTTATCTTTATGTGTCGCTTGATTGGAATATCAGTCAGTTTATCTAATGTGAACCTCTCCTTTATTCCTCCACATACATATTCAAAACCGAAAATCCACTTTCTGCTACTTTCATGGATAAAATATTTCCTCCTTATCCATTCCCTTGACTTGTTGGTATGTCTGCGATATGACCATCTTTTAAGTTGGTTTATTAAGATATGGTCACATCGGCAGAACACCTCCTTTGATACCACATGTCTGTAGTAGTTACCCCATCCCCTTATTATAGGATTGAGTTTCTCTATCAGTTCCTGCTGGGATAGTGCCTTACCTTTGGTCAGCACAACCTCGTGCAGCTTGTCAGTGAAACGTTTCTGACTTTTCTTTGACGGCTTTATTAACAATGTTCCGTTGTACTTCCGTACATTGAAGCCCAAGAAGTCAAATCCGTCACTGATATGTGTTATCAGTGTCTTCTCCTCGGATAGTGTAAGTCCTCTTTCCTTTAAAAAGGCTGTCAACATTTCCTTTATTTCAAGTAATGTTTCCCTTTTATCGGCTGTGACAATAAAGTCGTCCGCATATCTTACGAGATTGACTTTGGGGTAGTACAGTTTTCCATTGACATAATTTGCCTTGTACTTCTCTTTGAGCATTCTTTCCATGCCGTCAAGAGTTGCATTTGCAAGTGTCGGTGATATGATACCACCCTGCGGTGTCCCTTCAAGTGTCGGTTGAAGCAACTTGTTGAATACAACTCCACTTTTCAGCCATTTCCTTAATATATGCCTGTCGATTCGTACGTTATCGAGAAGCCATTCATGGCTGATATGGTCGAAGCATCCTTTTATGTCTCCCTCAAAAATCCATTCGGGAGAATAACTCTTGCTCAGCCATCTGTGGAGTGCGTCTATTGCATCTGCCGTACCTCTGAATTTTCTGAATCCGTAAGAGTTCGCATCCGCTTCACTTTCCGTTATGGGTTCCAATGCCATAAGATACAGTGCCTGCATGGCTCTGTCTTTCATGGTCGGTATTCCCAACGGTCTTGTCTTGCCGTTTGCCTTAGGTATGTTGACCCTTTTCAATGGGAGGGCTTTGTATCCTCTCCGTGTCAAAGAACGTATAGCTTCTATTTTCTTAGCATCGGTGTCCCACTTTATGTGGTCAACCCCTGCCGTGCGCTTGCCTTTATTGGAGGTCACTTTCCTTACTGCCAATGCCTTGGCTTCGAACGAAGTGACAAGCAGGTGCTGCAAGGCTTTAACCTTGTTGTACCTCCTTCCTGTATGAGCCTTTGCTATTCGGACTTGCAGCTTTCTGACCTTGCATTCACACTTATGAAAGTCAATGTCTTTCCATGTCGTGTTACTCTCGGCTGAAGATGCACACTCGGCTTTCGCCTCGCTCCTTTGCTGTTTCTTCATTTCGTTAAAGTTCTACAATCGTTTCACAAAGAATTACCCTGCGGAAGTCTGCCTGCTTTCGCATGAGGTGACGTTTAAACCTCTATCTTCCGCATTACGCGGAAGCATTCGCTTTCTCCGCAATCCTTTACCCGCACTTCATTCGGCTTCTCTTGCGATTGGCTTACCTGCTATATATAGTAGGAGAAATACGGGCTTACCAAGTTCCGTACAAGTAACTGACGACCGACTTAGAGTCCGCCCATCCACCGGCAGTACTACATCCGTGTGGCTCTGAAAACGAGAGAGCCATCTTGACTGCCCGCCTTTTGGCTATAGCTTGTAAATATCCGTAAGCTATTTCTTTGTTACGATGGTGCAGCGGTTCACATCCGTTACTCATATCGGTCAGCCTAACAGTCTATGCATTGGATATTTCTGCATAGAGCCATATTGTCAAGAGGGCTTCGCACCAAACAATTACTCGTAAGGCACGCCTCTTTAGGCTACTGTTGACGGAACAACAGGTTCAGACATCATGCTGAACAATTACTTGTACGACTTCTTGTCGCACCTTTCAATACAAAGATAGTCAAAAGAATTTGCACACACAAATATGTGCAAGTTTGTTTTCTGTAATTTAACATGTTGTATAACAGATGTTTAGTGTAATCTTTTTACTGTATATAATTTATGTTCCCTATATATTGTTTCTTTTATACTTACTATTACGAAATAAAACTCAGGCAACATAAACAGTCTGGAGGTAATATCTTGTAAAGACATACTTGAAAGTTGATATTTATGACTGCTATATGTGTTCACTACTTATATGAATTGTATGGAAAAATATGATTTGAAATTATCGCATCGAATTTTAAAATTGAAGGAAAACTGAAATATGAAAATAATGGAGGTCTGCCATTTATTTTGTTACGATGTTATTTGTAGGGAAGATAAAGATTCAGTCTTTTACTGCTTGACAAAGTGATAAAGTGACAAAGTGATAAAGTGATAAAGTGACTTGAGAAATGAACTGATTTTAACAGGAAATTGAATGTATAAGAGGAGAGGACAGCAGGAGTATAAATGGTATGTTCTTGGGGCAATAGAAAGATTGAAGATTACAATTGTGATGAAAAACCTTTCCCAATTAAGTGTGTTCTGGAAAAGTCTTGTATATATTCCGGAAACCAAAAATTCTTAAGGCATTGAGTTGTCTTTATCTGATTCTAAATTCTGCACCCATAAACCACTTTTGGGAAGAACCACTGAAACCTACTTCCTTGATTACTTTATAAATTCCCGGCTTGTTGTCGTTGACAACTGGGTGAAGCCTGGCCTTAAAGTGGTGCGTACCTCCTTGTTTCAATCAATGACCAAGGTCATTCCACACACCACCATCATAGAGAAATACCCAGCGATTTCCCTCTTTGCGCACGACATGGTATTCTTCTCCAAAAAACAAGGTACGAGGATTATTATTGGTTAATTCAACCGATACTACTTCGGTACCCACCGGATAGACAGGCAGTTCGGTTCACATGGTTACGTGTAAAGTGTCGGAAGACGCAGATCGGGTAAAAGGCACATTATATCGTATTGCGCCATGACTGACTGCCGAATAACTCACGACTTTTCTTCTGAACATTTCTTGAAAATGGGGGGTATTATTCATTAAGCCCACGTAAATCGTATCTCCATCATCATTTTGAATCCAGGTAGAATGAATGTTTTGCGCTGTGGTATCGTTAGAGTTAATTCTGTTTTTTCTCCAATAATTGTCAATTTGTTCGCGAAGCCTTTTAACTCCTTTCTTATCAACCAACTCAAATTCCGCATAAGCGACTTTCGTTTCTCTATTGAAAGCCTTGTAAATACGATATTTGCCCGGTCGATTAGGAACCTCGGAAGTATATAGTTCAATTGTCTGCTCATGGGTAGGGTTTTCTGGTAGAAAAATCCATAATATACTGTTGATGATCGGATTGGTTGGTAAACTCTCCCAAGTATTCCTCTGCTCGTCGAAATAGGCAAGGCTGTAGCTTTCTCCACATTCATATTCGTAATGGGATAGATTGTTTATGATTACTTTTATTTTCGTTGTTGATAAGGGGTAATAATCATATTCAGTCCGCATGGAAAGAGAATCAGGACTGATAGTTTGTCCTGTAGGAATATCACGGGGAATTGGCTCAAGTTTATATGTCATGGTCTCCGAAAGCTGTTCCTGATTCTCGGATTCTTTTATCGTAACTTCCTGTTGATTGTTCGATAAAAGTTCTAAGGTATCATTCCTTTCGACCGTATTGTTCATTGATGCTTCTGAAGTATCCTTTTCTTTCTGTTTTGACTTGCTTGCACAACCAGCTATGAAAATACAGGTAAGGAATAAAATCATCGTTTTCATGACACTAACGATTAAAGAGTGAAACAGTATTATTACAAATATAAGCAAAATATTTGAAATTAGAGGATTATATAATTTTTCATGCTTACCTAAACTTTGATTGAATCAATTTGAGAATATATGAATAAAGCTCGGTAATGTCCGAATAAAAGAGCCTCTTGATAATGTAAAATCGTTCGATTGTATAAAGTCCGTGCATGTTCCACAAGGCATGGTCAATACTATGTGATTTAATGTGCCATGTCGTATATTTCGGGCTCGCTTGACACATTGTATATCCAGTTGCCACAACGGACAAGTAGGGCATCCTTACCATAATACAGTTTTTTCATTCCTGTTATGCTCCCACTCTTGTGGAAGTTTGGAAAACGACTGATGTTGACTCTCTTACCTTCTTCCTTTGATAATCTTTTTGTTTTCATACCAGTAATGCTTTTAAAGTTTTTTCCCTATTGTTATCCGGCTTTCATACTGCCATAGGGTTGATTTTTGTGTGTAATCCAAACGGCGGAAACAATGAGTTCAGGCAAGTGACAGAAGTTGAAATTTTATGAAATACCGTAATCTCCGATTTCGGAAAGCTGTTGTAAAATTTCATCAATGTTGCGGAGCGGCACTTGCACAGACGATAGGGGCCGTAACTTTACACATAAAAAATCAGCTGGCCTGTGGCCTGTAAAGTGTCGGACTATACAGGAGAACTATTCAAGATAAAAATGGGGTTATTCCTGCAAGTAAAATAGCAAGGAACGTTAGGATGATCTTATAAAAGGACTGTTCTTTCCAGGAATAAAATAAGCTCTATTATCTGTTTTAATGGAAAAACACATTATCTTTGCAGTAGCGAAACAGCCATTTCCGAAATGAGTGTTTCGGAAATAATTGAAGAAAGGACTAATGATATGAGATTTTTTGACAGAACAGATGAAATAGCATCTCTGCGTGAGATTCGCAGGATATCGAGAGACAACGCCCAGTTCACGGTAGTAACCGGACGGCGCCGTATAGGTAAAACATCTCTCGTGTGGAAGGCATACGAGGATGAACCTATTCTATATTTCTTTGTTGCTCGCAAGGCTGAAGGAGATTTGTGTGAGGATTATCGGGTTGAAATAGAAAGCAAGCTTGGGGTCCCGACAATGGGACGGGCCGAACATTTCTCTGATGTGTTTGAGTTCCTGATGAAACTTTCCATGGAGCGTCCGATCACATTGTTCATTGACGAGTTCCAGGAGTTCTTCCGCGTGAACAAGTCGGTGTATAGCGACATGCAGCGGATCTGGGACATATATAGTACGAAAGCTCACATGAATCTCGTCGTGTGCGGCTCGATATACTCTATGATGACAAAGATATTCAAGGACAAGAAGGAGCCTCTGTATAACAGACAGACACGTTTTATGACTGTGCGCCCATTCACTCCGACAGTGTTGAAGGAAATCCTCGCGGAATATCATCCGGGCCACACTTCGGAGGACCTGCTGGCACTGTATTCCTTCACCGGTGGTGTGGCCAAGTATGTGCAGCTGCTTGTGGATGCAGGGGCGACAACCAAGTCAGCCATGCTTGACAACATTATAAAGGCTGATTCCATTTTTCTGGGAGAAGGTAAAGCTATCCTTATCGAGGAGTTCGGTAAGGACTATGGTGTATATTTCTCGATTCTGTCAGCTATAGCGAGAGGCAAGACCTCCCGTTCGGAAATAGAGAATATTGTGGGCAGGGAAATCGGCGGATACTTGACCAAGCTGGAAAACGAGTATGAGGTCATTGCCAAGAAGCAGCCCCTCTTTGAGAAGAGTTCCACAAAGAATGTCCGCTATACTATTGAGGATAACTTCTTCACGTTCTGGTTCCGTTTCATCTACAAGTACAGCTATATGCTGGAAATTGAGAACTATGACAGCCTGAAGACAATAATCAACCGGGATTATGAGACATTCAGCGGCCTGATGCTTGAACGCTATTTCAGGCGTATGCTGATAGGATCTCATACCTACACACGCATAGGAGGATGGTGGGACCGCAAGGGTGAGAATGAAATCGACATTGTGGCCGAGAATGAACTGAACGAAGAAGCCACGTTTTACGAGGTGAAACGTAAGGCAGATAATATCGACATGGATGTCCTGGAACATAAGGCAGCAGCATTTCTGCGTGCTACTGGTGAGTTCAAGGGGTATAAAATCTCCTATAAAGGGTTGTCTATGGATGATATGTAGTCCTAGTTCCTTAATGTATTCAAACAATAGAGTGTCAGTAGTAATGGCTGGAAAAAATAGATATAGAATGAAGATATATATCTGTCATTCTAAGTAAAGTATGTTGCGTGCTGTAAAGTCTCTGCATAGGTCTGTTAAAATATATCCGGACCTATGTTTGTGACTTTTCAGCAATAAGATGAAGAATAGGGTATAGGGATTGAAAACTGATAAAAGTGAAAAGTATGTTAGGAGAACTTGCCTATTGGATGCATTATTATCTGGTGAAGTTGGTTCGTGTGAGAAAGGAGAAAACAGGAATTTTCGATTCGCTGTTCCTGTTGTCGATAGTCATGTTTGTCAATATTTTGACGATAATTACTTTGGTTGAATTAGCCGGATGGCATGAGCTGACCGACTGGTGGAACTATTTCTCTGGTTCAGTGAAATGGAGCAAGTCGAACATTATGGCCTGGGTATATGCAGCGTTTTTGATGGCACCATTACTGTGGATAAACTGGAGACTGTTTTACAGTCCTGAAAAATTCAAGATGATAAGAGAACGGTGCGAGAAGATGGGAAGAATGAGAAGAATAATCGGGCAGTGGCTCTTCTGGTTCTATATAGTTGGAAGCCAGGTGGCTTTCATGGCAGCAATAAAGCAAAAATTTTCACCTGGTGATAAAGAATATAGGGACAGGCTAGAAAATGTAAGAGAACTGAAAGGTCCGTCTGACCGTACTGGAGAGAAGATAATGAATTAGAAGCAGCTCTTAAATCAGGAAATATCTACAGTGTAAAAGAAATGGTTTTACGGTTTCAATGTGTATCAATCAGTCTGTTGCTAACTTTAACTAATGTTGTCAGTTGAACTACGTTTGAAATGATAAAATGTCTAAACAAAGGAATATTTCATAGCTGTTCTTTCTTATGGTGGATGATACAGGCTTTATTCTTGATAGGGTGGAGTATCTTTGTTATAATGTCTGTAGATAGGACGGGAATAGTTGAATTTGTGACGGCCGGCATATCTGTCATAGCCTGTACACTTCTTAGAGAAAGCAGCAATCGGATACTGAAAATTGCTGCTCAGTGCGGATTACTGCTCTATGCCATAATATCATCGGTATTTATCTTTATGCTGATAGCTGTGGGGTATCCTACGGCAGCGGTGGCGGTTGTATTGTTCGTAGCCGGAATAATCAATATATGCTTCTCGGCCATAGACTCGTGCAAACTGCTTTTTGATTGAGAATAAGAAAACCGGTAATTTGAATTCGGAGAAAATAGCTTCCTGAAGCTGTGATCATTTCCTTTTGTGCCGCTCAGGAGTACTTCGCTTGCTTAGCAAGAGCATGGCAGTTTTTCGCTACAATCTTCGATTTTGTCTGTTGGATATTGTTCCGGCTGCTTTCTTCTTTGTGAAAAGAAAGACTTAAACGTCTAACAGAGGCAGTAGGGGATGGACTATTTCTTGAAGCCGGATGTATAAAAGGAGAGAGAAAATAAATGTACAGGGCGAATTGCTCCGTCCTGCACATGAAATTGAATTGTGAATTATGGTCAGGCTGCAGCCTCTTGTTCTTTAGGCTGCTTTGGTTTGGAAACTTTGTCCGCTTTGGATTTTGCGTTTTTTCCTTCTTTATGCTCTTTGATGACTGCTTTCTTCTCTTCTATACGCTGGTGTCGTTTCTCGTACTCTGTGTCGTATGCGTTCTTAATTTCGGCAAGTTCTTCCGGCATGTGTTTTTGGGCGAACTCAATGAGAAGTTGCGCTACTGCATCATCGCTGTATCCGGTCTTGAAATTCTCAATCAAAAAGTCCCGACGAATTACTGCCTTAGCTTTTGGAGTAAGGTTGGCAATAATCTGTATCTTTTCTTCTCCGGTTAGATATGGGGTGTGGTCTTCTTCAATGCCTACGATTGGGAAGTGTTCCTTGCGGAGTGAAGATAACAGGAAGAAATACATCATCTTGTCTTCGTCTGCTCCGAATTTGCTCTCGGTAATATCGGCATTGAGAATTTGCTCTTTGGTGTCCTTTACCGTTTTCTCATGGGCAATCTCCTTGTTACGGATGTCCTTTTTCTCTAACTTCTGAATTTCAGTCAGCTGTTCGCTATTCTTAGTGTTGCCTTGCTTGGCTACATCAATATAGCACAATGTGATGTCGTAGTGTCCTATCTGGGCATATAGTGAGATTTCGCCTTCCTCGCTTTTTCGGACAAGTTCCTTGTATTGTTCCGCATACTGTTCTACAGCCTTGTTATACCTGGCAATATCCTGCTGAAACTCTTCTTCTGTTTCGTACTCCTCTCGTTGTGGCTGCTGCGGAGTTTGTGGGTACTGTTTTTGAGTGAATGACAGTTTATCTAACTCATAGCCCAACTCTGCAAGTCGGTTGACTGCTGTCTCATCGCAATTGAACTCGTTGTACCCAAGAGAAAATGTCGGGTGTGTCTCCAATATCTGAACAGCTTTCTTTACTATAAAATCAGTGTTCCTCTCTGCAAGACAACTTCGATTGGCACAACTGCCACAGCTGCCGTCACAGAAAAGTTCCATATTATTGGTGTTATGAGGGCATGAAAGACACTTCGATTTGTCGAAATGGAAACGCTTCAGATCTGTTGTATAGTGTTGTTCTATGTTCTTTGCCAGTTCTGATGCTTTCATTCCTCGCCATGTGCCGTAACCAGCGGTGTTTTTGAAATGCTTCTCGTACAAGTCCTGCTGTATGCTTTCGCTATATCGGCATATTTCGCTTGCCGCACTGATTGTCAGTTCATCATTCTCTAACAGCAAAGCGAATTCGGTAATGAGGTTATTGAACTTTAATCGTGTACGGATGTATGTTTCATTCTTGCCGAACTGAACAGCCAGAGATTTCGTATCATGGTGTCCGCTTTCCAAAAGCTGCTGATATGCATGTGCTTCTTCGATTGGGGAAATATCCTTGCGTTGAAGGTTCTCTGTAATAGCCATTTCTTTTGCCGTTTCAGTCGATACATTCATTACAAGTGCCGGTATCTCTGAAAGTCCGGCTATGACCGAGGCTCTATATCTGCGTTCTCCGAAAATAATCTCAAATTTCTCGTTTCCGTCAATTGGTCTTATGCCAATAGGTTGGATGACTCCTTGTTGCCGTATGCTTTCTGCCAATTCGTTGAGTTTCTCCTCGTCAAAGTTCTTACGTGGATTGTAACTGCTCTGTTGGATGTTTGCCAATGCTACCATTGTGACACTTGCTGCTTGATTACCTGTAGTTCCCATAATTCATTGTTTTAAAATTGTTTATAAACTTTATTTCCCTTTTGTCGGTTACTTTCTGTCTAACCGCTTTGGGGTTTATGGTGCCTTACATGGCTGTCGGTACAGCCTATTCGACGCTTTTTTTGTGCAAAATACTCTTGCTCAGCAAGGAAGATTTTCCACAAAAATGCATTTTAAAGCGGATGAAAAGGCGCGACGGCCTAAATTTGCACCTATAAACCTATAGCGGTGGCAGGCAAGGAACAATGAAATACATTGAAAATACAAATGGGGCTGGGATAATATAAAAAGGGGGAGAGTGATAGAGATATAAGTGGTCGGGATTATATGAAAAATGATATATACATGTAAATCATACTGTTACGACATTCTTCAGAATCGAACGGCAATTGTGTTGGAACAAGGAGATTGTTTTACAATCTCCCATAATTATAAACCATTGATTGAGTTATTAATGATAGAATCGTCGTTATCGTTAAATATCTCCCTCGTAGCGTATCCGTCATTATCATTAAGGCTCACAGGCTCGGAGTATTCAGGTAAGGACTCACTATCTCCAAGTGTAAGACGGTTATCGGTAATGCCGGTCACGTCTCTGCAAGCCCAAGAGCGTATAATTGAAACTGCTTCTTCATAGCTTTCTGCTTCTACTGTAAAATGGTCACGTTCCCAAGTTATAACTTTAGTGTCTTGATAAAAATGAAATTTTTCCATAATTGATTTTTTATTTTAGTTAGTACTTTTCCCTTTTGTTGCTTTTCAACATTCGGGTACAGATAAAATTATGTCGCAACAAGAGTTATCATGTTATTTTTTGCAAGACTTCGTGACAAAATACTACACTTGTAGAGTGTGGAGATTTTGATACGAACCTATGGGCTCTGGTCTTGTTAAAATAGAAACCATGATATGTATCTTTGCGTCAGAATTTTAATGTCAACTCCGAATGTATATGTTACAAGAGAGCATTCTTGCTCTATAATAGGGAAGAACTTTTGACAGCTTAAAATTGGGAAATCGTGTGACTGAAGATTTATACTCATCATTTATGTTCCTTAGGTATCTACAATAAAACTTGGATTGGAAAACATAAGAATAGATTTCAAAATTTTTATATCAATCACATCACATTTTTATTATATAGTTTAAAAAAATTCCAACTTAGCTTATAAGGAGAGTGTAATTAGTCTCCTTAAGCTGAGTTGGAATTAATATATTTATGCTTTTAATGCTTTTTTCTGTTACTGCTTTAAAATATTTATCCTACATCACTTAATTCGTGATCCAAATCAAATCTTAACACATAGAATGTACCGTCCTCTACATAACCAAAACACCTGTTACGCTTAGTGATTCTGAATTTCATAATACCTTTTTTCCACAGTTCTTGAGAAAAATAATCTTTACTCTTATTATTTTTCTTATATGATTTATAATCCAATCCTTTGTCCGTTGCAATCTTACTCCAGTCCAGTTCTTCAAACTTGCGGAATGAATCTATAAATTCATTCTGATTTTCATTATCAATAAGTGAAAATCCATTAGAACTATCAATATATTTGAAATTAAGTTTACCTTCAGTGAAACGAATAGTTATATACTTTTCAAGCGAAAGTTCACCTCTTTCAAAAAGGATAGAGTACAATTGCTTCTCTTTCCAGATATTTCCAACCTCAATCGTTTCATTACCTTTGGTTACAACTATAGGATGTTTCTCATACTGAGACTTTATAAATGATAAGAGACAATCAGAACGGGTGGCAGCTTCTGCAACGGAACTGCCAGAAACATCTTTTTTATCGACCAGATAATGCGCATTTGAGTCTTGCTGGGATTCATCATCCCAAAATGGGTCATTAATAGCACGTGCCAATGTGCTTTTATAACGTCTAGCTTCATCTATGATACGGGTTTCTGGTGCAATCAGTAGTTCATGTAGAGTTTTATTAGGAGTGGCTTTTGCCCCATAAAAATCTCCTCTCTTAAATAAGTACTTGATACCAAATGACAGAGTGTCCTGAAATGCCTTGTGAAAAGATGGCATCCCGTTTTTCCAGAAATCCAGACTATCACTAAATTGTCCATTTAATGATAGTTCATTAATAATGATACCCTCCATAATTCTATAGTTTCAAAATGGCATCTAAATCGATATCAAATTGTTCGAACATACCGGGAATATATGATTTGATTCCTCCCTGAGAAGTAAATTCAACAGATTCGGCATGTGTCAGTCCATTTCCATCTTGCTTAAAATTATATACCGCAACATCAGATAAGGCCAGTTTCTCTTGGCTGATCAGACGGCGAATACCGTTAAACAGGTGGTCGCTATGACTCTCTATGATAATTTGCACACCCGCTTTTGCTATTTGTGCCATTAAGTCAATCAGGTCGGCTTGTGCTTTTGGGTGCAGATGGATTTCCGGGTTTTCAATAATCACTAAGCCGCCTTTGGGAGTGGCAAAACAAGCAATAATTACTTCAGTAATAAAACTTACTCCCGTTCCGACATTGTAAGGATAGAGTTGTTTACCGCTACGGGTTTCATATTTCACAAAATGGTTATTCCCAGATGTCTCTACCATAAGCCGATAACCAGTTAATTTCTCCAATTGCTGATTAACCTGTCCTTCAAGAGTCTGGATGCCAGGAGTCAAAAGCAGAGAGTCTTCCAATGAGTCCAGACGATGCTTAGCATAATAATCAATAACATATTCACCATTACTTCCCAGTTTGTTTTCTGTATCGGGATTAATGGGATGTATATATTCGCCACCAGGACGTGTGGCTGGTAAGTATAGCAGATTTCCACTTTCAAAAAGCTTCAATAAATTCGCAGGAGCATCCTCTAATTGTTCGACTTCTGTTGACTGGAACAAGTCATCCCCAGGAGTAAAGGAAAGCTTAACTAGTTCTTCTTCATTACTTGAAATATTTATTTGGTATGACTTGGCATTAGTTATAAAATTCCTCACGTCATTGAAATTCAATGCTTTCCCCCGTCGATCTTTCAAGCCATGTTTTCCTTTTTTTTCCGTTATGTTGTCTGAAGCAATCAATAAAGCTTGCAATGCAGTAGATTTTCCTGATGAATTTGGACCTGCAAACAGGTTCAGAGGCTTCAACTCCAATGAACAGCCTGTCAAACACTTATAATCATTTATAATCAATTTGTTTAGCATAAATTCAATTCATTAATAAGTTTGTTGATAATTTCATAACGCCTTACGGTCTGTTTTCCACTATCCACAGAACGAGTTAGTGTATCCAAATAAGCTCTATTACACATTAATTGCCTGTAAATTTCGTGAATCTGATTGTAAAAGTATTCTCCATCTCCATTTAACTTTGATAAAAGATAACTAAAGCTTTCAAAAAATGCCATGTTTATAGGCCTTTTTTTACCTGGGGATGAAGGTAATCTGAATCCACCGAACGAAAGCAATTGCATGGATAGCTCCATTGCATGAGTAAATCGGAAATCCAATTCTTTAAATACATTGTCTTCTGGATTCAAACGGTTGAGAAATCTCATTGTTTTCCCTAAAAAATCTTCCAAATTACTCCTATATTCCAAAAGCTCGTTAGTATCAGGATCTATAGTAATATGTTCCTGCCACAAGTAAAATGCTACAAACCGAAGTACCATATACCTGTCTTTCATATGATTGTCAGGAATGGTATGCTCTGTCGCTTCAACAAAAACCTTCTTTTTAGCCAGCTTGTTAATTAGTTCTGTTGCATTTCCCTGATAAAGTGCATTTCGCATCTCCTGATTATTAAGACGTGTTCCTCCACGGTTCACTCTGTCGAACAAATCAAAAGTAACACGGTCGCTAGTAGGGGCCTTAATCACATGTAAAGTCAGGGAACAATCTTCTATCTTATTTTGTTCCAGTGGAGTAAGATCATTAAATCGGCAGCCTCTCTTATTTTTTAGAATATTTAATTTTCCTAATGCAAACTCATTATTGATAAAACTAAACAATGTGCTCAAGCGCTGTTTCCCATCTACAATGATATAAACGCCTTTTTCATCCTCTTTCACATAAATCAGAGGCAAGGGGATACCCATAAGAATGGATTCTATCAGTTCGCTTTTCTGTTTAAGATTCCATACTAAACCTCGTTGGAAGTCTGGGGCCAGATTCAGCATAGGAGGAGTCTTTTCCCATTTCCGTTTCAGTTGGAACACAGAAGCAGAATCTCGGGCAATGTTCAGTACTGCATCCGGATATACAGAATCTGGCTCACGGTTTTGTTGATTGGAAACTGTTTGCATGGTATATTCTCCTTCAAAATCAATTAATAACTCCTTTTTTGCTTAACTTTAGTGCAAATATACAACGTTTTTCTGACACTATCTCTAAATCATTCATCTTTCATAAATTAACATAGGAATTTTGATTAAAAATAATATGATATTTTTTTTATTGCATTTTAATCAATCAATTATTATTTTTAGGATAGTAACACCAATAAAGCCTATTATAGGGTAAAAAAACGTAGATGTATCATAGAATGTTTTCTTTATTAATTATTTGATAATTTGTAATTGAATAAGTCAAAAGAAGGTTCCTATTTCTATTATACACTACTAAAGGTCTGAAAACCATTTTGGAAGATAATAAAAAAATAATTTGAACAATTGTTCAAAAATGATTTTTTTCTGCTATCTTTGGGGAGAATGAAACAAACTCCGAAGATATGGACTATAAATGCCGGCAAAGCGAACATACCGTCCTGTATTCAAATGAAAGGGAGGGTAGGGGCCGCATAGGATCAGCCTATGCGGACAGCTTTGGAATTGCCGTATCGCCATGCAGATGTAGTAATATCGGACCTGAAGGCACACCTTTGTTTGACGTGAAGACACAAAGTTTCGGACTGTCCGAAACCAATCACTATCATAAATCAGCAAATGCAAACATCATTAATTGCCGTGGTAACATACGGCATCTCCATTTCGGAAGGGGACATAATTGTCTGGAGTTCTGTCCCGGACTGCAGGAACAGCAATGTGACTGTTCATCAACCATGAAATCCTGTCATGGTTATTTCAAGGAGCTTACCATTCGTTGCCTGAAAGCGGCGGACATCAACCAATACTTCCTCTATCCTGTAAGTGAAAAGAGAATCTCGGTTTCTCAGCAGAAGCTTGTTGGCACAATAATGTCTTTCTACAAGCTATCGAACATCAGACATCATCAACTCTATAACGGCATCAATCGTTGTGAGCATATACTTATATTTCGCCATTCGTCTGTAATCCTTATTCCTAAGAAAGAAACTGGACTGATGAGCATCCAGAGGCAGTCGGATCATAATGACATCAAAAGCAGCCTGATCTATTCTCATGTGACGAGTGCGTACAAATCTAACATGCCCAATCCGCTTGATTCACTGGATGATTCGTAGGGTGCAGCTATTAGAGATTAGGAAACACACCTGCAGGGTGTCGGTTATCGAAATATCCTACACCTAAAGGTGCATTTATAAACTAATTAATGGTAATAAGGTATATGATAGACTATTTATATTATAGGTTTTATAGATTA
>ERZ773173.625-NODE-625-length-39874-cov-4.984706_pt1 | contig 39874 bp, 54 predicted proteins | sample MGYA00580535_ERZ773173 | MGnify/ENA primary metagenome ERZ773173 (study PRJEB29015, sample SAMEA2737856) | human gut metagenome | biome: human gut; feature: human-associated habitat; material: faeces | place: China | collected 2012 ...
CGATAGCTTTCAGAATTTTATCATGGGTTCGACGGAAAGCGTCCGGGTCATACATAGTCCCGGTCTTGGGCGATGGAAACAGATACGGATTGCGAGAGTGCTTTTTGTGTTCGGCAATCAGCAGATCGACCGCCTGCTGTGGGAGGACCAGCGTCCGCACGGAGTTGCGTGTTTTCGGTGGACTGACCACCAGTTCCCCGTTGATGCGGTTCACCTGTTTCGTGATGGACAGCGTTTTGCTCTCTACGTCCAAGTCCGTCCATTGGAGGGCCAGCAGTTCCCCTCTCCGCAGGCCGGTGGTCAGCTCCAAGTAGAAAGCGGCCAGCAATCCTCATTTTTCCGCTTCGGCAAGATACAGGCCGATTTTCTCTTGCGGCAGGATCTTCATTTCTTTCTTTTCCAACTGCGGCAGTTTACAGCCTTGGGCGGGATTGCTGAGGATGAGCCGCTCCGCCACCGCCTGCTCCAAGCAGCTGTGCAGCAGCGTGTGGACGCCCCGCACCACTCTGGGGCTGAGGCTGGCATCTTTCAGCGGCGGGAAGTTTTTGCGCTGAACTCGTCCGCTCTTTTGGAGGTTGTTGTAGAAACGTTGGATCTGGATGGTGGTCAGCTTGTCCAAGGAAATATTTCCGATTCCGGGGATGATGTGGTTCTCAATGTAGTTGGTGTAGTAGGATTTTGTGTTGGGACGAATGCGAGGTTCAGCATAGACCTCGTACCACATCCGCACCCACGATGCCACTGTGTAAGTCCCGGCTTTGGATACGTCCAGCCGCTGACTTTCGCTGATCGCAGTCTTGAGTTTCTCCTTGACTTCGGCCTGCGTTTTACCCAGCACGTTCTTGATGATCCGTTTTCCGCTCTCCGGGTCATAGCCCGCGGTGTAGCGACCCTCCCAGCGTCCGTCTTTTCGTTTTCGGATATTCCCTTCCCCATTTGCTCGTCTTTTCGGCATAAAATCAACCTCCTTTGTAACGGCAAACCATACCGCAAACGGCAGAGGAAAGCTATCGAAAAACCGAACTGTTATCAGAAAGTTATCATTTGTGCTTAGCCACGCTGCCCTATCTTTGTCTATGGCGGCGCAATTTCTGCGCTGCCGGGGGCGTTCTCTTTAGTTACAGCGGTGCGATTTTTGAACGGTCAAGAAGCCTTTCCATTGACTACAGCGGCGCAAAATATGTACGATCTGCGCTGAAAATCGCTCTTACTTGGAAATCACTTTTTCGGGTAGTTGAAAACGGCAAATTTCTCAATCGACTGCTGAACGGTCACCTTGAAAAGTCCGCCGTTACGGGGGTCTGCCCCCCCCTCACGTTCACCCGAGACTGCGAAAACGCCTCGCAAGGTGCACCTTAGACTGCGGTTCCAAAACCTCGGAAAGCCCCGCACTGCGGGGCTTTGTGGGCGAGAGGGCTCCAATTAGGGGCACCTCTCTTTATCTTGTACTAAAATCGAACGGCCTTCGCCGTCCAAAAATCCGGCTTAAAAAGTTCGGCTTTTCGTCCAAACCCATTCCCGCGAATAGCACCCAAAAGTTACCGTCACAACGCTGTTTCAAACCGCTTCTCATTGCGCTTTTCAACTTCTCGCCCAAATGGCCCACGTTTGCTTTCATGGGTAAAAATGGGTACACACTCGCCTTTCAGAGAAAGATCGCACACAACGGCACACACGGCGAAACAGGGGGCGTTCAGATGGGGGTGGTATCACTACCCTCGGCGCATTCCGCACGTTCACAAACATCCCCGGGCCGGGTATCAGAACGGCAAACTTTGCCGCTTTGGGGTCTTGGCCGGGGGCACTCCCGAAGAACGCAGAGAGCCTTCGGGACAGCGATGCGCTTATGCGCGTCGCTGTTCCGAGGCGTCGCGGCCCCGCTGGGCTGCGTGATCTTTTTGCAATTTGGTGATATTGCTGTTTTTTCACTCTGTGCGCAGTACTTTCTGAACGTGCGAGGTGGGGGTGGTATCACTACCCTCGGAGCGCTTTGTGTGCTGCTGAAACGCCGGACGGCCGCTTGTCAAAACGGCTCATTTGCCGTTTTCTGAGGTCAGGTGGGCGTAGTTCCCCGCACGATTCCTATTTTCTTGCGAATACACAGAATTTTCTGTTGGCAGTTCCAGTTGCAAACACTTTTGCGTTATGGTACGATAAGTCCCAAATCCGGATCTTTCGGAGAGGAGGGTGAGCCAGAATGACAGAAAAGGAAAAAATGCTGAAGCAAATGCTTCATGACGCGAATGATCTAAAGAGCTATCAGATGATCTGGCTCGGACAAAGGATCTTTGTTATGACTACAGCCAGCTTCGCCCATCTAAAGAGCTTTTTGCATTGTGATGAGATTTGTCAAGGGTAAATTACACCAGTAATTTTTTGAAATCATTTGTTTTAGAAATTCAAGGGATATATTTTATTCCCCACTGCATAATGGCATAAAATACCGGCAACAAATCTTGCCCTTTCAGTGTTAGGGAGTATTCTACTCGCAACGGCATCTCATTGTACTGGATTCGTTGTATCAAATCATCGGCTTCCAACTCTTTGAGGGCATTTGTCAGCGCTGTATTTGTAATTGGCTTTAGCATCTTTTTCAGTTCCCCAAACCGCATGGGACACTTGATGCACAGTTCATAAAGGATCTGGAGTTTCCATTTGCCTTAGCCAACGGTAGAATAAAAATATCATTTGGACAGAGATAGAATGCTGTTTGATCACCGATTGCGGTTTATCTCTGCGATTGCGGAAATACGAAAATGCCAAATCACGATTTACTAAATCGTGATTTGGCATTTTTGAATGAATATCAGGCAAGCATAGGAATTAAACTTTTACTTTTGCACGTATTGTGTTATACTACGAACGATCCATCTGCTTAAAGAAAACAATTTTTTGCAAATTCTAAAGATGCTTTGAATCTGTATAGAATATTTAGAAATGAGGAATTGCAGCCTATGTTGAACATTTATTTTGGAGATATGCCGTCTGCAATTTATAATACTGAGATCTATTTCAAAAACACTTATGAAGACAGTTGGATTCTCGATGACTTTGCAAAAAAAGTTATCAAAAAAGTGGATGGTTCAGACGTGATCGACGCGCAGGCAATCAAAAGTCCTGTACTTGGTATTATTCCCCCAACCGAATTGTCCGGCGGTGTAAAAACTCTGCTGCTTATTAAAAACTGCCCGGATGAAGTGTTCAATGCTTCAACATGCGGAGATAACTGCGCACGTTTTATTCTTGAACTGGCAAAAGCAAAAGATGTTACGATCAACTTGCGTCATATTATGGATTTTGATAAGGCAAAATTTACGGCCAAGGTTTTGAATGATAACAGTATCGTTCATAACATGGAAGAGTTGTTGCCGATTGCAGCGAGATATGTATAAGCGGAGGCGGACATGAAAGGAAAACATAGTATCGTTGTTCGCAACCGCAGAGTCCAGTTTGCCTTGGAGCTGGAGCGCAATATCACAGTGATACGAGGTGATAGCGCAACAGGAAAAACAACCATGTTGGGGATGCTGCGAGATTACGAGGAGTTGGGGGCACAGAGCGGAGTTGCTGTTCAATGTGATAAGCCATGCCGGACTTTAACTTCCCGTGACTGGGAAAGTCAGTTGAGCCGCATGAAAGACAGCATCGTTTTTGTAGACGAAGGAAATGCTTTCGTTTCTTCTCGTGCCTTTGCACAGGCAATTTGTGGGTCAAGCAATTACTATGTTCTCATCACAAGAGAAAGCCTATATCAATTGCCGTATAGCGTAGAAGCGGTTTTAGAACTGCGAACTACAACTCGCCGTGAGAAATGTACTTACAACAAAGCGTATCCCTACTATGGAACGCTTGAGCATGCCGCAAGTGAGATGGATTGCTCAGACCGCATTCAGACCGAGGATTCAAACAGTGGGTATCAGATGCTCTCAAAAATCGCGGAGCAATATCATGTGCGCTGTGAAGCCGCAAATGGGAAATCGAATATTTATGCTTGCTTGGAAGAGCGTTCAATTGGTGATTGCGGATGGCGCGGCGTTCGGCGCAGAGATGGAAAAAATCTATCGCTTTTTGAAATTGCATCCGAGCCAAGTAATGCTTTATTTGCCAGAGTCCTTTGAGTGGCTGATTTTGAAATCAGGAATCGTTCATAACGCAAAACTTGCGGATATCTTAGAGAGGCCGGAGGAATATATCGACTCTGCTAAATACTTCAGTTGGGAGCAGTTTTTTACTGAATTATTGATTCAACTGACAAGTGAGCAGGACTATATGCGCTATGGAAAACAGAGCTTGCCTCCTTTCTATTTACAGGCCGAGAATATCCGAAAAGTGATCAGTTCCATGGAAAGAGACTGACAGTTCTGTATGTGAGTCATATCTTCGACCAAAAGTTTAGAGTGTAGAGCTTTCGGGAAAGAATTTTTTTGTAGTAGGACAATTAATATTGATGGGCGATAAAAAGATATATATCGTTGCAAAAATCTTTGATCAACAGGGCTGCATTGCTTACCGATGCAAGACACTTAATGAGGCGCGTTGTGTACCTGGCACACTGGAGGCGCTGAGAGCGGATGGAGTTCAAATTGTTATTCTGGACTCTCCTGAGATTTATTCTGAGTACGCACCCTATACCTACATTGAGGACTTGAAAGAATTCATCGATAAGGTCGCACAAATGAACCGAGTCGCACCCGTGTTCAGAAAGCATTGAGAAGGCTGAAAGAAACTGCCATAAAAATCGTTTTATTTTTGAGAATATCATGTTATACTGCAAATAGAGAATTGGCTGTGAGGGGGCGATACAGTGGAAAAGCTAAACGCAATTCGAGAACAGGTTATCCAGCTCTGTGATCCGCAGAAGATTCTGCTGTTTGGCTCACAGGCGAAGGGAACCGCGACAGCAAAGAGCGATATTGACCTTTGCATCATTGCGTCGACCAATGATAAGCGCTCACTGCTGACAGATTTGTATTGTGATACGGAATCTGACACGCCGATTGACTTCCTTTTGTATACGCCGGAGGAGTGGGAACACAGCGTGGCAGATAGCCAGAGCTTTGCCCACAAGCTGAACAGGGAAGGGGTTGTACTCTATGGGTGACAGCCTGCGCTATAAGGATTGGTTTGAAAAAGCGGCACATGACCTGCGCGGCGCTCAGACTACTATTTGACTACTACCGCAAAAAATCTCAGAAGCCCTGCCCTGCAAGGCTTCTGAGGTTTTTCTTCAAAATGCCAAAAATTTGTGCAATCTCAACCAAGCCCTTGCGCCGTAGCGGTTTCCGGCTTGACGGCCTGATAACTCCGACTCTAAAGGCCGCTGGTTCGAATCCAGTCGGGCGTACCAAAGAAAACCCTGTAGCCGCAACGACTACAGGGTAACTTTTTTTGCTCAGGTACACACAAAAGTACACACTTTTCATTTTGCCTTGATGATTTCAGAAAATGCCTCTTCAGTAAAGGTGGCTGCCTTCGCCAAATCTCCGGCCATCTGATGCCCGTAGGTCCCCTCAGTATCCATATCCTGACTGTGTCCGATTGTCATTTTCTTCAGTCCCTCCGGCATCTCTTTGTTGACGCTGACATAGGTGTGCCGGAGTTCGTAGAGCGATACCACAGGGATATTATTGGACGTGCAGTAACGCCGCCAGCAACGATAGAAGTGGTCATGCTTCATAGGGCCACCGTCCGGAGCAGGGAACAGATAGGGGGTTACGATTCCGCATTGCCGCAACATGGCCCTCTGGCCATCAACCTCAGATGTAGCCAGATTTGACATCTGGAAGGTCCGCCGGGCGTTATTATTTTTCCCCTGCGTGGCCTCATCGTGAACATTGATAGCGCCCCGGACAGTGACCCTCGTGCCTTGAATATCGTTTTTGTCCTCCAGCGCACGCAGCTCCCCCGGCCGGAGCCCGGTCAGGACCGCAAAGCGATAAGCGTGGATATAGAAGTCCTCTGTAGGTTTCCCGCGCCACAGCGTTGTGCTGCAGGAGAAGAGCGTTTTCAGGCCGTCCGGCGACACAATTCTTTTCTCGGACTTTTTGGCGCCGGCGGGGATAGTGAGATCTTCCGGGTGCAGACTGGTCTTGCCCCGCTTCCGGCACCATTTCAGCCAATTCAAGAGACAGCCCCGGACATCCCGCAGCGTCTTATCGGCGAGGTTGTTCTTGGAATATGCCAGGTCAATCACGGCCTGCAGGTCGCCTTCAGTAAGCTTGTTCATGCGGAACACGCCGATGACGGGCTGGATGTAGAGGCGGATAAAACCACTGTACTGTGAAGCGTGGCTCTTGCTCTTGGTTTCCTTCAGGTAGTCGGTATACTGATTCAGGAACACATCCACCCGGGTTTTTTCAGAGGTTGTATGATCCTTCAACCACTTCTCTGCCTTCCGTTCGGCGTCAGCTTTGCCGCGCCGGCCAGCGAGGGCGCTGGTGAAGGTCTTACGGACGCCGTTGTCCTGTACGTTGATCTGCCAGCGGCTCCGGCTCTCGATCCATGCGGCCTCATTTTTTCTTTCTGACATAAAAACTCCTTTCATCTTGCCACCAGCGCCCTTTCGTGGTAAGATAAAAGGGCGCAGTGGTGCCTTAGTGTGCCTTTCATTTTTCATTACTGTGGTAGGTATGGGAAATTTGCGCGATACCGTCCTCGGTGCTGGTAACACCGGGGGCGGTTTTTTATTTATCTACGCGTTGCTGATTGGTATCATCTTGATCCTGTCATAAGATTAAACACTGTATTTCCCAGATAGCACCATATCGTCCAACATATCAACGGCCTTTGCCTGTCCCTCGGGATTCAACTGCGCATATAATTTGTAGATTTGTGCATTTTCTTTGCTATGAAGTAGCGCATGAAGCCACGCACCGAACGTTTTTTCCCCCGCCCAGACAGAAACTGGAACACCGTATGCTTTTTCAAGAAGCGTAAATTCCTTTTTTAGGAAAGTATTCTTATTGTAAATCAATCGTTCGATGGTTTTTCGGTCAACTCCGAGGTCTTCTTGCATTTCTGGGATATTCAGATTCAGTGCCGTAGTCACATCAACGAATATACGCCCCAATTTATCTGCCTTGCTATGGTCTTCTACCAGATCTGACTTCTTAATGCCAAAGTAGTGAGCAAGTATTTCTATTTTATCGATTCGTGGATACTTTTCGGCACTCAGCCAGCCACTCACAGTCGTATATTTGAAATCCAGATCTGCACAGAGTTTGTTTCTGTCAACGCCGTGCTGCTCCATATAGCGCTGTAAGTTTTCCGCAAAGATCTTTTTGTTGCCCAAATCGTTCTTCATTTTGTATCTCCTCTCACCGCCTTGTGACTACGATTGTACACTTTAAGAATAAGAAAAGCAATAGAAAAAATATTTTTCTACGCTTTTGGGGTTGACGAATTACCCTTTTAGGGTTATCATTAAGAGCGAAAGGAGGCTGAGTCTTATGCCAATCACCCTTAAAGCTGCTCGAGTCAATCAAAACTTAACTCAGGCCGAGGCCGCCAAAGCCCTTAAAATTAGTCTTGCAAGCCTGCAAAACTATGAGGCGGGCAGAAGATATCCTAATGTCGAGATAATTAAGCGGATTGAAAATGTCTACGGTGTAGAGTACAAGGATATTATTTTTTTGCGGTGAATTACTCTTAAAGGGTAATTCGCTGCATCGAGAGCAAATCCCCATACCTACCACAGATTATTGAAAGGAGATCACCAAGGATGATTAGTAAGGATTTGCGATCCCAGTCAGAAAGGAGGGAGAGCATGGAACTGACAATTAAAGGCACGCCAAAAGAAATCGCCGACCTCGTAGTGCAAGTACAAGGCCGGCAATCCAATTTAGCTTTTTCGCCTGCAGTTATTGGTAGGATTCCAAAAGATTTCCAAGAGAAAATCCAGAAACACTATCAAGATCAATGCAGATAGCAGGAATATTGATAATGTTTCCACCGGAATTTGGAAGAAATTGCACATCTACACAGTATAGAAACACTTTTTTATCATCTTCAGTTTCTATGCGTTCTGGTAGCGGTGCTGTTAGAGCAAGATCAAGCAAGTTGACACTACTGGTTTCCCGAGATTCTTTCAGAACATCATCATAGCTACGAAGGCTGATATCGGAGCATGAGATTATTCCAGAGGATGTTAATAGAAGCATTTTCCTGCTTTTCATATCATCTCCAAATTTAGATAAATCGAGATCTGCTGTAACTTGCAATCTAGCAACCAGCTCTTTTTTTGACATCGAGAACATTTGCCTCACCTCCTTTCTTCCAGTAGTCTATCACGCTGGAGAAAGGGAGACAAGCCCATACCTACCACAATCAAAACGAAAGGAGTACGCACCGATGAAAATACCTCGCTACGGAAAACTGTCTGCCCGTCTCCGGGAGTTAGGGCTATCGCAGACTGATCTGGCCTATGCGCTGTGCCTCTCCCCTGGCGCGATTAGCCAGAGAATGCAGGGTAATACCGCATGGAATATCGAAGAAATGTATCGGGTTCTGGAACTGTGCCGAATCAGCCCAGAGGAGATGCACATCTATTTCCCCGACCCGACCACAACAAAGAAAAGAGGTATCGTAGCATGAGCCAGAGAAGTGAAAAACTGCATCGGCAGGTTGCCCAGCTGAGGTCTGATGTGGACGCCCTGCAGGTCGCCTGGCTGTCCCAGCAGCACTGTGATGCCGTGGAACTGGCAGCCGCAGCGGAACGCACTCGACAAGCACACCGCAGAGCCAGTGAGGCCCAACGCACCGCCAGGGCTTGGAAGCTGAACGCCATTTTGACGCTGATCCTCGCCGCCCTGATCGCCGGCGTGGCGTTGGTGATCTCGGCCAAAGCAGTTGCCACGGAGGGATCTACCACCCCGCCGACGAAAGTTCCCACTATCAGCGATGGGCGGCTGCCTGGGGATGACACCCCGGCTCAGGAGCCTCTGAGACTGGATCAGGCCCACGTGCTGGAGGGCGTGACATATTACTGCGTGCTGGACAGTGTGAGCGTGACATATTACTGCACCTGTCAGCGGTGCTGCGGTAAGGCCCCTGATCACCCGGCCTATGGCATCACCGCCAGCGGCACCCGGGCCACGCCGTATAGAACAGTAGCGGTGGATCCGTCCGTAATCCCGCTGGGGGCCGATGTGCTGGTGGACTACGGTGACGGTGCGGGATTGCGCCGATACCGGGCTGAGGACACCGGCGGCGCCGTAAAGGGCAACCATATAGATCTGTGCGTCGGCAACCACGCCGAAGCCCTGCAGCTTGGCCGTCGTACCGCCACCGTCTACTGGGTGGATCATGAGGAGGTGGTGTGAGATGGCTTTGCAAGGCATGAAGCACGTAGAAGCTCACCTGGAAATCATCAATACTCCCCAAAACGGGAACGTTCGGATCGAAGGAAATCGTATCGATGTCATTTTCTCATGGATGCAGTTGACTGCTTCCATTGCGGAGTCACTCCACGTGCCCCTTCAAGACCTGCTTACTCAATGCATGATTTTAGGCCCGGAGTTTGAAAGACTCAATCGAGCCGCAGAGGATTGTAGGATTGACCTTTCGAGGCCCGGCAAGTGACCATTCAGATCATCCAGCCTTCTGCCGGGCGTTCCCGGCGCCCGCAACTCTCTTTTTGCCGGGCTGCCCCGAGCAAGTTAGCTGCGGGGCGTCCGGCAGAGGGCTGGAGCCCTTATTACGAAAGAAAGGAGGAGAACCCCCATGAATGAATACGCGAAGAAATCCATTTTGGAGATGGCCCGTGGCGGTTTCCTGGAGGTCACAGATCTCGAGATGACCAAGGCGATTGCGAACATTATGGATCCAAACACCTCTGCAACGGCCAAGCGCAAGATCACCGTTACTATCGAACTGAAAGCGGATGACAGCCGACAGAATATCGGCGTCAACTATACGGTTAAATCCGCTCTGGCGCCCACAAACGCTGTGACCACCATGCTGTATGTGGCCGACGAGGAAAATGTTGTGGAGATGGTCCCGCAGATCCCCGGCCAGTTCGGAATTGCCGGAACCGAACAGGAAGCACCCCCGGCGCTCAAACTCGTTAAATTTGCCTGATGAGGAGACAACACCATGCTGAAAGAATTTATCGAACACATCCAGAAGACCACGCAACCGCTCATTACCACGGTGAACGGCTCCACATTCTGTGTTACCAGCGACGGTAACACTGAGGAACTGCTGCCGACCATTTTTCATCCGTACACGCTGGACTTGAACAGTCTGGACGCACTGGTAACGATGGTCAGAACCGAAGCCAGCGAGATGGACGCCCCGCTGTACATCGCCGTTCCGGACTGCAAGACTGTCCGCTGCTTCGGCCAGTCCAGAGATTATGACGAGCGCTGCTTCCGGCAGGTCTATTATGAAGCACACGCCACAGACGTTCCCGGCTGGGATCAGAAGGTGACCCTTGGCTTTGAAGAGGCGCAGATTGCACTCCGCACCCGCTTCCAGGAGACCCCGGACACGCTCTATGCCATGAAACTGGTCAGCGACATCTCTCTGGGCGCCAAGGTGATCTACAACGATAACGGGATCGCCACCACTATTACCACTCAGAAGGGAGTAGCACTCCAGACCAACGAGCAGATCCGCCCGCTGGTGAAGCTCCGGCCCTATCGTACCTTCCAGGAAGTCGAGCAGCCGGAGAGCATCTTCCTGATTCGCGTCAGTGACCGGGGTATCAGCTTCATTGAGGCTGACGGCGGCATGTGGCGTCTGACTGCCCGGGAAACCATCAAGAAGTATCTGGAAGGCAGACTGGAGCAGGAAGTGTCTGAAGGTTCCGTCCACGTTGTTCTGTAAAAAGAAATGCCCCTGGCAGGTCTCGCACACCTGTCAGGGGCAGATCGGCACCATGCCGAACAACTTCACCCCTATCATAGGGGTAGAAAGTGAGAATGTCAATGAAAACCACAAAAATTACGATCAAAAACCTGTTTGGCATCCGGGAGACTACCCTTGATGGGAAGTCCGTGGAGATCTCCGGCCCCAAGGGGAGCGGAAAGACGTCTGTGCTGGATGCCATCCGTTATGCCCTCACCAACCGTTCTGACCGGGACTATATCGTTCACCAGGGCGCCGATGAGGGCGAAATCATCATTGAGACCAATACCGGCCTGTCCATTGACCGGAAGGCCCTGCCCGCCAAATCCGCCGGCACGGTGAAGGTGCGGGACGGCTCCATGCTTCAGACAAGACCAGCTGAGTTCTTGGCCCAGATCTTCACGCCGCTCCAGTTGGATCCGGTGAAGTTTACGCAGCTCTCCCGTCAGGAGAAGAACCGAGAGATCCTGAACCTCATTGAATTTCAGTGGGATATGAACTGGATCAAAGAGCAGTTCGGTGAGATCCCGCAGGGTGTCGATTACTCCAAGCATATCCTTGAGGTCCTGAATGATATTCAGGCGGAAAACGGAATCTATTTCCAGTCTCGGCAAAACATCAATCGGGATATCCGCAACAAGCAGGCTTTCATTGCCGATATCGCCAAAGATATTCCATCTGGCTATGACTATGACCGCTGGAACAATTATCCATCCGGAGAGAAATACCGGGAGCTGGAACGGCTGCGGGAACAGAACAGCCGTATTGAGCGGGCAAAGGCATTCCGCAGCGGCTATGACGCCAAACTCCGGGGATTGGAAGCGCAGCGGGATATGGATCTGGCTGCCATTGACAGTGATATTGCCAGAGAACGTGCGTCCTTGACCGGCACGATGGAACGCCTGAAAGCGGAGCTGAAGGCCACGGAAGAAAAATTGTCCGGCATGGAACAGCGCCGGCAGGAAAAGGCCGATGTGGTGCAGTCCAAATATGAGACTGCCGCAGCCAAGCTGGAGAAAGATATGGGCGTTGCGGCGGATTACGCAGGCCGGGAGCCGGTGGACACCACATCCCTTTCGCAGGAGCTGGATACCGCCGAGGAGATGCGGAAGCACCTCAACGAGTACCAGCGCATGGTAGCCATGCAGGCGGAACTGGAAGATCTCACGGAGCAATCCTCTGAGTTCACCCGGAAAATCGAGCTGGCCAGAGAGCTGCCGGCGAAGATCCTTGAAACCGCCAAGATCCCCGTGGAAGGCCTGACCGTGGAAAACGGCGTGCCGCTGATCCGGGGCCTGCCCATTTCCAATCTCTCTGACGGTGAGCTGCTGGAGCTGTGCGTGGATATTTCTGTCAGCAAGCCTGGCCAGCTTCAGATCATCCTTGTGGATGGTGCTGAGCGGCTGGATAAGGAGAGCCGGGATCGGCTGTACGCCAAGTGCAAGGAAAAGGGCCTCCAGCTGATCGCCACGCGGGTGACGGACTCCGATGCGCTGGAGGTGACAGAGCTGTGACTGCTGCGGAACGTTTACAGGCTGAAAAAGAGCGTCTCCTCACAACTACCGGCTTTTATGTCCCGCCGTATAGAATGGCAAACCTGATGAAGGCCGCAGCCAAGATCATGGATATCATCATCAAGGCGGACACCAATATTTGTTATGAGGAATGCCGTTTTATTATGGCTATCGTGGATGCTGCTATTCCAAGAGTATCAGATCAAACGGAGGAATGTAATCATGATGACGAAAGATAGACTGCGCCAGCTGACCGGAGATGAGCGCCTGGGCCAGATGCGGGAATCCGAATATCTTGGAGCCGAGGACATCGATGACGGTGTGGAGCCGGTACTCACGATTGCCGGCCTCTGGTATGGATCCGTGACGCTCCAGCGTGGAAAAGAGAACAAGGACGTGCTTTCCTTCACGGAAGAACGTGTGCCGGGCATTATGCAGGTCCGGCCGCTGATCGTCAATTCGACCAATCGAAAGACGCTGCGAAAGCTGTTCGGCGACGCCAAGGCATCCACGCTGGTTGGCAAGCAGATCCAGCTTTTTGTGGATCATAATGTCCGGGACCCGCAGGATGGCGGTATGACTGACGGCATCCGCATCCGGCCCTATAAGCCCCGCGTGCAGAAACAGGAACCGGTACCGCCCTGTACGGACTGCGGACAGGAGATCACCCCTGCCATGGGAAAAGATGCCCGCTGGCTTGCCGGCTATACCATCAAGCATTACGGCGTTCCCCTCTGCGCGGCTTGTGCTCAGAAGCGAAAGGAAGCTGCGTCCGCTGCGGAAACGCAGCAGGAAGCTGAAACCGCTGCGGAAATGCAGCAGGAACTCGATCCTGAGCACATCCAGGTCGATCCGGAGACCGGGGAGGTGCTGTGATGTCCCTACCTGTTGTTACGGCTGAGAATTATTACTCGCCTGAAATGAACATGGCCTACATGGGCTCCACGCAGTTTAAGGCTTTCGAGAAATGTGAAGCGGCGGCGCTGGCGGAGCTGAAGGGGGAGTACCATCCCCCTTCCTCCACGGCCCTTCTGGTCGGCGGCTACATTGACGCATGGTTTTCCGGGGAGCTGCCCCTTTATCAGGCACAGCACCCGGAGATCTTCAAGCGGGACGGTACATTGAAGGCTGAATATCTCCGGGCTACCGAGGTAGTTGTGCGTATGCAGTCGGATGAGCTGTATATGCTTCTGATGTCCGGCAAAAAGCAGGTCATCCGTACCGGCGAGATTGCCGGTGTACCGTTCAAAATCAAAATCGACAGCCTGCTGGATGGCGACACCTGCAAAGCCATTGTGCAGCGTTTCCCTAATACGGCAGCCGCACTGGGCTTTTGTGATGGGGCCATTGTGGACCAGAAAGCCATGAAGGATATGGCGGATGTGTGGTCGGCCGAGGATCACTGCAAGATCCCGTTCATCGAGTTTTATGGCTATGACATTCAGGGAGCCATCTATCAGGCCATCGAGGGCAATATGCTGCCGTTCGTTCTGGCAGTTGGCACGAAGGAAGAATCCCCTGATCTGGAGGCCCTTTACATCGCAGACGAGGACTTGGCTGCCAAGCTGGCTGAAGTGGAGGACCGGGCGCCGCGATACCAGGCAATCAAGGAAGGTCGCATTCAACCGACCCGCTGCGAGCATTGCGACTACTGTAAAGCCACCAAGCACCTGACTGCCATCCTGAATTACAAGGAGCTGGCCGCGGATGCCTGGGAATGATCTGGCCCGACAGATCAAGGAACATTTGACAGCTCGCCAGGTGGTGGAGCTGTATGGCTTTCATCCGGATCGCGGCGGTTATATCCAGTGTCCTTTTCATGCCGGAGACAATCACGGCAGTCTGAAGGTCTACGATGGGGACAAGAGCGGCTGGCATTGTTTCGGATGCGGCGCCGGCGGCAGCGTGATTGATTTTGTAATGCGGCTGTTTGGACTCAGTTTCGCGCAAGCGTGCCTGAAGCTCAACTGTGATTTTGGACTTGGCCTCACCGGCGAGCGTCCCAGCATGGCAGAGAGATCCGCTCTGCTGGAAGCTCGCCGGCGAGAAGCACAGGAAAAAGAAGCTGCTGCGGCGTTGTATCGAGAGAAAGCGGCAGAATACCGACAGTTATGGGAAGCTCAAAAATTTCTTTCCCCGGATATCGTCGGATACATCCATCCTCTGTATGCGGAGGCGGCCAAGAAACTACCAGTCCTTGAATGGTGGCTGGATCAAAATATAGGGAGATAGCTATGAGTGAAGAATGGAGCTTCGAAAAAGATGATTTTTTAACCACAACGCCGTATGAGGCGCTGTATGCGTATCACAAGGAGCCTTTCACTCATGCGGCCAAGATGGAGGAACTGGCGGCATATTCCGTTTCCAAGGGATTTAAAGGCTTCAAGACCATGTACAAGAAATACGTGGAAAGTCTGAAGGCCCAGAGCGGCACCATTTATATCGATAACGTTACCAACTTCACGAACCAGCCGCTGGAGCTCAATGCCGGCGACTGGGAGGCAGATGACAGCGGCATTTTTAAGAAGAACGGCTATAACGATGAGGTTGCCTGTCCGCATCCGATCATGCCGGTGGAACGGTTGGTGAATATTGACACGGGTGAAGAAAAGCTTCAGCTGGCATTCCGGAAGGGCACCATCTGGAGAAAGATCATCGTCAGCAAGACGGTGCTGGCCAGTTCCAATAAGGTCACGGAGCTGGCTGGCTCCGGCATTGCGGTGACCAGCCAGAACGCCAGGGCTTTTATTCAGTACATCTCCGACATGGAAAACATGAATTATTACCTGATTCCGGAGAAAAAGAGCATCGGACGCTTCGGCTACATACCGGACGAGGGCTTCTCTCCCTTTGTTGACGGCCTGATTTTTGACGGTGACGCCAACTTCAAGGCGATGTTCCAGACGGTCCGGAGCCGGGGCTCTGAAGCAAAATGGTTGGAAACGGCGGCGGAGGTTCGGGAGATGTCCACAACGGCAAAGATCATTCTAGCAGCATCCTTTGCTTCCGTTCTGCTGGAACCGCTGAACTGTCTTCCATTCTTCGTCCATTTATGGGGTGTCGATTCCGGAACCGGTAAGACAGTGGCTCTGATGGTGGCCGCCAGCGTATGGGGAGACCCTGCTGTAGGCGCTTATGTCAAGACCTTTGACGGTACCGTGGTCGGCATGGAGAAGACAGCCGCGTTTCTGAACAATCTGCCATTCTGTCTGGATGAGCTTCAGCTCGCTAAGGACAGCAAGGGCCGTACCACATTCGACGTATACAAGTTGGCGCAGGGTGTCGGCCGTACCCGTGGCAATCGTGCCGGCGGCGTAGATCTGACGCCCACGTGGAGAAACTGCATCCTGACTACGGGTGAATCTCCCTTGACCGGAACAGCCAGCGGCGCCGGTGCCGTGAACCGTGTCATTGATATTGAATGTAAATCCGCACAAGCGGTTATCCGGGATGGTATGCGGATCTCAGGCGCGGTAAAGCGGAATTATGGCTTTGCCGGAAGAAAATTTGTGGAGCGTCTTTATCAACCAAGTGTAATAGATCAGGTGTCAGAACGGTACCGGGAACTGTTTAGGATCCTCAGTGACCGGGACACCACGGAGAAACAGGCCATGGCCGCTGCCGCAATCATCCTGGCGGACGAGCTGGCCTGTCAGTGGATCTTCGGAGGCACCCAGCAGCCGTTGACGATTGAGCAGGTATCGGAGTTCCTGGCATCCAAAGCGGCGGTATCTGCCGGTGACAGGGGTTATAAGTACCTGTGCGACTGGGTCACGCAGAATTCCAATAAACTGTGCGGCCGCTCGGAGAACCCCAATATAGAGGTCTTGGGCGCATTGGAAGATGGGCGGGCATATATCATCCGCTCTGTCTTTGAACGCATCCTGCAGGACGCAGGATACTCGACTGCGGCCATGATTTCATACCTGAAGCAGTCAAACTTGATCGAGACCCGGGGACGGGCCAACACCAAGGGAAAGCGGATCAATGGCATCCCTACGGAGTGTTTCTGCCTGCGGCTGCCCTCGGTTGAACTGGATGATGAAGCTGACCCGGATGAACAGCCATTATAGTGTGGAACTTGAGGAACGTGTGTGGAACCAGTGTTCCACAGGCTGTAACCGTTGCGGCACAAGGGCTACAACATCATTTTTAGAGGGGTGTGGAACTGTGGAACAGAAAATACAGCATATATAAGAATGTGCGTGTGTGTACGTTTGTTCGAGTAATTTATATACACACATTTACGTGGAAATTTTTTAAAAATTTGTTCCACGGTTCCACGGTTGACCTGTATCCGTTGTGGCACAAGGCTTTCAAGTGTGGAACACAAGTTCCACGCTGTTCCACAGTTCCACGTTTTTTGGAGGAAAATTATGGAACTAAGGCCATATCAAGCCGAATGTATTGAAACCATCGAGGCGCAGCCGCCTGGTGCGTTCCTCGCCCAGATGGCAACAGGCCTCGGAAAAACAGTTACTTTTGCGAATATCCCCCGGCACGGGGAGAGAATGCTGATCCTGTCCCACCGTGAAGAACTGGTGGAGCAGCCGCGCAAATACTTCAACTGCTCCTACGGCATTGAACGTGCCCAGCAGCACAGCCACGGCGAGGAGGTTGTCAGTGCCAGCATTCAGACGTTGGCGCGCCGTCTGAGCGACTTCGATCCGGAGGACTTCCGTCTCATTATCTGCGACGAGGCCCATCACGCAGCTGCCAGCACATACCGGAAGATCTTTGATTACTTTCGCCCGGAGAAGCTGATCGGCTTCACCGCAACGCCAAACAGAGGAGATAAGGTTCGCCTGGATACGGTCTTCAGCAAGATCATCTTCCAGAGAGATCTGTGCTGGGGAGTGAAGAACGGCTATCTCTGTGATATCCATTGCCGGCGGGTAGACATTGGGTTCGACATCACCGCAGTTCATACTCGCCAGGGCGATTATGCACCCGGCGAACTGGATCAGGCCATGGACGGCACCGCAGATGCCATTGCACAGGCTTACAGAGATATGGCTGTGGGCGCCACGCTGATCTTCGCTGTCAGCGTACATCAAGCTGAAGAAATTGCCAAGAGGATCAATGGGGCCGTAGTGGTCACCGGCGAAACCAAGAACCGTTCCGCCATCATTGATGCTTTTACTGCCGGTGAGATCCCCTGCATTGTCAATTGCATGGTATTCACCGAGGGCACCGATATTCCCCGTGTGGAAACGGTCATTATTGCCAGACCGACGCAGTCTGACACCCTGTACGCACAGATGGTAGGCCGTGGGCTTCGGCTTTACCCAGGGAAGCAGCGCCTGGAGTTGATCGACTGTGTTGGTATTACCGGAAAGGCGTCCCTCTGTACGGCCCCCTCCCTGCTTGGCATCGACATGGATAATGTGCCGAAACGGAAAGAGAAGGATATTGAGGGAGATCTGTTTGAACTGCCGGAGAAGATTGAGGTAGCCTCCGATTCTCCGGAAAGCTGGGTGAAGAATATCCGCTTGGTAGATCTATGGGCACAAGAACTGAAATATCAGACACATGATGTCAACTGGTTCAAAATGCCGGATGGCTCCTTGGTGTGCTCTTTGTCCAATAAGCAGTGCATTACGATTCGTTGCCCAGATGCGCTGGGAATGGTAAACATGCCGGATGGTACCCGCTGCGGGATGCAGGAAGCACTTGACCGGGCATACCTCACGTTGCTCCGAGACTATCCCGACGATAGGACGCTTTGGGATCTTCGTGCTGTACGGAAGTGGGGCAAAGCTCCAGCTTCACCGAAACAACTGGAAATCATTAAGAAACGCTGCAAAGGCTTTGACGTTACCAATCTCAGCAAAGGTGAGGCGAATCAAATCCTGAACAGACTGTTGAACGAGCCGAGGAAAAGGAGGGGCACATGAAGCTGTATGTTTCAAAAACAGAGGACCGCGATCAGATGGTTGTGATCCTTGCCCGGAATGGCTATACCGTTCGCCAGGGCAAAGAAAAGGACCCGAAGAACAATAAGACCGTGACCTTTGTGGAGGTAATTGAGAATGGCAAGTGAAGCCCAGCATCAGGCTTATGTCATCAAGTGGAGCCAGCAGCCATCTATCCGCCGGCAGTGGCCGGAACTGGCGCTGCTCCATCACATCCCCAATGGCGGTACCCGTGATGCTGTGGAGGCCAAGCACCTGAAGCAGCAGGGCGTGAAGCCTGGTGTGCCGGATCTTTGCCTGCCGGTACCTCGGGGACAGTATCACGGGCTGTATATCGAGATGAAAACGGAGAGCGGACACACTTCCGATGAACAGGAGTGGTGGGGTGAACGCCTTCAGGCACAGGGTTATGTGTGGCGTGTCTGTCACGGCTGGCAGGCGGCGGTAGCAGTCCTGGAATGGTATTTGCAGTTATGAGCACAGGATTTACGTTTCCCTGGGAAAAGGCTGCCATGCACGGTGAGGAGCTGCCTGAAGGTTTATCCCTGCCGGATCAGATGGCCTACACCTGCCTGCGGAATATCTATTTTCTGTATTATAACAAGACAATCTCGCGGGATCAGGCGGCTGCCGAAAAGCAGCGTGTCCGGGTTCAATGGGAAAGGGCTGTCAGCGCTGCCGAATTTGAGCGAAAGCTCTCGGTACACCACGCAAGGGTTATCCGGGAAACAGAAGCGGCCAAGACTGCCTGCCGGAAAGATCCGACAGTGGAAAACGCCCTGCGCTTGTGCAATGTGATGGACGGTTTGACACATGAGTAAGGATTACTGTAAAGGCTGCGTGTATCGCACCTACGCCGGCGGGGAGCCAATCTGCGGGTATATTTTGGTAGAGCGTCATCGGAGGCCCTGTCCCCCTGGTGAAGGCTGTACCGCGAAAGTTGTAGGAGGAAACAATAAAAAAATGAAACGAAGAACATGGGATGAAAACCGTGCCCGACAGCTATATGAGGAAGGCAAAAGTGATGTGGATATCGCCGATATGGTTGGAGCAACCGCCGGCGCAATCGCCGCTTGGCGTAGCCGGAACCGCCTGACGAGCCAGAACTCACCTGGGCGCAGATCCTCCGCACCGGCGCCCCTCGACGCACCCACTCCGGAACCTGTGAAAGATTCTCTGGCTCCGATCACAGTTCCCCGGCCTGAGCCTAAGCCTGCCGCGGACATCTCGGTAGAGGAAGATCGGCCAGTGGCAGAGAAGACGCCCATTCCGGCCAGGGAGAGTCGCATCAAACAACCGGGTGGGCCAGTGAAACTGGCACTCTCCATCTCCGGATGCACATGTGAGCTTACCGCGCCGGATATTGCGTCTGCAGTCTGGATGGCGGAGCATCTTTGCGACAGTTTGAAACTAATCGGGAAAGGAACAAAATAGCATGAAAGTGATTTATAAAGCGCCAGGCTGCGCGCCGGAACCCCGGGATATTCCCAACACGCTGGAAGAACTGCAGGCCACCGTTGGCGGCTACATTGAGACGGTGACCATCGCCACGGACGCGGTGATTATTTGCAACGAAGAGGGGCGCCTGCGGGGGCTTCCCCACAACTGCCGGATCTTCGGAGTGGATTTTGTCGGCCCGATTCTGATCGCCGGCGTTGACGAGGACGAGTTCTCGGATCTGGATGCCGGCGCAATGGGGGCGCTGCTGGAGGGTTGGGGGAGGTCAATCAAAAATGCCGAAACCTAATACTTACGTTCAACTGCTGCAGGCCCAGAAAGCTATCCAGCAGCTTCAGCATGACAATCATGTGATCAAGGGCTTCACGGTGCAGCAGTGCTTGGATGTAGCCTTGATCGCACTGCACAACGAGTTTCACTTCGGGCCTAAGATGTCTGCTCGCTTTGAATCTGCGTTCCTGGATACCTTCATGGCCTACGCGCAGATGTGCGTTGACGACGCCGCCGACGATCCGGAGATCGTTTATACCAAGGAGAAGATGGACCGGGCCCTGCGAGCGGCCTGCGGAGAGAATATCCGCCCATTCGAGGAACGCTACGCCATTGAGAACCTCTACTTCCGGGAAAAGCTGAAGGAAAAACGTTGAAGGAGAAAAGTATGACAAAAGAAGAACTGATTGCCCTGGCGGACAAGCACCAGGAGAAGGCAGATAAAGCATATAAGAATTATCAAGAAACTGGAATCACACGGTATAGCAGGGACTACCGGAACAGCGAAGATCTGGCGGCGGCTCTGAGAATGGCTGCCAATGCAGAAGAGGATCATAGAAGCCTAACCTCTCTCAGAGTTGATATCAGCCGGGTGGCTTCCAGCGCCGCTGCTGCCGAACGTGCTGCTGAGGATCTGAAGCTCTCCAGAATGACGGCGGTAATCAAGGAACTGCTGGCTGTTGCACGGCTGCATGGGCTTATCGGCGATGAACGGATATAGGGAGGGCGTGAAGGTAAATGAAAGATCAAGAACTCGTAAATGCCCTGCGCCGGTTGCGGGTAGAGACCGGAAGTCTGGCCTGCATGGGCTGCGGACATGAACACAACTGCGGCGTGTCCGGATGCGCAATTATCAACGAGGCTGTGGCACGGATTACAATGTTGGATGAGTCTTTCGGCGAAGGAAGCGTTCTGAAAATGGCCGCAGCTGTACTGGAAACCACGCCCGAAGAACTCCTGCAGAGCACACGATTCCGGGCCGGCGATACGGTGTGGGTGCTTATGCGGGATGAAGATGATGTGCCTTGTGATATTGGCGGCTATATGTTCCTTGCGTTCGCTGGAACTGCTGTAATAGTCACGGCATTCATTGGCGATCATGATGACCTGGATGGAACGCTTGCCTACCATATCGAGGAGACGGCCGTTAATTTTGACTCTGATTTATCGGTATTTCCAATCCCTGACTGTTATGCGGCCCGTGAAGATGCCCAGGCCGCACTTGATGCGGTGGCGTCCCGTGAGTCCCAGCTGAAGGAGAAGAGAAAATCATGAATATTGTTATTGCCGCAAAACTCATGGAGTTATACGCTGCCTGCCCTAACTGTGGCTGCGAGGTCATCGGGAATGGAGACGCACTGGAATGTGACACTGCCGTCGGCTACTTTAAGCGTTCCTGTGGCTGCGGCTGGTGTGTCGAAGTCACGGAGGGAATCGTGGAAGAAGCGCTGGCCGAAGATCCTCCGGAGCTGTCGGCGAAGAAATGCACTCATACCTATTTTGCACGGAGCCTGTATTACAAAGGCGCTGGAAGAAGGAGAAAAACCGAAAAATGAATCGAGAGGAAATTTTGAAGTGTGCGAAGATCTGTGTCTGTGGTGACCGCGAGCAGGATTACGGAAGCCCGGAGAATAATTTCGAATTGATTGGAGAGCTCTGGGCCAGTTATCTGCGGAAGAAATGCGTTACTCCTGACGCAGATTGCTGCATCCTGCCAACGGACGTAGCCGCCATGATGGGCCTGTTCAAAATTGCCCGGATCGCCACTGGCTATGGAAAGGCGGACAACTGGGTGGATCTTGCAGGGTACGCTGCGTGTGGCGGAGAATTGGAAGGCGGCGGAGACAAATGAGAGATCAAGAACTCGTAAATGCGCTGCGGGAACACGCAGATTGGTGGGAAAATGGGGACATGATGAATCCGCTGGGAGGGCTGGAGAAAGACCTGTTTGCAGCCGCTGACCAGCTGGAGAATCAAAACGCACACATCGCGGCGCTCCAGAAAGAGATCGAAAATCTGCGGAGGCAGGTGCCCCGTTGGATCCCGGTAATGGAACGGAGACCAGAACAGGACGGAAAATATCTCTGTGTGTATAGCTTTCGGACGATGGATGATAGCCCCGCGAGAATGAGTTTCCCCAGCGTTCTTGACTACTATGCAACAGACCCCGTTCCCCATTTCCAACATGAGGGAGTAAACGAGATGCACGTCACACACTGGATGCCATTGCCATTGCCGATACCCATGGAGCCCATATATGGATACGGTGCTGTCCATTAAATCCGTGACCGGCAGCTATTCTACCTCCGTCACCACCGGCTCGGACGGTTCGGCAACCCTTTCAGACATCCCCGCTGATGTGTATGTCGTCCGGGAGGAATCCGTGCCGGAGCCTTATGTAGTGTCTCACACCGAGCAGACCGTAGCGCTGCGCCCCGGCAAGACCTCCGAAGTCATCTTCGTTGACTATGAAAAGCCGGGACTCGAAATTTTGAAGAAAAACATTGCCACCGGAGAGCCTATCGAGGGCGTGACCTATCTCATTGAGCAGATCGACGGCAGCTACTCCACCAGCGCCACGACGGACAGCGCGGGGCGCATCTTCCTCGATTCCATCCCCGTGGGCAGCTATCGCATCACGGAGAAAAATGTGCCTTCCAATGTCATTCTCTCTGAGATCCCGCAGGAGGTACATCTGGAAGCAGGCTGCACCAGAACGGTGACCTTCTTCAACGCGGTCAAACCCTCCCTGACGATCCTGAAGCGAAACAGCGTCACCGGTGATCCTCTCTCCAATGCCAAATTCCATATCTATTATGGCTCGGATAATACCACCACCGGCGAGATCAACGACCTCGGTGTGTTCACAACGGCCTCCGACGGTAAAATCACCATCACCGATGTAAACCGTGGCTGGTACAAACTGGTAGAGGAGTCCGCTCCCAAGGGCTTCGGCATTCAGGGCAGCGGGGTCACCGAGTTCTATCTGGAAGCCAACACCTCCAAGACCGTAACGGTGGACAATGTGCCTCACAGTGCCCTCGTCGTGTACAAATATGACGCCAAAACCGGAAAAGGACTGGAGGGCTGCCGCTTTGAACTGCGTTATCTCAGCGGCAATACCAGCGGAACAGGCGGTACGGTCATCGGGACTTATGTGACCGGCCCCAACGGGGCCTTTACCGTGACAAACCTTAAAAAGGGCACTTATGTCTGTCAGGAACTCGAAAGCGACGGAAATCATATCATCGACCGCGAACCCAAGACGGTGTGGATCTCCGGCGAGGATCAGGATGTGGTGACGCTCCGCTTCGGCAATGCCCCGCTGGGAAGTTTGCTCATTACAAAGCTGAGCGACGACGGCAAGCACGAACCGCTCTCCGGCGTAGAGTTCCTGTTGACCGACAGCAGCGGCCATTATCTCGGCAATGACAACGGCCGCTTCACCACCAATGCCGCGGGCGAAATTCTGGTGGATGGTCTGGAACCCGGCATGACGGTCATTGCCCGTGAAGTCCGGGCAAAAACGGGCTACCTGCTGGATGACAGCCCCCAGCATGCCCTCATCAAGAGCGGCGAAACGGCGCATTTGCAGTTTCTGAACCAGCCTGCCGGTAATCTCATCATCCGCAAGGTCAGCTCCGGTCCCAACAAGGAGCCGCTGGAGGGCGTAGAGTTTAAGATCACCTACGCGGATGGCAGCTTCGTCCCAGACGCCAACGGCGAACTGTCCAGCAACGGCATTTATTACACCAATAAATCCGGTGAAATTCGCATCTCCAGCGTCGTCGGCACCGTGGTAGCAACGGAAATCAAGACGATTTCGGGGTTCACCATTGACGAAGCGACCCGCACACAGACGGTGGTCGTCAACCCCAACGACACGCAGACGCTGACCTTTTACAACAAACCCACTACAACGTTGATTCTCCAGAAATACATTTCCGGCACGAAAAATGAACCGCTTGCCGGGGTACAGTTCCTTGTGACGGACTCCTCCGGCGCGGTAGTCGGCCCCAACAACGGCTGCTATACCACTGACGCTGCAGGCCAGATCGTCATTGAGGGTCTGACCGACGGCATGACTGTTACCGCAAAAGAGGTCAAATCTGTGGATGGATTCGTGTTGGACGGGACGCCGCAGAGCATTAAAATCGACCAGAGCCAGTCTCCCCAGCGCATGACCTTCTGGAATGAACGTCAGGGCGCACTCATCATCAACAAGCTGTCCTCTCTGGACCGCAAGACGCCGCTGGAGGGCGTTACCTTCAAAATCACTACGGCTACCGGCGAGTTCGTCCCCGACGAAAACGGAAAAATCAGCTCCAACGGTCTGTACTATACCGACGAAAACGGGCAGATCATTCTCAAGGGCGTCACCGGCACACTGGTGGTGACAGAGGAAAAATCTATCTCCGGTTACACCATCGACGAGAACACCCGCACGCAGACCGTGGTGGTCAACCCCAACGACACGCAGTCCCTCTATTTTGTGCGCTTTGTTCCTTGACAATCTGCGTGGAAACACGCAACAAAACAAGGCAGATTCTGAAGAATCTGAACTCTATGCTTGATTCGGCAGGGGCAGAACCTGCCTGACCCGGCGTGACGGGTAACAAAAACTCTGAATCTCCGACGTGCAGATTTGTAGTGTCATGCAATCTGTACGAAGCTCGGTAAAGAGCGGTAGCATGGTCTGAGACGGCTATGCCCGCAGGAGGCTATAAATCGGTCATGTCCAGAATGTCTTGTTGCAACCGACAAAAGTCCCGAATGTACGGCTCGTAAAGGCGTAGGATGATTATACAGCCATCCGCTCCCATGTGGAGTGCTGTCGCCGTCGAAATCTGAAGTAGTGGAAAACGGCAGAAAACCAAAAAAGGTCGAATGTCTTTGGCAGAATATCACACAGGCCAAAGACGGCAGCCGGGTCAAAGGGACGGGCTAAAACCGATATGTAAAGCTAAGGCATAGGGAACAAAGGAACCGTGGACGGACACATCCCAAGATGTAAACAGAATGACACTTCTGTCCGCACAGGTAGGAAATGACCTGTTAATCCGCGGGACAGCAGCCCGTAGTAGTGATGAAACTCCTGTAATGGGAGTGGAGCGAAGGGGCATAGTCAATGCAGATTTGTATGTGAACAGAAAGTCGAGGAAGCCGTAGGCATACCTGACTAAAACCAGAAACACCAATTCCAGAGAGGAGGCGGTGCGTATGGCACAACAATTCGACTACCCAAAAACCGAAACTCAATTACGCGAAATTCAAGATGCACTGTATCAGCACAGCAAAGAAGTCTATGAGGCTGGCGGCCGTCCGGCATTCAAAGGACTTCTGGAGATTATGTCAGCAGAGTCAACCATTATCACAGCAATCCATAATATCAAAGGCAATCATGGAAGCGAAACCCCTGGTGTAGATTCCAAAACCATGCGCAAAGATTATCTTCAAAAACCATTCCCGTGGGTTGTAGCAGATATTCAACGTGCATTTAAGCATTTTGAACCCCAGCAGATACGGAGAGTATATATCGACAAACCGGGAAAATCAGAAAAGCGGCCTCTGGGCATTCCTGCAATACGGGATAGAATCGTACAAGAATGTATGAGGATAGTGCTGGAACCTATATTAGAAGCACAATTCTTTGCACATTCCTATGGATTCCGCCCCATGCGAGATGCGGCTATGGCCTTAGAACGAGTTGACATTATAATGCACAACACGGGAAATTACTGGATTGTCGAAGGTGACATCAGCAAATGCTTTGACCGTATCGACCACAGCATACTCATAAAGCGGTTGTACCACATGGGTATCAAGGATAGGCGGGTCTTGCAGATTATCAAGGCCATGTTAAAGGCCGGGGTCATGGAAGAATGCGCCGTAAACGAAGAAGGAACACCGCAGGGCGGCCTAATCAGCCCACTACTCGCGAATGTTTATTTAGATATTATGGATGAATGGGTATCAAAGCAATGGGAAAATAAACGAACCAGACATCAGTATGTACAGGACCAGAGCAGGTACGCGGTCATGCGCAAGAAAACCACTCTTGTTCCCGGATACCTTGTCAGATACGCGGATGACTTCATCATTGCAACAGACACCCGAGCACATGCGGAAGACTGGAAAGCTCGCTTGCAATCCTTTCTTCAGGAAAAAATGAAACTGACATTATCCCAAGAAAAAACACTGATAACAGACATCAGAAAGAAGTACATCAAATTCTTAGGCTACGAGTTCAAAATGGTTCGGGGGAAATCCCGCAGAGGCTACATCCCAAGAACGATTCCAGACCGTGAGCGATTAAAGCGCAGAGCTGACAAAATCGCGGAAGACATCAAAAAGATTCCCGGTAATTACAGCCGTGAGCAAATGGTTGGTGCAATAAACCGCATCAACAGTCAGATAAGAGGGATTATCCAATATTATCAATGCTGTACATGGGTAAATATTGCCATGCAAAAACACAGCAGAAAATTGCAACTTGCGGCAAGGCGCCGCTTGAAACAGTACAACGGGAAATGGATTCCAGCAAATCAAACCCGGAACCTTCCTCGAGTACACCAACAATACAAACAGAAAATTCCCTCTATCAAATACCGGGACATCTATGTAGGCTTTACAGCGCTTACCTTTTGCAGATGGGAAAGAACTCCACCTAAAAACCAAGCTGAGACACCATACACCGACACTGGGCGGCAGTTGTATTTTGAACGTACGAAAAAGAAGAAAATGCAGGCGCGTCTGGATGAAATGTATTCGGATAGGTCGGCACGGGCAATCAGCTATGGCAAATGGGGGAAGTTCAACAATTTCGAGTTTATTATGAACAGGGCTTACGCTCTCAACCGTGATAAACTCAGGTGCCGGGTCTGTGGAGGTTGGTTAATCGCTAATACGCCATGGGCACACCGGATAAATCCATACCTCCCATTGGATAAGGTGAACCGTGTCAACAATCTGATTTCGCTTCATAAGAAATGCTTCATCGCGGTTAATAATCCGAATCAGGACATTAGTGAGTTTGATGTCAAAGCACAAAAGAAAATTGTCGGTTATAGGGACAAACTGGTTATTTCACATACACGCAACAAATAATTTGCATTGATGGAGCGCCGTGTGCGGTGAAAGTCGCACGCACGGTGCGAAGCGGGGGAAAATCCACCCTGACTGTCCCAGTCCAACTGGGATAAAAGCGGTGGATTACCTATCGCTATTACAACACGCCTATTGGTGGCGTGGAGATCATCAAGGTCAACGAGGATAACCACAGTGAGCGCATCCCCAATACGACCTTTGAGATCCGCAAGGTGGATGATGCCTTGGTGGATACCGTTACGACGGACAAAAATGGCCGTGTGTTCGTGGCTCTGGAGGATGGCAGCTACTATGCAAAAGAGGTCACATCGAACAAATCGTTCCGGCTGGATGATACGCCCCACTATTTTGAGATCAAGGACGGCAAGCGTGTGACGCTTCAGGTGACCAACAAAAAGCTCAGCGGCATCGTCATCCACAAAATTGACAGCGCCACGGGAGAGGGGATCTATGGCGTAAAGTTTGTCCTCTATGATGCGAACAAGAAGCCCATCGGCGAGTACACCTCGGACGATGAGGGCTACATCTACATTGACGAGATCCCTGGCGGGCTGAGCGGCCGCTTTTATCTGAGAGAGCTGGAAGCCGCCCCCGGCTACACGCTGGATAAGCAGTATAAGACCGTCTATGTCTCTCCGGGCAAAACCGTGGAGATTGAGTGGGAAAATACCGCCGTCACGGGGCAGATCCAGATTTACAAGTACGCCGCTGAGTACAACGAGGTCACCGGCACCGCTGCAGGTACTCCGCTCAAGGGCGCTGTTTATGAGATCGTCAATGCCCGCAGCGGCAAGGTAGTGGACTACATTACGACGGATGCCCGGGGCGTCGCAGCCAGCAAGCCGCTGCCGCTGACCCGCTATCAGATCCGAGAGGTCACAGCGCCCGCCTATTGGCAGCTCGACCCTACCGTGCATGATGTGACGCTGGAATATCCCGGTCAGATCATCAAGCTCTCTGCCTATGATAAGCCCTCCAGCCTCGGCGTCAGCATCACCAAGCGCGGCAACGCGCAGGTCATGGCGGGCCAGTCCATGCGCTACGATCTGACGGTGGCCAACACCTCCAACGTGCCGCTGGAGTCCTTCTTCTGGCACGATAAAATTCCCTACGATGTGGCGCGTCCTATGACGCTGACCACCGGCACCTACAGCGCACGGCTCAATTATCGCATTCTCTATAAGACCAATTACAACGCGAGCTATCAGGTGCTGGCGAGCAACCTGCTCACCGGCAACAACTACAGCTTTGCCCTCAACGCCATTCCCATGCAGGCGGGTGAGGTCGTGACCGACATCTATTTTGACTTCGGGAAGGTGCCGGTCGGCTTCCAGTCTACTGCTAATCCCACGCTGAGCGTGATGGTCAACGGAAATGCGGTCAACGGCTACTATATGGTCAACCGCGCCGATGTGGGCGGCAAATATCAGGGTACATGGCAGACCGCAGCGGCAAGCTGGGTAACGATCATCCGCCGCCTCTGGAATACACCCACACTCCCCAAGACTGGCTACTAAATCCAATTCTTTTCAGGGAAAGCACCCTATCCGGGGTGCTTTCCCAATTTTAATATAAGGGGTTGAACTATGAAATACAAAAAAGGATTTTCTGCCGTTCTTTTGACGCTGATCATCAGCACGCTGCTGCCCATTTCCGCCTTTGCCGCCTCTGACAGTTTTTCTGATGTACCGGAGGCATCCCCGTTTTATGAAAGCGTCACTTACCTTGCCAGTCATGGCATTACTTACGGTAAAGGAAACAACCGGTATGCACCGGGCACACCTATTACGGTGCGCCAATGGGCAACGATGCTCTGCCGGGTTCTTGATAAAGAAGATGTCCTTGCCGATCCTGCCGGCTATGGCGGTGATGCCTGTATCAAACAAGGCTATGCAGATGGATGGCTGAATCTGACGGCTATTGCAGCACCAGATTCGCGGCTATGCCGCTATGCCATCTATGAAAGTGGCTTTGCTGCCTTTGACATTGCCTTTTACAGTTCTCAACTCTACCCGGATAAGGAGGCTCTGTCTCCGCAGGACAATGTCCTCCTTGCTGCCAAGAGCTTTGGCTTATGCAAAGACACCTGTGCGGGGACAGACATCATCACCCGAGGCGAGGCTGCGGATCTTCTCTATGCTCTTTTGACCAGGGAATTTACCGTTGCGCTGCCGCCCATCCTGGAAAGCCTTCCTCTGAACAATAAAGAGGGCGTCCATCTGAATAGTTATCTGCTGGAACTCCAAAAGATCCCGGAGCCGATCCGTCAGGTATTTGCGGAAAAGGGCTGGCAGTATATGATTGATTGCGAATATCTCGCAAGCATAAGTGATCAAAGGAATCTGAATTGCATCGGTGTAACGGACTATGAAAATCGCCAAATCGTTGTATCCTCAGCAGAAGCTACCGTTCACGAATTTGGTCACTTTCTGGATAAGCTGATGGGCTTCCCGTCTCAGACGGAAGGCTTTTATCAGGAGGAGTCTGGAACCGCAGCAGCCCTGCTCCGTCCGTATGCGCTTACCAGCGAGCGGGAGTATTTTGCAGACTGCTTTGTGTACTGGCTCACTTACCGTGATAACAGCAAAAAAATGGCGGCGCTTTGCAGCGCCGCACCAAAAACATACGCATATCTTTTGACATTGGAAATTCAAAATTGGCAGCCGGCTGCATAGGCCTTCCTGCCTGGCTGCGGCTGTTTGAAACCCCACAACACTATTATTATACTGTACCGTGTCCTGCATCGTCAATCAAATTAACGGCAATCCGTCTAAAATCAGATGGATGCACAGTTTGCATTATGGCTATTTCGTACAATTTGTGGATTGCAAACCAATAGAAAATCTGCTATTTTATAAACACAGAAAGAAAGGTGAGTCCGATGTACCAGTAAACCTCAAATCTGTAGAAATCGGAGGTAACCAGTGATGGTAGAGCCCAAGACTTACATAGAATGACCCTTGACTGCGGAACACGAAATCAGTCAAGGGTCATTCTTATATGCTGGCTCCTGCGTGCAGCAGGAGCTTTTTTCATGTCTGCGGGAAACCTCATTTATCGGCGCGCAGAAGCGCCTGTGTCTTGAGCAGCACACTCATCAAGGCACGGTGATCTTCCCACTCTTCCCACCAGAGCGGCTTTAGGGCGAGCAGCATTTGTTCGGCCCATTGCAGCTCTGATTTTTGCAAACAGCCCCGTTCCAATCCGACTTGAAATCGTGCAAACGCATCTCGGACATGGTCTGATGCGGAGTCACGATTCAAGTAACTGCTGAGAAAGCCGCCTAAAACAGCGGATTCTTCCTGCGTATAAAACAATATTCTTCCCCTCCTATCGCACACGAGGGGTATTCTACCACAGACTGTTCGGATTGAGAAGTGTGGATTTTTGAAGGCTCCGATCTGCCACGCAAAAAAGCCTGCCGCAAGCGATGCAGGCGCCACCTTTAGACTGGAAAGGATACGATCATGAGCGAACACAATCATACCGGACTGGATGAGGCAGCTTCTGTTGCATCCAATACCATGCAGGCCGTTCGGACCGGAAAGGCCATTTCCGCCGCGGCAAAGGGCACTGCGGCAGGCGGGCCCTATGGAGCTGCCATAGGCGCGGCATTGTCCGCACGAAAGCATATCGGGAAAATAGCGGCGGCCGCGCTGGTGTTACTGGCTCTGCCACTGCTTTTTATTTTGCTTCTGCCGGAGCTTGCCTTCGGAAGCCTGACCGACAGCGGAGCATCCGGAACATCCGGACAGCCGATTCTCAATGACAATGCGGCTATTACGGAAAACATGAACCAAGCCGCCTTTGCAATCAACCAAATTCTCGGAGAAGGTATTGAGAATGTGAAGGAACGCATCGCCAGTGATTTTGCCGGGACCGATGGGGACCACTATGAAATAATCAATCCCTATGAAGGGAACCCTATCAACAACACCAACCGCTTCATCTCGCAATACTGCGCGGCAAAAGAATTGGACTTTGCCTCCATCGCCCTTGCCGATATGGAGCAGATCCTGCGTGCTGGTTTTACGCACCTTTACAGTTTCAGTCGGACACGGGAAGTACGTACCATCCCTGCGGAAGAGGATGGCGCAGATGACACAACAGAAATATGGTACATCTACACGATTCGCTATAACGGCGAAGCCTACTTTGCTGATACCATCTTCGCACTGACCGATAAACAGAAAAATCTGGCAAAAAACTATGCGGAAAACCTCAGCCTGTTTCTCGGCGATGGCCTATTTCAATACGCCACTTCTTCGAATACCATTACGGCTCTTGGCAATGTGCGCTTCACCGATGGCGCAACAGATGTCGTTTATTTCAACCAATTGGATGAACGCTATGCCAATCAGCCTTATGGCACCGACCATATTGGGGGGTATGGCTGTGGGCCAACTTCCATGGCTATTGTGGTTTCCTCGCTGACCAGCGAGACAGTTGACCCGGCTCAAATGGCGCAGTGGGCATATGAGCGCGGTTATTGGTGCAGTAAAAGCGGTTCCTATCATACCCTGATCCCCGGTGCGGCGCAGGCGTGGGGACTTTCTGTTGAAGGGTGTACCGCCTCGGAGCCGCAGCGCATTTTGGACGCCCTGGCAGACGGAAAGCTGGTCGTGGCCCTGATGACCAAAGGGCATTTCACAAAGTCCGGACATTTTATCGTGCTGCGGGGCATCCAAGGCGAAAAAATCCTTGTAGCTGATCCCGCCAGCTACCGCCGCAGTCAAAAAGCGTGGGACTTGTCCATCATTTTGAACGAAGCCAGCAGACGAGCGGGCGCCGGTGGGCCGTTCTGGATCATTGGGTGAAGCTGTTGACAAATAGTAAGAGGCACCTCAGAGATGAGGTGCCTCTCTAACAATGCCACGATGAAATAACCTAATCAGCGTTCATTTTCGTTCAGGATTTCCAGCATCTCTTTTGGCGTCACCACATAGGGCTTGACCGGGAAATGCTTGATGTTGCCCGTTACGAGATAAGCATCGGTAGTTTCTCTTGCCTCCATAACCACCTCATAGAAAATTGCATCATCGGGGTCGGGGACATAGTCCTCAATCGTGGCAGCATCCAAAAAGATACCTCGCTTAATCATGCCTGTCAGCGCAATTTCAATGTCTCGGCGGTCAAACTTAAATTTAGGGCGGTGCAGAACATCGTTGTATTCATCCAGAATATCCTCATGCAGCAGAGGAATCACACGCCCCGCAAGAGCTTCTTGCAGAATCATACCGGGAACGGAGGAAATGTTAAACAGAGCAGAAACCACTACATTCGTATCAAGTACAACATAGTATTTCATAGTTACGCTCCATTTCGAGCATTTCTTGACGCACGATCAGCCCGGGACGCTGCAATTTCAGCATTGATCTCATCCAGCGACATATCCGCCGTGCCGTTCTGCTGTGCGGCTTCACTCAGACTTTTCACGGCACGGATCGCCCGGTCAGCTCTGTATTCCTGCTTGGGCAGCGTCATGGAAAAGGGAACGCCATTTACCACGACAGAGCGCTTCAAAAACATTCGGATAGCGGTAGGAAGGTCGATGCCGAGTTCATCGTAGACAGCGGCAGCCTTAGCGCGGAGATCTTCGTCAACACGCACCTGCATAACACTTGTAGCCATAAAAGCACTCCTTTCAAATATGATTGTATTGGTTTGCAATACAATCATATTCTATTATACGCAAAAAGTCAAGAGTTAGTCCTTGTGTGTTTCCTAATACGTTTTATTGCGCACAAAAGAAGGAGACTATGCAGGGAAGGCCGTGTGCAGCCACTTTGGCAATTTATAAAATGTGGTCTTCTTGAATCAGCAGAATATCATCCCGCCCCTCGGCCTGGTCGAGCATCCGTTGGGTAAACCCGCTCTTGGAAAACAGACCGTACATCACCTTATACCCAGGGAAGGCCGTGCGCAGCTCCGCAGACTTTTTTACCTTCTCCTCCAGTTCATAATAGACCGTTGCATCCACCGGCTTATTGTGGTACTTGCACTCCCCGGCGAATACCTGCTTCTTCTGGTGATCCACCGCCATCACATCGATCTCCGTATCGCCGTTGATGTCATTGAGCCAGTAAGAGCCGATGCGGGAGGGCACGAAGTCCACCGCCTTGCTCCGGCACAGGGAGGCAAAGATATCTTTGCAGACGTCCTCGTAGGAGAAGGCAACGAATTTCTGAATAAAGTCCTTCTCCAACTCGTCCAGAACGATCTGCTGATTGTCCAGTTCCAGCTCTCCCTTGTAGGGATAGACATAACGGAACCAGAAGCGGATAAAATTATCTGAAATGAAGTAGAGCCCCTTTCGGGACTTCTCCGGATTCTTCTCCGTGATCGGCGTTGCCTTTTTCAAAAAGTCCAGATCGATCAGCGTGGAGAGATAGGGCGTCAGTGAGGAGGTTTCCATGCCCAGAGCGCCCGCAATTTTGCCCAGTTTGTGGTTGCCGTCCGCAATGGCGCGAATGATGGAAAAATAGCTGTTGGCGGACTGTACCTCGTCTTTCAGCAGGAAGTTCGGCTCCTCATAGAGAAATCCATTCTTGGAAAGCACGACTTCCTGAATCTGACGGTAGAGGTCTTCCCCGGGCTCAAAAAACTCCAGATATTTCGGAACACCGCCCGTTACGGAATATTGCTCCACGGCCTGAGAGAACGGCTGCCCCTGCACGGCATAGAGATCTGTAAAAGACAGCGGCTTCAAGCGGATCTGCGCGCTGCGCCGGCCATAGAGCGGACTATCGTGAGAGAGGGCATGCTTCTGCATCATACTGAGCAGTGACCCGCAGAGGATCAGCATCACATTGCTGTCCTTCAGGATCTCGTCCCAAGCATTTTGCAGAATGGACGGAAAGGCCGCGTTCGTCTTGACCAAATACGGAAATTCGTCAATGACCAGCACTTTCTTTTCCTCCGGCCGGTAGTTGGCAATCTCCCGGAACAGGTCCAGCCAGTCCGTGAAAGTGACCCGCTGCAGCATGGAATTTCCAGTGACCCGGGCTACCACGCCGGCAAGACGCTTCATGCTCTGGGACTCCACTTCCTCTGTCGCAAGGAAGTAAAATGCCTGCTTGTCTTTGATGAATTCTTTGATCAGCGTTGTCTTTCCGATACGGCGCCGGCCATAGATCACAACAAAGCTGCCATCCCGGCGGAATTCCTTTTCCAGTGTATTCAATTCTTCTTTTCGTCCGATGAAGTTCACCTGTGCCACCTCCAGCATCTACGATTCATTTATGATAAATCATATTATGATAATCTTATTTATATTATACGCAATTCTCTAAAACTGTCAAGCGGTCTGCTATATGCGGACCGCTTTTTCTATTCTTTACAAAAAGTTCAAATTTTAGGGGGACGATACACCCCTTGAGCGGCGCGTAATACTACGAGGGATTTTTAAGGAGGCTCCCATGGATCAAATGAATCGAAACCTGTATGAACTGCTTTTCAGCTGCAAAGGAAACTGGCGCAACGCCATTTATGTCCCCTGTGGGCCGTGCCCACATCCCTGCAAGGTTGACCGCTCCGGCTGTCTCGCGGCGATCCGACAGGATGGCGCACCGTTGCTCGTCGGCGTTCGGGAGTTTGAAGAAGAAACCGGAGAGCGGATTGATCCGGGCGATTGCATCGGAACGCTCAGCAAGAACGCCTTCTCATCCCTCTTTTCCAACTACCTGCTTTGGGAAATGAGCAGTTCCGAGCAGTGTCCGCTGGAATACCTTGCGAGTTCATCACCTTGCACCCTCGTTCCAAAATATCAGAAACAGAAAGGAGATTGACATGAAACGAATCAACATCACTTGCCCTGTCTGCGGTTCCAAGGCGTACCTTCGCCCGGCCAGCGTGGTCTACGGTGACAAGGCCCCGGACCCGGATGCCAAATACTATGTCTGCGGACGGTATCCCGCCTGTGACTGCTATGTGGCCGCGCACCGGAAAACGATGCTGCCCATGGGGACGCTGGCGGATAAGGCCCTGCGGAAAAAGCGGCACGATGCGCATGTGGCCCTGGACAGTCTCTGGAAGAATGGCATCATGAGCCGAAAAGAAGCCTACCGCCTGCTGCAGCTGTCTATGGGGCTTCCCGCCGAGGATGCGCATATCGCTAAATTCTCCGCCGCGCGCTGTGATGAGGTCATTGCGCTCAGCCGCAGGTTTCGCGCCGCCGCAGACAAAGCAGCATAGCAAACATTAGAAAGAAGGGAACTTATGAACGTAAAATTCACTCTGAACGATCTCCAGCGCCGGAGAGTGGAGGATCACCTTGCGCTGGTGGAACAGGTGCTTCGCCGCAGCATCAAGACCAATGAGACGGTGGACGGCATGGGACATGATGATCTGTACCAGGAAGGCTGTATCGCACTTTGCCGCGCGTCGGTTTCATACCGGGAGGAAATGGGGTCATTCCCCGCTTATGCCAAGGTCGTGATTCGGAATCATTTATTGGATCGCTGCCGAGAGATACAATCCGCGCGAAAAAATCTGCCGCTGGTATCTCTGGACGCATTTGCCGAGATGGGGGTGCCGGAGCCGGTCAGCCCTTTTCATACGGAGGATCTGATCTCTGACGTTTCCTCCTCTACTCTGCTTTCCCATTTCAAAAACCGCTACCACGGCACCGCCCGGCTTGGGATCGAAGCGATGGAGCTGCGGGCCAGAGGCTACAGCTGTGCGGATATCGCCAAGCTATATCAAAAGAAACCAAACTACATCGGAGCCTGCATCTCACGGGCGGCGGAAAAGCTGCGCCGGGAGCGGCTCGTGCGGGAGTTCTACATCGCCTGCACGGAACAGGATCTCAAGAGTGCATAAGGAGGAAATTCGTATGGCAGGAAAAACACTTTATACGGCATTGGGACATTTCCGCTGCCGGCACGATAAGGGACGGCGTTATCCGGTCATCCTCATGGATCACCATGAGTTTGGAATGGACCCGCAGGAGATGACGCTTTGGACGGCCCTGTGCTGGCGGCTGACAGAACGGCAGCGTGCAGAGGACTTTTATGAACAGCTCTCCAACGGAATGGAGCTTTTCCCCCGGCGCAGCTTTTCAGACTGCCTTGACCGGCTCGTAACACGGGGGCTTGTTGCCAAGGGCAGCGGCACGACGGATTTTGACGCGCTTTATGACCTTCTCGGCGGGCTTTATGTTGTTCCCATTTCAAGCAGTTTTCCCCTAAAGGTGGTGACCTTTCTGAAACTGCTGCGCAGCGGGACCGCTCCCGCACTGGCTGCGACACTCTTTCGGCGAGATCGGCGCACGGAGCCGGAGCGGTGCGTTATGGCGCTCAGCGGCCACACACCTCTATCCACGGCGGAGTTGGTTCGATGCGCGGAACGCGGCGTCCCGGATACCGCCAGCGACCTGCAAATGCTTGATTTGTTGTACGGCGATCAGGAAACGACCAGTGACAACATCGTATCAGAAATGCGGACTGCCGCATGCTGCCGGCCTGTCACAACAGCGGTTGCCAACCTGTACCTCCGCAAGCAGATCATCTTTGAGAGGGCCTGCGCATGAGCGGGTTTGAAAGCTGGCCTACTCCGATCCTGCGGCGGTGGCTCTTATCCACCGCCGCGGGGCCGGTCATTTTCCTGATAGGGCTGGCAGGCCGCATTGTCCTGCACGACCCAACGCTTCTGACGCTCAGCATCCTACTGTCCGGCTGTATCGTCGCCCGATGTATTTTACTGTTTCGCACGATCCGTCAGGGGGCCTATGAAACGGTGGAGGGCGTGTGTGTCGCTATCAGGCAAGCACCCCTGGGAGGACACCAGCGCATCCGGCTGGTGGATGATTCCGACACTGCGCATGACCTCCTGCTGGATCGGCATCAAAGATTTTTGATCGGCAGCAGCTACCGCGTCTATCTTCAAAGCCCTCCCGGGGCCGCGCTGCCGGAAGCGAGGATCCCCCATGGCACACTGCTGGGGCTGGAGGAGCTTGGAGCGTGCCGGGCTGAATCGGAGATAGACGGTCAGTCTGCCACGCCGGAAGGCCCAAATATCGCAGAAATGGAGGAATTCAATGAGTAAGCAAACCGGGGATGCGGATAAAATCTTGGACCAAATGGATATGCAGGCTTGTTTGAACGGAACCCCCAAAACCTATTTGAAAACTGTGACGAAATATAAACCCATAGATTAAATTTCAGCCCCCTGCCTTTTCCTTGGCAGAGGGCTGTTACTATGGCAAGCCTGCACATCATATAGAAACATCAATCCTAAAAATGGCTTCTAATTAGCAAAATGCTACCCCCCAGTCAGGAGTTACCGTTCAAGACGCTCTGGGCCTAATTACTATTTACCCTCGCCCAGACGTGCCTGCTTCATTCCCGCTGCCAATCACACACCACTCGCAGCCGCCATCTATGCCCCCTTTCTTTCAAGGCTCCAATCAGCATCTACCACAGCCTTTTCTATCCAAGAACATCTTACCATACGTAACTGGCAGTGTAAACATATTACCAAAATTAACCGTATAACGGTTTTTGTTAAATTACTACATTTTATCTTGAAGCCATCTCCTAATTATAGTATAATATAATTATACTCATGGATGCCATAACATTACTGATAGAAAAGAAATTTCATGTGATATGGTATAATTGAATAAAATTAGGGATGAGCAAAACTCTGATTTGTTCGCAGCGGCATACAATATATAGATGCTGCAACAATTTGCAATTCAATATATTGTTTCACAATTTTGTAAAACTTGCGTTTTGCTCATCTCTAAATAAAATATTGTAGGAGGTGAGGCCAACGGGTTAGCGGACCCCAATATCTGTTCCTATCCGCACAAAGGTTAAAGAAAAGGAGTCAACTATGAAGAAATTTATCTCTCTATTGCTTTCCTTTGCGCTCATTGCTTCGCTTACTTCTTTTGCTTCAGCAACTCTTTCCCCTGATGAATCTATTTACAGTCATGCAGCCGAGGCCGTTGCTTTAGAAACAGAACACCCCTTTTCTCCTCTATATGGATATAGTTTCGATGAACTTTCTCTCGGAGATATAATTCTTACGTACACTTACGCTAACAATTCTATTCAAGAAAGTTTGGTAAACTACATTCCAATTTTTAATGGCAATACGCTACTTGCCATTGCCTTTGTTTCACTTAGTTCGAATAATAACTTTAACGTTGAAATCACAACAGACCTCGTTCAAGAATTAAGTCCCTTCATAAATAGTAATATCAGTCTCATCTTTAACGGGCCAGATATTTATGTATACTCTAACGAAACACCGATTTTTCTAAAGTCCTATGCTCATCTTTTTTCTCAAGTAAATGATGGCCCCTCCACAATTTCCGAAACAGAACCTAAATCTATCTCTATAGAAAGCGCCTGTGATTCTCTATCTATCCTATCCGACTCTCTTTCTCCAAAGCATCGTATTTCTTCCTTTGAGTTTCCTCTGGGGTTAGCCTCTTCTCCTCGGAGTACGTCATATCCTGTTAATTACAATATTGGTGCAACTATCATTCAGCAATACAGTGACCCGGTATGTTGGGCTGCTGTCGTTGCAAGTATAGGTTATGAACTGACAGGCATAAGAAAAACTGCAAAAAGCGTGGCACAGTGGTACTTGGGTGATAATTGGAAGGACGGAGGTACGCCGTTGGACGCTCTCCTTACGCTTCAAGGGCTCTATGATTTGGATGGCATTGATATGTACTATGCACCAGATTTTGAAACCATTAAGGACGAAACCTATAGACTCGGTCATCCTATTTACGTCCGTGTCCGTGGCGGACAGTCTGGACTTACTGTAGCATTAGATCATGCTTTATTTATCGATGGATATACTGACTACGCTTCCGGATCCTATATCGGCTGCATCTTCTTGGGTGACCCGAACAAAACTTCCTATTCTGTTGTCTATTTCTCCGAAGATGGCGAGTACCCGTATACGTTAAATGATATTACAGGATATGTCGATGCATACATCAAACTCTATTAAACTGTTTTTTATTATATTTTTTCTTCCGTTCATGTTCATGTCGTTAGCTGGTTGTAGCAAATCCGGTTATCTTCAGATAACCGGCCGGTACGTTACTGTTTCCCCTGACTGTAATTATATCATTAGAGATGATTTGGAGGACAACCAGGAAAGTATCATTAGGCTTTACAATGCCCCAGATAAAGACTTTGATTTTTCAGAGCTCACTACGGGTGATAGAATCAGGATAAAAATTGTAGTGATCTTTGATGACAGCTCACCGCCTTATACCGAAGTATACGACTATAAAAGATTGTCTAAAGGTTCAGAAGAGAATATTGATAAAAGTACTCTTGATGAAATCTATCAACTCAGTTCTTTGGCCGACGAATAATTTGAAAATCCTCCCAATCCAGTAGGAGGGGCAGTTAACCCCGTCCTCTCGCAACACTTATCCCGACTTTATTGATATATTTTTACAGAAAAGTGGTATATTCCGCCAGAATTCCGGATAATCATAAAGTCGGGATAAGGAGCTGTTGCAGAATGATTATTCTGCGGCAGCTCCTTCTTTTTGCCTCTATGTGGATAAAAGATAAGGTACAATAAGGGACCTGTTGGCAAAGTGGCGAATTCCCTCCTTCTATGGCAAAATAACCATATGGTGTAAACCTCTTTCAGTTTACACCAAGTCAATCGTAGGTTGCCTTTTCGTTTTTTTCTTGTTTTTACAGATATTTTGTCAATCCCGTTCTCAAAGCGTCATTTAGAGCATACAACACCGCAAGCGAGGAAATCCACATTGACGCG
>ERZ773173.685-NODE-685-length-37564-cov-2.983524_pt1 | contig 37564 bp, 34 predicted proteins | sample MGYA00580535_ERZ773173 | MGnify/ENA primary metagenome ERZ773173 (study PRJEB29015, sample SAMEA2737856) | human gut metagenome | biome: human gut; feature: human-associated habitat; material: faeces | place: China | collected 2012 ...
AAAGGAAATCGATTAGTGGTATATCGATTCATTGACGATAACAAAAATATATTTGGTTTAAGATGGTTATGTAAGAAGTTTGGTATTAGCCCTAATTGTTATTATAACTACAAAAAAGATACCAAGCGTGAATATCACAAACGTTTGGAACACATTTTTGAACTTATAAAATATGTATACTATAATAATAATCGTGTTATAGGCTATAGGGCTATGCGTATTTTCATCAAACGTTATGGCTATGAATTAAGCAATACCACTATGCACAAATACATGAATAAAGAATTAAATTTATGTGCCGTAATCATGCATTCTAAACTGGGATACAAGACTGGAAAAAAGAAAACTACCCTAAAGTGATTCTGCACTCAGATCAGGGAGTACAGTTTACCTCATGGGATTTTGTGAATTTCTGTAAAGATAATAATGTAACCCAGAGCATGAGTAAGGCCGGTTGCCCTTATGATAATGCTCCAATGGAAAGATTTTATAACACTTTTAAAAGCAATTTTTATAATGTAACCTCATTTTCAAGTGTGGAGATGATGGATGAACTTACCATAAATTATATCAATTGGTATAATTATGTTCGTCCTCATTCATACAATGATTATTTAACACCAATGGAAGCTCGTTACAGATAGGTATTTATCGAACAAAGTGTTACAAAAATGCTTGACCAGTACAAGATACATCCGGCAAGAGCTCTTGCTATGCCAACATTTTCTACTGCGTGCGCTGCTGTGCTGCTTGTAGCACCGCCGAAAGGAATAAACGCACCGGCCATGATGCCGAGCAGAATCATTTTTCCAAGTGGAAGACGGGTTTTGTTCTCGCAGGCCTTGATACTCAGATCAATGACTTCTGCGGGAGTGTTAAAATGATTGTCTATGATATAACTCCTTATTCTTTTGTAATTCGGCAGCTCTCTTGCTTTAAATGGTAACACAGTAAGAGAACTGCCGTTGTTATATTGCTATTCGTCAAGAATTTAACGAGAATATTTTATACTAGAAAATATTGGATTTCAAGAGTGGAAAGGTATGTTTATATATAGATACAATAACAGGTATTACTGTTCACAAGCTCCTTATAAAAAGTAACGCAGTTTATCTGAAAAAAGCATTTTCGGAGCAGAAGAACGGCACAATCTCGTAGTTTTATCTTATGGGAGCATATCACACAGTGATCTCTCTTTTTTAATTTGGTGAATGAATATTTCCAATCAGGTTTAACCGAGTTCCAACACATACAGAAACTGTGCAGGCAATAGGAACATTATCTTCAGATATAAAGTTTGTTACAAGAAGTAAAGTGTCTTCTTCAGATAATTGTAAAAGCTCAGTTAAGGTTTGCTTTGTAATTAAAGATAAAGAATCAAGAGGCTCATTTTCATAAATTCGTATGAAAAAAGACTGTACTAAGGTTGGTGGGATTTCTTTCATCTGAAACAAACCAGGGTAAATGGTATTATATTCAGTTTTTATTGCATCACAAGAAAAAGCGATGATTGTTTCATCAACACTTTCTAGATAAGACGAAATAGTAATATTATAATCATTTGTTATACATAAAAAATTATGAATAATATTGCTCATAATTGTTGGTAAGAAATTTTGAGCTTCAGCTTTATAAGAATGGTCTTTTAACAGACTATCTGCTTCGGGAAAACTGAAATAACACAATGTCCGATTTATTTTTGGGGGACAAACAAAATAACCTTTTCCACGATGACTATAGATAATTCCTTTGTCGATCAGTTTCTGCAAACCATTACGAAGTGTAATGCGGTTTACATTTAACGATGTGGAAAGTTCTCTTTCAGTTGGAAGTTTGTCATGTGGTTTTAATTGATGTTCATTGATATATTGTAAAACAAATTCTTCAATTTCATCTGTTAGAAGCTGATAAATCTTAGGCATAATTGTTGTAAATCCTCTCTAAAAAATTATATAACAGCCTGTGCATTTACTTGATAAATACCGTTTTTGAAAATGCCATCCGTATAATATTTGCTGAATTCAGGCCGTACAAGAACTTCCGTATATTCGACAACCTGGTTATCAATCAGCGAGGATGTAATATCAACGTAAATAACAGAAGTATCATTTTCCAAATTAAGAAAACGTGCGTCCGTGTTATGAACTTTTGTTGTAGAAAAAGCATGGCTAATATCATAAATCTTTATATTATTGGTTCGAAAAAGATCATACAAAGAGTAAATCTGAAAATCAATATTTTCAATATCAGGGATACAGTCATGTAAAATATAAGTATTTTCAATAGCTATAGGCTGTTCATTTCCGAGACGAAGTCGAAGCACCTGAAAAATCTTCGTATCTTCTGATACATCGAAAATCTTTGAAAATTTGTAACCGGCTTTTCGAGTCATTGTATTTAAAATTTTACTGGAAGGGTCATAGCCGGCTTTCTTTAGCAACTCACTCATACCTTTAAAATGCTTGGAAGAATCATCAATTTTAGCATAATGTAAGTTCCCTTTCCGTGATATTTTTTTAAAATGCCTTCAGTACACAGCTGTTCAATTGCTGAGCGAACTAAGGAACGGCGTACATCAAAAGATTTTGCTAATTCACGCTCAGAAGGAAGAGCAAGACCAAAAACATATTCATTGCTGTTGATTTTTTCTCGTATAATTTCTGCAAGCTGTTGGTATGAAAGATCCATAGTTATATCTCCTAAAATAACAGAATTACTAGACACGGTGTAATGCAAAAAGTAACAAATAAGGTTTTCTGAGCTTATTATACCAAACAAAAATAGAAAAAGAAACCTAAAAAGCAAAATTTGTATAATAAAAAATAAAAGTGGTTGACATAACAGAAACAGTGTGGTATATTAAAAATGCGAAGTGGTTACAACACTAAGCTATGCGCATAAAGTTAAAATTATTATTTTGATTATGGAGGAACCAGAACATGTACGGATATGAAGACAAAACTTACAATGAAGTATTAACTCAGGCAGTAAACAATATTGAAGAAATCAATCAGGCAGTAGATGCTATTTGTGAGAAGGGATATAAGAACCTTTATCTTGTGGGAACTGGTGGAACTTATGCGATGGCAAGCCCATTATCTTATCTCATTAAGACAAATTCAACAATTCCGTGGTATTATGAAATTGCAGCAGAACTAGTTACAGCCAAACCAAAACAACTCACAAAAGATTCTGTTGTAATTACAGCATCTCTTTCAGGAACAACAGTAGAGACAATCAATGCAGCAAAATATGCAAAAGAAGTTGGTGCAACAGTAATCGCTCTTGTAGGTGAAAAGGAATGCCCACTTACTGAGTATGCAGATTATGTGTTTGAAAACAGAACAGCATCCAATGATAATCTTGTTGAAGAAATTTATATTCAGTATTTTGCACTGGGTGCAAGATTCATGAAAAACAACGGAGAATTTCCAGAGTATGAAAAGTTTATTGATGCTCTGAAACAGATGCCGGAAGTACTTCAGAAAGTAAGAGAAGATAATGACGAGCGTGCTCTTGCATTTGCAGAGAAACATAAAGATACAAAATTCCATATGTGTGTAGGAGCTGGAAACACATGGGGAGAAACATATTGCTTCGCAATGTGCGTACTTGAAGAGATGCAGTGGATCGCAACAAAATCTATCCATGCAGCAGAGTTCTTCCATGGAACAGTGGAAATGACTGAAAAAGATATGAGCTTTATGCTTTTCAAAGGTGAAGATGAGACAAGACCATTACTTGATCGTGTTGAAAAATTTGTAAGAAAATATTCAGATGTAGTTCAGGTATGGGATACAAAGGATTATGAACTTAAAGGAGTTGATCCAAGCGTAAGAGGACTTGTTTCACCACTCGTTATGGCTGCACAGCTTGAAAGAGTTAGCGCACATTTTGAGCATGTAAGAAATCATAGTCTGGAAATCAGAAGATATTACAGAACAGTAGAGTACTAAAATTAAGATGAAATAAGGAAGTAGAATAGTATGAGGAAATTATTAGTAGCAACTCATGAAAGATTTGCATCAGGGATTATGGAGACATTCAAATTAATCATGGGTGAAAATGAAAATATTTCAGAAATCAGTGCATATGTTGAACCAGGGTTTGATATGCATAAAGAAGCAGAAAAGAAGATTCATGAATTGGATGAAGGAGATGAACTGATTATTGTTGCAGATATTATGGGTGGAAGCATCGCTAATGCGTTTTCCTCATACATTCAATCTGAGAAGATACATATTATAACGGGATTGAATCTTCCTTTACTGATCGGTCTGGCACAGGATTTGGATTCAGATGTTTCAACAGATGAATTGATAGAAAATGCAATTCAGATGGGAAGAGAAGGAATTGTAGATCTGAAAAAAATGATTGAAGAAAATAGCGATATAGAGGAGGATTTCTAATGATTAAATTATTAAGAGTAGATGAGAGATTGATACATGGACAGGTTGCTTTTGCATGGACAAATTCATTGAAAGCAGATTGTATTCTGATAGTAAATGATGCAGTGGCAGCAGATAAGCTCCGTAGCAATTCATTGAAAATGGCTGCTCCGGCGGGCGTGAAGTTTGTTGTAAAAACACTGAAAGATGCGATTCCGTTGTTGAATGGAACAAAGACGGATAAATATAAGCTGTTTCTGATTGTTGATAATACATCAGATGCGTTAGAACTAGTGAAAAATGTAAAAGATGTTGATCACGTTAATCTTGGTAATATGAAACTGACAAGTGAAAGAACAATGATTACTCCGTCTCTTGCAGTATCTGAAAAAGAGAAAGAACAGATTCATGAGATGGTTGCGGCAGGTGCAGAAGTTGAATGTAGAGCTGTTCCTACAGATAAAAAAGTCATGGCAGAAAGTTTAATCTAAACCGTTATAGTAGTAAGAAGGAGGGGATATCATGTTAATACAGGCAATTCTTGTGTCTATTGTCGCTCTTCTTGCAGCAATGGATGAGCAGTTGTTTGGAGCATCTATGATGGCTAGACCGTTGTTTACAGGTCCAATTATAGGTCTGATTATGGGAGATCTTCAAACAGGTGTAATTATTGGAGCAACATTGGAATCTATGTTCATGGGATCTATTATGGTTGGAAGTGCTGTTCCACCGGAAGTATATGCTTCTAGTATTTTAAGTATTGCAATTGCAATTCAGACAGGAGCAGGAGCAGGAACAGCTGTAGCAATTGCATTACCACTGTCTATATTCCTGCAGCTGTGGAGAAACTTCTGTTACGCGATTCCTGGAAGTTGGGCAGGAAAACAGATTGAAAGAGCACTTGATGAGAGAAAGCTGAAAAAAGCAAATCTGTTACATTTAACAGTAGTGCCACTGTCAATTGGAATCCCTTCAGCACTTTTGGTTTTCATCGCATTATTCTTCGGTGCAGATGGAATTAATAGTGTACTGAATATGATTCCTAAGGTGGTACTGAATGGATTTAATGTTGCAGCAGGAGTACTTTCTTGTGTAGGACTTGCGCTTTTGATTAAAATTATGTCTAACAACAAAATACTTCCATACCTTTTCCTCGGATTTGTAGCAGTTATGTACCTTGGAATGGATGTGATTGGTGTTGCAGTTGTAGGATTATGTATCGCATTTCTTGTAGTAAATAATATGCAATTTGATGAGGAGGATGATTTCTGATGGAAGAAAATAAAAGAACAGAATTAGACAAAATAAATGAAAAAAAGGAAATCATGACTCCTAAGGATTATAGAAGTATTTTTTGGAGATCATTTACGATTCAGGGATCATGGTCTTTTGATAAAATGATGGCGTATGGATATATGTATGCAATTGAAAAGCCATTGCGTAAAATATATCCAAATGATGATGATTTTTATGCAGCGTTGAAAAGACATACAGAAACATTCAATGTAACTCCACATGTTTCTCCATTCCTTATGACACTTGGTGTGGCAATGGAAGAAGAAAATGCAAAATCAGATACTTTTGATACATCTTCTATTAATAATGTAAAGGTTGGTCTGATGGGACCTATGTCTGGAATAGGAGATTCCTTCTTTTGGGGAACATTTAGAGTAATTGCTGCAGGAATTGGAATTGGACTTGCAAAAAGCGGAAACATTCTTGGCGCAGTGATTTACTTCCTGTTATATACAGCAATTCATTTTATTACGAAAATTCTTGGTGGAAAGTATGGATATAAGATGGGAACAAAATTCCTTGAGAATTCAGAAGAAAATCATTTGATGGACAAGCTTTCCATGGGGGCATCCATTCTTGGTATGACAGTAATAGGTGCAATGATAGGAACGATGGTCTCGTTACAAACAACACTAAGTTTTACATTGGCAGGAACTGAAACAACATTACAATCAATTTTCGATCAGATTTTCCCGGGAATTCTTCCGTTAGGAGCTACATTCCTTTGTGTAGCCCTGTTTAATAAAAATGTTAAGACAATTTATATTATACTTGGCATATTTGTCTTATGCATTTTAGGATGTGCAATTGGAATCTTCTAAAGTAATTGTTATCTTTGATGTAGATGGCACAATCAATCAGACAGAAGTATATGCAATAAAGGCATATAGAAAAGCCTTGGAAGAAGTAGGGAAAACTGGGTTTTCGGATAAAGAATTTATAGAACGGATCGGGGCTCCATTTGAGCAGGATGTAAGATATTTCTTTGGAGAGAATCAATCTGAACAAGTGGAGATGTTCAAAACATTAATTCATAAATATTGGATTGATGGAATGAAAGAGTCAGCAAAAACATTTGAAGGAATCCATCAAATGTTAGAAGAGTTAAAAGAAAAAGGATATAAGTTGGCAATCTGTTCTAATGCATCAAAATGGGAGTTAGATATTATTTTAAGAAAATTAGAAGTAAATGATTATTTTGATGTGATCCAGGGGGTTACAGAAAAAAATAACAAAAAGTATAGTCTGGAAGAACTATTACTGAGAGAAAAGCCAGAACTTGCAATTATGGTAGGTGATCGAAGTTATGATAAAGAGGCTGCCAGATATAATCAGATTCCATTTGTTGGTTGTAAGTATGGATACGGAAAACCAGAAGAATTAAGTGATTGTAAATATAGTGTCGAGACGGCATTAGAGCTGTCGAGAATAATTGATGAAATTATTTCAGCAAGGGGAGGAGCGGATTAGTCCGAACCTCCTTTTTTAAATGGTAAAATGTGAAGAAGAAACCTTATAAAGTGTTGCAGAGGAGACAAATATGAGTGAATTTATAGAAAGTATACAGATGTGGATAAATAATTTGTCTGTGAACTCGATAATTATTTTCATAATGATGATCTTTATGCTTATCGGAGCAGTTGATAGAATCCAGGGAAACCGATGGGGATATGGGCAACAATTCGAGGAAGGATTTCATGCAATAGGACCGATGATGCTGGCAATGGCAGGGGTAATTGCGGCGGCACCAGTCTTAGCAATAGTGCTAAAACCAATTGTTGTACCTATATATCAGCTGATAGGAGCTGATGCATCTATGTTTGCGGGAACCTTACTTGCAAGTGATACAGGGGGATATCCTTTGGCAATGGAACTTGCAGGGAATAATGCGGTAGGAAACTTCTCAGGGTTATTAGTAGCAAATATGTTAGGGGCAACGTTAGTTTTTACTTTGCCAGTAGGAATGTCCTTGATGAAAGAAAAAGATTATCCTTATCTTGGTGCAGGTGTTTTGGCAGGAATAATAACAATACCTATCGGATGTTTGGTCGGAGGAATTGTAATGAATTTTACGTCTTATAAGATGAGTCTTTTATCGATCATTAGGAATATGCTTCCAGTAATTTTGATGGCAGCGCTGATTGTAATTGGTCTTTGGGTCTGGCCAGAAAAAATGCTGAAAGGATTTCAAAAATTTGGAACAGGTTTGAAGATATTAATTACAATTTTTATAGCAATTGCAGTGTTTGAATATCAAACAGGAATTCATTTTCCTCTGTTTCGGGTTATGGTAGAAGAAGATTCTAATGGTACAATCCCGCTTGAAAATTCTTTTTTAATTTGTGGACAGATCGGAACTATTTTAATAGGTGCATTTCCAATGGTGAAATGGATGACAAAAACATTTGGAAGTATTTTATCAAAAGTAGGAAAAACATTTGGAATGAATGAAGTAGGCTCAGCAGGGTTAATAGCAACTTTGGCAAACAATATAGCAATGTTTAATATGATTGGTGATATGAATGAAAAGTCAAAAATCATAAATATTGCATTTGCTGTTTCGGCATCATTTACGTTTGGAGATCACCTTGCTTTTACAGCAGGAGTTAATCCAAAGATGATTGTCCCTGTGATCGTTGGAAAACTTACAGCAGGATGTACCGCTTTTTTATTAGCTTCGGCTTTGACATCTAAGTTACTTGTAAAAATTCAAATAAAAAAGTGAAAAAAGAAGTGCTAGTTATGATTATGGAAAATTATTCTATTTTTTTTTGCATTTTGAACTTGATTTATGCATAAATATACAATAATTATTTTGTGATATATATATCAAAATATAACTCAAAACTGTTGTTTCTTATTTACTCTGCGCTCCTGGAGTGTTATAACAACTGTTAAGACTGCCGGGAGGCATCTGTTTGAAGATTCTGATAATAGAAAAAGATAGAAGAATTATTTGAAGGAGTAAATGGTATGAAACTGACAACAATTCGTGAGTTATTTAAGAACAGAGAGGCATATCTGGACAAAGAGGTAACAGTTGGGGGCTGGATTCGAAGCATTCGAGATTCTAAGACATTCGGATTTATCGTATTGAATGATGGATCTTATTTTGATACATTACAGATTGTATATCACGACAAGATGGAGAACTTCGCTGAGGTTTCCAAACTGAATGTAGGAGCAGCAATCATTGTTAAGGGTACACTGGTAGCAATACCACAGGATAAGCAGCCATTTGAGATCCAGGCAGAAGAGGTTGTGATCGAAGGAGCATCCGCACCGGATTATCCACTGCAGAAGAAGCGTCACAGCTTTGAGTATCTTAGAACAATTTCTCATCTCCGTCCGAGAACAAACACATTCCAGGCTGTATTCAGAGTTCGTTCTCTGGCAGCATATGCGATTCACCAGTTCTTCCAGGACAGAGGATTTGTATATGTACACACTCCGCTGATCACAGGAAGTGACTGCGAGGGTGCAGGAGAAATGTTCCAGGTAACAACACTGGATATGAACAATCTTCCGAAAAATCCGGACGGAACCGTGGATTATTCCAAAGATTTCTTTAATAAGCCGACCAACCTTACCGTAAGCGGACAGTTAAACGGTGAGACTTATGCGATGGCATTTAAGAACATCTACACATTTGGACCGACGTTCCGTGCAGAAAATTCCAACACGACCAGACATGCAGCAGAGTTCTGGATGATCGAGCCGGAGATCGCATTTGCAGATCTGGAAGATGACATGATCTTAGCCGAGAGCATGTTAAAATACATCATCAACTATGTACTTGAGAATGCACCGGAAGAGATGGCATTTTTCAACAACTTCATTGACAAAGGACTCTTAGAGCGCTTGCAGCATGTGGCAAATTCCGATTTTGCCCGCGTGACATACACAGAGGCAGTTGAGATCTTAGAGAAACACAATGACAAGTTTGAATATAAAGTTTCCTGGGGAACTGATCTTCAGACGGAGCATGAGCGTTATCTGACCGAGGAGATCTTCAAACGTCCGGTATTCGTAACCGATTACCCGAAGGAGATCAAGGCATTCTACATGAAGATGAATGATGACGGAAAGACCGTAGCAGCCGTTGACTGTCTGGTACCTGGTATCGGTGAGATCATCGGAGGAAGCCAGAGAGAGGATGATTACGATAAACTTCTTGCAAGAATCAATGAACTCGGCTTAAAAGAAGAAGATTATCAGTTTTATCTGGATCTCCGTAAATATGGTTCTGCAAGACATGCAGGATTCGGACTCGGTTTCGAGCGCTGCGTTATGTACTTGACAGGAATGTCTAACATCCGTGATGTTATTCCGTTCCCAAGAACCGTAAATAACTGCGAATTATAAAAAAGAATAGAGTTACAGAGGACTGCCGCCCGGATGAATAAGATTCTGCGGGCGGCAGTTTTTTGATATCCGAATCTTCATAGGAAAATGCGTTCTGCAAATTTGTGTAAACCTCCTAAAAACCTGCAAAAATTGAGAAAAAATGTAGCATAAATATAATTGACATAATGTATAATAAGTAGTAGTATCAAAATACAAAAGATATAGTAACAAATACTACATGTAAAAATAATAAATACTATTTTGCTAAAAGGAGGTCATATTATGTTACAGATAGGGATTCGTGAACCGGGAAGCGCCATTACACATTTTATAGCTATGATGATGGCAATATTTGCCACATCGCCGTTGTTAGTCAAGGCTGCGCTGAATGGAAATCATACAACGATTCTGGCAATGGCCGTGTTTATGGGAAGCATGGTGCTGCTTTATGGTGCAAGTACGGTGTACCATTCGCTTGTTGTCCGGGATAAAATTTTAAAGATATTCCGCAAACTCGACCATATGATGATATTTGTCCTGATTGCCGGATCTTATACGCCGGTATGTCTGATCGTACTTGGCGGGAAGTCGGGTTATACGCTGCTTGCGGCAGTGTGGGGCATTGCGGCGGCAGGAATGCTGATAAAAGTGCTCTGGATCAACTGCCCGAAGTGGTTTTCATCCGTGATCTATATCGCAATGGGATGGGTGTGTCTGTTTGTATTCCGGGAACTGTTAGCCACTCTTTCCCAGGCAGCATTTTTGTGGCTGCTTGCAGGCGGTCTGATCTATACTGTCGGCGGTGTGATCTATGCATTAAAACTGCCGGTGTTCAACGCGAAGCACAGTCAGTTTGGCTCCCATGAAGTATTTCATCTGTTTGTCATGGCTGGAAGCATCTGCCATTTTGTATTCATGTATCAGTATGTAGCGTGAAAAATAAAACGATTGCCGGATAGATTTTATGGAAAAGTTAGGTTATAATGTAACAGCAATGAAAAATGAGCAGTGACAGGCAGATGAGAAATGAAATGCCTGTATGAAGAGGAGACAGATATGAGATATACGTTGGAAAATGAAAATTTAAAAGTGGAGATTGACTCATTTGGAGCAGAGATCAAATCTGTAAAAAGAAAATCAGATAACTTTGAATATATGTGGTGTGGTGATAAAAAGTACTGGGGCAGAACATCCCCTGTATTATTTCCGTTTGTCGGTGCGCCGAAAAACAAAGAATACCGTTATGACGGAAAAACTTATACGATGGGACAGCACGGATTTGCAAGAGATATGGAGTTTACATTAGAGGCACAGACGGAAGAGAACATCTCATTTGTACTGACCGATACTGCGGAAACCTGTGAAAAATATCCATTTCATTTTGCACTGCACATTGGTTATGAATTGTGCAAAAACGAGGTAAAAGTAAACTGGACTGTGGAAAACACCGACACAAAAGAATTATATTTTTCCATCGGTGCACATCCGGCATTCAACTGCCCGGTTCACGGAGAGGAAAATAAAACCGGATATGGTCTCAAATTTGGCGGACTGGCAGATACTATTCATCATCATGGAAACACACCGGACGGTATGGCGGTGATGGAGGATAAAGTCCTGGCACTGAAAGATGGCTGTGTGACATTTACGGAAGGATTCTTTGATGAGTGCACTTACATGGTCGAAGGAAAACAGACCGGAGAGGTTTCCCTGCTTGACCGTGAAGGCATCCCGTATGTAACCGTAAAATTTGACACTCCACTATTTGCAGTATGGTCACCGGAAGGAAAAAATGCACCTTTCGTCTGCATTGAACCATGGTACGGAAGATGCGATGCCACAGATTTTACCGGCACATTGCAGCAGCGCGACTACGAAAACATGCTGCCGCAGGGCGGAACATTCAAGGCAGCTTATAGTATTGCATATCTGTAAGATAGAGTCAGCAAAAGGTGGATCATAAAAATAAAAAACGCAAAAGCATGTAAAAAAAGCATAGCTTTTGCGTTTTTTTCATATAGTGAAACAGAATCGAAAACCTGTGGAGTGGTCAATGAATATACAGTCAAAAATGAAAACAAGAGATGCAAAAAACAATCCGGTCACTGCGGTATTGGTGTCCGTGCTGGTCATGTTCCTTTTAAGCTGCCTGTTCCTGTTACTGTTGGCTGCACTGTTATATAAGTTTGATCTGAGTGAATCGGCAGTAAAGGTGGGAATCGTTGTCATTTATATCGTCTCCGGAGTGATCGGTGGATTTTTCATGGGAAAGATCATGAAAACACAGAAATTTTTATGGGGATTTGCAGCGGGAGCCATTTATTTTTGCATTTTATTCCTGATATCAGTGTTGGTTAAACAGGGAGTCTCCATGGAACTGCCGAAAGTGGCGACAACATTTATTCTATGTGCGGTATCCGGGATGGCGGGCGGAATGATAAGTTAGTGGTTACTGTCAGTGTGCCAATTAGCATATAGACAGGACTTGCGCAGAATATCAGCGGCGTGCTATACTCAAAGAAAATGTGCATGAATGAAAAAAAATTATCAATGTTTCATGCAGAAAAAGATACGCACGAGGAGGAAGACATGGAAAGACAGAAGAGACAGGGAGCAGAGTACGAGTTTTACGGAAAACTCCCGCTGAAAAAGGCAATCCCGCTGGGATTACAGCATGTGCTGGCAATGTTTGTGGGAAACCTGACACCGATCCTGATCATCTCAGGGGCATGTGGTATTGCAGGTGAGGAGTTCGGCAGTCTGCAGGTCGATCTGCTGCAGAATGCGATGTTGATCGCCGGGATCGTGACACTGATCCAGTTATTTGCGATCGGACCGGTTGGTGGAAAGGTACCAATCATCATGGGAACGAGTTCCGGATTTATCGGTGTGTTTAACAGTGTGGTTCAGGTAATGGGAGGAGGAATCCTTGCATATGGAGCCATTATGTGTGCATCCGTCATTGGTGGTCTGTTTGAGGGAATCCTTGGATTTCTGTTAAAGCCGCTCCGCAGATTTTTCCCTGCGGTTGTAACGGGAACCGTTGTACTGTCGATCGGATTGTCACTGATCGCGGTCGGCGTCAATTCTTTTGGCGGCGGCAATACGGCAAACGACTTTGGTTCAGTAGAAAATTTACTGCTCGGAGCAGCTGTTTTACTGATCATTGTAGCAGTGAAACACTGGATGAAAGGTATGGCGAGTGCATCATCGATCCTGATCGGTATTGTGGCAGGCTATATCATTGCTGCGATCATGGGACTGGTACTGCCGACAACAGCAGTCAATGCGGATGGTGTGGAATACACAAAAGCCTGGGTGTTAAACTGGGATAAGGTTGCAAATGCAGCCTGGTTTTCCGTTCCGAAATTAATGCCGGTCAAACTGGTATTTGACTGGAGAGCAATCATTCCGGTTCTGATCATGTTTGTTGTTACCGCGGTTGAAACAGTCGGAGATATCTCCGGTGTTATGGAAGGTGGAATGGGCAGAGAAGCTACCGACAAAGAACTTTCCGGCGGTGTCATCTGTGATGGAATTGGTTCTTCGCTTGCAGCACTTTTTGGTGTTCTGCCGAATACTTCTTTCAGTCAGAATGTAGGACTTGTCACAATGACGAAAATCGTAAACCGTATGGCGCTTGCATCCGGAGCCGTATTCCTGATTTTATGTGGTTTATTCCCGAAACTTGCAGCACTGATTTCAATCATGCCGCAGAGTGTACTTGGAGGAGCTGCCGTTATGATGTTTTCATCCATCGTGATCAGCGGAATCCAGCTTATTACCAAAGAACCGATGACGATGCGCAATATCACGATCGTCTCCGTCGCATTGGGACTTGGCTATGGAATCGGATCCAGCAGCGGCATCCTTGCACATCTGCCGCAGGGCATCCAGCTGATCTTTGGCGGTTCCGGTATTGTTCCGGCAGCCATTGTGGCGATCATCTTTAATATTATCCTGCCGAAGGATGCGGAATAAAAAAAACTTCCCATATGAAAAAAGTTATGTTATACTGTATAAGTTAACAGAACTCCGCGCGAAAGCGAATAAATACATAGTATTACGGGGAGCGGGCAAATGGCGTATCCCATGTGTGCGGAAATTACAAAAAAGGAGAGAAGCATCATGAAACATGTAAAGACATTAAATACCAAGAGATTACAGAACACAATCAAAAAAGGCGGCTGCGGCGAGTGCCAGACATCCTGCCAGTCTGCATGCAAAACATCCTGTACAGTAGGAAATCAGAGCTGCGAGCACAAATAAGATTTGAGCTGGTACAGCCGGGCATGCATAGCATGGTAAAAATTGTGCATATGAGTGCCGGATATGCCATCATGGCATCATACAAAATGACTGTGTGATACAACGATGAAAATCATACGGTCGGATATAAGTGAAATCTGCAAACGACCGTTCGCATAGCGTGCGGTCATTTGTACGTTTTATCGGCAACATTAAAATGCCGTAATACTTGAAAAAAATACATTGATTTGCAGAAAACTTTAAATGTTTTGCTGTAAAATCAGATAGAAAGAGAGGAAATATTATAGTGGTTCATCAGTATAAGAACAACGGCTATGATATTGTTTTAGATGTAAACAGCGGAGCGATTCATGTGGTGGATGACGTGACTTATGATGTCATTGAGATGATCGATCAGAGCCAGCCGGAATCGTATGCAAGGGATGAGATCGTATCTGCACTGTCCGGAAAATACGGCAAAGAGGAAGTGGAGGAAGCAATCGATGAAGTCCAGACATTGATCGATGAGGAGTCACTTTTTACAAAGGACACTTACGAAAACTATATCATGGATTTCAAAAAACGCCCGACGGTTGTCAAGGCACTCTGCCTGCATATTGCACATGACTGCAACCTGGCATGTCAGTACTGCTTTGCTGAGGAGGGAGAGTACCATGGAAGAAGGGCACTGATGTCCTTTGAAGTTGGAAAGAAAGCACTGGATTTCTTAATTGCCAATTCAGGTAACAGACGAAATCTTGAGGTGGATTTCTTTGGCGGCGAGCCGCTTATGAACTGGCAGGTCGTAAAAGACTTAGTTGCCTACGGAAGAGAGCAGGAAAAGCTGCATGACAAGAATTTCCGTTTTACACTGACCACAAATGGTGTGCTTTTAAATGACGAGATCATGGAATTCTGTAATAAAGAGATGGCAAATGTGGTCTTAAGTATCGATGGAAGAAAGGAAGTTCATGATAAGATGCGTCCGTTCCGCAAAGGGGCAGGAAGTTATGATCTGATCGTTCCAAAGTTCCAGAAATTTGCAGAGAGCAGACATCAGGACAAATATTATGTGCGTGGTACATTCACACACTACAATCCTGATTTTGCAGCAGATGTACTTCATCTTGCGGATCTTGGTTTCAAACAGATCTCCGTGGAGCCGGTAGTTGCAGAACCGAGTGAACCGTATGCGATCACAGAGGAAGATCTTCCACAGCTGTTTGAGGAATATGACAAACTTGCAGCGGAGATGGTAAGACGTCACAAAGAGGGAGATGATTTTAATTTCTTCCATTTTATGATCGATCTTGAGGGCGGTCCATGTGTGGCAAAGAGATTATCCGGCTGTGGTTCAGGAACCGAGTACCTTGCAGTGACACCATGGGGAGATTTTTATCCATGTCACCAGTTTGTCGGCAATGAAAAGTTTTTACTTGGCAATGTGGATGAAGGTATAAAAAATACAGAGATCCGTGATGAGTTTAAGTGCTGTAATGTCTATGCAAAAGAAAAATGCAGAAAATGTTTCGCAAGATTCTACTGCAGCGGCGGATGTGCAGCAAATGCGTATAATTTCAGCGGTGACATCTGTGGGGCATATGATATCGGATGTGAATTGCAGAAAAAACGTATTGAGTGCGCGATCATGATCAAGGCTGCCGAGGCCGATTGTGAATAAAAAAGAAACAGGAAGGAAAAAGAAAATGAAAAAGAGTAAAGCAGCAGTCATATTAGTTGCGATTCTCGCTGCATTTGCGGGACTTGCCTATTATGCATCTATTATTCTTTCATCGACCGGTATTGGGGAAGAAATGAGTATTCCGCTTGGACTTGATCTGTCCGGTGGTGTATCGATCACCTATCAGGTCATGGATGAAAATCCGAGTGCAGAGGATATGAGTGATACGATTTACAAACTCCAGAAGCGTGTGGAAAGTTACAGTACAGAGGCATCCGTATATCAGGTTGGAGATGATCGTATCGCCGTTGAGATCCCGGGTGTTACGGACGCAAGCAAGATTTTGGAAGAACTTGGTAATCCGGGTTCCTTAGAGTTCCAGCTTTCAGATGGTACCGTATTTATGACGGGTGACCAGGTGGCAGATGCACAGGCTGCAACAACCACAGATCAGTATGGAAACAAGCAGTATGTGGTACAGCTTACACTGACAGATGAGGGAGCAAAGACTTTCGGAGAAGTTACTTCTGAAAACGTCGGAAAAGCACTTCCAATCGTATACGATGGAGAAGTTATCAGTTATCCGACTGTTCAGGAGGCAATTACCGGAGGTACTGCACAGATTTCCGGTCAGAGCACCTTTGAAGAGGCACAGACTTTAGCAACACAGATCAGAATCGGTTCTCTTTCCCTGCAGTTATCAGAGTTAGAGTCCAGTGTGGTAGGAGCACAGCTTGGAAGCCAGGCAATCTCCTCCAGTTTAAAAGCGGCAGCAATCGGTCTTGTGATCGTAATGGTATTTATGATCATTGTATATGCAGTTCCGGGTGTCGCAGCAGCTTTAGCACTTGCAATTTATACAGCACTTGTGATTGCAACTTTATACTTATTCGAGATCACATTAACATTACCTGGTATTGCCGGTATTATCTTAAGTATTGGTATGGCAGTGGATGCGAACGTTATCATCTTTGCACGTATCCGTGAAGAAATTGCATCAGGAAAATCCGTGATTACTGCAATGAAGAATGGTTTCCACAAAGCGATGTCTGCAATCTTAGATGGTAATATCACAACATTGATTGCAGCGATTGTTCTTATGGGATTAGGTTCCGGTACTGTAAAAGGATTTGCATATACACTGATGATCGGTATTATCCTTTCCATGTTTACAGCACTTGTTGTCACAAGATGGATCCTTTATTCTTTCTACTGGTTAGGAATGAGAGATGAAAAATTCTACGGACGTGCAAAAGAGAGAAAGACGATCAATTTCCTGCAGAAGAGATATGTATTCTTTGCAATTTCTATTGCAGTTATAGCTGCCGGATTTATCGGTATGGGAGTACATAAGGCATCTGGTCAGAATTCCCTGAATTATGGACTTGATTTTATGGGAGGAACTTCCACTACCGCTGATTTTGGCGAAGAATATACGATCGAAGATATTGAAAATAAGATTATCCCGGTTGTAAAAGAAGTAACTGGAGACAGCAATATTCAGGCAAACAAAGTAGAGGGAACAACTCAGATTACGATCAAGACACGTACTTTATCCAAAGAAGAGCGTGATGATCTGAATAATAAGCTGGCAGACAGTTTTGATGTAGATGAATCTGCCATTACATTCCAGAGTATCAGTTCCACGATCAGTGGTGAGATGCGTGCGGATGCAGTCAAGGCGGTTATTATCTCCACAATCTGTATGCTGATCTATATCTGGTTCCGTTTTAAAGATATCCGTTTCGGTGCCAGTGCGATCATTGCCCTGATCCACGACGTACTGGTTGTACTTACCGTATATGCGCTGATGCGTATTTCAGTCGGCAATACATTTATCGCATGTATGCTGACGATCATTGGTTATTCTGTCAACGATACGATCGTTATCTTTGACCGTATCCGTGAGAACCTTGCATTAAAGCATGGTAAACAGACAAGGGAAGATCTGATGGAAGTAGCAAACCGAAGCCTGACACAGACCTTATCACGAAGCATCAACACATCCATAACAACATTTATTATGGTATTTATGCTGTTCCTTCTTGGTGTAGCAAGTATTCGTGAATTTGCACTGCCGCTGATGGCAGGTATGATCTGCGGTGCATATTCATCTATCTGCATTGCAACCGAGTTGTGGTATGTGATGAAAGTTCATCTTGGTAAAAATAAAATAACAGAATAAGATCTGTTGAAGAAAAGTGAAAGTCCTGGCAGTTATTTGCCGGGACTTTTAAGATTCATAGGAAATTACGTCCTATGAATCTTAAAGCCCTCCGGGCGGGATCACACTGCGTCGGAGATGAATTATGTCGCGGAGGCGACACCGCCGCAGGCGGTGAATCCTGTAGGACAGGATTCTTCTATTTTAGAAAAAAGGAGAAACATATGGATACGATCGCAGCTTATCTGATCTTTTTAAATCTGGTGGGCTTCCTTATTATGGGAGAGGATAAAAGAAGGGCGAAAATGCATCGATGGCGGATCTCAGAAAGAATGCTTTTTTTAGTCAGCATTTTAGGCGGCAGTATCGGAACGTGGGCGGGAATGTATGTGTTCCACCACAAGACGAGACACTGGTATTTTGTTATAGGAATACCACTGATCCTCATTTTACAGATCGCAGGTGCCATCTGGCTTTATCGTCAGGGCTTATATCATTTATAATTATTTGATATAACTATTCTGGCTTTTGGAATTGCCAAAAAAAGGGAAGTCATATATAATGATAAACAAAGCAAAAGACAAGTGTTTTTCATAGAAAGACACATTGATCAAACAGCAAAGAAAGGGAGAATTACGGATTATGTATACACTGGAAGATATTCAGGCAGTTGATATGGAAGTGGCAAATGCCATCACCGATGAATTTGAACGTCAGAACAGCCATATTGAGCTGATTGCATCCGAAAACTGGGTAAGCAAGGCAGTGATGTCAGCGATGGGCAGCGTTCTTACAAATAAATATGCGGAAGGTTATCCGGGGAAAAGATATTACGGCGGATGTGAGTGTGTGGATGTTGTAGAGGAACTTGCAAGAGAGCGTGCGAAAGAGCTGTTTGGCTGTGAGTATGCGAACGTACAGCCACATTCAGGTGCACAGGCGAATATGGCTGTACAGTTTGCCATCTTAAAACCGGGTGACACGGTCATGGGAATGAACTTAGATCACGGCGGACATTTGACACACGGAAGCCCTGTAAACTTTTCCGGTACTTATTTTCACATTGTACCTTACGGTGTCAATGACGAGGGATTTATTGATTATGACAAAGTAGAAGAGATCGCGATGGAGTGCAAGCCGAAGATGATCATCGCAGGTGCAAGTGCTTATGCGAGAACCATTGATTTCAAGAGATTCCGTGAGATCGCAGATGCATGCGGAGCAGTTCTGATGGTCGATATGGCACATATCGCAGGACTTGTCGCTGCAGGACTTCATCCAAGCCCAATCCCGTATGCACACGTTGTCACAACCACAACACACAAGACACTGCGTGGACCGCGTGGAGGCATGATCTTATCCAGTCAGGAAATCGCAGACAAATATAACTTTAACAAAGCTATTTTCCCTGGAATCCAGGGCGGACCTTTGATGCATGTGATCGCAGCGAAAGCAGTCTGCTTTAAGGAGGCACTTCAGCCGGAGTTTAAAGTATACCAGCAGAATATCATTGACAATGCACAGGCACTCTGCAAGGGACTGTTAAGCCGTGATATTAAAATCGTATCCGGCGGTACAGACAATCACCTGATGCTTGTTGATCTGACAAATTATGATCAGACCGGAAAGGCAGTGGAGAAACTTCTCGATTCTGTCAATATCACCTGCAACAAGAATACGATCCCGAACGATCCGAAATCCCCGTTCGTAACAAGCGGTGTACGTCTTGGAACACCGGCAGTTACTTCCCGTGGACTAAACACAGAGGATATGGATCAGATTGCAGAGGCAATCGCCATGATGATCAAGGAGGGTGAACCGGCAGCTGATAAAGCGCGTGCAATCGTAAAATCGCTGACAGAGAAATATCCGCTGGAGAGATAAAAGAGAATAGAATATAATTTAATAATGAATAAAAAATGAGGAACCTGTTTCGTGACAGGTTCCTCGTTTTTTGTGCTTTTTGAGTTTGTTATTTTACATCATCTGCAATACGGTACAGTGTGTACGAGGTAGAAATCGTATTTTTATTTTTATCGAGATATGTGATTTTCACGATTGTCGGTGCCATAATATCACCATCACGGCTGTATGACTCATAAGAGTAAGTACCATATGCGTAAGAGTAGTCATGTCCGTAATAGTATCCATAATGTCCTAACTGGATACTCTTTCCATTTTTTACCTTTTTTGTTATCTCGGAGTTTGAATAAGTGGTTGAATAGGAAGAATTTGTTTTTGCAACTGGCTTGCTGTAAGTAGAGTATTCGATCTTCTTTAATTTATAACCCTTGTTCATTTTGACATTGACTTTGACAGAATTTTTATTGTAGACTGCCTTTGCGTAATCATATTCTTTGTTGTTAAAAGTTACACTCTTAAAAGGACTATTGTTAGAGAATGTCGGCTCGGTTACATTGACTTTGACAGTAAATTTTTTAATCTTTTTATTCTGTGCATTATATACATCAAAAGATACTGTGTATTTACCGGTTTTCTTGGCATAGACACCAACGTATCCGGAATTACTGGAGCTGGAAAGTGAAAGTCTTGTTACTTTGGCTTTCAGGTTTTTGCTCGATGTTTTGATATTTTTGATGTTTTTTCCGTTTGTACCGAGCTGTACGGAGATAGCCGAATCATTGACCATCGGATAATTTTTGTAATAAGAAACATCTACAGCCTTTGGGGCGCTTGGACCTGTTGCAGCAGATACCGGCGCAGAAGGGATCAGTAATAATCCGGCGCACAGGCAAAGTGTAAGAACAGCGCAAGTAATTTGCTTAAATAATTTCATATCAGATATCCTCCTGTTGGATTATTTTGCAAGACGGGAAATGGAATAAATACTCTCACATTCCTGCTTGGTATATTTGTCGATATAAGTAATAGTGATCTTGGTACGCGCAGCAAGTGAGGTAGAATAGTTTCTGCTGCTGGAATATGAATTATCAAATATATATGCGTACTCGCCAAGCTTTAAGGTGCTGTTGTTTTTCATTGTTTTTACAACTTCTTTACCTGCCTTATTGTAAGTGGTGACAGTGATTTTTTTCAGCGTGTAACCTTTGTTCATTTTAACAGATAATTTGCCGGATTTTTTGCTCGTAAGGGCATAATTAACTTCTTTACCTGCAAATTTGACAGATTTGACTGGCAGGTCATTTTTTACATATACTGTTACTTTACCCGAAGAAAGTTTGTTTCCTGATTTATCGCAGATATTATAGGTGACTTTGTATTTACCGGTTTTTTTGGCATAGAGGCCGATAGACGCAAAGGTATCCGTGTATGTATCGTCTGAACTGGTAGTATAATAGTGGGTGTTTTTTGCAATCAGATTTTTACTGCTGGTTTTGATGTTTTTGATATAACATACTTTGGCTTTTGGCAGATTGACATAGATTGCAGAACTGTCGAAAGAATTACTGGACATGCGAAGTACAGTGGTGGTCGGTTTGTTCCTGACGGCTGCGGATACCGTTGACTGCGGCTGCAGTAAAAGCATCCCGGCACAGAGACAGAAAGCTAAAAATAAGCTGACTGTTCGTTTGAAAATTTTCATAAGTGAATCCTCCTTGTTTATAAATATTTTATAGATGTTACAAAAACATTACAATATGAAGGGAAATTTTATACAATCATAAATTAAAAAATAAATAAGGGAATTTTAAGAAAATTTATAGCATTATATCAGGTAATTTTGATATGCCCAAACTTGTATTTTATGTCAGGTTATTTTATAATTGCATACAATAGATTGTGTATTTTATGAGCGGGGGGAGAGAAGAAAAAACAGAAACCCAGCCTGCCTGTAAAATATGCAGAAACGAGGAATATATGAAAAAACAGAGTAAAGGAGTTCCGACAAACCGTGATATCCGTTGGGACAGACTTGATAATACAGCACACCTTTTTCCGGTCATTGCCGGGGAGAGCATGAGCAATGTGTACAGGATCAGTGTTACACTGAAAGAGGAGATCAATCCGGAATTACTGCAGAGGGCACTTGATATGGTGCTTCCGAAGTTTGACGGGTTTAACTTAAGACTGCGGCAGGGGGTGTTCTGGTATTATTTTGAGGAAAACGGAAAAGCGGCGCCAAAGGTTCGCATGGAGAACAATTTTCCATGCAGATATATCCAGCAGAATAAAAACCGCAGTTATATGTTCCGTGTGACCTATTATAAATGCAGGATCAATCTGGAAGTATTCCATGTTTTGACGGATGGAATGGGAGGAATTAATTTCTTAAAAGAGCTGACTTACCAGTATCTGCGTCTGGCACATAAAGACCTGCAGGAAAAGCTGGGAGATTCATTAAGTGTTGATACGTCTTTGAACCGGGAAGACAGTTTCTTAAAAAATTACAAAAAAAGTTCCGCAAAAGGATACCAGACAAAAAAGGCATATCTGATCCGTGGAGAAAAGTTAAGACCGGGCGAGTTCGGCGTGATGCACGGTTATATGAAAATACCGGAGTTGAAAAGGGTCTGTCATGCGATGGGAATCAGTATCAACGAATATCTGGTAAGTGTGTACATCTGGAGCGTTTATACAGAATGCCTGCACGGCATGCCGTCAAAGTGTCCGATCCGTGTTGCGGTGCCGGTTAATCTGCGGCCGTATTTTAATTCTATTACCACGAAAAACTTTTTTGTCATGGTGTCCGCAGAATTTCATCCGACCAAAGAGACCTATACGTTTGCAGAGGTGGCTGCAATCGTGAAGGAAAGCCTGCGAAGCCAGATCAACCGGGAAAATCTTGAAAAGCTGTTTTCCTATAACGTTTCCAATGAAAAACTGCTGATTGCAAGAGTTGTGCCGCTTTTCCTGAAAAACCTTGCAATGAAGTATGTATATACAACTTCTGCACTTGCCAATACTGCGACGATCACAAATATCGGCAATATTTCCGTGACAGAAGAGTACCGCCCTTATGTGGAAATGTTTCATGCATTTCTTGCCATGTCAAAGGGGCAGCATCTGAAAGGAACGATCTGCTCTTACGGGGATACACTTGTATTCAGTTTCAGTTATGATCTTGTCGATGCGTCTGTGCAGCGTGGATTTTTCCGGAAAATAGCCTCGGACGGGATTGCGGTAGAAATAAAGAGTAATGGAGTAAATTATGAGTAAATGCAGAAATTGTAATGTGGAGATATCAGATGAAACAGAGCGCTGTCCACTCTGCGGATCCGTGTTAGAATACACAGGTGAAGTGGAGAATATGTACCCGGATGTGAGAGTGTACACCCGGAAAATGACAATGATCAGTAAAATCTATCTGTTTTGTGCACTTTTGGTTGAGGTGCTGCTCATTTATATCAATGTGGTCACCGAGTCACAGATTGCATGGAGTGCGATCACGGGGCTTGGATTCTTTTACGGATATATGCTGATCCGTTTTGCAATTCTTGGAAAGACAGGTTACCGCGCCAAAATCACGGTACTCACGCTGATGGCGATACTGATCGTGATCGCAATCGATTTTCTGGTCGGCTACCGCGGATGGTCTGTCAATTATGCATTGCCGTCGGCGATCATTTTAGTCGATGTTGGTATTATCATCTGTATGATCGTAAACCGCAGAAACTGGCAGAGCTACATGATGTGGCAGATTTTTATGATTTTATGCAGCATTGTTCCGGTAATACTGATTTTTACCGGTATCGTGACGGCACAGCTTTTTGCACTGATCGCATTTGCGTTTTCCCTGTTTCTGTTTCTTGGAACACTGATCATCGGAGACCGCAGGGCAAGGGTGGAACTGAAACGAAGATTTCATGTCCGCTGAGTTATATTTAGAATAAAAAGAACAGGAGCAATCGGATGAGAGAGAGCGAAGCGAGTATCAGGGGAAGAGTCATGAGGGACCTGATCGCCCATGTGACAAATGATCACCTGATTGGGAAAAAGATAAAAAATGGAGAACTGAGGAAAAAAATCGGGGATTCGGAGCCGCCGTGGAAATGTCCGGACTGTTTTTCATTAGATGTGATCGAGATGGATAATTTCTCCATGGAGTATTTACAGGCAAAAGAAAATCCGAATACGGAAAAAGTAATCTTACAGCTTCACGGAGGCGGATATGTCGGAGCGATGCGGAATGCATACCGTATGTTTGCCGGACTTTACTGTGAAGTCAGCCATGGAATGAGTGTTCTGACACCCGATTACCGTGTGGCACCGGAACATCCGTATCCGGCGGCTTTAGAAGATGCCTATGCCGCATACTGTTATCTGTTGGAACAGGGGTGGTTTTCCGAGCAGATCATCATCGCAGGAGATTCCGCAGGAGGCGGTCTTGCGATGGCATTATGCCATTATCTGAAAGATCACGGAAAGCAGCTTCCGTGTGGGATCGTAGCCATGTCACCGTGGACAGACCTTGCGGCGAGCGGGGAATCTTACGAGACAAACTTTGAGCGCGACCCGTTATTTGGAAAAACAAGGGACAGCCTTATTTATAATAAAGATTATATTGGGGATAACGATCCGTATAATGCTTATATTTCGCCTTTATATGGGGATTTCAGGGGATTTCCGCCGATGCTGATACAGGTCGGTTCCTATGAGATGCTGCTCTCGGATTCTGTGGATGTGGCTGCAAAAGCCAGAGAACAGGGAGTAAAAGTAAGAATCAGTATTTATGAAGGAATGTTCCACATCTTTCAGATGGCAGCAAAAATGCTGCCGGAATCTAAAAGAGCGTGGGTTGAGATCGGTAAATTTATTGATGTTTTGCTAAATGACTGACATCCATATAGACAGGGATACCGTTTTCGTATTTTACCGGAACTTCACCGAGTATGAGAGGTGAAAGGTAATCGATCAGTGGCTGTGTGACATCATTGCCTGCATCATTGATCCATTCTCTCGGAATTGATTTTGCCTCGTTTGCAATGTGGCGGATCTCGGCATGCTCATAGGCGATTTCGTACGGAGAATCAGAGATACGGCGTATTGTTACCATGGAAGCGGTAACACCTTCCTCGGAGAGAGCAACCGCTTTCTGACCGAGAGTAAAAGCCTCATCAAGATCAGTCTTTGAAGCAAGGTGTGCAGCGCAGCGCTGTAATACGTTGACTTCCACGGAACGGACTTTAACGCCTAGTTTTTCTTTGACTAAAAATTCAAGTGTTTTTCCGGCTCCGCTTAACTGGCTGTGACCAAAGGTGTCAACAGAACTTTCGGAAGCACTGATATAGTTGCCGGAAGCATCGCGGATACCTTCGGATACGGCAACGATCACGTTATTGCGCTCGAAAAGCATACGCTTTACATCCAGTAAAAAGTCCTCTTTGTCAAATGGAACCTCCGGGAGATAGATCAGATGTGGTGCTGTATTATAACCGTTTCTTGCCAGTGCAGAAGCAGCGGTCAGCCATCCGGCATCACGTCCCATGATTTCCACGATCGTCACACTTTTGACTGCATAGATAAATGTGTCATGTGCGATTTCTAAAAGAGAAGATGCGATATATTTTGCGGCAGAACCGAATCCTGGTGTATGGTCTGTCTCACAGAGATCATTGTCGATGGTCTTTGGAATACCGACAATACGCACAGGACTGCCGATTTTTTTGCCATATTCGGAGAGCTTTAAGACGGTGTCCATGGAATCGTTGCCGCCGATATAAAAGAAAGCATCAATATGGTAAGTTTCAAACTGTTTGAAAATGAATACATAGGAAGAATCATCATCTAAATAATTTGGCAGTTTGTAACGGCAGGAGCCAAGATACATTGCCGGAGTGACCTTTAAGCGGTCGAGATATTCCGAATTCTGCTGCATTAATTCAGAAAGATTCGTCAGATCGTTGTTTAAAATACCTGTGATTCCGTTTAAGGAACCATAAACCGTGTCATACATGTCAGAACGCATTACACCGTCGATCACACCGGCAAGGCTGGCATTGATCGCAACAGTAGGGCCGCCTGACTGTGCTACCATACAGTTTTTTGGACTCATAAGAAAACTCCTTTGTGTTTGATCTTCTTTTTGCAATGTCTATCATACAAAAAAAGGCACGGTTGCGCAATCATTAAATTAAATAGAAAGAGTGATGGTATACCATGAAAATATGTACATTGTGTCCTAGAATGTGCGCTGTGGACCGAAAATCCGGTGAGCGCGGCATCTGCGGACAGACCACAGAGATTAAGGTGGCGCGTGCGGCACTGCACTTCTGGGAAGAACCCTGCATTTCCGGGGAGATGGGTTCCGGTGCGGTCTTTTTTTCCGGCTGTGTACTGCACTGTGTGTTCTGCCAGAATGAAAATATTGCAAATGGCACAGCTGGTAAGGTGATAAGTACGGAGCGGCTTGGCGAAATTTTTCTGGAACTCCAGGAAAAGGGTGCAAATAATATCAACCTTGTGACACCGGGGCAGTTTGTACCACAGATCATAAAAGCGGTAGAGCTTGCAAGAAATCAGAATTTAAAGATTCCCATCGTTTATAACACCAGCAGCTATGAAAATGTGGATACGATCCGTTCTTTAGAAGGAATTGTGGATATCTATCTTCCGGATTTTAAGTATTTTGATACCGCTTTGAGTGCAAAATATTCCCATGCGCCGGATTACCCTGCTGTGGCTAAGGCGGTGATAGCGGAGATGGTGCGTCAGACGGGTGCGGCAGTTTTTGAAAACGGGGAGGATTCCCTGATGAAGCGTGGTACGATCGTGCGCCATCTGATCCTGCCGGGGTGCACGAAAGATTCCAAAGCAGTTTTGAAATATCTGCATGAAACCTATGAGAATCAAATATATATCAGTATCATGCACCAGTTTACACCGCTCTCTAACGTGAAAAAATATCCGGAATTAAACCGTAAGATCACGGATCGGGAATATGATGAGGTTATTGATTTTGCAATCGATATAGGGATTGAAAACGGTTTTATCCAGGAGGGGGAGACGGCGGAGGAGAGTTTTATTCCGGAATTTGACAATGAGGGAGTTTGAGGTTGACGCATTTTCGAATATCTCATATAATTCCATAGTGATGATGGCAATAGAGGGAGTGTGAAACGAATGAAGAGAAAAGTAAGATTCATAGCTGCACTTTTCTGCATGGGATGTCTTGCGACAGAACCTGCGGCAGACATAAAGGCTGCCGGAATCCAGGTGGCTGCTGCACAGACAACACTTTCCGCAGATAATTCGCTGGAAGTGTTATCACTTTCTGCGGGAAAATTATCCCCGGACTTTACAGGAAAGACAGTACAATATACAGCTACCGTACCGAATGATGTCACAAGCGTTACAGTGACGGCAACACCGGTTAATGAATTTGCGACGGTGCAGTCGATCACAGGAAATGACAATCTGCAGGTCGGTACAAATACGATAAAAGTAGTCGTGAAGGCGCAGAACGGAGCACTCGCCCAGTATACGATAACACTGACCAGAGAAGATGGACAGACAGCAGACGGAACAGTGGATCAGCCGGCGGATGGAACAGACGGTCAGACAACAGACCAGCCGGCAGACGGAACAGACAGTCAGACAACAGACCAGCCGGCGGATGGAACAGACGGTCAGACAACAGACCAGCCGGCGGATGGAACAGATGGACAGGCAGCAGACCAGAACACAGAGTTTGAAACAGAAGAAGCGGAAGATGTTTCTAATATGGAATATCTCCAGCAGGAATACAATGATCTCTCTGAACAATATGCAAAAGAAAAGTCTTTTTCCAGAAATATGATGGGAATTATGGCTTTTGTGATCGCAGTACTTGTCGTTATTATTATCAATCTTCTATTGAGAGGACGTAAGAGTGACGACTGGGATGAGGAAGAGGATGACTGGGACTGGAAGTCCGAAAAACAGGGAAAGGATCAGGACGCAGAAGATGATACTGATCTGGAAGAAGATGATAATATAGAAGAGAATCCTGGCGTGGAAGAAGATGATTTGGAAGTAGATGATCCGGAAGACGCTGACTGGGAGGAGGAAGAAACACAGAGAAAAGGATTTTTCCACAGAAAACCAAAAGAAAAAGTGGAAGAAGAGCCGGATGATGTGGAAGAAAACGATACAGAGAACGAAGTCGGCGTATCAAAGATCCATAAAGTGCGTGCGGGATTGTTTGGACGTGGCATGTCTGACGATCTTGACGATGAGGACTGGGAAGAGGACGAAGATTTCCTGCCGGTAGAAAGAAAAAAACCGGAAGAAAAACAGCGTCCGGAGAGAAAAGAAAAACCGGAGGAGAAACAAAGGCCGGAGAGAAAAGAAAAGCCGGAGCGGAAACATACTCCGGAGAAAAAACACATTCCGAGAGAAGAAGAGGACGAAGATGATTTAGAGATCATCGATTTAAATGATTTATAAATAGAAAAAGAATGGAGAAACTATGCAGATACGATATACATCAAAAGCAAAAAAAGCAATCGATCAGGCTTCAAAGATGTCGAAATCACTGCATCATCATTATATCGGAACGGAGCATATCCTGATCGGACTTTTAAAAGAAGGAACGGGCGTCGCTGCGCAGGTATTAAATGATAATGGAGTAGAACTTGACAAAGTCATGCAGCTGATCGAGGAACTCATTGCACCGGATGCACAGGTGCTGACGGCAGAGGCTAAGGAATATTCGCCGAGGGCACTGCAGGTGTTAGAAGGGGCAGCAAGGGAGGCAGCGCGTTTTCATGCAGAGGAGATCGGGACGGAGCATATCCTGATCGCGATGATGAAAGAGACAGAGTGTGTTGCATCCCGCCTTTTAAATACCTTAGCGGTCAATATCCAGAAAATGTATGTGGATATCCTGATCGCAATGGGAGAAGATGCGAGCCTGTACAAAGAAGATTTCATGAATGGTAAGCCGGTGAAAAAAACAGCATCGGATACACCGGTATTAAATCAATACTCCAGAGATCTGACTGCATTGGCGGCTGAGGGAGTATTAGATCCGTTAGTCGGCAGACAGGAAGAGATCGGCCGTGTGATCCAGATCTTAAGCAGAAGGACAAAGAATAACCCATGTCTGATCGGTGAACCGGGCGTTGGAAAGACTGCGATCGTTGAGGGAATTGCGGAGCGTATTACAACCGGAATGGTTCCGGATACCGTTGCGGGAAAGCGGGTGGTATCTTTGGATATGTCCGGAATCGTGGCAGGCTCAAAATATCGCGGTGAGTTTGAGGAGCGCATTAAAAAGGTACTTCAGGAAGTACGGGCAGCCGGCAATATCCTGCTCTTCATCGATGAACTGCATACAATCATCGGAGCGGGCGGAGCGGAAGGAGCAATCGATGCTTCCAATATATTAAAACCTGCACTTGCGCGTGGGGAACTGCAGCTGATCGGTGCAACGACAATCGATGAATACCGCAAATATATTGAAAAAGATGCTGCGCTAGAGCGCAGATTCCAGCCGGTTACGGTAGAAGAGCCGTCGGAAGAGGAGGCAGTGCAGATTTTAGAGGGACTGCGGGAACAGTATGAAAAGCATCATCAGGTAAAGATTACGGATGATGCGGTATCGGCAGCAGTACGCCTGTCTGCGCGCTATATCAATGACCGTTTCCTGCCGGATAAAGCAATCGATCTGATGGATGAGGCTGCAGCAAAGGTACGTCTGCGCGCGGGTGGAAAACCGGAGGAAGTCGTTGAATTAAGACATCGCATCAACCTGTTAGAAGAGGAAATGTTAGAATTTCTGCACGATGGTGATGTGGAAGGTGCAAAGCAGAAGAAGAACGAAAAAGAAGCGTGTGAAGAAGAGCTTGCCAAAATACAGGCAAAGACAAAGAAAGACAGCCGCAGTAAAAAGTTAAAAGTGACAGAAGACGATATTGCGGATGTGGTATCCGGATGGACGAAGATCCCGGTAAGAAAGATTGCCGAGGGGGAGGCTGCCCGCTTAAGAAAATTAGAGGCTACCTTACACAAACGTGTCATCGGTCAGGAGGATGCGGTGAGTGCAGTGGCAAAAGCTGTGCGAAGAGGACGTGTCGGATTAAAAGATCCGAAGCGCCCGATCGGTTCTTTCCTGTTCTTAGGCCCGACCGGTGTCGGAAAAACAGAGATCTCAAAGGCACTTGCGGAGGCAGTGTTTGGCAGCGAACAGTCTATGATCCGTGTTGATATGTCGGAATATATGGAGAAACACAGCGTATCAAAGATGATTGGTTCACCGCCAGGATATGTGGGCCATGAGGAGGGCGGACAGCTCAGCGAAAAGGTGCGCAGAAATCCGTATTCGGTGATCCTGTTTGATGAGATCGAAAAGGCGCATCCGGATGTATTTAATATTTTACTGCAGGTGTTAGACGACGGTCATATCACGGATTCCCAGGGACGCAAAGTAGATTTCAAAAATACGATCATTATTATGACGTCAAATGCCGGAGCACAGGCGATCATTGAGCCGAAAAAACTTGGATTTGCAGTTTCGGATGATGAAAAACAGAATTATGACCGCATGAAAAACAGCGTGATGGAAGAAGTACGCCGTATTTTTAAACCGGAATTTTTAAACCGTATTGATGAGACGATCGTATTTAGAGCGTTAAACAAAGACGATATGAAACAGATCGTTGCACTGATGTTAAAAGAACTTACAGACCGCTGTGAAAAACAGATGGGAATCCACCTTACCGTGCGTGACAGTGTCAAAAAGCATATTGTCGATAAAGCGTATGATCCGAAATATGGTGCAAGACCGCTGCGCCGTCAGATCCAGAACGATATCGAGGATGAACTGGCAGAAGAAATCCTGTCCGGCAAAGTGAAAAAAGATACGGAAGTGGTCGTGACGATCCACAAAGAAAAAGTCGTGTTCGAAACAAAATAAAATTTTACTGAAATATCCGGGAAAGCACTGGAAATCGTGACGGGGATATTATATAATAAGGGCACAAAATTTTACGATAAAGAGAAAACTACTTTATCACAGGAGGAAAAAATGGCAACGATCAGCGAATTAATTCGTTCAGAAGCAGATGGAACGATCAGTTTTGGGGATTACACATTAGGTGCAAAGGCGAAACTTGATAATTTCGAACATCAGGGAGATATCTACAAGGTGAAGACATTTTCCGAGATCACCAAGTTAGAGCGCAATGGCATGTTCGTATATGAATCTGTTCCGGGAACGGCTGTCATGAATCTGAATGCAACAGATACAGGCCTGACATTTCAGGTAGAGGGACCGGAAGATGCACAGATCACAGTAGAACTTGAGGATGAGTCAGAGTACGACATCACGATCGATGGCGCAGATGCAGGAAAGATGAAGACAAATCTTGGCGGCAAATTAAGCTTAAGTGTAGAACTTGGCGACCATCCGGTAGATGTAAAAGTTACAAAGTGTTAAGAACGGAAAAGTGAGATCAAAGGAAGCTTACATGTCAAAAGGGCATGTAAGCTTTTTTGCGCTTTCAAGTACGAAAGTACGATTGACGGGGATAAACTGTTACATTAACATAAAAAATGCGCGTGACAATGTGCAATAAATCAGAAGGAGAAAAGTTATGAAAAGAAAGAGACTCACGGGTTGGAAACGTATGGCGGCATTTGCGATGGCGCTTACGCTGACGGTCGGAGATTGGACATCAGTAGGTGCTGCTGGATTGCCGCAGACAGATGTACAGACAGTAACAGAGGCTGTGATACAGGAAGAAGATGCGATGGAAGCAGCTTTAGCAACAGAACAGACAGAGAAAGAAAGCGAAACGGACAGTGAGTCTGCAGAAAATGACAGTGGGCAGACAGAGAACAGCGAGGCATCGGAAATTCCAGAAACATCAGAGGCATCAGAAACTGAGAAAACTGTAGAAGAGACAGAAAACGTGAATGATACGGAGGCTGTTGATGATACCGAAGTGATGGAAACAGAGACGGAAGAAGAATCGGAAGAAGAAATAGAAGAAGAGACCGAAGAAGAGACTGAAGAGGAAGAACTCGCTGCAATTGATAAACCGTCAAAGGTAATCAATGTAAGAGGAAAAGATGACGGAAGTATTATAACAACAGCGTCTGGCCGGCAGTTGAGATATGCTTATGTGAATCGGTTCCAGAACGGAGTGATTGCAGCAGGTACGACAGACGAAATTGCAGGTTTTAAGATTACAAAAAGGAGCAATTTTTGGGATAAGACCGTAGGATTATACAAGTATGAAAATAACTATTATGGTCAGTGCAGCGGTACGGATATTGACGGATTTGTAAACCTGTATAATAAGGCAGAAGCCATACTGAAAGGCAACACAGATAAATATCAAGATGCATATGGAATGTATAGAGTCAATGGTAAGACGTATAGAGCATTGCGGTCATGTGATGCGACAGGGTATCATTATGTGACAGAAGGTGATGAAATTACAGAAATTACTGTAAGTGATTCATCGGAAAATGCCAAAAAGCGGATAGATGAGTATGCAGTAAAAAATGATACACAGGTTCTTTATTATAGTTATAATGGACATTTTTATAAGCAATTAACGTATGAATCGGTATATGATTCAGCATCGAAAAAATATAAATATGTTGTATATGCAAATGCTTATGAAGAGATTTCTTTTGAAAAAACTTATGTAAAAATAAGCTGGAATCCGGTTAATAATGATACGGCCACAATGAAAAATAAAGCCGGAGACATGATGAAGGTTGGATATGAAGTGGTCTGCGATGGAAATACCAAGGTCTATAATATGCCGGGATTATTTTTGGATGCGTCAGACGGAACCGTACATGAGATGATAACATCAGATGCAGCAAGACTGCCATATGTCATATTGAATTCAGGACAGCAGGTCAGCGTAAAAGTCCGTGCTGTATATTATCATGAAGTGACAAGTAACAAACAGGAGGTATATTGGAACTGGAATGATAATAGCCAATATATTATAGAATCGAAACAGACGAAATATGTGGTGGACATGTATGGTAAATGGTCGGACACCTATACTTATAAAAATTACTCTTTAAAGAAGTTATCACCGGTAACCGGTACAAAAGTTTCTGAAAAGGGAAAAGAGATGTCAGTTACCTGGAATGCACAAAACGGAGTGGATAGCTATCGTGTGTATTACCTGCGAAGCAGCAAACCGTTAAATATTACGAATATAGAGAGCTTTTTACAGTTTTACAATAAGAGGGGAACGCTGTACGATGCTTATGTAAATGCAAAAGGAGAAAACGATTCCTATGAAACGGATTCAGAGTATGCATCAGATCCGTATTGTAATATTACAATAGATTCAGGACTGCCATATTTTTATTGTTCCGTCAGACTGGAATCTGCGGAAGAGGGATATTTTTCAGATGGAAGTTATTCAGATGTCATAACTGCAACGGCCAGCATTAATGGAAACATACCGACAGTAAAAAATCTCAAAATAGAAAAGACGTACAATGGAGATGACTGGCAGCTCTCATGGACGCCAATCGATGCGGATGTAGTCATTTATGTTTTTGAAGAAGGAAAGAAGCCGGCGCATTATAATTATGAGCTTTTGAACGCTTATGGTTACTATACGGATGGTCAGGGACAGCAGAAAAAACTTTATTTAAAAGATGCACTTACGGAGCTTGAAAGTAAGGAAATAAGCAGTTATGTACGTTCTTACAAAGTGAAGGGAATCGATGGATCATACAGTGCAATCTCTTTAAAACCGGGCGTAAAATATACATTTGTTGCGCATACCTATGATGCAGGCAGTTCTCTTTATAACATACAAAAGAAGCCGGTGTTTACCGTAAATAAGGAAATAAAAGTAACAGATGCTCAAAAAAATCAAACATATAAAAATATATCTGTTGGCATGACTTATTATACGGCAATGAGTCCTGCTTCGAATATGGTAAGCTATACGGATAAGGTATCCGTACCGCGTGTATATACAAAGGCGGGAAAAAACAGTATAAAGTTATCTTTTACCAGAGGAAGCTATACCGGATATGAGATTTATCGTCTTTCAGGTAAAAAATATAAGAAAATAGCAACGACCACAGACTATGTCTATACAGATCAGAATTTAAAGGCAGGCACAAAATACTCCTACAAGGTACGCTCTTATTATTATGATCCGGACAGAAAAACGAAAAGTTACAGTATATATAAAAATTTTACTGTAAGTACCAGCCGTGTAAATAACATTGTATTAAAGGTGGCTAAGAACTCAAAAAATACAGTGAAACTGACCTGGACAAAAGTAGGTTCTGCAACAAAATATGAGATTTACAGAACTTCTGAGAGTGACAAGGATATCACAGAAATTTCAGGATGGATCAATTCGGGCAACAGTGCCGTAACAGTAGAAAATACAAAGTATGAACTGGTGAAAACGATCACAAACGCAAAAACGACAACATACACGGACAAAAAGTTAAAATTCGGTGAGAGTTACACCTATCTGATCTGTGCATATTATAAAGACGGAAAAACATTAAAATACATTACCGCGTCGACCAGAGTTAAAATGCAGCTCGAGGAGCCGCGAAATCTCGTCCTTACCAATAAAGGCAAAAATGTAAGCGTTAAATGGGATGCGGACAAGTACGCTGCAGGCTATCAGATCCGATACATGGTATATGATAAATATGGTGAGGAAAAAACAGTTGCAGAAAAATATGTAACGGTAAAGAAAAATAAATACACCATTAAAGGATTATCGAGCGGAGAATACGTCAATGTATCGGTAAGGGCTTATAATTCCAAAAAAGAATACAGTGGATGGTCATCGTCAAAAGAATCTACATCACTTGCAGCAGTAAAATCCATCAAAGCTGTTTATGATACGAAAAAGAATGCAGTAAAGATTACCTGGAAAAAGGTAAAAGGTGCGAAATATTATAAAGTCGTCCGTTCTGTATATACGCCGTTATGTAATACGGACGAAAAACTTTATGCAGCAACAGGTAACCTGATCGCAAAAGATTCCAATGATGAGACAGGATATTACAGTGAGGTTCACTATCGGGAATATTATGGCGAAGACGGATCCATTACAGGCACGGCGGCATATGACAGGGCACGGTTGAAAAAAGGTGTGAAATATTATTATATGGTCAGTGCATATGGGGAAAAAGGAACAAGAATTGCCTCTTATATGACCTCGGAATATGGTACACAGGCTGCTTCCGGTAAGCCGGCAGTCATTATATATGGTGTCAAAGTTGCTGCAAAAGTAAAAAATAACAAAAAAGGAACGGTTACCGTTTCTTACAATAAGGTAACAGGTGCCAAAACTTATCAGATTTACCGTGCAGAAAAGAAGAACGGTAAGTATACTCTGATTGGAACCACAAAGAAGACGTCTTTTGCAGATAAAAAAGCAAAGAAGAAAAAAACATATTATTACAAAGTGGTTGTAAATGGCAGGAATGAATTACTTGCAGACTTTACAATCAGGAGTTCGGCAGTGAAAATTAAAGTAAAAAAATAATTCTGCAATAATAATAAAAACCGGAAGAAGCGGATTGCTTTTTCCGGTTTTTGTCATAGAAAGTAAGTTGCTTTTTACAGATAAAGTAAGTATACTGATAAACAATAAAAAGAGATGGAGAAGGAATATGCCGAAGGGAAAAACAACAGTATTTTTTTGTCAGGAATGTGGTTACGAATCATCAAAGTGGATGGGACAGTGTCCTGCATGTAAGGAATGGAATACATTTGTTGAGGAGATGATCGATAAAAAAAGTGCAGCAAAAGGCGGCAGGGTAGCGGCAAAAGCGGCAGAGGCGAAGAACGTTCCGCTCTCACAGATCGAGATGACACAGGACAAACGCATGTCGACGGATATGAAAGAGCTTGACCGTGTACTTGGCGGCGGAATCGTACAGGGATCTTTAGTGTTAGTGGGCGGTGATCCGGGAATCGGTAAATCAACACTGCTTTTGCAGGTATGCCGGAATTTATCGGAGAAAGGTGTGCGCGTATTATATATATCCGGAGAGGAATCCCTGCAGCAGATCAAAATAAGGGCAGAACGTATCGGAACCTTTGGCGATTCGCTGACACTTTTATGTGAAACGAACTTAGACACGATAAAAACGGTGATTGACCGGGAAAAACCGCAGATCGTGATCATAGATTCCATACAGACCATGTATAACGAAGAAGTTTCCTCTGCACCGGGCAGCGTATCACAGGTGCGGGAATCCACAGGGGTATTTATGCAGATTGCAAAGGGGATGGGAATTTCCATCTTTATTGTCGGTCATGTGACGAAAGAGGGCGTGGTTGCGGGTCCGAGAGTTTTAGAACACATGGTGGATACGGTACTCTATTTTGAGGGGGACAGGCATGCGGCATACCGTATACTGCGCGGTGTCAAAAACAGGTTCGGCTCAACGAATGAGATTGGCGTGTTTGAGATGACTGATGGAAGTGGAAAATCCTTCGGAATACATGCTGAGCGGGAAACCGGAAGGTGCATCCGGTTCGGTTGTTGCGTGTTCTATGGAAGGAACCAGACCGATTCTGGTGGAAGTACAGGCGTTAGTCTGCCACAGTAATTTTGGAATCCCGCGGAGAACGGCTGCAGGCACCGATTTTAACAGGGTAAATCTTCTGATGGCAGTACTTGAAAAAAGGCTGGGATTAAAACTTGGAGACTGTGACGCTTATGTGAATATCGCGGGCGGCGTAAAAATGAATGAACCAGCGATCGATCTTGGCATTGTGCTTGCCATTATATCCAGTTACCGTGAAAAGCCCATCAATGAGAAGACGATCTGTTTCGGAGAAGTGGGCTTAAGCGGAGAAGTGCGTGCCGTCAGTATGGCAGAGCAGCGCGTGACAGAAGCAAAAAAACTTGGATTTGATGAATGCATTCTGCCACAGGTCAGCCTGGATTCCATGAAGGACAGTGGATCTGTGCCAAAGGGAATCCGCCTGACTGGTGTGAGGTCAGTGAAAGATGCGATGGATGCGATATTGAAATAAAATACGGTGGAAATATATCTTTTCTGGAAAGATGAACTGAAACAGTAAAATTCACTTTGCGAAAGTACACATAAGAAAGTGAAATTTTTGGAAAAAATGGGTTGACAAAATAATACCCAGATGGTAACATAGTCAAGCTGACCGCGGGACATGACATGATCTGACAGCGGACAACAAAAAAGTTGTTGACAAACAGTTGAAAGCGTGATAGTATATATCTCGCTGACGCACAAAAGGTCAGCGCAGAGGAATGAAAGTTCCGAGCGAGTTTCTTCTATATAAAAGAAGAGATGAGCAAAAAAAGAATCTTGATAATTAAATAGTAAAACAACCCTGAAATTTCTAAAGAGGATCTTGAAAAAGAGATCCAAGAATTTCAAGAGGCTTATCAGAAGATAAGACGAAAGCGAGACCAAGTAATTGGTAAAAACGGACAAGCCAAGCGAAAGCTTAGCGAGGACAAAACTTAAATATGAGAGTTTGATCCTGGCTCAGGATGAACGCTGGCGGCGTGCCTAACACATGCA
>ERZ773173.718-NODE-718-length-36501-cov-12.112989_pt1 | contig 36501 bp, 27 predicted proteins | sample MGYA00580535_ERZ773173 | MGnify/ENA primary metagenome ERZ773173 (study PRJEB29015, sample SAMEA2737856) | human gut metagenome | biome: human gut; feature: human-associated habitat; material: faeces | place: China | collected 2012 ...
CTTTGTAGGAAACAAACTTCGTTGAATTACGGATCTGATGAATGATACACTGCTGGATTTCTGTTTTTGGATAAACAGCTTCAATTGCTTGTGGAAATCCATTTAGTCCATCCACACATGCTATCAGAATATCTTCAACTCCGCGGTTCTTTAGTCCATTCATGATGGAGAGCCAGAACTTGGCACTTTCGTTTTCTCCAACATACATACCAAGAACGTCCTTTTTTCCGTTCATATCGATGCCAAGAGCAATGTAGACTGCACGTTTTACAATGCGTCCTTCACTTCGGACATGATAGTGGATAGCATCCATAAATACGACAGCGTACACTTCTTCCAACGGACGTTCCTGCCATTCTTTTACAATTGGAAGGATTTTATCCGTAATCCGGCTGATGGTACTGTCAGAAATATCAATATCATACAGTTCCCGCATGTGAGATTCGATATCTCCGGTAGTCATTCCCTTTGCATACATGGAAAGGATTTTTTCTTCCATGTCCTGAGTCACAGTATTCTGATATTTTTTGATTAGCTGAGGCTCATACTCACCGTTACGATCTCTTGGAATAGCTACATCCATATCTCCATAGCTTGTGTGCATAGTTTTGCTGGAATGACCGTTTCTGCTGTTGTCTGTTTCTTTGTTACGATAATCATACTTGGAATATCCTAATTCTTCATCCAGTTCCTCATCCAAAGCACCTTCCAGAAGAACAGACATCATGTCACGCATGATACTGTTTACATCGGTGCCGTCTTTGATGCTGATATCATTATTCTTCAGATAATCACGCATCATTTCTCGCATTGCTGCTTTTTGTGGGCTGTCTTTTCTTCTTGCCATAAAAATAACCTCCAAACTGAGTAATTTTATCTTACATCAGTTTGGAGGTTTACACAAACTTTGGGATGCTCCCATCCTTTTTTGCATTTTACTTTTTTACTGCTTTTCATCTATCAGCTTATCTGCCAGTTCAATCGCTTCCTGAATCATTTTATCACAGTGGGTCTTTTTATCCCCGCCTTTTTGTGCATTGGCTCTTAACAAATCCGCACAATCTGTCATGCCGTCGTGTTTCTCTGCGATTCCTTTTCTGAATTGCTGGACTGCCATAGGCGAATCAACGCCCTTTGCGCCAAGCACCATAAGTCCTGCCGTGATTGCACCGCATGTACCGCCGCATTTCATGCCGCCACCGAAATTACAGCCAATCGCCGCACAGAGATTTTCGTCAATCCCCAGTTCATCGGCATAAACCCGCATAATCGTCTGCGCACAGTTATTAACCATCGGTGTTTCATTTCTAAGTTCCATTGCTTTTTCAATATGTTTATTCATCAGATTTCCTCCTGTGAGCAGATATCTGCTGCCTGCTCTATTCATTATTTTTAAAGAAAATGTACCCTTTCCGTATCATACCGGTCTTCCTGCTTCTTTTCTTCCGCCGGATATCCCAATGCAAAAATGCCAAACGCACTTTGGTCTTCCGGCAGTTTTAAAATTGCTTCTACCGCCTGCATACGCTCTTTAACCGGCGCAATGCCGATCCACACGCCGCCCAGTCCGATTTCATCGGTCGCAAGCCACATATTTTCCATGGCGATACTCATATCAATCTGCGCATATTCCGGTATTTTACAATCTTTCCGGTATGCCGTGATAATTGCCTGCGGTGCATCTGCAAGCAGTCCTGCATATGGACTTGTCTTTGAAAGCTCCTGCAAAAGCATCTTATCGTCCGTGACATAAAACTCCCACGGCTGCTGGTTGCCCGCAGACGGCGCCGCCATTGCCGCGCGCAGGATATATTCCAAATCTTTCTTTTCTATTTTTTTATCCTGAAATTTACGGATACTGACCCGTGTAAATAAATTTGCCATGCTGCTCCTTTCCCAAACGGCTCTGCCGCCCTTATCCCTGTATTGCTTTTCTAAACCACCGTCCGGTTTCCGATAAATCATCTTCTGTCCAGCCGCCGGTTTTACTACAGCCCGGCTGAATGAGTGCCGATGTTTCATTTTTATTGGAAAGACTCCATGCTAAGAAGCTGACACCTCTGTCATTTAACAAATCCAGCCAGCTTTGTGCCGAATCATAATCAATGCCGCCGTTTCCCGAAGCATCACAAATACTGCATTCACTGACAAATACCGGCACACCAGCATTTAACGCAGACTCCAGTTTACTGCGCAGGGAAGCTTTATGTGTGCCCGCGTAAAAATGAAGCACGTACATCACATTATCGTCATCCAGCTCATTTCCCGCTACTGCGTCAATATCCTGCGACCATGTATTCGTTCCCACCAGTATCAGCGCACTGCTGTCATACTGCCGGATACAGGAAATCACGTCCTCGGCATACGGTTTAATCTGGCCGTTCCAGTCAGAATTCTGCGGTTCATTGCAGATTTCATAAATTACATTGTTATGCCCTGCATATTTATCTGCCATCTCTGAGAAAAATGCTTTGGCTTCTTCCTTATTCCGGTTCGGATTCCCGTCACTTAAAATATGCCAGTCAATAATGACGTACATGCCAAGCTCTGTCGCATAGGATACACCGTCATCAATGAGCTGTTTTAAAGCTTCCTTATCACCGCCGTTACAGTATCCGCCATATTCTTCGGTATACATCGCAAGGCGCACTACATTGGCGCCCCAGTCGTCCCGCAGTGTTTCAAATGCTTCTTTATTGACATATTCAGGAAACCACGCCAGTCCGTGTGTGCTGACACCGCGAAGCTGTACGGCATTGCCGGAAGCATCGATAAGCGTTGTACCGGAAACCCGCAGTCCGCCTGATGCCGGCCGTGGACTGCTCCCCGTTTCCGATGAACCGCCGGATTTACCTGAACTGTCTGAATTTTGCGAACCGTCTGATGAGCCGCCTGTCTGTCCGTTTTGTGTTTCTTCCTTTATAATACCTGTCTGACTGTCATCACTCTGATGGTTATCCTGCCCCTGCTCTGCCAGACTGTCCCCTGACTGTCCGTCATCTGTTACCGTAACCGCAACGCCTTCAATCACAGCTTCCAGTTGATACGCCTTTAATTCATAGTTTTCCGTCCGGCTGATGATAAAACCGATTCCCTGCGTATGTTCTCCCGCCGGAATCTTCCGGTTATAGTCCACCGGCGATAATGTAAATGAAACCGTTCCGTCCTCTGCCGTACTGCTCTCAACGCCGCAGTTCCAGCTCTGCTCCATCACCGTACCGCTTCCCGCCGGAAATATAATCTTCCAGCTTTCAATATTCTTTTTGCCGGTACTGAAAATATTTAACTCATACTGTATGTACTTCCGCCCGTCCGATTCCCATGCATTGCCCGGCGTAAACTGCGCCTGTGCCTCCTGATTCTTTGGACTTTCGGTGCTTTCCTTTTCATCGTAAACAGGTCTTTCGTTATTTGTCAGCGCACCGTTTTCAACATTTTGCGGACTGCTTTCTTTTTTTTCTGCATTGGCAAACAAAAATCCTGCCATCACACCTGCCAGCAGAATAACCACCGTAAGCACTGCTCCAATCAGTATCTTTTTCTTTTTATCCATGGTATTCCTCATTTCTGAGCAACTTGTTGCGAAGAGGCGATGAAAAATTCGCAAAAGTCTGCTGTTTATTTTTAGTATTACGTTCACTATAGTAATAATTATACTACAGCTTTCCACATGATTCAATACCATTTGTATATAAAATGTACACAAAGTACCATTGCCAAATACTTCCTTTTTCCATTATACTATATTAAAATACACTTAAAATTGTATAAAAAATAAATTACCCAGAAACGAGGATGATTATGTTTGATTCAAACCGTAAAAAGACTTTTCACAGTCAGGCTTTGAACCGGCTGACTGTGCTGGAACGGCTGACATGGCTGATTCCTGTCGGATTTATTGTGCGCGAAATCATTTACACACACTCTGAAATCGAGGAAGTTTTACAGGATTCCCCTTCCCCTGCGGTCATTATAGCTTTAATTATTGCTATACTTTTTGTTACCGCTTTGCAGGCCGGATTCTGGTTTCTACTTGCAAAGGTGCTTTTTCATTTTGCAAGAAAACAGATTATGCGAAATAACTCCTTTATTACCGTTGAGGATCTGGACTATTACCGGGATAAGCTCACCGGACTTTCTCCCGGCACAATCAGCCTTTTAACGGATTTAAAAATCGAGCCGAAAAAAGACCGTGCCGCCTGTATTTTAAAATATGAAAATATGGGAATTCTTAAAATGGAAGAAAACCGCTATATCGTCAATACCGATGTTCCCGAATTTGCTTCTCTACGGGAGAGTGACCGTTTTCTTTTAAATGCTTTATGCAACGGTACTTTTAACGCCCAGAAGGAAGGCAACTGGATTTATATGTTACAAAAGGAAGCCGTGGCAGACGGTTATTTAACCAGCCGCCTCTCTTCCACCGACAAGCAGAAAGAAACCACTTCCACCTGCAGCCGCTGTGTATTAGGCTGTTCGGCACCGCTGTTTTTTATTGTCATTATGAGCTTTGTGTTTTACGCCTTCAATGACCGTGTAAATGCTTATTTTGAAATTTTAGATGCGCTTCCCGAAACGGCTTCCTTTGGGGAACAGACCAATTATCTGCTTCAGTACCCGGAATATCTCCCCGTACTGGCAGGCCTGATGATTATGGTTTTGCTGTTTTTCCTGTGCCTTATTATTCCGCTGCTTGTCTTTGTAGGAACGATTAGTTCAGGATTTACAAAAGCGCATTTTAAGCGGACAACCCTTGGAAATCAGATGACCGAATACATTTACGGCATGAAAAATTTTATTCACGATTTTTCAAATTTAAGTGAAGCCACACAAAATGAATTGGTTTTGTGGGACGATTATTTAGTTTATGCTGTTGTTCTCGAAGAAAACCAGCAGATTGTCAATGACATTATTAAAAGGAGGAAATCATTATGAATGCATCATTTATCGGAGGTATCATCGCAGTCGTCGTAATACTGCTGATTATTGCCGTTATCAAAACTTATAACCACATGGTTGTTTTAAGAAACCGTGTCGACAATCAGGGGGCTCAGATTGAAGTGCAGTTAAAGCGCCGCGCCGACCTGATTCCGAATTTACTTGAAACTACCAAAGGTTACGCCCACTACGAGCAGGAAACCTTATCAAAAATCACCGAATTAAGAAGCCGTGTTTTAAATGCGTCTTCTGCCGCAGAATCTTTTGAAGCCGGAAATGCACTCGGCAGGGAAATTTCCCACATTCTTGCTGTGGGTGAACAGTATCCGGAATTAAAGGCCAACCAGAATTTCTTACAGCTCCAGTCGGAGTTAAAGGAAACGGAAAATAAAATCGTTATGGCGCGCCAGTTTTACAATGATACGGTTACAAAGTACAATACCGCTATTATGATGTTTCCGCGTTCTATCTTTGCGGGACTGTTCGGCTTCCGCCAGAAAGACCTTTTAGCCGCCTCTGAAGAAGAACGTCAGGCAGTACATATTAATGCGAATATGTTTCAGTAAGATATAAAAAATTTATTCACATATTTTTAGGACAGCTGTTCATTTTTAGAACGGCTGTCCTTTTTTATCTTCTCCCCACTGGCAATCTCCCGTCAAATATACTATAATAATTCTATTATGAATGAATTAGATACCAAATATATGAAAGAAGCCATAAAACAGGCTAAGAAAGCGTTAAAATTAAAAGAAGTCCCGATTGGCTGTGTCATTGTCTATCAGGACAAAATTATTGCGCGCGGGTACAACCGCAGAAATACCGACAAGACCACACTCGGACATGCAGAAATTACCGCAATCAAAAAAGCCAGCCGCGTTATCGGCGACTGGCGGCTGGAAGACTGTACGATTTATATTACACTTGAACCGTGCCAGATGTGCGCCGGGGCGATTGTACAGGCACGGATTCCAAGGGTTGTTATCGGCTCGATGAACCCGAAAGCCGGGTGCGGCGGTTCTGTGTTAAATATTCTTCAAATGGAGCAGTTTAACCACCGCTGTGAAGTGACCCGCGGTGTACTGGAAGAAGAATGTTCCACCATGCTTTCTTCCTTTTTTAAACAGTTACGTCAGGAAAAAGCAAAGCGGAGGGAACCATCGTGAAATTTGAGTACAAAAACAATCATCTGATACTGCGCGTTCTCACCGCCGAATATGCCGATGCCGTGCTTTCTTTTTACCGGCGCAACCGGGAACAGTTTGATATTTATGAAACGGATAAGCCGGACCATTTTTACACCAAAGCATTTATCCAGTCCCTTTTAACTGCGGAATACAACGCTTTTGTTGCCGGAAAACACATCCGCTTCTTTTTGTTTGATACGAATTTCCCCGACAAGATTATCGGAACGGTGTCCTTTTCTGACATCAAAAAGGGAGCATTTTGTTCCTGCACCACCGGTTATAAAATTGACAAAGAATTCCAGCATTTAGGTTACGGACGGCGTATGCTGACCATGGCTTTAAAAATTCTTGTCACTGAACTGCATATGCACCGCATTGAAGCTTATATTGCACCGGAAAACACCTATTCCATTTCACTTGCCACACAGCTTGGATTTATTCCGGAAGGCACTGCTTACTCCTATGTATATCTGCGCGGCAAATGGGAAGACCATCTGCGATTCGTCTATATTTCCTGATACCAGTATCCGAAATATGGATTGGAATAGTCGCTTCTGTGGCTCTTTTTGAAGTTGCAAAAGCCAAACATCGATGCCATAAACCGCTCCCGGTTGCAGTACATTCCCGGAACTCCGATAAAATACCGGGTGTTGTTGTCATTTTCACAGACTTTTCCAAAAAGAATATGCTTAAAATTATAATATCCATGCACCAGAAAGCTGTTGTTTACAACAGCGTCGTCCTCAATCGGAAGCTGCTTTAAAAGCTCCGGTGTCACCTCCACGCAGTCATAAAAGTAGTCATCTTCAAACGCATCTATAAAATCCCGGTTGATAAATACTTTTTCAAATGCCGGCATTTCCTCTTGTGGCTTTGCATTTTGCAGCGTTGTGTGTTGCAGTTTTGTATTTTGTGGCATTGTGCCTTGCGGATTTGTATTCCGGAACAATAACTCCTGCACCGCTTCCATGGCGCGTACCTGCTGTGCCTTCATCTGTGCCGTTTCCTGTTGCAAATCCGTCTGCTGACCGGCTGACTGTGCGGATTCGGGTGTTGCCGGCTTTGATGTTACCGCCGCTTCTACTACATCTTCTACCTCATTTTCTGAAACATCTTCCGCGTTCCGCCGCACTGTTTCAGATTTACGCACATTCCCGGACATTTCCGCGGATTTTCTCTCCGCCTCCTGCCCTGTTGTCCGGTTTTCCTGTTCTTTCACAGACACTTCCTCTGAATCTGCCTGCACCACCGGATTTGAAGCCGCCGCCGCTTCCGGCTGTGCAAATGTAATGTCCTCTGTATTCAGTATACAATCCTCCCACAGACTGAACATACGGTAAAAGTCCTCATTTTCCCTTGCAAGTGCAATGCCGCTGATATCTTCAAATGTATAACCTGATTGATTGATATTCATTGGATTGAATAAATCCTGATACTGTCCGATTCCCTGATTAACCATGACTGTTCCTGTTTTTAGCAGGGTAAACCCGCCCGGCTGATGTTTCTTTCCATCAACCATCACATAAACGCCAAATAACTCAGGGGTATCTGTATAGACACCTTTTACGGAAACTGTCAGCTTAAACTGTCCGTTTCTGACCTCCGCTTTGGCAAACCCGACATTTTTATCCCGGACACCGCCCGGATATGCATAAATGTATGAAACCAGTCTTTTATAATCCGCCATATTTCCTCCAATTCATACTATTAATAGACTGCTTGCAGTGAACTCCTAACGCAACCTTATGAACCGGATTTTTAAAATATGACGGATTCTTCTGATTTCTTTTTATAACAAGTACTACCTTCCGGCATCTTCTGCCGATAGATCTGTCAGCACATTGGCAAGTCCGGCAAACTGTTCAAGGGTCAGCGCCTCCCCACGTACCGTTGCAGAAAGCCCGCATTTTTCAAGAGCTGCTGCCATCTGTTCTTTGGACACGGACAGCTCCGGACTGTTCCCGACACTGTTTGTCATCGTCTTTCTGCGCTGATTGAAAGATGCGCGGATTAAACGAAACATCAGATGCTCGTCAGCAACTTCTACCGGCGGCTTTTCATAACGCGTAAGCTGAATAACAGCGGAATCCACATTCGGACGCGGCATAAAACAGCTTGCCGGAACATTTAATAAAATCTGCGGCTTTGCATAATACTGCACCGCAAGCGAAAGCGCACCGTAATCCTTCGTTCCCGGTCCGACCTGCATACGGTCTGCCACTTCCTTCTGCACCATAATCGTAATGCTGTCTAACGGCACATGGCTTTCAAACAGCCCCATAATAATCGGCGTTGTGATATAATACGGAAGATTGGCAACGACCTTAATCGGCTTTCCGCCGTTACGCTCATTGGCAAGCTTTACAATATCCAGCTTTAAAATGTCTTCGTGAATAACCGTAACATTGTCATACCACGAAAGCGTATCCTCCGTCAGAATCGGAATGAGTTTATCGTCAATTTCAACAGCAACGACTTCTCTTGCATTTTCACATAAAATCTGTGTCATCGTTCCGATACCCGGTCCGATTTCCAGTACAAAGTCGTCTTTTGTCACACCGGCATCGCGCACAATTTTTTCGACCACATTTTCATCAATTAAGAAATTCTGTCCGAATTTTTTTTGAAATGAAAATCCGTAGCGGTTCAATACGGCAATTGTATTGGTGGGATTTCCAAGGTGCATTACATTTTTATAATCTTTTTCCGCCATGCTGCATTTCCTTTCTTAGTCCTGTGCCGCCGAAAGCCCGAATAACTTCCTTGCGTTTGCATTGGTAATATCAATGACCTCCTGTGCCGTCATCTGCTTAATCTGCGCAATCCGTTCCGCCACATACGGAAGGTAGCCGCTGTAATTTCTCTTGCCGCGGTTAGGTTCGGGTGCCATATACGGACAGTCTGTTTCCAAAAGAATCTTCTCTATCGGAATGGCTTCTACTGCTTCGACTGCCTTTTTTGCATTTTTAAACGTCACAACACCGCCAAATCCGAAGTAAAAGCCCATTTTTAAAAATTCCTGTGCTGCTTCTTTGGAATACGAATAGCAGTGAATCACACCACCAATCTGTTCGGCATGTTCTGCCCTCATGCAGGCAAGCGTGTCCTGACAGGCTTCCCGTGAATGGATAATCACCGGTTTTTTAATGTCTGCCGCAAGGCGGAGCTGTCTGCGGAACCACTGCTGTTGTATTTCTTTTGCCGGTTCCGGGTAGTGGTAATCCAGTCCGATTTCACCGATTGCAAGCACCTTTTCATTTTCCGATGCCGTCTTTTTTAACCACGCCATGCGTGCTTCCGTTAATTCTTCCACATCTTCCGGGTGGATTCCAACTGCCGCATAAATTTTTTCATGGCTGTCTGCAAGGGCTACGGACTGTTCACAGCCCGCAAAGCTGGCACCGACATTGATAATCGTATCAATATCGTTTGCAAACATTTCATCAAAAAGCGCTTCGCGGTCCTCTCTAAAAGCTTCATCATCGTAGTGTGCGTGTGTTTCAAATATTTTCATCATTTTATTCTTCTCCGCTACTGTTTAAAAATGCGTTTAAAAAACTGATACAGTCCGTTTTCCCATACGGAATCTTCGTGTTCCGCACCCTGATAATAACACCGCCTAGCGGATTTCGCTTCCGGCAATCATGTCCTTATCTACTGTCAGTACAGATAAGTTGTCCGCATCATCGGCTGCTGCCAGAATCATGCCCTGTGATTCTACGCCGCAAAGCTTACACGGCTTTAAGTTTGTAATCACGGCAACCTTCTTGCCGACCATTTCTTCCGGCTTGTAATACTTTGCGATACCGGATACAATCTGGCGCACTTCATCGCCGATACGGATTTGTGAAACCAGCAGCTTCTTTGCCTTTGGCACCGGTTCACACTTTAAGACTTCACCGACACGAATCTGAATCTTATCAAAGTCATCAATGGTAATTTCCGGCTTTTCTTCTACCTGTGGGTACTGCACACCGCCTGCGTCTGCTTTCTGTACCGCCTGGATTTCTTCTGCCTTCTTTAAAACTTCTTCTAAATCCAGTCTTGCAAACAGAATTTCCGGCTTGTCCGTTACCTTGACACCGGATGCTCTTAAACCGAACTTGTCTAAATCATCAAAATCACGCACACCGTCTTCTGCATTTTCAGGATAAAGCTGTGCAAGGATTCTCTCTGATGTTTCCGGCATAAAGGATGTTAAAAGGTTTGCACCGATTGTAATACTCTCTACGAGGTTGTAAAGTACTTCTGCCAGTCTGTCCTGCTTTGTTTCGTCCTTTGCAAGCGCCCAAGGCATGGTTTCATCAATATATTTATTACATCTCTTAAATAATGAGAAGACTTCTGTAATTGCATCGGCTACGTGCAGGGTTGCCATCTTTTCCTGTGCCTTTGCTCTTGTTGCAGTCACAACTGCCTTTAAGTCGTCATCGACTTCTTCAGTCACACCGGTCTTTGTCACAACGCCGCCAAAGTATTTATTGGACATGGCAATGGTTCTGTTGACAAGATTTCCGAGTGTATTGGCAAGCTCGGAATTTAAACGTTCTACAAGCAGCTCCCATGTGATGACACCATCATTTTCAAATGGCATTTCATGAAGCACAAAATAACGAACTGCATCGACACCGAATAAATCTACAAGGTCATCTGCATAAATAACATTGCCCTTCGACTTACTCATCTTGCCGTCACCCTGTAACAGCCATGGGTGTCCGAATACCTGCTTTGGCAGCGGAAGGTCGAGTGCCATCAGCATAATCGGCCAGTAAATAGTATGGAAACGCAGAATATCCTTTCCAATCAGATGTAAATCTGCCGGCCAGTATTTTTCAAATAACGCATCGTTATTGCCGTCTACATCATAGCCCAGTCCTGTGATATAGTTTGAAAGCGCATCAATCCATACATAAATAACGTGCTTGTCATCAAAGTCTACCGGAATACCCCACTTAAAAGACGTTCTGGATACACATAAATCCTGTAAACCTGCCTTTAAGAAGTTGTTCATCATTTCATTTTTTCTGGATTCCGGCTGGATAAATTCCGGGTGTTCCTCAATATGCTTGATTAAGCGGTCCGCATACTTGCTCATCTTAAAGAAATAAGCTTCTTCCTTTGCAGGCTGTACGGGACGTCCGCAGTCCGGACACTTGCCGTCTACCAGCTGTGATGCCGTAAAGAAGGATTCACAAGGTGTACAATACATGCCTTCATAATGTCCCTTGTAAATGTCGCCCTTATCGTAGAGCTTCTTAAAAATCTTCTGCACCTGCTTTTCGTGGTCTGCATCAGTGGTACGGATAAATTTATCATAAGAAGTATTCATTAAATCCCAGATACGCTTGATTTCACCGGATACACCGTCTACAAATTCCTTTGGTGTCACGCCCGCTTCTTCTGCCTTTAATTCAATCTTCTGTCCGTGTTCATCGCTTCCTGTCTGGAAACGGACATCATATCCTTCCTGTCTTCTGAATCTTGCAATGCTGTCTGCAAGCACGATTTCATAAGTATTGCCGATATGCGGCTTTCCTGATGTATATGCAATTGCCGTTGTCATGTAAAACGGTCCCTTATTCTGTGGCATATTATTTTCTCCTTTCAAATCTCCATTGCGGTGCATTTCCCCGCGTTTTTACACATAGACTAATGATAGTGAAATTATGGTAAGATGTCAAGTTTGCAGCCCCGAAAAACAGTTGACTTCTTTGTCATATTCATTGATATTAAGTATAATAACTTCATCGTCAGTATAATCATTTTAGTTTTATGGAGGAATCCCCATTTATGAACAAAAAACGTCTATTTTTTAAGAAGACAGCGGCACTTTTGCTTTGTGCGGTTCTTTTGCTGCCGTGCAGTGCCTGCTTTAACTTTCCGGAAGCCAAAAATCCCGGCAATGATACCGGACAGATTACAGACAGCCCGCATTCTGAAACCGGTAGTGAAGCCTTCAATGACTATGTAAACCGTCTTTTTACGGAAACCGTCACGACGGATACCATAACCCTTCATTCCTACATGGAACATCCGTCAGACTTTGGCATTGACAATTACGCGGTCACACTCGGACGGTATGACCTTGCCGCTCTTGACAATACATCTGATATTACCGGTAAACTCACGGCTCTAAAAAGCTTTGACCGCACAACGCTGTCCCCAAAACAGCAGATTACCTACGATGAACTGCTTATTTACCTGCAAAATGAACTGGAATACTCGGATTTATTCCTTTTCCAGACCAGCTTATGCACAACGACCGGTTTTCACGTACAATTTCCGCTGATTCTCGCAGAATACACTTTTGAAGAAGAAAAAGACGTCAAAGAATACTTAGCACTTTTAGAAGACTCGGACGGCTATTTTCAAAGCCTTGCAGATTACGAAGCCCTGCGCAGCCGGAACGGTTATTTTATGGAGGATGCGCTTGCCACACAGATTGTCGGAGAATGTGAGAATTTTATCGAAAGTGCCGGCAGTCCGGACAGCTATCTGATTACGACTTTTGATGAAAAATTAGATGCTTTAACCGGCATTTCCGATGCAGATAAAGCGGCTTACAAAACTGCCAATCAGGCGGCAGTCACCGGGCATCTTATAAAAGGCTACCGCATTCTGACAGACGGACTCAAAAAACTTACCGGCACGAACCGTTATCAGGGCGGTCTTTGCAATTACCCGGACGGCGAAAAGTATTTCCGGTATCTTTTAAACCATTCGCTTGGCTGGTCAAAGTCTGTCGATGAATACAATACGCTGCTGGATAGCTATATCCGCTCCAACCTGTTGACAATGCAGACACTGATGGCAAAGGATTCTTCTCTTTCCAGCCAGTTTAACAATTTTTCGTTTTCCATAACCGAACCGGCAGCGGTCCTTACTGATTTAAAGACAAAAATTGCTGCAGATTTCCCGCAGGGACCGGATGTCAGCTATGATATTAAATATATTACCGAAGCGCTGCAGGATTCGGTCAGTCCCGCCATGTACTTTCTGCCACAGCTGGATAATCTGAATATTAATTCTATCTATATTAATCCGAAAGGCACACGTTCCTCACAGCTTTATCCGACACTGGCACATGAAGGATATCCGGGGCATTTATATCAGACTACGTATTTTGCGGATTCTGACCCGGACCTTATCCGCTATCTGATTGCACCGGACGGTTATGTGGAAGGCTGGGCTACATACTGTGAGCTTTTTTCCTATTCGTATGCCGACACCGGAAACCCCCTGCTCAACACGCTTGCACAGGCAAATTACGCCACAATTCTATGTCTGTATGCGAAATGTGACCTCGGAATTAATGCCCTTGGCTGGACGGAAAATGACGTAGCTTCCTATATTGCTGATTTTGGATTTACAGACAAGAATGTTGCGCATGAAATGTATCTGTCCATGGTTTCCAACCCCGGCAATTACTGCAAATATGTGCTTGGCTGGATTGGATTTTCAGAATTAAAAAAGGAAGCCCGGGCGCAGACAGGTTCCGCGTTTTCCAATCCGGACTTTCACAAATATATTTTAGATATGGGGTCTGTGCCGTTTGATATGCTGTTTGACCGCTTAGAGGACTGGTGCAGTGTGCAGTCCGCACAGTAAGCCATACAAAGCTTTAATGCCGGAAAAGTTTTATCACACATTGTCAATGAAACTTTTCCGGCATTATTTTTTAGTAATATCTGCCGCCTGTACAGCACAATCCGCTGCCGCACAAATTACAGCACATATTTAATAACAGAAGTTTTACACAAAAATCACACGTGCCGTTATCTGCGGAGGAACGTCCGTATGCCCTGCCCTGTCCCGCATACCACTGACCACCGCTGACTAACTGGCGGTAGAGCATCTGATACTGCATATTATCCGGGTCCATTGCCACTGCACGCTGGGCGTGTTCAATCGCCGTTGCCTGTTCACCCTTTCCGGCATGTGCCTGCGCACTGTAAAAGTACCAGCGCCCGTCACGGTCTTCAATTCCGTCAAGCACATTTAACGCTTCAGCAAAACTGCCGCTTCTGATATAGTTGGCGGCAGCTCTCAAATAATTGCTGTTCTTGTCATCTGCGGTATTCTGCCTGCTTTGTCCGCCCTGACTGCTATAACCGTAGCCAAAAGGATCAAATCCCCAGAAGCCGCCAAAATCACCAAAATCGCCATACGCACCCTGCCGGTGGTTCTGCGTATCTCCGTCATAGCCGTAGCCGCCCGCATTGTAACCATAACCGCCGGAAGCGGCATTTTCCTTTTCTTTCATAATCTGATTATACGCCTGCTGGACGGTTTTAAACATTTCTTCCGCCTGCGCTTTATTCGGATTATTGATATTGGCATCCGGGTGGTATTTCCGGCTCAATGCCCTATATGCTTTTTTTATTTCCTCATCGGAAGCATCTCTTGATACGCCGAGAATTTTATACGGATCTGCCACTGTTTTCTCCTTCTTGCTTTTTAACCTTTATTCGTTTTTCCTTCGCCGCCTGAAACCTTATCCAGACACCGGAATACAATATATTTCTTAAAAGCTGCGCTTCTTCCACTATCGGAAGCCGCTCAAATATCCTTACACAGTCTGCCATCATGGCATTTAATATACTTTCACAATAAGCATCAAATCCCGGCTGGTCCACATGGGTACAAAACACATTATACCGCCCGGCTTTGATATCTTCCTCTGCATCTTCATACGCATCACACAGATAAATAAACTTGCCTAACTGGTATCCCATTTTCTGCAGTTCTTCTGTCCACTCATCCTCTTTCATCGCCATGACAACGGACATCACTGTGGCAAAATAGGACGCTGCGCGGTCGATATTTTCTTCTCCCGCTTTTTCTGCAGCCGAAAGATTGGAGAGTGCCTGCCGGATTGCTTCTGCTTTCTGCGGGTACTTTTCACATATTTTCTGCACCCGTTTTTTGAGCATTTGGGAATAGGCAAGTCTGGTAATTTTTTTCTCGTCCTTCCAGTCGTCCACACATTTATAATATGCCATGAGCAGATTCATATCTGCAACATACGATGTGACTTCATTCTTACGCACCGGGTGCTTTGCTGCCGGATGTGCCACACAGCGTTCTTCCGAATAATCTGTTCGCGGCTCGTAAAGCGCTGTCAGCAAAATAACCAGAAAGGTCATATCATAACTTAAAGAAATCTGTCCGCTAAAGCCGTACTGTTCTCTTAAAACATCACACAGCCCGCAGTAATAGGAACGGTATCTGTCATATTCCTTAAACTTTAATTCCGGTTTGTTGACAATCACATATCCATACATGCCGAGCGGTTCCTTTTCCTTTAATTTTTCTGTAATCTTTCTATATCTTTCTGTATCTTTTTACGCAAAAACCGGAGTACCGCTTCTTTGTACTCCGGTCTGTGCCTATCATATAACAAGTTTGATTTGCCGTCAATTCGTACAGAAAAGAAATTATAAAATCTTTATAGATTCTTTACGAATATTCCCTTTGGATTTGCCATGCCTGCATTATTTATAGGAAACAGCATTGCCTTTATCGCATCCGCCGGATTTGCGAAATCATTTTATCAATCTGCCGCTCATACTCGGAACGGATGGTTTTAATCCTGAAAAGCGGCAGTCCGATGCTTTCAAACAGCTCATTTTTAAATTTATCAGTCTGTGCCGCCTGTCTGGTTTCATGGGATGAATCGTCTAATTCAAGCCCCGCCTTAATATGTAAATCTTTATCACAGATTAAAAAATCAACATGTCTGGATTTGATATACCCTCTGTATTTTCCGATATTTTTCGTTCCGGTAACGGATATAAAATCCTCCAGACGTACTTTGGGACATATCCGCAATCCGTTTTTTGTACATTTTTCTTCTAATATCTTATAAAATGCATATTCTGTCTTTGTCAGCAGAAACTTCTGCCGGTAAGGATACTGCCGTCTTTTATGGCGGCGGTAAAGCAAAAGCGCAGCCACTGCTGCTGCCAGCAGGACTGCCGCAATCTCTGTCTGTATCTTCATATCTTTCTTTTTCTCCATTTCTGCCGGTAGTCCACAAACCGGAGCTTTTCCGTTATGCAATAAAATTTTCGGCAATTCCTGTAATTGTATAGAAAGAATGTGCAAAGCACATAAAACAAAAACCGCAACCTCCATACAGAAGTTACGGTTCTTTCCTTAGTGCGCCGCCAGGGGTTCGAACCCTGGACACCCTGATTAAGAGTCAGGTGCTCTACCAACTGAGCTAGCGGCGCTTATTTAATTCATCAGCTTGTTTCTCTCAAGCACAAAAGGTATTATACGAAAGAATTTTATAAATTGCAACCCTATTTTTGTATTTATTTAAAAACAATTACGCTTTTTTTACAGTTTTCTTAGATTTCTAATACTTTTCCTGCCTTTTCCTATTGCTTCTATATAATAAAGAACGTATAATTTTTATAATAGCAAGAATTCCAAAGCCATTCGCCCTTATAAACGTGTGAATGTCTTTAACAAATATAGATGACAGATAGGAGTTACTATGGAAAATCAAGATAAAAACCATACCGATGAACCCATTCCAAAAAATCATTTTACACCGAACAGCCGGTATTTTACGATTTTAGTCTATGCACTGGCTTTTGTTCTGGGTGCGATTTTAATTTATATTTTTATCGGACATTTTAATGTGACACTGCGGCTGATTGGACAGATTACGCATCTGCTTTCTCCGTTTATTACCGGCGCTTTTATTGCATTTGTTTTGTATCCTCTGGTGCATCTGCTTTACCGTGATGTCTTTACCAAACGGTTTAAGATGGCTGTGCGCCCTGCAAAAATGCTTTCTATATTAGTATCCTATCTGCTGGCAATCGGTATCATCACCGTTCTTCTGGTATTTATCATTCCGCAGATATACGAAAGTCTGAGTGATTTAACACAGCTGCTGCCGGTATGGTATAACAATGCCGTTGCCTTTTTAGAACAGTTTGAGGAAACACACACAGCACTTTCCTTTATTGATTATAATGTATTAAACGAAAAAATTTACTCTGCCCTGCCTAAAATCGTAGATTATCTGACCGGCATTATGACTAATATTCTGCCTGTTATTGTTTCTGCCTCCATGGCAATTGTTAAAGGCGTATTAAATTTTGTTATTGCAATTATTGTGTCTGTTTATATGATTTCAGACCACAAGATTATTTTTTACCATTTTAAACGGCTGATGTACACGATTATGCCAAAGCAGACGGCTGATACGACACGCAGTATTCTACGTGAAAGCGGTAATATTTTTTCCAGCTTTATTATCGGCAAAGCAATTGATTCCCTGATTATCGGTATTATCTGTTTTGTATGTACAACAATTTTCCGTTTCCCATATGCCGTGCTGCTGAGTGTGATTGTCGGCATTACCAATATTATTCCGTACTTTGGTCCGTACATGGGCGGTGTTATCGGCGGTGTCGTCATTTTGATTGTCAGCCCCGTAAAGGTCATCTTCTGGGCAATTTTAATTTTAATTATCCAGCAATTTGACGGTCTGTATCTGGGTCCGAAAATACTTGGCGAAAAGACCGGACTGCGCCCGCTGTGGGTTATCTTTTCCATTACCGTCGGCGGCAGCTTATTCGGCGTTGTCGGTATGTTTTTAGGTGTTCCGTGTGTTGCCGTACTAAGCTATATTTTAAATCTGGCAATCGAACATTTTTTAAAAAAGAAAAATATTTATATTACGCCGTATGACAATACGGATGAAATGTAATTTCCGCAGAAATACTTTTGCAATAATAAAAGCCACAGGAAGCGGTTTCCGGGTGTTTGTCCCGCAAGCCTGCTTTCTGTGGCAGTTTTATTTGTTTATGTTATGTTTACCGGTTTGTGTTTTTCAAGTCAGACATTTACTTTGAAAAGGAAGCACCCAGTGCTGTATTTTGTGTACCTGCTGTATACAGCGGGCTGTCACTGCTTACTTCATATAAGCCGGAAAGATTTATGCTTCCGTCTGCATTTCTGAAAATGCTGTGATAATCTGCAGTATAAGCACCAGTTGCAGCATCATAGCCCGGAATCTGTGTACTTACAAAATCCGATGCACTGACTGTGTAATCTGCGCCTTCGCTTCCGCTGTACTTGGTCTTTGCACCGTCTGTACATAACCAGTTATTTACCCAGTATGTACCCACACCTTTATAGTGATATAATGTATGGCTTACAGTGCCTAAGAACTGGTCTGTTGCCGCAGTCTTTTTCTCTGCAAAGGATAACAGATTGGTATAGGCTGCATCCTTTGATGTTCTGTAGCACATATAATTTGCCTTTGCAGCATTATACATACCGTTGTTTACAGAAGTACAGTTGGTCAGTGTCACTGCACCGCCGTTTCCGTTGTCTGTAAATCCTGTTGCACCGTTGTTAAATGCAATGCAGTTGGTAACAACATGCGGTGTCGGACACTGCTTATTGCTTCCGCCCAGCTTAAATCCGTTCATATCGCCGTTTGCAGAACCTTCGCCGTTGGTTAATTTACCGTTACCGAAAGCTACACAGTTTTTAATTGTTACAACGCCTGTAGAGCCGGTTGCCGGCTTTGCGTATAAATCCCAGCCGTCATCGCTGTTGCAGTAAGAAATACATCCGTCAAAAACATTTCCTTCACCGCAGGTCAGCTTTGCTGCAAATCCGTCTGCATTTTCACAGGTTGCTTCATCTTTGTTATCAAATGCCGTACAATTTAAAATGAGGTTGTTCGACGGCCATAAGTCAATCGTATCGGCAGAAGTGTTGTATCTGCTAATCTGAAGACCAGAGTCATGGTTTGCATAGAACTGGCACAGTTCGATGATATTGTTATCACCGGATAATAACATACCGTTATCGCCCGCATTGCAGATATCAATATCGTAAAAATGCCAGTAAGAACCGTCTAACACGATTCCTCTGTTGCTTCCGAGTTCTGCCATTCCGCTAAAGTCAATGGTAACTGTTCCGCCGTTTATGCTGCTAATGGTTTTATAAGCGCCTTCTGCCCCGCTGTTGCTCTCGGCAATTACGATTGGCGCACCATACAGTTCATAAGCCTTATAAGTTCCTTCTTCCATCCAGATGGTATATCCGGCTGAAATGCTGTTAATCGCTGTCAGTAAATCCATCGGCGCATTCTGTGTACCGGCTGCTGTTGACTTTCCGGATGGAGATACGTATAAATCACCTTTTGTCTGTTCCGGTTCTGACGGAGTTGTCGGTGTTTCCGGTTCAGACGGTGTTGTCGGCTGCTCCGGCTGTGTCGGTTCTGTCGGTGTCACAGGGGTTGTCGGTGTTTCTGACTGCTGTGAAACAGACATATAATACAGATTACCTGTACTTTCCTTTGTAATTTCGTGGCTGCCTGCCTCAATTTCAAGACTTAAAATACCGTCTGTCAATGTGTAAACAGTTCCGTCTACCTTGATGTCACTGCTGTTCTTCTGATTGAAAACCAGTACCAGTTCTGCCTTGGCTGTTGTTGTAAATGTAATCTTTGTCTTGCTTTCAATCTTTAAGCAGGTATCTAACGAAAGTCCGTTATAACTTACTGTGCCCTTATTGGAAGAAAGTTTACCGGAAATCGTATAGAAATCACTGCTTGTTCCGTCCGTTGAGAAATTATGTACCTTTGCAGTTGTTTCTGCCGGTGCTGTTGTCGGAGCTTCTGTTGTACTTTCGGTTGCCTTTGTTGTAGCTTCCGTAGCCTTTGTCGTGCTTTCAGTTGCTTTGGTTGTTGCTTCCGTAGCCTTTGTTGTGCTTTCGGTTGCTTTGGTTGTTGCTTCCGTGGCCTTTGTTGTGCTTTCAGTTGCTTTTTCGGTTGTGGACGGTTCTACATCTACACCTTTATAGCCGCCGATTGCAAGGACAGAGGATTTGTAATTAACAACCTTTGCCTTTAAGGCTGTATCAACGCTGTAATTGGCATCATCGGATTCCTGGAATGTCCAGTCAAAGTCACCGCCATTCATACGTCCTGCATATTTTGTAACAATTGACGGTACATCCTGCGGATCATCAATATCTTCTTCTGCTACGCCTAAATCATAAGCACTGCTTGTATCAAAGTTATTGTACGTTGTTGCGCCCGCAACGGTCTTATAAGAAGATGGCACGGTTTCTTCTCTTGAAGAAGCAAGATAAGCATCAAAGCTTACTGCATCCGCCTTGGCTGTTCCGGCATCGGAATTGGCATAAATTAAGCTTGAAGCACCAACTGTAATATTGTTGTATGCCTTAATCATACCGCCGTTTTCACCTGAAAATGTACCCTGTCCTAATGCATCTGTACCCTGCATTGAACTCATCATCGGATTCTTGCAGTTTCTGTAGTAGTTTGCTTCTACAAATGCGGAGCTTCCCTTGGTTGTTCCGACACCGTACTTGGCATTGCCGTCAAAATAATTATTGTAAATATGGACTGAGGCAACTCTGATTCTCGGATGACGGGAATCAGAATGATCAAACCAGTTATGATGATACGTTACAAGGAATTCTGCGCTGTCACTCATACCGCATAAAGAGCATTTTCCGGAATCCCAGAAATGCACATACGATACGGTTACATTGGTAGATGCGCCCTTAATATCCACAGAACCATCACCCTTTGCCTGGTCTGAATCACCACCTGTTGAGCCATAGAAAATATCCATATTGTGAACCCAGATATTGCAATTCTTTGTATCTAAGGATATACCATCATCCATAAATGCCATTACTGCAAAATTTCTGAATTCCACATTTCCACTGTTTCTTACAAGAAAACCAAATCCCTGAACAGCTGCGTCTTCACCGACACCTTCGATTGTGATATTCATTTCGGTGTAAGCACTCTTACCCTTCAGCTGAATACCTTCTGCTGAACTTGAAAAATGGTCTACATCATCTGCCGTAACACAGCCTACGATACGAAAATCAAGCGGCGAAGTATCTTTTGTTCCTGCACTCTGCTTTGCATCTAAAATTGACTGGAAACCTGTTACTTCCTTGCCGTTTACTACAGCCGTACAGGTCTTTGCTGTTTCCGGTGTCACATAAATCACCTGTGCATCCTTCTTTAATGTACCGTCATCATTGTAAGCACCTGAACCCGTCTGAAACTTTGAATTTTCAGAAAATGCAAAGCCGCTTCTGTCGTACTTTTCAACCTCTAATGAAGAAGTTGATTCAGAAACCGTCTTTCCATCCTTTAATACGGCTGTTACCTTCATCACATAGCTGCCCTCTTTTAAACCGAGTGCATCTGCTCTCCAGTAATCTGCGTACTGACGGATTAACGTATCGTCAAGCTTCTCATACGCATCATCTGATGCGGAAGCCTCCTTTACATATGCGACATAGCCTTCTGCATTTTTAACAGGCTGCCATTCCACATATGCACTTTCCAGCCAGCCGGACTGTTCTGTCAGTGTCAGACCTGCTGCCACCGCTTTTACTTTTCCTGCAAAAGCCGGTGTCACTGCTGTTATTACCATGGCTGCCGTCAGCACATAGGAAAACAGCTTTTTTACTTTGCGATTTGTTTTCATTTTCATAAACACCTTCCCTTCGTTTTAGTCATCGCAAGGGTAATGGTAGCATACTCTTATTTTTATGAAAATGAGACTTTTGGCATATCTTTTGTTAATTTATTGTAAATCTTTTCCTATATTCTGTATCTTTTGACCGTTTTTTCTGTATATTTTTCAAAATTTCTTGTATTGTCATCTGTACATTTATTTGTATTTACAGCCCGGACGGGTATTTACCATTTTTTTGACCTCATTCCAGCTTCTGCAAAAACGAAGCAGTTTTTTATTGACTTTTTTTCTGCAATACGCTTCTCTTGAAAGGCTGTTGAGCCATCTTGACTTACAGACACGCACTGTTTTCACGCTCCGGTTTCATGTTCTTTCTATATTATATGATATCAGGGTGCTATGTGCCAGTGGCACATGTTTAGCGTCAACCAAAGCGTAACGTAGACGTAGGAGTGCGTAGCACGGAATCATCCATAGATATCATAGTTGAGGGCTTTTGCCCCCGATATCATTATATGCAGTATTACCGCTTGGCAATCAGTTTACAGATCGGATTGCCCGCCTTGGAAAAACGTTCCTCATATTCTGTCATGACGTTTCCTTCATTTAAAGCTGCATCGTGGTGTAAATCATATGTACAGGCTGTCAGTTTCCATTCCGCCTCTTTGACTTCTTCCACGGAAAAATCAAATAAATTCTTGTTGTCTGTTTTAAATTCGACCTGTCCGTCCTGTTTTAAAATGACGTTATACCGCGCAAAAAACTGGCGTGAAGTCAGACGTCGCTTTGCATGTCTGTCCTTTGGCCACGGGTCTGAGAAATTCAGGTAAATGCGGTCGACTTCTCCCACACCGAATACTTCACAGATGTTTTCCGCATCCATTCTGATAAAACGCAGATTCGGCAGCTGCAATTCTTCCTGCTTTTCAACGGCACGAAGCAGCACGCTGGAATATTTTTCGATTCCTACATAATTAATATCAGGATTTTGTGCGGCAAGTGTTGAAATAAACCTTCCCTTGCCCATACCGATTTCAATCCGCACCGGGTTGTCATTGCCAAACACTTCATGCCATGTGCCTTTCATGCCTTCCGGTTCTGTAAATACATATTCATTTTCTACCATCACTTCCCTTGCACCGGGAACATTTCTAAGTCGCATATTTATTTCTCCTAACTGAATGATTTCGTATATTGTGTGCCATGCGCGGATGATTTGTGCAAGCACAGTTCTCTCCAACACTCGCAAATTCGCGCTGATGCAGCAGCCCTACTCGGACGCTCGCCTCCGGCTTTGCTGATTTTTGGCTATCTTCGCCGTGCTCGTCCGAGAAAGCTTTCAGCTTTCCCGGACTGTCGGGCATTCGCCCTATCTTCCTCAAGCTTAAAGCAGAACTTTGTGCAAGCACAGTTCTGCTTTATTCTTTCGTCAGGCACGGCTCATTGCTTACGCACATTATATAATATTCCCCTATATTTACACAACTACTACTTTACAGAAAGTTTTTCTTAGCGTAAACTAGTAATTAAACGATTTTAATTGAATTTTTGTTATATGGAGGTTTTTATGCGCAGCAAATGGATTAACAGGGTGCTGTCTGTTGCTTTACTTTTTACAACATTGACCACTTCGGTTTCTTATACATTTACAACAGCTTATGCAGAGGAGGCAGGGGCTTCTACACAGCATTCTGCACAGTCTGGGGTTTCATGGCCGGAGGCACCGGAAATTTCGGCGGGGAACGGGATTTTAATTGATGCCGATACAGGGGCAATTCTTTATGAAAAAAATGCCTATACCAAGTGTTATCCTGCAAGTACCACAAAAATTTTAACCGGTCTTTTAACCGTGGAAAACTGCAGTATGGACGAAACTGTTACTTTTTCACGTGCCGCAGCCAATTCGGTTACATGGGAAGATTCTAACCTTGCAACAAAGGTCGGCGAACAGTATACGGTTGAACAGGCTTTGTACGGACTTTTACTGTATTCCGCCAATGAAATTGCCTATGGTCTTGCAGAGCATGTCGGTGGTTCTTTGGAAAATTTTGTAGAAATGATGAATGCCCGTGCAAGAGAACTGGGTGCGGTAAATACCCACTTTGCCAACGCAAGCGGTCTTTATGACCCGAACCATTATACAACGGCTTACGATATGGCAATGATTGCCCGCGGCTGTTATAACAACTCTACTTTCGTCAATATTGATTCGACAGAAGATACGTACACCATCGGACCTACAAATCTGACCGGTGAAAGCCGTACTTTCCGTCACAGACACCAGATGTTAAAAGGCCGTCCGATGTATTATGAATACTGCAAAGGCGGCAAAACCGGTTTTACGGACCAGTCCGGTTTTACACTCGTAACCTTTGCGGAAAAAAATGATATGCGCCTGATCTGCGTTGTTTTTAACTGTTCCGATTCCAATATCCGTTTTACGGATACACGGACACTGTTTGACTGGGGATTTGATAACTTTAAGAAAATTACCGCTTCAAGCGATACCATTTCCTCTTATTTTTCGGGTTCAAATTATTATCAGTCTGCTGTATACAGCCGCTATCCTGAAAATTTCAGTCTGAGTGCTTCTACGCTGACCATTCCAAATCATGCGAATGTAAGCGATATTACGCTGGCGGTCAATGAAAATTACACGCCGGAAGAAATTGACAATGCCTATACAACAGGGATCCGCTTTAAATACGGCGATAACACGGTTGCCACTTCTTTACTGACATTCAGTAAAGGCACGGCACACACGGATAACCGCCTACCGTATCTTTCACAGGATGCTGATACTGAAACGGTTCAGCCGCGCTGGTGCTTTTCTATCAGCATCTGGGTAATTGTGGCAGTCTTTGCCGCCGTTGTCATTCTTATCTGCTTCATTAGGGATTATCAGATGTCCAGACGCCGCAGCCTGCACGCACGCAGACACCACAGACGCCGCCGGTAACAGCTGTAAAAAAATATTCAACCAGCTTTATTAAACAAAAAAACTCCTTACAGGGTGCTTAGCCTGTAAGGAGTTTTTTGGTTTTTCCGATATACTTTTGCATTCCGCAAATATCTTATTGGATTTATCTTGTATTTGCCCTGTTGTATATCGTATTTTGTATACTGTATCCGCTATACGGTATATCCTCTGTTTCCCGATGTGTTTTCAGCGATTTCGGTTGAAGTACCCATATTAGAATACGTCAGTCCCGCATAGACCTGTTCGGCATTGCGCATGACCGGACCGGTTGTATCCTGTCTGCTGACCTCATAAAATGACTTCCGAAGCTTTGAAAGCATGGAAAGCACTGTATCCAGTACCGTCACATCATGCCCTGCATCTGCCTTTACAAGAAAACGCATCATGGAAACATATATTTTAAACAATTCCTTTGAAATATCATATTGCATATCCAGACTGCTTTCCAGCTCATCTACGACACGCTTCGCCCGCTTTAAGGACGCATGATATTCATCATCGTTTTTCTCCCGGTACGCCGCCTGCGCATCCTGCACCGACTCCATTGCAATATCATATAAAATAACAATCAAATCCGACTTTGATGCCTGTGACACCCGGTAAGAATACGTTTTAATCGAATCACTTTTCATAATCTGAAACCTTCTTACTGAAGAATCTGAAGTACGGTTGACGGTCTTTCATTGGCCTGGGCCAGAATAGAAGTTGCCGCCTGTGTCATAACATTTAATGAAGTGTATTCTGTCATTTCTTCTGCCATATCTGTATCGGTCATGGTTGAAATGGCTGATGTCAGATTTTCAGACGCTGTTCCTAAGTTGTTGGTTGTATGCTCAAAACGGTTTTCGTAAGCACCCATCTGGGAACGGACACGGTTTGCATAAGCAACAGCCGTATCAATGGTATCAATGGCTTCACTTGCCGTAACCGATGTCATGACATTTAAATTTTCTGTTCCAAGCGTATAACTTGTAACTGCCGGAATGTCTATCAGAATCACTTGATTTTCATTGGCACCAACATGAACGCTCATCGTTCCCACATCTGTTACTTCCTGTGTAACCTTTGCAGTCTGTGTGCTTGTTGCCGTAGACTTATCATCTGCTTTTGCTGTATCAGAAAACTGTGTACCTGCCACATTTGACGGTACATCCGTTACAAATGTTCTGTTGTTGACATCCTTTACCGTTACTCTTGTGCCGCTTGTTGAAATAACTGCGCTGTCTGCAAATCCGACACGCTTACCGTCATTGTCGAGTGTAAATTCGGCCTGTACATCACTGCCTTCTGCATACATGCCGCCATCTGTTGCTGCTGTGGCAATTCCAAGCATATTTGCTAACTCTGCATTGCTGCATGTGATATTCATGGTTTTTGAACTGCCGCTTTCTTTTGTCATAAATACAATATTATTACCGGCATAGCTTGTCTGCGGTTCATAGCCTGCATAATCTGTGCCGTTTACCTTTGTATCGTTTGTGGCGCCTGCCGTAATTGCAAAAACACGTCCGCCAATCTTATCCGCACCGTCAACCAGCTTACCCATAATGCCTGCGAGTGTATCTCCCTCGGAAATTTCAATCCCATAGCCGTTCATGCTGATTGTTCCTGCCTGCTCCTTTGTAACCGTTGCAGTATCACTCATGGTAACCGCACCGTTACCAACCACAATTGCCTGTCTTGCATCCTGTGTAATGGTAATGCCATAATTTCCGGCCACAAAATTATCCGATACTTCAATCTGATTGACACCTTCATAATTAGAGTAAACACGTCTTGAAAGATTACCACTGATTAAAGTCTGTGAATTAAATTCTGTGTTGCTTGAAATTCTGTCGATTTCTGAATTTAAGCTGTCAATTTCGCTTTGGATCGCACTGCGTTCATCAACGGAGTTTGTTCCGTTGGCTGCCTGTACAGACAGCTCCTTCATTCTGGCAAGCATGCTCTGGATTTCTTCCATCGCACCTTCTGCCGTATGCAGTACGGATACACCGTCTGCCGCATTGTTATCCGCCTGATTTAAACCACGCAGCTGTAATCTCATTTTTTCGGAAATTGCATATCCTGCGGCATCATCTGATGAACTGTTAATTTTATATCCTGATGAAAGTCTTGCAATCGACTTTGTTAATCTGTCCTGTGACTTCTGCAGGGCATTGTTGGAAACAATCGCAGAAACATTTGTAGCTATTCTCATTGTCTATACGTCCTTTCTGTTGTCTGAATAAAACATCTGTTGATTATATCGGTTTATTTCTAAGAAACCATAAGCCTGTTCCATAAAATTTCACATTTGCCGGTTTACGCTTATGCGTTTTCTGTCTTTCCCGCCAAAGCATATACTATCGTCTTTGCCGCCTTGTACAGTTTATCGGATGCCACGCTTTCTGCCGCTTTATCATACATTACACGGCGTACGGTACGGATATCCTGACAGTGGACTTCCACCTCTTTGAATCCGTTGTTTTCCTTTAGTTCTTCTGCCGCCTGCTCCAGTTTTTCGGAAAGCTTATCGGCGCTCGTATCGGAAATGCCGTATAATTCGGCGCTGTCACTGCCAACCTTTGCTTCTACGGAAACGGTTCCAAGCTCCTGCGTATTTAAGTGAACTGAAATTCTTCCCTTTTCTTTGGCATCCTGTACCAGTGTCAGGTGAATCATGCCGACACCTTCCTCTGTCACCATTGGAATCCGGTAATCATGTCTTTGGCTTAAATTGCGGATTAACCCGATTTCCCTGTAACGCATTCTCAAATCGCGGATTGTTTCGTAATCCTGGTTGTCATCTGCGGCAACTGCCGTTTCAAGGTCTTTTGCGGCATCCTCTTCCAGATCATCATACGCTGCTTCGAGTGCCTGTCTGTCACCTGACTTTTCTAAAAATGTCTCTGCTTTTGCAGTGTCTTTTTTATCTTCACCAAATACACTGTTATAATAGCCTGACTGCATAATGTGTTCCATTGCAAGCACCTGATTGACCGTTACCGACTGTTCATTGTCTGTCAGTTCTTTGATAACCGCCTCTTCCATGGCAGATGAACTACGCAGTGTATTTAAGTATTCATCATAATAAGCCGCTTCTGCATCTTCATCATAAGCTGCCTCAATATCCTCGCAGAAGGCTTCAACCGAATGTTCGTCAATCGGCTGTTCCTGCTGTACTGTCTTTAACGACAGCGGTGTCACATGCTCCCCTGTTGTTTCAAATAAATTACCGAAATAATTCACCTTTTCCTGAATCTGTGGAATTGCTGCCTCATCATCTATCGTATAATCCATGCCTGCGGCACGTCTGCTGTTATATGCCTTGCACAGATTTTCCATGGTGATTTCTTCATTCTGCTTGACCAGTGTTCCGATTGCCGCTCCGGCATCCTTTGTAAAAATGTTCATCATCTTGTAAATGCCGATAAACTGGTTTCTCTCCTGCGCACTGATACCGTCAGTCTGATCTAACTTATATAAAAAGCGGCTGTATTTTTCCTCTTTATCGTTATCCTGCTGTGCATTCATTTCCGTCAGGTATGCATTGACCGTATGAATGTCTTCTGTCATCGGATTGATATTTTCACGGATCATCGCAAGTGCCGTTTCCGGTTTCATATTCCGAATCAGATTTTGAAGGGTGCTGTGGATTTCCTTGATATTTTCAACACCTTCTTTTGTAATCTCCATCTGATTTTCCGCAAAAATACGTACTGCATCACGGTTTGCCTGTGTATTTTCAAGATTTAATTCCTTTAAAATGTCTTCCGTACTGGCATCTACGGCTTTTTTGAGCGAATCGCCAAGGTCTTTGCGCACTTCTGTTCCGACTGCCCTGTATTCCTGTCCTGCCTGCTCAAACTGCTGGCGGAATGCACTTCCCTTCTGTGCAAAGTCGGCAATTGTCATCACTTCATTTTCGGCTTTTTCTTTGACAACTGCTCCCACCGATACGTCCGGTGCATATTTAATATCATGTAATGCACGCTTAACCTGCATGACCGTCTGATAAGACGACACAATCATGCTCATCGTGCTGTCTGTACCGGAAAGTCCTGCCACTGCGGCCTGTGTCTGACCTTCAAGGCTGTTCTGTGTTGCGCCTGCCGTTCCGGCTGTCTGCTGTGCCGTACTGCCTGCCGTATTCTGCTGTGCCTGTGAATCCTCAGCGTAGAGTGCCACCGCCTGATGATACGCATCAAGCTGTTCAATAAGACTTGCAATCGGCTCGGCATTTAAATTGACCCCCTGTTTTGCAAGAAACAGTCCGGCATCGGCAGTCATTAAAATACGAATCTGCTGTAACTGCTCGTAGCGGTCATAAACCTGCTCATTTTGATAATCCTGTACATTCTCCTGCACAAAATCCATGGTGCTTTCTTTGCTTCCAATCTCAAACTGAAAACGGTAAGAAGCCGCATCGACACTGTTCATTGCATTTCTTAAATTTTCAATATTAAATGTTTCATCATTTTCCGTTACATAGGCCACATGGCGGATGTCCGCATTATATACGGTACTGATTGCATCGGCAACCGTCTGATACGTTCCCGTACTGTTAATTAACAGCGTATCCGATGCATTCTCTCCCTGTGCCATACCGTTTACAATACTGCCAATCAGCTGTTTTAAGCCGTCCCTGGACTGTAAATCCGAAATATTTAAGCTGTCTAACTGTACTTTATATAAAATATTTTCTTTGGTGATTGGAATGTCATTTTCCAGTAGATTCCGTGCGGTTGACAGTGTTGCCCCATTGGCTTCAAGACCGGCGCGTCCGATAACCGCCGCCGCCTGCGGCATTAACTGCTGCCATTCATCTTCCGTTACCGTCACCTTTGCGTTCTGCTGTCCCTGACTGCCCTGTGACTGCATATACTCTGCCTTGTATACATTATCAATTGTCGGTGCAAGCCGGTTTTTCACCAGATAATTTTTCGCTTCTCCACTTAAATCGGAAATCTGTGAAACCTTATCCACCGCGCCTGCAAGTTCTTCCACATTTTCCTGTGTTGCCGGAAGATTGCCTGCGCTCATCTGATTGGAGATTTCCTCTGCCATGCCCGTACTGCCGACAACCTGTTCAATCTCATCAGTGCTTAATCCCTCTCCCGCAAAATAAACTTTCTTGCCGTGTGATGCCAGTTCAATCTTAATGCGGTCCACGATACCGACCATTTCTTCCTGTGACAAATCATTCAGGTTAAATCCGTCCTCGTCAATCTTTACGGCATCTGCACCGGAAAGGCGCTGGAACAGTGCCTTTAAATTGGCTTTGGCATTGGTCGCGCTCTGCATAAGCTGTTCTTTGACATCATCGGTTTCCTTTAATAAAGAATGATATGTGTTCTGGTCTAATTCCTTCTGATTCACCTGCATACCGGATATCAGCACATTGGCAAAGTCTGCTGCCTTTGTGCTTCCCTCTGTCTGTGTATTGTTTTTTATATTAATTGATGCACCCTGACTTTTGTCGGTGCCTTTTGCCAGCTCTGATGCTGCAATTGTTAAATCCATTCTTTTCACCTCAAAAAAATACTATCTATAGACACACCGTCTTATAGATAGTATTTCGTCACATTTTTACATTTCATTTAGTCCGATTTAGGATTCCTCATAATACTTCATCAGTCCCTGTGTGCCTAAATCACCCATGCCTTTGTCTTCCAGCGTTTCATACATTTCAAGCACCGTATTTAAAACTTCCAGATTGACATCACGGTCTTTGGCTTCCTGCGCGGCAATCTTCATGTCCTTGATAAAATGCTTCAAGAAAAATCCCGGTGCGTAATCGTCCTTTAAAATCTTTGCGCCAAGGGAACTAAGCTGAAAGCTCGCCGCCGCACCGTCCTTTACGGAAGCGTACAGCTTATCCATATCAAGTCCTGCCTTCTGCGCATAAGCAAATGCTTCGCACACGCCGGACAATGCACCCGCAATCATAATCTGATTTGCCATTTTTGTGTGCTGTCCGCAGCCTGCGCTGCCTTCGTATACAATCGTTTTCCCCATGGCTTCAAAAAGCGGCATACAGACATGAAAATCCTGCTCCTCACCGCCTGCCAGAATCGAGAGTGTTCCGTTTTTTGCACCTGTATCTCCACCCGTAACCGGCGCATCCAGCGCGTGCTGTCCGTTTTTCTTTGCTTTTTCATAGATTCTTATTGCAAGCTGTGGACTGGTGGTCGTCATATCAATAAGGTATGTACCGGCGGCGGCACTGTCAAGTATATTTCCTTCCGCAAAATATACTTCTTCCACATCCTTCGGAAAACCGACAATCGTAATCACGGCATCTTTTCCTGCCGCACAGCTTCCGATAGAATTACACCACAACGCACCCTCCTGCAATACATCTTCAACCTTTGCCTTGGTTCGCGCATAAATGGACACTTCAAATCCTGCTTTCATAAGGTTTCTGACCATAGATTTTCCCATAATGCCGACACCGATAAATCCAATTTTTTTCATGTGTATGCTCCTTTCCACCCTTTCTTCTTTCATCATATCAGACTATGTACAGAATACAAGCTGCATTTGTCCATATTTATTGGGGCGGGTCGCAAGGTCATTAACCCACCTATGAGCAAGCTCATGTGGGTTTAGACCTTTTGACCCTGATATCCTATTAGATCCGTGTTTTATTCTCAAGCTGCTTTGCCGTAAATTCATAAACCGCAATTCCATATTCCGGCAGATCAACCAGTACGGAATGGGAATATCCGTCGCAGTCCCCTTTATCCACAGTCAGCTGCTTTGCCTGCGTCTTTTCGTGGCTGCCCAGCACCAGACGGTACTTGCAGTCTGCCGGAACACCGACACGGAACTGTTTTCTTGCCACTGGCGTAAAGTTTAGTACAAACAACAGGTTTTTTTTGCCATCCGGACTGATGCGGATAAACGAATACACACTGTTGTCCACATCATTGGCATTAATCCATGCAAAACCTTCCGGCTTATAATCCGTCGCATACAGGCACGGATAACTGCTGTAGAGCTTCATGCACTTTTTCGTAAACTGCTGCATTTCCTTGTGGGACGGATCATCTAACAGATACCAGTCTAATGCACGTTCTTCGCTCCACTCGTTCCACTGGGCAAATTCCTGACCCATAAATAACAGCTTCTTGCCCGGATGTCCGCACATATAGGCATATGCAAGCTTTAAATTGGCAAACTTGCTTTCCCGGTCGCCCGGCATTTTACCAAGCATTGAACATTTCAGATGAACAACCTCATCATGCGAAAGCACCAGCACAAAATGTTCACTGTACGCATACATTAAACTAAACGTCATCTTGCTGTGGTTAAACTTTCTGAAATACGGGTCAAGCTTCATATATTCAAGAAAATCGTGCATCCAGCCCATGTTCCATTTAAATGTAAATCCAAGGCATTCTCCGTTGTCCGGGTCACCGCTGACCATCGGCCATGCCGTTGATTCCTCGGCTATCGTAACCGCCTGTGGGAAACGCTTGCGCATCATACTGTTAAAATGCTTTAAAAAGCTCATCGCTTCAAGATTGCCGTTGCCGCCGTATTTATTCGGAATCCAGTTGCCTTCCGTCCTTCCGTAATCCAGATACAGCATGGACGCCACCGCATCGACTCTCAGACCATCTACGTGGAACTTATCCACCCAGTACATGCCGTTTGCAATCAGGAAATTGGATACTTCATTTTTACTGTAATCAAAAACTTTTGTTCCCCAGTCCGGATGCTCACCCTTTCTGGAATCCGCATATTCATACAGACACTGTCCGTCAAATTCCGCCAGTCCGAATGCATCTTTTGGAAAATGTGCCGGTACCCAGTCCAAAATAACTCCGATTCCCTTCGAATGCATGTAATCCACAAAATACATAAAATCCTTTGGCGTTCCGTAGCGTTTGGTTGGCGCATAATAACCTGTTACCTGATAGCCCCATGAACCGTCAAACGGATATTCTGCAATACCCATCAGTTCCACGTGCGTATAGCCCATATCCTTTACATAGTCTGCCAGCTCCGGCGCAATCTCACGGTAATTCATAAAACCGTCTTCGGTGCCGTCCTCTTTCTTTTTCCATGAGCCGAGATGACATTCGTAAATTGCCATCGGACTTTCTAAATGATTTTCCTTTTTCTTCTTTTCAACCCAGCTTTTATCGGTCCAGTGAAAACCTGTCAAATCCGTAATAATAGATGCATTGTCCGGGCGAAGCTGGGCTTCGTTGGCATACGGGTCTGCTTTATAAATTGCTTCTCCCTGCGGTGTCACAATTAAGAACTTGTACATCTGACCAACCTTTGCACCCGGTATAAACAATTCGTATATGCCGCCGTCTGATACCGGTTTCATATCGTATCCGTAGGCTTTCCAGTCATTAAAATCACCGACTACAAAAATATCCTTTGCATGAGGCGCCCACACCGCAAAATAGACCCCTTCCTGTCCGTCCTTTACTGCCTTATGTGCGCCCATTTTGTTGTAAATCTCATAATGCGTACCTTCCCCAAAAAGATACGCATCCAGTTCTGTCATAAATACATCTGTTGAGTCTTTTTTAGCCATAAATATTCCGCCTCCGCCTTTACAAATTTTATTCTGCTGTCTGCACGTTTATGATTATTAATTGTACCATACTCTACAGATAAATACTATTTATATTTTTTTTGCTTTTTTGTACAAAACTAAAACTAAGTGTGCTATACTTTGGGAAAAACATATATAATGATGTATACAAAAAAGGAGTACGTATTACAATGATTTACAATTTAATCAGTTCTGATTTGATAAAAGAAGTTACTTTTATCAGTGTGCTGTTTGCATTTATTTTGACCTGCGCAGCCATTGCTTTAGGCAAGAATATCCTTCCGCGCGATGCCGGACGTGCCTATGCCATCAACGGTTCCAAATCCGTTGGCAAGCCGCGTGGTGCCGGAATTATCTTTATACTGACTTTCACACTTTCCTGCGTGTTATTTATCAAACTGGATGCGGAAATTATCATTTATCTGATTTTAACGCTTGCGGCAATGTTAAGCGGCTACTTAGATGACAGTTCTTCTTCTCCGTGGGGCGAATTAAAAAAAGGACTGATTGATTTTGTCATTGCCTTAATGGCTGCATTTACTTATCTGCATTACAACCCGAATACCTTTGAACTGGCATTCTTTTCAAAAACCGTAACACTGCATCCGCTGATTTACGGATTTTTAATTGTCGTTTTAATCTGGGTAAGTATTAATGTGACCAACTGCTCTGACGGCGTGGACGGACTGTGCGGCACACTTTCTGCCGTAACGCTTTCCACTGCTTACGTGCTGTTCCGTGTATTTGACATTGAACCGTATTTCCGTCATGCAGTGCTTTTAATGATTGTATGTATTTTAGGCTATCTGTGGTTTAACGCTTCACCGAGTAAATTGTTAATGGGCGATGCCGGTTCCCGTGCAATCGGTATTTTTATTGCATTTGTATTCTTAAAGCTGCACCACCCGCTTTTATACATTCCGGTAGCGATTATGCTGATTTTAGACGGCGGTCTCGGACTGATTAAGGTTTCGTTTATGCGTTTCCTTCATATTAATCTGATGAAAAATATCCGCACACCGATTCATGACCATATGCGCAAGAACAAAGAATGGTCTGACGCTCAGGTTGTCTTTCGTTTTGCGATTATCCAGATTGTCATCGGACTGGCTGTTATTTACGCGATTTTGTAGGCATTTATGAAACACTCAACCACAAAAACCGCATATTACCACCTTCCCGGCCTGTTTGAATTTTACGATTTATACAGCGTTTTCCTGCCGCTGTTTTACAACCACCGGGAATATTTTTACGACTGGTGTGACATTGCTTCTGTCTACGGTGCACCGGCCGACTGTATCTGGGGCGGCGGACGTGTTGAATCGGGAAACCGGGATCCACGGGAAGTTTTTGCACTCATGCGGGAATACGGCATTTCCGCACGGCTTACCTTTAGCAACTCGCAGTTAGAACCCGTACACCTTGCTGATAAAAAATGCAATGCGCTGTGTGCCCTGCTCTCGGAAAATGACCGTGTACAAAACGGTGTGATTATTCACTCGGATTTATTACTGGACTACTTAAAATCACACTATCCAGACCTGTATTTTGTATCATCGACCACCAAAGTTCTGACAGATTTTGCGGACTTTTTAAATGAAGTAAAAAATGATGATTTTCTGTATGTTGTACCGGACTTCCGCTTAAACAAGGCATTTGACAGGCTCAATACTTTGCCGGATTTGCAAAAAAACAAGGTGGAATTTTTGTGCAACGAATGCTGTTTCTTTGGCTGTATGGACAGAAAACGCTGTTATGAAGCCGTGAGCCTTAACAATCTCGGCAAAGACTGTCCTGACCACCGCTGTAATGCACCGGATGCAAAAACAGGCTACCGTTTTTCCAAAGCCATGACAAATCCCGGTTTTATCGGGATTGATGATATTCAAAATATTTATCTGCCAATGGGATTTTCCAACTTTAAAATTGAAGGCAGAAGTCTTGGCAGTGCATTAATTTTAGAATTCTTACTATATTATATGACAAAACCTGAGTATCAGCTGCACGTCCGGGAGAAAATATATCTGGATAATACACTGGATTTGTTTTAACGTGAACAGATACTTTGCAGATAGATAAAACTCTGATATAATCAAAGAACAAAAGCAGCTGAAAAAACAGCGGATTGGTGATAACGATGAATTATATTGTATTCGATTTAGAGTGGAATCAGAGCGCAAAGGGAAAAAAATATGCGCTGCCGGGTATGCCGTTTGAAATTATCCAGATGGGTGCAGTAAAACTCAATGAGCAATTTGAAGTCATAGATGAATTTGACCGGCTGGTGTGTCCGCAAGTGTATCCGGTACTCCATTCCATTTGCGGGGAAGTGACTGGGATTACACAGGAAATGCTTGCCGATGGAGAGCATTTTGTGGATACCGCACTGGATTTTCTTGCCTGGTGCGGGCAGGATTATACCTTCTGCACATGGGGCAGTATGGATTTGGTGGAACTCCAGAGAAATCTGAATCACTATGCCATTGAGCCGGATTTTCCGATGCCATTTCTATTCTACGATGTCCAGAAATTATACAGCTTGTGCTTTTCAAACGGAAAGGAACGGCTGTCACTGCAGGCAGCCATTGAGCAGCTTCACATTGCCGAAAACGAGCAATACCACATGGCATTATCCGATGCACGCTATACGGCGCAGATTATGAAACGGCTGGACTTTAAAAAGGTAAAAGCATTTTACAGTATTGATACCTATCGGGTGCCGCAGCGGCGCAAGGAAGAAATCTGCATGAATTTTGGCAATTACAGCAAATATATTTCAAGGGCATTTGATACACGGGAAAAGGCGGCAAATGACCGGCGCGTGCGTTCCTGCAACTGCTTTTTATGCGGAAAACCAATGGAACGGAAAATCAAATGGTTTGCAACCAACGCAAAGACATACTACGGTTTATTTTTCTGCGAAGAACATGGTCTGATTAAAGGCCGTTTTAAAATTAAGCATACAGATGATGAACAGTATTATGCCGTAAAAATTTTAAAGCAGACTGATGAAGCGGGTGCTGAAAAACTGCATGACCGCCAGATTCAGGAGCGCGAACACCGCAGACAGCGGCGGCTGAACAAGCAGGAATAAGGGGGTTGCCCCCAACATCAATTTAATATTAAAATAAAAGAACGACATAAAATATCGGTATGGCTTTTGTCTGGTGGCCATCCACTGATATTTTATGTCTTTTTTATTTCTGGGAAAAGGAGATTTTTATGCCAAAAATATTAGTTAGAAATATATTAAATTACTATTGCAAAATAAATTATAGTATGTTATTTTACTAATAGAATATATTCTAAATCTCGGTTTAAGCA